>Ga0315284_10002657_pt1 | contig 25493 bp, 22 predicted proteins | sample YL17G09_16_MG_FD_203696 | JGI IMG/M metagenome (GOLD analysis project Ga0315284, IMG submission 203696) | Sediment microbial communities from Yellowstone Lake, YNP, Wyoming, USA - YL17G09_16 | ecosystem: Environmental > Aquatic > Freshwater > Lake > Sediment | place: USA: Wyoming | collected...
TTATATGTTTATATTCGATTATTTGAATATATAATATCAAAATAAAAAATAATGTCAAGTATTATTTTGCAATTTTTTTTCTTTTAATTAGTAATCCGAATCTTGCACGGTAAAGCCTTTTAACTCCTTGGATAGTTTTCGAAATCTTCAGCTAAGCCTCTTGAAATATTTCTCTTAATGACGTACTATTTAACGGGGTCATCTTTATTGCCTCCTTATTATTACCTCCTTAATATGGTTTTAGTTTTTTATTGTGGAGGTTTTTAATGGGCCATTCAAATTATTAAGGAATTACTAAATGGATCGAAGAGAAAAAATAAACCAACAAGAATTTAAAATATTATTTTAAATGAGTAAATGAGTAAAGGGATAGATGGAGATAAACTAAATGAAAAGCATTGAAGGGATAAGATAAGATGGACTCTAATCATATGAATCATCACTTCAGAGAAGAAAATTTAATAATTACTATGGTATTAAATTTTATAATTACTTTGGTAGAGGTAATAGGTGGCTTATTATCTGGAAGTCTTTCTCTTTTATCAGATGCACTTCATAATTTTAGTGATGGAATATCGGTAATGGTAAGTTTTATTGCCTTAAGATTAAGTAAGAGAGAAAATACTTTAAAAAATACCTTTGGTTACAAAAGAGCAGAAATTTTAGCTGCCCTATTTAATTCTTCTTTTCTTATAATAATATATTTTTTCTTATTTAAAGAGGCCTATTTAAGGATACAACATCCTCAGAATATAGAAAGTAAAATTATGATTACTGTTGCACTTGTTGGGCTTGTTGCAAATACAATTTCTGTATTTCTATTAAAGTCTGGATCAAAAGATAATATGAATATTAGATCCGCTTATATACATCTATTTTCAGATTCTCTTTCTTCTGTAGCAGTAATCATTGGGGGAATATTTATATATTATTTTAATCTAACCATAGTCGATCCTATTTTAACTTTTATTATAGGCGCTTATGTCTTAAAAGAGGGATTTGATATTTTAAAAAAGAGTGCAAGTATTTTAATGGAAAAAACACCGGTACAGATTAATATTTTAAAGATTAAGGAAGTAGTAGAAAAAATTCCGGAAGTAGATAATTTACACCATGTTCATATTTGGCAGGTAAATGATAAGGAATTTCTTTTTGAAGGCCATATAGACGTTAAAGAAGATATAAATTTAAGCAAAGCCGAAGAGCTACGGAGTAATATCAGTTCGATATTATTTAATGAATTTGGAATAAATCACACTACTATTCAAATAGAATATAATACCTGTAAAGATAAAGAAATTATAAAAAACCATTGGTAAATAAGAAATCAATAATGAATGAAAAAAATAAATAAGATGCAAAACAAAAACATTTAAATATACTTTACTTACCAATATCTTTTACCGGAAATAAATTTATTGATTCCTTGTTTTTTGATTTTCCTTAGATTTTTAAGATGGGCATCTTCATGAATCGGCTTTAGGAAATCTAATTTTTCGTGCTTTATAGAGCATTTTTTAATGGTCGGGGCGAGAGGATTTGAACCTCCGACCTCTTGGTCCCGAACCAAGCGCGCTAACCGAACTGCGCTACGCCCCGCCATGTACACTAAACATTAATTAACTATTCTAATTTAATAAATTATATCATAATAATATAAGTTGTGGGTTATAATTTTTATTCAATTTATTACGATTATCTTAATGGGATGACCAATTTTAATTTACTGGCGATGAAGGAAGCAGCAATTATTTTTAGAATATCTCCGGGCAAGAAAGGAAATACCCCTACCATTAAAGCTTTCTTTATTCCTATGCCAGTTACTAGAGACAGTTGAGTTATTCCGCTTATATAGATAATTATGATTCCTATCCCACCGGCTAGAAAATAATAAATAATATCTTTTTCTTTTTTTAGCTCTATAATCTTCCCAATAATATAGGACGTAATTATAAAACCAAATAGATAACCTCCAGTAGGTCCAAACAAAACACCTATCCCGGCTTTAAAACCGGCAAAAACAGGTAAACCTATTGCCCCTAATAATACATAAATTATCTGGCTCGCCCCACCCAAAACACTTCCCAGGGTCATACCAGCCAGGAGAGTAAATAAATTTTGTAAAGTAATAGGGACTGGATAAAGGGGGATAGAAATAAATGCGCCTGCCGCGGTTAAGGCAGCAAACAAAGAAACTAAGGTCATCTGGCGAATATTCATTTTTTTCATTCTTAAATCCTCCAAGTTTCTAATAAATTAATGTTAACCTATATATTATCTTAAGTTAACGACGATGTTAAAAAAATTTAAATTATCGTTCCGGAAATTATTTCTAACAACTCACCATCTTCTTTCTTTAAAATTAGTGCCCCTTCTTCATTAATATCGATAGCTTCTCCAGTGATAATCTTTTCTCCCATATTAATTTTTATCTTCCTCCTCAGGGTATGAGAATATAATTTCCATTCCTTCAAAATAGAAGAAAATTCTCTTCTTTTTAACCTTTCGTAATACTTTTCAAATTCTTCTAATAAAATTTGTGCCAACCTAACCCGTGAAATTTCTTTCCCTAAAAATTCTTGCAAAGAAATTATCTTCTCCTGAATATCTTCAGGAAACTCCCGATGATCTACATTCACATTTATACCTATTCCTACTACTACCCAATTTATCATATCTAATTCTGCACTCATCTCAGTTAATATTCCACAAACTTTTTTCTCATTTATCAATATATCATTAGGCCATTTTATCTGAGCCTTAATCTGAGCGCATCTCTCCATAGCCTTCACTATTGCTACTGCGGTCATCAAAGTTATTCGAGGGATATAAGAAGGAGAAAGTTGAGGATATAATATTATGGAAAGCCAGATGCCTCCTAGGGGTGAAAACCATCTTCGTCCCAACCGCCCCTTCCCGGCACTCTGTCTCTCGGCAATAATTATAGTACCTTCGTTTATTCCCTCTGCTCTAGGTGAGGCTTTCACTTTTGCGATTATATTGGTAGATTCTAATTCGGGGAAATAAAAGATTTTTTGGCCAATATAAACCGTGGATAAGCCATTTTTAATTTCTTGAGGAAGTAATAAGTCAGGACGGGAAATCAAACAATAACCTAAATTTCGATCAGCAATTATTTTATATCCCGTATTCTTTAGTCTTTGTATCTGTTTCCATATTGCCACCCGAGAGACACCAAATTTCTTCGCTAGAATTTCCCCAGAAATATACTCCTGTTCTTTTAAATATTTTAATATCTCCTTAGTCATTATCTTATAACTCCTTAAAACCGTGACAAAGGACCGTCTCCTGTCACGTTAAACGAGAGGCTAATAGCTCACTGTCTTTATCTATATCCTTAATTTGCTTAAAATCAATTACGAAAGAACCCTTGCTCTCTAATAAGGCCATCAAATTCTTTAAAGTCTTATCATTGCCTATTAAACTGGGAATGATAAAGGCAATAGTCTTTTTCTTTTCTAATCCTACACACTTTTTGATATAATCGATTAATTCAGAAGGCAACTCCCCTTTAAAAAAACTTATTACCGAGCAACCTATAAAAACAAGGTCATAAGGTAAAAGGTTACAAGCCATCGCTCCTCTTTCTGCTTTAATTACTTTTAACTCATTTCCTTTTCTTTCGATAACAGAAAATAATTTTTTTACAAACAATTCTAATTTTTTGTTTTCTCCACTATAAATCAATGCTGCTCTCAAAATACTCCTCCTAATCAAAAACTACTTTTTCTACCCCTTGTAATTTATCCAATATCTTATTAGTTATCAATTTTAAATGCTCAGGGCTTTTAACAAAATCTAAGTCATCAGCTGGCACATTTAAGATAGGACAAATATTAAAATTCTCTATCCATTCTTCATACAAAATATTTAACTGATTCAAATATTCCTCAGAAATCGTTTTCTCATAATCTCTTCCCCGTAGAGCAATTCTTTTAAGAAGGGTAGGAACTGAGGCCTGAAGATAGACGACTAAATCAGGAGGGGAAAGAAACTGAGTCATTATATTAAATAGTTCTCGATAATTCTCATAATCACGATCTTCCATAAATCCCTGCAGATTTAAATTTTTTGCAAATATATCCACATCCTCATAAATACTTCTATCCTGGACTACAGAGGTAGGATTTTTTAATATCTCTTGATGATGATTAAATCTCTTAGACAGAAAAAATACTTGGAGATGAAAACTCCACTTCTTCATATCTTTATAGAAATCTTCCAAATAAGGATTATTTTCCACCACTTCATAATATGGTTTCCAACCCAATCTTTTGCTTAATAGGTCAGTTAAACTTGACTTGCCACAACCAATATTTCCTGATACGATAATAAATTTTTTCATTTTAAATCATCCTCTTTATAGATTTGACTAATAATGTATTCAAGGTCTTTCTTTTTACTAACAAAATCAAGATCATTAGTATTAATTTTAATTAATTTTATTTTTTTATAATTATCGGGATAAGAAAAAAATTCTTGATAAGCTAAATTCAATCTTCTCATATACTCATAAGAAATTTTCCTTTCAAAAGGACGATCCCTTAAGGCTATTCTCTTCATCAATAGCTCAGTACTTGCTTGTAAGTAAATAATTAAATCGGGTCGGGGAATATCTTCTGCCATAATTTCATAGAGATGTTCATACATAGATAGTTCATTCCCAGAAAGATTAAGATGGGCAAATATTCTATCCTTAGCAAATAAATAGTCAGAAAAGAGTAACTGATTAAACAAATCTTGTTGGACTAACTCTAATTGCTGCTTATAACGGTTCAACAAAAAAAATATCTGAGTTTGAAAGGCATATCTTTCAATATCATTATAAAATTTGGATAAAAAGGGATTTTCTTCTACTATTTCTAAATTATACTTAGCATTAAACTTTTTGCTTAACAATAACACCAAACTGGTTTTCCCTACCCCTATGGCTCCTTCCACTACAATAAATCTACTCTTAAGTTTTATCATTTATCCTGCTCCTTTATTTTTTGGGGGTCAAGCCTACGCTTGACACTTATTTGAAGTCCTAAGTTTTAAAGTGTCAAGTGTAGGCCTGACCCCGTTTGTAATTCCACTCATAAGTCAAGTATTTATTCTCTAAAAGGTCTTTGAAAATTATTTCTTCCGGTTCAGTTAATTTACTCTCTACCAATCTTACTCCAAATTCTTCTTCAAAACCTCGAGGAAGAATATTAGATAATTCTGAAAAATCTATTTTTCTCTTTAAAATCTCTTCTAAACTGGTTGCTTTAAATTTTGATTTAAGTTTTTCTCTTATTTGAACAGAGGGAAAGTTAAAAACCGAGAATAATTTATCTTTTTCTAATTTTATCAATAAAGAGCCATGTTGTAAAACTACTCCGCCTTTTCTCACTTGAGCTGAACCAACAATCTTTTTGCCCTCAACCTGTACTTCATATTGGGAGGGAACGGAAAAACAAATCGATTTAAAATCTAAATGATGAATTCTGGCCTTATCCGATCTACCCAAAAGATTGTTCTCTAATTTACCTCTAAGAGGAACTAATTCTGCTTTTATTCCTAAATAAGAAAGACCTCTAATTATTCCCCCGCTAATCTTCTTATAAGTCTCTAAGATAGAATCATTAACCAAAGGATCATTTTCTTTAATTATAAAACTATAAGTCAGTTCTTGATCATGTAAAACCGCTTTCCCTCCAGTTGGTCGACGAACAATATCAATACCTATATCCTGACAAACCTTTGCATTTATCTCTTTCTTTAGATCCTGAAAATAACCTAAGGATACCGTTGGTGGAGACCATTGATAAAATCTGATAGTGGGAGGGACAATACCATTCTTGTGGGCTATCATTATTGCTTCATCAACTGCCATATTTATAAAACCGTTATGATAACTATCTTTTATTAATCGCCATTCTACCAACTTCATCCACCTATTTTATTATCTGATTAAGCGGGTCTGACAAACCAGCTTTTATAATAATATATTATAATTAATAAAGTTAAAATAAAGTACTATGTCTAGGTAATATTTCAATTCTATAAAACATTTTAAAATCCTTCTTAAATTTGATAATATTTATTTTAATTTTTTTTAAGATAATAAAATAAGGCTAACAAGCCAAAAAAATGTTAGCCTTATTGGTTATTTTATTTGTTAAATAAGTTACTGGGACATAAAATAAATTATTTGACTCTACTATTTTATAAAATTTTTAATCAATTGTTACAATTTATAATTTCTCGGTTGCTGCTTTTGTTTTAAATTTATTGATTGCTTGCATCCCTTCATTAATAACAAATCCGGCCAATACCAGTAGAACTAACGACATCCCTCCCAAGAGATAGTTTGCTTTAGCAAAGTTCTGGAACACCATAGTAATAAGAGCAACAACCGTGACAATTACCATAAAAATCATAGGATAAAGAGTAACGGTATATTTTTTGCCCAAATGTGCTAGCCAGGCAGTAGCTCCTAATAAGGCTAAGCCTGCTAAAAGTTGGTTTGATGCTCCGAATATCGGCCAGATAGCACTCCAGGTACCACTTAAAGCAAGTGCTCCACCAAATATAACAGTAACAATAGTTGCAACATATCTATTAGAAATTGCTGGTGCCCATCCAGCAGTTAGTTCTTCCAGGGCATATCTACCTAACCTGCAAGCAGTATCCAAAGAGGTAAGTAAGAAAGCAGAAACAGTTAAGGCACCAAAGGCTATTCCGGTCTTTTCTGCTATGCCTAAATTAGCTAAAAAGTTTGCCATGCCATGGGCAAAGACGCCAACCGGTCCACCCCAATTGGCTAATCCATCGGCCAATCCTGCTTTGGTTAACATAGCAGCAGTACCTAAAGCGATAACTGCTAATACACCTTCCAACAACATAGCCCCATAACCTATTACTTTAGCATCTGTTTCCTTATTTAGCTGTTTGGAGGTTGTTCCGGAAGCACAAAGGGAATGGAAACCAGAAATTGCTCCACAGGCAATGATTACAAAAAGCATGGGGAACAGATAACCTACCGGTTGTTTAAAAGCAGTAAAAGCAGGAAGCTGAAGACTTGGATGCCCAATGAATATTCCTATTGCTGCTCCACCTAAGGCAGTATAAAGCAAGAATGAGCATAAATAATCTCGAGGTTGTAGTAAACTCCATACTGGTAAGGCTGAAGCAAAAAAGCAGTACAATAGTAAGAGGTAAATCCAATTTTTAGCACTTAATGCAAATGGCGCTCTTAAACCGATCCAGATGGATACAAATAATAAAATTACTCCAATTATAGATACCATACCAAGAGATACACCTTTACGATAAAGGGCAAAACCCATTCCTACAGCAATTATCATAAATAGAATTGATGCGGTGGCTACAGAAGGATTGGCTGCAAAGGTATTGGCAACTAAGATAGTAAAAACAGCCACTACTAAAACCAGAGCTAACCAAGCAAAGATTAGAAATAATATTTTCGCTTTTTTACCAACATTATCCCCGATTACCTCTCCCACTGTTTTACCTTTATGTCTTACTGAAGAAATAAGAGACATAAAATCATGGACTCCACCAATAAATATACTCCCCAAAACAATCCATAAAAAACAAGGAAGCCACCCAAAAACGGAAGCCTGAATCGGACCTAAGATAGGCCCACCCCCAGCAATAGAAGCAAAATGATGTCCCATTAGAACCGGTGCTTTTGTAGGAATATAATCAACTCCATCGCTCATAGTATGAGCTGGTGTTTTAATATTATTGTCTAATCCCACAAGTTTTGCTAAATAACCTCCGAAAACTTTAAGAGCAATTGCAAAAGCAATAATGGCTATTAAAACTAAAATTAAAAGATTCATTTATAATAACCTCCATTTAATTTAATTTTTAATAAATATACTTTTAATAACTATAATAAAATTACTTTTTCTTTTTGTCCCAGCAACTTATTTCTTTTAAAAAACTTTATAGAATTATTCTTTAATCCTATCGCCCCCTAAAGAAGATTTAATTTTATAAGCACGAATTACTTCTTTCCCCTTCTGGTTAGAAAATAACTTTTGTACTTTCCAGTCTACCAGAATCAGTCTTATATCACACCATCCTTTTATACCAAGTAGAAATGATTTAGAAAATTTAAACTTTTCTCCAAATTTAATGGCCTCTTCAGAAAAACTAGAAGTGGAAATCAATACTCCATTTATAATAGTACACATAGTATCTACCGAAGGAGTAATCAGCTCATTAATGGAAGATACTAAAAATTGAGAAAATTCTTCCACTTCTCTTTTATCTCCAAATCCTTTTAATATTTTTACTATAGCATATTCTTTAGTATGGAATTGATCTAATCTTATCTTTTTGATTAAGATATTGCGATAATGTTTAGTAATAGATTGGGCAAATATATCAATTTTTATACCAGATATTTCTTTATTCCTTTCCACATCATAATAATATTTATAGCGTCCCTCTAAATCTTTTAAATACAATTCTAATTTATCTGGTATATTTCCTTCCACTTCTAACTTTCCTCTCTTATTCTTTCTAAACTTCTAATTACATTCACTATTATGTAATACTACAAAAAATATGAAAATCCTCTTTTTTTATAAAAATATTTTGCCATTTTTTCTTAATATGATAGTGTAAAATTTTAGATAATATTTAACTTAAGTAGAAAGATCGGTCAAGAATTACTAAAAGTAATTTATAAAATGTTAACTGAAGATAGAGATTATACTGTCCCCTTTTTAGATGTATAGAAAATAGTAGAGAGGCGAGACGTCTGTCCTAATTAATATTTATACTAAAACCTATAAAAATAGTTCCCTTTCTATTATCTGCTCGGCAATCTGTGCTGCGTTTAAGGCAGCGCCTTTTCGTAGGTTATCGGATACTATCCACATTACTAAACCATTTTCGGTAGAGATATCTTCTCTTATTCTTCCTACAAAGACTTCATCCTTCCCTTCGGCAAATAAAGGCAGAGGGTATTCTAATTTTTCCGGATTATCAATTACTTTAATTCCAGGGAATGCACTCAATATTTCTTGAGTTCTCCGCACAGAAATTTTCTTTTTAGTCTCTATATGAACTACTTCCGAATGGGCTCGGTAGACGGGAACTCTCACCGTAGTGGCAACAACTCGTATCTTACCATCTCCCATTATTTTTCTAGTTTCATTTAACATCTTCATCTCTTCAGAGGTATAGCCATTTTCTTCAAAAGACCCAATATGAGGCAGAAGATTATAAGCAATTTGATAAGGATAGACTTTAATCTTAACTTCCTCCCCTTTGGCAATAGATTCACTTTGCATCTTTAATTCTTCCATAGCCTCTCTCCCGGTTCCAGAAACGCTCTGGTAAGTAGCCACCACAACCCTTTCTATCCCTACCTCATCATAAATGGGTTTTAAAGCAACTACCATCTGGATAGTGGAACAATTGGGATTGGCAATGATTCCTTTATGCCATTTTAAATCATCGGGATTTACTTCCGGCACTACCAGAGGGACTTCGGGGTCCATACGGAAATACTTACAATTATCCACTACTATCGTCCCCTGTTGGACCGCCAGAGGAGCAAAATGTTCACTCACCTCATCACCTGCGGAAAAAAGGGCGATATCAATATGTTTAAAAGAATCTTCTTTTAATTCTTGAACCTCAATCTTTTCTCCCCTAAAATTATAAATTCTCCCAGCTGATCGGCCAGAAGCTAAAAGACTTAGCTTTTTAATCGGGAATTTTCTCTCTTCTAAAACCAGCCTCATCTCTTCACCAACCGCTCCAGTTGCTCCTACTATTGCCACATTATATTTTTTCATTTTTCTTCACCCACTTTATCTAAATTAAATTCTTTATGAATTGCCCTAACCGCATCTTCTATACGGTTAGAATTAATCAGGCAAGATATTCTTATGCCAGAGGTGCTAATCATATCTATGTTTATCCCTTCTTTAGCTAATGCCCCAAACATACTAGCAGCTATAGCCGGGTCACTAGTGATACCTGCTCCAACAATGGATACTTTTGCTACATCAGGTTCTGATATTATTCCTTTAGCTCCAATTTTCTCTGCTACCTGTTTAGTAATTTGAATAGCTTTATCAAAATCATTTAAAGCCACAGTAAAGGCTATATCATTAATCTTATTATGATGAGAACTTTGAATAATCATATCTACAATTATCTCCACTTCGGCCAAAGCTTTAAATAGTTTAAAAGCTATTCCGGGAACATCAGGAACTTCCTGAACTACAATTTTCCCTACATTAGTCTCCTGGGTTACTCCCCTTACCACAACTTTTTCTAACATTGTATCTGCCTCCTTTATAACTGTTCCTTCTCCCGGGGTAAAAGATGATTTTACTATAATCTTTACTTTATAATTCCTGGCTAAGTCTATAGCTCTATAGTGCATCACTTTAGCCCCTAAACTGGCCATCTCGGCCATTTCATCATAAGAGATGTTGGCAATTCGACGTGCCGAAGGGATAATTCGCGGATCAGCAGTGTAAACCCCACCGACATCGGTATATATTTCACACCTACTTGCTTCCAGCTGGACAGCTAAGGCAATAGCAGTAGTATCCGAACCCCCTCTTCCCAGGGTAGTGATATCTCCATTAGTATCAATTCCTTGAAAGCCGGCTACAATAACTATCTTACCTTCCTCTAGAGCTGATTTAATCTTCTCATGGTTTATGGTAGTCACTTTAGCCTTGGTATGGACTGCATTAGTAATAATTCCTGCTTGCATCCCGGTAAAAGAGATGGCCTTCCATCCCAATGCGTGAATAGCCATAGCCAATAAGGCAATAGATACCTGTTCACCAGTAGAAATTAACATATCTAATTCTCGTTCACTGGGAGACCTGGCAATTTTTTGAGCCATCTTGATTAATTCATCGGTAGTGTTCCCCATTGCTGAAACTACTATCACTATTTTCTTTCCTTCTTTTGCTTTCTGTACTATCTTCTTAGCTACTTTCTTAATTTTATCAATATTGGCTACCGAGCTTCCCCCATATTTTTGCACTATAATATCATTCATCAGTAAAAATTTACTCCTTGAAAAAATTCATTAATTCACCAATTCTCCAATTTACCAACCAAATTAGTTAGCTGTTTACCCGGTTTATCGGTTAATGGTTAAATCAGTCGTTAGTATTTAGATAAAGCAAATCGATTATCATTTTTATCTTAATTTTAAATTTTGAGCTATGGTTTTACGCTTTGCGCTTTTCGTTTTTCGCTATTATACGCTATACGCTACCCGCTCTACGCTCTTCCTCTTCACTATATACTATCTACTACCTACTATATACTATTTTGGTTCCTTCTAAATCTGTCTCTAACACTAAGATACGGCAATTTATGCCTTCCTTTAAAAAAGTGTTTTTCATTATTTTACTTATTAATTCCTCTGAACCCCTTTTAGTTAAAGAAACTACAGTAGGTCCTGAACCACTTAGGGCTACCCCGGCTAAGCCTGTTTTCTTTATTTGAGAAAACATCTCTTCGATTCCTGGTATAAAGGGAGCCCTAAAGGGCTGGTGTAGTTTATCCTCCATCGCCTCTGCTAATACTTCCCAATTTGAATTCTGTAAGGCATTAACCAGAAGGGCAGACCGACTTAAATTAAATGCTGCATCGGCAAGGGAGGTCTTAGATGGTAACACTCTTCTCATCTCTTCTGTGCTTAAAGAAAAATCCGGTATCGCTAACACAGCTCGTAAATCAGTCGGAGTCTCTATCTTGGCCCACTTTATCTCCTCTTGCTCTGTTTTATAGGCTAAGGTAAGCCCTCCCATTAAAGCAGGGACAATATTATCCAGGTGTCCCTCTAAAGAAAGAGCTAATCCCAGCATCTCTTGAAAAGATAGTTCACTCTTATAGATTCTGGCTGCTCCCATTATTCCTCCTATTATTGCGGCTGCGCTACTACCCAACCCTCTGGTAACTGGAATTTGATTAAAAGTCTTTATCTTTAATCCTTTTTTAGATTTATCCCCGCCTGCCTTTTTTAAAACTAATTCAGCTGATTTCCAAATTAAATTATCTTTTCCCTGGTCAAGTTCTTCTGCGCCTTCTCCCTGTCCTTCAATAATTAAACCTTCTTCTATTTCTTCCATCTCCAGATATAAATAAAGTTTTAAAGCCAGTCCAAGACAATCAAACCCTGGACCTAAATTGGCTGAAGAAGCTGGAATCCTAATTTTTACCATAAATTTTCTCCTAAATTAAATATCCACTACCCTAATTGCACTACATATCTTTACTACACAATCTAAACAAGCGACTTTTTTAAGCGCCTCCTGAACATTCCCCTCTTTAGCTAAATGAGTTAAAAAAACTATATCTACCACTTCGCCAGCTTCTCCTTTTTGTATTACCGAGAGAAAGCTAACTTCTTTTTGGGCAAAAGAGCCCGCAATCTCGGCTAATACTCCCGGCCGATCTTTTACTCTTATCCTTAGATAATAAGGGGAGTGAGTTTCTTTAAAATCCTTAACTTTTTTTACTTCAAAATAATTATAATTATTGTTATAACTATCAAAATTCCTTATTATCTCTATGATATCGCTAACGATCATGCCACCTGCCGGCAGAGCACCTGCCCCCGGGCCAGAAAATATCAGGTCTCCAAATCCATCTCCTCGAACCAGAATACCATTGTAGGCCCCGCCAACATTGGCTAAAGTACGCCTCTGGGGTATCAGTGCTGGATGAACTCTGATATCCAACTCCTCTCCCTTATTTTTAGCCAGGGCTAACAACTTAATAGTATAACCAAACTCCCGTGCATATTCGATATCTATCTTAGAGATATTTCTTATCCCTTCATAATAGATATTATCCAGATTAATCTTTGCTCTAAAGGCAATTGCAGAGAGAATAAATATTTTATTAAAGGTATCAAACCCATCAATATCTTTGCTGGGATCGGCTTCAGCGTATCCTTTCTCCTGAGCCTCTTTTAAAGCTTCCTCATAATCACTGCCCTCTTCGCTCATCTGGGTCAGGATATAATTGGTGGTGCCATTTAAAATCCCTATTATTTCTCTTGGTTTATAGGAAGTAAGGGAATGAGAAAGCACTCCTATTATTGGTATGCCACTTGCCACGCTTGATTCGAAAAGAAAGTGTACCTTATTTTCTTGAGCTAAACTTAAAATCTCGTAGCCAGCCTGAGCAATCACTTCTTTGTTGGCAGTAACCACATGCTTTCCTGATTTGAGGGCTTGGGCAATTAAGCTCCTTGCTGGCTCAAAGCCGCCTATAGTCTCCACGATAATATCTATTTCTGGATTATTTACTACCTCTTCAGCAGAATCGGTGAATATTTTATAAAGACCTTTATCGGGAAGAACCTTGCTTTTATCTTTATCCGCTATTTTTTTCAAGACTATTTTTTTAGGATATATTTTTTGTTCGATAAATTCTCGATTCTCCTGTAAAACCTTAAGAACGCCTTGCCCTACCGTACCCAATCCTAATATTCCAATATTAATCTCTCTTTTCTCCATAATATTTTTTGCCTCCTCTTACTTGTATATATAAAAAAATCTTTCGCCTTATCGGTAAAGACGAAAGATTTTCGCGGTTCCACTCTATTTCTCTGAAATTATAATTTTCTCAGAGCTCTCTTATAAGCTGTAAGGGTCTTCTCCCAAAAGATTTACTCTTTAAATAATCAGAGATTCATCTCTAGCCTCCAGGGTGGTATTCGGTCAATAATTTCCTCCGGTAAGAAATTCTTTAACCTACTCTTCCTATCACTGGCCTCTTATTAAATTTTTATAATTTTAACACCTAAGTTTAATTTTGTCAAAATTTTATTTGCATTGGTCTGTGTCAACCCTTTAGAAGTAGTTTTTATTCTGACAGGACCACTCTTTCGCTGGATATCAGGGCGACACTGGCTACCTTATCTTCTGGAGCAAGGTTCATTGCCTTAACTCCCTGTGAATATCTTCCGGTTTTACGGATTTCTTTAACCGGAACCCGAATTACAATTCCTTGCTGGCTGATTAAGACTATTTCATCTTCCTCTTTTACTACTTTAACTGCTACTATCAAACCCCTCTCTTTGGTTAGCTTGATGGACCTTACTCCCTTGCCCCCCCTCTTCTTGAATTCCCTAAATTCCTTTAAGGAGGTTCTTTTGGCAAATCCACCTTCGGTGACTAATAACAAATCTTCGTCTGTTTCCAGATCAACTAAACTTATATTCAGAAGGCAATCATTTTCATTAATAGTAATCCCTTTTAACCCGTAAGTGAATCTGTTTAAAGGCCTTATTTGGTTCCCTGAAAAACAGGTAGAATTTCCTCTTTTGGTAGTTAAAATAATCTTTCCCCCCTCTCCGGCAAGTCTTACTCCAATCAGTTCATCCTCGGGGAAAAGACGTAGGGCAATAATTCCTACATTCCTTAGGTTAGAAAAATAGGAAAGAGGAACCTTTTTTATCTTCCCCTTTTTAGTGGCCATAAACAGACACTTTTTGCTTCTTTCTTTTGATTCTTCTGCCAATTCATAGCTCTCTATAGGAATAAGGGTAGTAATATGTTCATCTTTCTCTATGCCCAATAAATTAACTATGGCTACCCCTCGGGAAGTTCTGCCTCCCTCAGGAATCTGATAAGCTCTTCTTCTATAAACTATACCTTTGCTGGTGAAAAATAAAATATCGTGAAGGTTGGTGGTAACAAAAACCTGTTCTACAAAATCTTCGGCCTTGGTGCCCATTCCGATTACTCCTTTGCCACCTCTCCTCTGCATTCTATAGGTACTCAAAGGAAGGCGCTTTAAATATCCGTCCTGGGTGCAGGTTATTACAATATCTTCTTCGGCAATATAATCTTCGATGTCATGCTCTTCTTCATCTTCAATTATCATGGTTCTTCTTTCGTCGCCATATTTTTCTTTTAAGTCTAATAACTCCTCTTTTATTAATATCATAAGCTTATTTTTATTTTGTAATATATCTTCTAAATAGGCAATACGTTTTATTATCTCTAGATATTCCTCTAAAATCTTTTCGGTTTCCAGAGAAGTAAGTCGCTGTAGTTTCATATCTAAAATTGACTGAGCTTGAATATCGCTTAATCCAAATCTACTTTTAAGTGCACTATGAGCTAAGCTAACATTTTTGGATTTTTTAATAATTTGCACCACTTCATCAATATTAGATAAAGCAATTTTTAAGCCTTCCAAGATGTGGGCTCTCTCTTTGGCTTTTTTTAATTCATATTTAGTCCTTTTTTCTACTACCTCTTTACGGTGTTCTAAAAAACATTGGAGCATCTCTTTTAGATTTAAAAGCCGGGGCCGACCATGGTCTATGGCTAAGTTATTTATCCCAAAAGAGATTCTCATTTTAGTATGTTTATATAAATTATTTAAAACGAAATCAATATTACAACCTCTTTTTAGCTCTATAACTACCCGCATTCCATTTCTATCTGATTCATCTCTTAAGTCAGTAATATCAGCAATCTTTTTCTCCTGAACTAGACTGGCAATATCTTCTACTAACAAAGCCTTGTTTACTTGATAAGGAAGTTCTTTTATAATTATGCGGGGGTTTTTCTTTCCTTTTTTATCATCATCTAAACCTTCAGTAAATACTACCGCTTGTAATTTTATACTCCCCCTTCCGGTTTCAAAGGCCATTCTTATCCCTTCGTGGCCGCAAATTATTCCTCCGGTAGGAAAATCTGGTCCTTTAATTACAGTCATTAATTTATCTAAAGAAACATCAGGGTCTTCGATCGTTAAAACTGCAACATCAATTACTTCGCTCAGGTTATGAGGAGGAATATTAGTGGCCATTCCTACTGCAATTCCAGAAGAACCATTAATTAAAAGATGAGGAATTTTGGCGGGTAATATCTCCGGTTCTTCTATAGAATTATCAAAATTAGGGACAAAATTAACTGTTTCTTTGTCTATATCCTCCAGCAATTCCTCGGCGATCTTGGACATTCTAACTTCAGTGTAGCGCATTGCAGCTGCAGAATCTCCATCGACCGAGCCAAAATTTCCTTGGCCATCTACTAAAGGATAACGATAAGAAAAATCTTGAGCCATCCTCACAATAGTATCATATACTGCCACATCACCGTGGGGATGATATTTACCAAGTATTTCCCCTACAATTCGAGCAGATTTTTTGTAAGCCTTATCGGAAGTATTACCCAATTTTCCCATGGCATACAATACCCGGCGATGGACTGGTTTTAATCCATCCCTAACATCGGGTAAGGCTCGACCCACTATTACGCTCATCGCATAGCTGAGATAAGCCTCTTTTACTTCCTCTCCTATATCGACTAGTAAATCTTTTCCCTTAACGACTGATTCTTCTTTCTCGTTTTTCTGGTTTAAATTCTCTACATCTTCTTCTTTCATAATTTAACCATTCTCCAATTTGATTGATTCAACACGCCACAATATCAGATTCTGATTCCTGAATTCTGGCTTCTGGCTTCTAAGTTCCTTATTCTTCACTATATACTATTTTAAATATCCAGCTCTTTCACTTCTAAGCTGTGCGTGTAGATAAACTCTTTTCGAGGCTCGACTTTATTTCCCATTAGCACAGTAAACATCTCTTCTGCTTCTATAGCATCTTTTAATTCTATTCTCTTTAAAATCCTATTCTCTGGATTCATAGTAGTCTCCCAAAGTTGTACTGGGTTCATTTCTCCCAGACCTTTATATCTCTGAACTTTAGGATTACTTTCAATTTCCTTTAATTTAGCGTTTAATTCTTGCTCATTAAAGAAGTAATAACTATTCTTATTGTGTTCCACTTTGTAAAGAGGAGGTTGAGCAACATAAATATTCCCTCTTTCAATTAAAGGCTTCATATATCTAAAAAAGAAAGTTAAAAGTAAAGTTTTTATATGAGCACCATCAACATCTGCATCAGTCATTATGATAACTTTATAATATCTCAGTTTTTCTATATCCAGGTCCTCCCCAATATTTACTCCTAAAGCAGTAATAATGGATCGTATTTCATTATTGTCTAATATTTTATGCAAACGTGACTTCTCCACATTTAAAATCTTGCCCCTTAAAGGCATAATGGCTTGAAATTTCCTATCTCTCCCCTGTTTAGCTGACCCTCCGGCAGAATCACCCTCCACTAAGAAAATCTCTCGGTAATGAGGATCTTTTTCGGAACAATCGGCTAATTTCCCAGGAAGGGTGCCGCTTAGGCTTAAGCCATTTTTTTGTCTAATTAAATTCCTTGCTTTTCGAGCGGCTTCTCTTGCCTGTAAAGCAGAAATAGACTTAGATAATATCTTTTTGGTAATCTCAGGATTCTCATTAAAGAAACTATTCAAACTTTCAGTTGCAATAGAGGAGACCACTCCTCTTACTTCACTGTTCCCTAATTTAGTCTTAGTCTGTCCTTCAAACTGGGGATTCATTAGTTTTACACTTACTACTGCAGTTAATCCTTCTCTAACATCACTTCCGGACAGATTGTCCTCATCATCTTTTAAAGTAAATTTCTTAAAATTAGATACTATGCTACTTCGGGCATAATCATTTACTACTCTGGTTATAGCTGCTTTAAATCCTACTAAATGGCTTCCACCTTCTTCGGTATTTATATTATTGGCAAAGGAAAGAATGTTTTCTAGGTAGGCATCGTTATATTGTAGGGCTATTTCCACCTCTATATCATCTTTTTTCCCATAAATATAAATAGGATTTTTAAATAAAACATCTTTATTTTTATTTAAATATCTTACAAATTCAACTATTCCTCCGTTATATTGATAGGAAACTTCTTTATTTGCCTCTCTTTCATCTTTTAAATCAACTTTTACTCCCGCATTTAAAAAAGCTATCTCTCTTAACCAATGAGCAATGATATCAAAACTGAAGTTTATATCTTCAAATATTTCTGGGTCGGGCCTAAAAGTTATTTTAGTCCCTGTTTGGGTAGATTTCCCGAACTTTCTTAAATCAGATACCGGCTTTCCTTTTTCAAATTTTTGAGAAAATATTCTTGAATCTCTGCTTACTTCTACCTCTAATCGCTCAGATAGGGCATTGACTACAGAGACGCCCACGCCATGCAGCCCTCCAGCAACTCGGTAACCACCTCCACCGAATTTGCCTCCGGCATGTAATTTAGTTAAGACTATAGTTACTGCTGGTTGTCCGGTTGCTTCATGGATATCTACCGGGATCCCTCGGCCATCGTCAGATACAGTAACACTATTATCAGGATGAATAGTTACTTCTATCTTTTTACAAAAACCACCCATGGCTTCATCAATACTATTATCTACCACTTCGTATAATAGATGATGTAACCCTCGGCTTGAGGTATTCCCAATATACATACTTGGTCTTTTTCTTACTGCTTCTAATCCTTCTAAAACCTGTATCTGTTTGGCGGTATATTGATTATCTTGATTATTGGTCATATTTTTACTTTTTTCCAATCTCTTCTACCTCATTCAAAATGAAACCGCAGCTTGCCGCCACGGTTTTTGTTTTTTATTCTATAATTTGTGGTAAAAAACCTTTCAGTTATTTTAAAAACCTAATTAATATTACTATATTATAGAGCTTTTGTCAAAATTTTGTGTTGGTCTTCAGAAAGTTGATTGCCGATTTAAAATACAACAGAACAAACAAATAGGATAAATTGGGGGGTGGAGGGGGAATGAAAAATGACTAATATTAAAATAAAACAATTTTAATATATTTTTCTCTTACCAACCACATATCTTTTCTAAGACCTGATCTGAAATTTTACCTTCTTCTACATCTTTTATCGATTTTTCTATTATCTCTAAAGCATGATCTACTTCTTTTCTGGTTATTACTAAGGGAGGAGCAATTCTTAACACTGATTTACTGAAGAAAGTAAGAATTAATCCTCTTTCCCAGCAGCTCCAGCAAATTTTGGCGGCTTCTTTTTCAGCTCTTTGTTTATTTTCTCTATTAGATACTAAGTCAACCCCGATTAAAAGTCCCTTCCCGCGAACATCTCCAATTAGTTCGTGCTCCTTTTTTAATTCGTTAAATCGAGACTGAATATAATCACCCATTTCTTTAGATCTTTCAACCAATTTTTCTTCCTTTATTACAGAGATAGTTGCTAAAGCTGCGGCACAGCTTACTGGATTTCCTCCCATAGTAAAGAGATGGGCAGGAGCATCCCAGGAATCCATTATCTCTTTTTTCGCAACGATTGCGCTGAGGGGCATGCCCGAGGCAATAGCTTTGCCTAGAAGAATGACATCGGGCTCAATCCCCCAGTGCTCTATTGCAAACCATTTACCCGTCCTGCCAAATCCTGTTTGCACTTCTTCAGCTATAAAAAGAATACTATTGTCTTCACATATCTTCTTAAGAGCAGGTAAATATTTTTCGGGTGGCACAATTACTCCCGCATCTCCCTGAATTGTCTCTATGATTATAGCAGCTACTTCCTCCGCTGGGATTAGAGTATCTAACATCATTTTAAAATAGTCTAAGCAAGATAGGTTACAATCGGTGGGTTTAAGTTTAAAAGGGCAACGGTAACAATCAGGATAAGGAACATGGTATATCTCTGGTAGAAAGGGTCCCATATTTCTACGCATATTAAGGCTAATAGCAGAAAGACTGATAGCTCCATAGGTACTCCCGTGGTAAGAACGAAGGAAGGCAATTATTTTTTGACGTTTTGTAAAGCTGCGAGCAAGTTTTATAGCTCCATCATTAGCATCTGAGCCTGAAAGTCCAAAGGAAACTTTTTTGGCCATCTTTCCTGGGGTTATTTGTACTAATTCTTGCGCCAGGTCTACCAGGTTTTTATAATACATATAAGCCGAGGTGTAATTAATAAAATTGTCTACCTGTTCTTTTATCGCTTTTACTACTCTGGGATGGGCATGACCTGTGTTTAGGGCAGCAGCACTGGAAAGAAAATCTAAATAACGATTACCATCAATGTCCTCTATAGTTGCACCTTTCCCTCGTTTCATAACAAAGGGGTAGTAAGGCATTCGAGAAGCTGGAGAGATAACTTCTTCGTCCTGTTGGATAATTTTAAGAGACTCAGTCAATTTTTTTTCCATTTTTTGTCCTCTCTGGAATATTATTAATATCCTCCTAAAGTAAGGGGAACAACCCTGACTAATTTTGGCAAGATCAGATGAGGTAAAGCCAAGGAAAGGACCGGGAAATAAGTAGTTAATAGAATAACTGGTATAGTTCCAAATAACATAAAGATCACTGCCGGAGTTATTAATTCATCAAACTTACATTTGCCTATCCTTCCTGCCAGGTAGAGGATAGGGGCGCAGGGCGGGGTTACATTGCCTAGCCCTAAGTTGGTGCCCAAAATTGCTGCAAAATGGACAGGGTGAACTCCTATTGCCGTCATTAAAGGGAACAAGAGAGCTGCCGCTAGAAGAGTGGCACTAAAATCATCCATAAGCATTCCCAGTATAATTAAAAACAAATTGACCATAAGCAGCAAAAGATATTTATTGTCTGTTACGCCCGTTAGGGTTGCTACCAATCGTTGGGGAACATTTTCCATGATATAGAGACGACTTAAAATCATTACGTAAAAAACCATAAGTATAACCACTCCGGTTGTGGTAATCGAATTTATCATAGTGTTCATTAATTGCTTTAAGTTTAGTACACGATAGATGAAGAAACCTATAAAAATACAGTAAAGTGTAGCTACTCCCGCTGACTCTGTAGGAGTAAACACCCCACCATAAATACCCCCCAAGACAATAATCGGCATCAGTAGGGCTGAAAACCCTTTATAAGTAGCCTGCCCCAACTCTTTAACTTGTTGTCTTGGAGGAATAGGAGGAGAAACTTTTATGGGTAACTTACGACACATAAACCAATTGATAATACTATAAATAATTACCAAAATAATACCAGGAATTACAGTAGCTAAGAAACAAGCCGCTACTGATTGCCAGGTTACCCAGGCGTAAAGGATCATGGGAACGCTGGGTGGAATAAGCTGTCCTAAGACTGAGGCGCAGGCTACCAAGCCTGTTGCATGCCCCCGAGGATAGCCCCGTTCTACCATACGGGGTATCATAATGCTACCAATAGCAGATACTGCAGCGGTACAAGTTCCAGCTATTGATCCAAAAATTGCACAGCTTACAATAGTAACTGTCCCTAAACCGCTTTTCTTTCTGCCTAAAATGGCATCTGAAATAGCTATTAATCGAGCTGCAACTCCCGTAGAGCCCATAAGCGCTCCCATTAGGATAAAAAAGAGGATACACAGCATGGTCATTGAATTAATTTTATGAAATCCCGTAGCCATAATAAACATAGGGTCATAACTGCCTAATGAAATGAATAAAAATAAGACGGCGCCCATAAAACAAAAAGGCACTGGTACTCCTAATACGAGTAGCCCGATTAAAATTGCCAGGTCTATAATTATTTTCATACTTTAGCTCTCCTTGTCTAATAATTTCTCAAAGATGGCAGTTTTTCCTAAACTCTGAAGTATATAATCTATCAATTCAACAAGAAAATAAAAAGACATTAATATCGCACTAAAGAAAATAACGCTCTGAGAAAGAACCATGGGCAATAATAGTGCCTGGGAAGTCTCACCCTTGGTGATGCCCCAAATAAAATAAGGATAAGTCCAGCTAATCATGATGATAGATAAAACAAAGGTAATCAGGCTACTTATAGCCTTAGTTAAGGCATGAGACCTCGGCCTTTTGAACCAGATATACATCAATTCTGCCTTAATATGACTACGTTCATAAGTCCCATAAGATGCACCAATAAAATATAGCCACATAGCAATAAGACAAATTAATTCTTCTACCCCAAAGAGAGGAGATCCAAGTACATAACGCAAAAATACTTCTACAAAAACCAGCACAATAATTATACCTCCAGCAACAACCATAAATAGCTTCTGCAAATATACCAATCCATTCCAAATTTTTAAACCGATTCTTCCCATCTCTCCGCTACTTTCTTTCCTTAAATTTATATTTTTATGCCAAAGGGGGCCTTTTGTCCCCTTTGGCATGGTTACTAACCTAAACTCTGTATAAATATAAACTTTATTTTACTTCAATGCCCACATGTTCTCTGCAGATATCTACCAGGGCTTTACCCATATATTGGTCTAACTGCGGCCAGACATCTTTATGAACAGCATCAGCAAATGCTTTAAGTTCTTCCTCGGTAGGGATAACAATTTTTAAGCCAAAATCTTCCATTTGCTTACGATATTCCTCGTCTTCGGCAAGGAAAACATCCCAGCGGCCTACTACCTGTTTCTCCGCCGCATCTAACAAAACTTTTTGATCAAATTCAGTTAAGGTGTTCCATAATTTTAGGTTCATATAGAACCACCAGGGTTCTAAGTAATCATTATATTGAATCCATACACCTTGAATGTCGCGGAATTGATATCCCTGGAAAGGAGGTCCCCCACACTCTCCATCTGCAACTCCTGTCTGAATGGCACTAAAGGCTTCAGAATATGGAATCGTAGTGGGGATGTACCCCAATTTTTGCCAGGTTAATTCACAGGCCTTCAGGGGCATTACTCTGATTTTCATTTTGTTAGGTTGCATCTCTTTCCAGCCTTCCGGTTCTTTGGTGGTAGTTACCCCAGCCCAGCCTACCGGGAACAAAGCTAAGCCTTTTATCCCTTGTTCTTCCAATAAGCCAGTAACCATATTATAGACCCATCCATCTCTCTTATAAGCTTCTTTGGCCTCTTCAGTGCTAGTAAATAGATAAGGCATGTAGTAAGCGATATTCAATCTTGGGTCATAAGTTGGAGCTATGGGGGTGAGAGTTAATTCATAGTCCCCTCTCATAACTCTCTCATAGCATTCCACCCAGTCACCAAGCACTCCGCCAGAATAAACCGTAATGTCAATACGGCCCTCGGTTTTCTCTCTTACTTCATCGGCAAATGCTATGGCCCGTAAATCGAAATCGCTGCCTACCGGATGAACCTGAGGCATTCTCCATTTATATTGATAATCTGCTTGGGCAGCCCAGACCGCTGTTGAAAAAATAACTAATACTAAACAAATACTTACAAAAATCCCAAATTTTCTCATTCTTATTTTCCTCCTTTTTAGTTTAAAATTTTGTTACTATCTTTATTATTATTATTTATGTTTATTCCATTTATCACGCTCCTTTTAACTAATAGTCCTTAAACGGTTTTTTTGTATTTGTTTGTTTTATTTTTTTTATTTTAACTTATAAAGTGATCGAAGATTGATATTATAGAATATGTTTGGTTATTTTTATTTATAAAAATAGCCTGAAGAACAGAATCCATTTCTTGATGGAACCTATCCTCCAGGCTTTTATCCCGAAAGTGTAGCATTAAATTTTAATTAAAATGCCTTGTACCGCTTGGTCCAGACTTTTTGTTTAAAAACGGAACCCTAGATACACTTCCATTTCTATATTTAATTTTTAAAATTTTAACATATATAATTATAGCTGTCAAGCAAAGGATTAACCTAATATTATATATATAACTAGTCATTGAATTGGGAAGGCTGAACTTTAAATAAGATGTTAGAGATTATTTCTTCCTCTGCTTTAAGATTAATTTTTTGAATAATCTCCCCTTTTCTTAAATTTAATTCATTGGCCCAAACGTTACTTTTTACGCTTAAAAAAAGACACTGATTTTGTATTTTAATGGGTTGGGAATTTTGAGCAACTTCCCTCGCTACCAGATCTCCCCAATGACTGATTATCTGATATCCTTTTATTTTGGTTCCCCATTTTTTCTCTTTAAAAAAATCTTCTAAGGCTTCTTTAAGAGGGGTGGTGTTTTTATTTTTCATAAAGCAAATATCTTCCCCCCTTCTATTTTAGATATCTTACTTTTCTCTTTAATATTACTATTAAAATAATCTAAACTTATACTAGTAATAAAAGTTTGGACTTTTTTATCAATAATTAATTCTAATAAGAAATGTCTTCTCTCTTCGTCTAATTCTGACATAACATCATCTAATAAAAATATAGGATAAACCCCTTCTCTTTCTTTAATTAATTCTAATTCTGCTAATTTTAAAGAAAGAACAGAAGTTCGTTGTTGACCCTGTGAACCATAAGAGGCGATATTAAATTCATTAATGCATACTAAAAAATCATCCCGGTGGGGACCAAATAAACTGATTTTATATTTTATTTCTTTCTCTTTATGTTCCTTTATTTTATCTTCGAGTGCCTTGCTTATAAAAGAGATATCTTCTTGCTGGTCTTTTAATATATTGCTCTGGTAGATTATCTTTAAATTTTCTTTTCCTTTAGTAATTTTTTGGTGAAATTTATCAGCAAGATAATTTATTTTTTTTAAAAATCTAATTCTAGTTAAAATTAAAAAAGATCCCTTCTCTATAAGCTGAGGATCCCAAATAAGAAGTTTTTCTCTCAACTCTCTTTGATTAATTTCTTTCTTTAATATATTATTGCGCTGTCCTAATATTCTATAATAATCTGTAAGATACCTGTAATATAAGGGATAAATTTGAGATATCTGTTCATTTAAAAATTTTCTTCTTATAGAAGGAGCTCCTTTTATGATCTGTAAGTGTTCAGGAGAAAATACAACCCCTTTGAATTCTTTATTTAAAATAGACTTACTTTGAATATTTTGGTTTATTTTTATAAGTTTAATTAGTTTAAATTTATTGAAACTTTCTGGCTTTTTTTCTAAAGATAAATTTATCTGAAAATTTTCTTCGTCTTTATTAATCTCTCCATATAGACAGGTGCTTTTATTGCTCCAATTTATTAATTCTTGATCGTTTTTTGTTCTATAAGAATTCCCTCTAATTATTAAATATAATGCCTCTAAAAGATTAGTCTTCCCTTGAGCATTATCTCCAATAAAAATATTAAGATTGGGAGTAAAATTTATAGATAATTTTAGAAAATTCCTATAATTGTTCAATCTTAGTGTTTTTAAATACAAATATTTTCCTTTCGTTAAAATATAACTTCTAATAATAAATAATAATTATTTGTTAACTAATCTATTTCTCTTTCTTAATCTGTTCTTACCGGCATTAAAATATAAGTATAGTCTTTATCTTCTTCTGGAGTAATAATTACTGGATTTAAGGGATCGTTTAATTTTATTATAGTATGGTCAGTTTTTATTATCTTTAAAACATCTAAAATATAGTCAGAATTAAAAGTTATAATAATATCTTCCCCCTCTTTTAGACAGGACATCTTTTCAAGGGCTTCTCCTACAGTGGGGCTTTCTGCTTTTAAAGTTATTTCACATTTTTCTATCTTCTCAGCATCCTCTTTATTGGTAACTTCTATCCTTACTGTATTTAAATCTTCCCTTACAAAGAGAGAAATCCTCTCCATTTTATCTCTAAAATCATTAGTATCAATTTTTATTTCTGTTTTAAAGGAATCTGGAATAATCTGGTGATAATTTGGAAATTGAC
>Ga0315284_10002658_pt1 | contig 25481 bp, 21 predicted proteins | sample YL17G09_16_MG_FD_203696 | JGI IMG/M metagenome (GOLD analysis project Ga0315284, IMG submission 203696) | Sediment microbial communities from Yellowstone Lake, YNP, Wyoming, USA - YL17G09_16 | ecosystem: Environmental > Aquatic > Freshwater > Lake > Sediment | place: USA: Wyoming | collected...
GCATGGAAGAGAATGAACTTATAAGACAGCGCAAAGAGAAACTTGAGAATATCTCGAAGAGGGCCTACGCATACGGGGCGTCGTTCGAGACGACGTCGACGATAAAGGCGCTGAAAGACGATTTTTCCGAGGGAAAGTCCGTTACTCTGGCGGGCAGGATCATGGCCGCGCGCTCGCACGGCAAGAGCTCCTTCTACGACATAAAAGATTCCACCGGAAAGATGCAGGCATATATAAAGGAAGATATAGTCGGCGCCGATATGTTCGGATTCCTGGACAATCTCGACATAGGCGACTTTATCGGGATTGCGGGCGACACGTTCAAGACGCGGACAGGCGAGCCCACGGTCATAGTGAAAGAGCTCAAAGTTCTCGCTAAGTCATTGCGGCCGCTGCCGGAGAAATGGCACGGCCTGAAAGACGTCGAGACGCGGTACCGCCAGCGCTACGTCGATCTGATAATGAACGACGATGTTCGAGGCGTTTTTGTGACGCGCTCCAGGATCGTGAGCGAGATACGGCGCTTCCTGGATGAACGCTCATTTATCGAGGTCGAGACGCCGATGATGCAGCCGATACCGGGCGGCGCCGCCGGCAGGCCGTTCAAGACGCATCACGAGGCGCTCGATATCGACCTTTATTTGAGGGTCGCCCCGGAGCTGTATCTGAAACGCCTTCTTGTCGGAGGGCTCGATAAGGTTTACGAGGTGAACAGGAGCTTCAGGAACGAAGGCATATCGATAAAGCACAACCCCGAATTTACGATGCTCGAGGTCTATGAGGCGTATTCGGATTGCGCCGGGATGATGAAACTCACCGAGGATCTTGTGAAGCACTTAGCCGAGAAGATCCTCGGCCGCATGACCATCGAGTACCAGGGCAAGACAGTCGACCTTTCAAAGTGGGAGAGGATCTCGTTCGCGGAGTTGATGAAGGAACAATTCGGCATAGTCCCTGCCGACAGCCACGCGGTGTGGCTGAAGAAACTCAAATCGAAAGGCGTAGAGGTGGAAGGCAAAGAGATCTCGAGGACGCAGATCATCAATATCGTGGGTGAGCTCGTCGAGCCCCGGTGCGGCAACCATCCGGTATTCGTCGTCGATATGTTCAAAGAGCTGTGCCCGCTCGCGAAGACGAAGCCGGATAACCCGGACCTCACCGACCGGTTCGAGCTCTACATGGGCGGCATGGAGATCGCGAATGCATATTCGGAGTTGAACGATCCGATCGAACAGAAGAAACGGTTCGAGGACGAACTGCGGGGTGCCCCGAACCACTCGCTTCGCTCGGGTTCGGGGCGAGCGCCAGACGCACAGCGGACTATTGATTATGACTTTGTAACAGCGCTCGAATACGGCATGCCGCCGGCAGGCGGCCTCGGCATCGGCATCGACAGGCTCGTCATGATACTCACTAATTCAGCGTCGATACGCGACGTCATATTGTTCCCGCAATTAAAACCGCAAGTATAATTATGAAATGGCAGCTATTCGTAGCCTTAAGGTATCTCACCGCAAAACGTAAAGAAAGATTCATTTCGATAATTTCGCTCATCTCGATCCTCGGCATCACGGTCGGCGTCGCCGCGCTCATCATAGTGATATCGGTCATGGGCGGGTTCGACGAGGACCTGAAGGCAAAGATAGTCGGCACCTATTCACACATCCAGGCGATCTCCGATTTCGGCGTGAAGCCGTCGCCTGATCTTACCGAAAAAGTCCTCGGCACAAAACATGTCGAGGCGTGCGCCTATTTTTTGAACGGCCAGGGGCTCATCCGGAAAAATGAGAGCGTTGCCGGGATAGTGTTGAAAGGCATAGAGCCGAAAAATGAGGCGCGCGTCAACGATCTCGGAAAATATGTGAAGACGGGCTCTTTAGATAATCTTAAAGACGGCGGGATAATATTGGGCAGTGAACTCGCGAATAAGCTCGGTGTCGATACCGGCGGTATGGTGTCGATCGTCACTCCGGCGTACCGCGGCGGAAAAGACCTTAAGGTAGCCGGCACATTTACGTCGGGCATGTATGAATATGATTCGAACCTCGCGTATATCGATCTTGCGAAGGCCGAGGAACTTTTCGGTTCGGGAGACCTTGTCACAGGCCTTTCAATCAAGGTCGACGACCTCTTCAACGTCGACGGCGTCAAGATGTCGCTTAAAGAAAAGCTCGGGGCCGCATTCGATGTCAGGACGTGGATCGACTTAAATAGGAACATCCTGGAAGCGATAAAACTCGAAAAGACGGTGATGTTCGTGATACTGACGCTCATCGTCATGGTCGCGTGTTTCAACATCGCGAGCTCTCTCATAATGACCGTTTTGGAGAAGACTAAAGACATAGGGATATTGAAGGCGATCGGGTCGAGCAACGCGAACATAATGGCCGTCTTCGCCATGCAGGGCGCCATGATAGGGATCGTCGGCACGGCCATCGGCTTATTTCTGGGGCTCTCGGCATGCTGGTGCCTTAAGACCTACAAATTTATAAATCTGCCGAAGGACATATACTATCTCGACAAGCTGCCAGTGAGGATGGACCTTTGGGACATTTCCGTGATAATTTTATCAAGCATCGTGATAAGCCTCGCCGCGGCCATCTATCCGGCTTATAAGGCCTCCCGCCTCGATCCCGTGGAGGCGCTGCGGTATGAGTGAGATATACACGTTAAATACGAAGCACGAAATTCGAAATACGAAACAAATTATAATTTTCTAAATCCAAATGTCCAAAACTTTATATTTTGAATTTTGAAAATTAGGATTTCGATATTGTTTCGAATTTCGATATTCGTATTTCGAATTTGACTATTGTGAGGATATGCATGAGTAATATTTTAGTTGCACAAAATGTACGTAAGATCTACACCCATGGCCGGAAAGAGGTGAGGGCCGTCGATGGCGTAGGTATGGAGATCAAGAAAGGGACCTCGACAGCGATAGTCGGGCCTTCCGGCGCCGGCAAGTCGACACTGCTTCACATGCTGGGCGGACTCGATAAACCCACATCCGGACACGTCATTCTGGATACGGCCGATATCTACAAATTGCCGGATAAGGGGAGAGCGCACATCAGGAATAAGAGGGTGGGGTTTGTGTTTCAGTTTTATCATTTGCTGCCGGAGTTTACTGCGTTAGAGAATGTAATGCTACCAGTAATGATGAATAGTAGCCGACGTTTAAACGTCGGCTACTCTGTGGATGACTCGATACGGAAGATGGCGGAAGACTGCCTGAGACTGGTAGAATTAGGAAATCGCATCAGCCACAAGCCCTCAGAACTTTCCGGTGGCGAATCACAGCGCGTTGCGATAGCGAGAGCCATCATAAATGAGCCGGAGATACTGTTCTGCGACGAGCCGACCGGCAACCTCGACTCAAAGACGAGCGAATCTATCTACGAGCTCCTCTTCGGACTTAAGGCGAAGTCAGGCCTTACGCTCGTAATAGTAACGCATGATGAGAAGGTTTCGCAAAAAACCGATAAAACTATACGAATTAAAGACGGCAAAGTTGTGTAGCGATGTATTTTCTCCCCTGACCCCGCCTTGACAACCCCCGATATGTGTGATATACTTTAACTTCTTTTTCCCCGGAGGTCATATGCATATACTTACAAAGATAAATTGGGTGGACGTTTTAGCGCTAATTCTAGTATTGAGAATGAGTTACGTCGCTTTTCAGGATGGCCTGAGCCATGAGATCCTGCCGGTCATCGGCTCTGTTTTCATGATAGTATTTTCTCTTCATTATTACCAGAAGATATCATCATTTCTGTATGATATAGGCTTTGTTGTGCCGATACTGCTGTTAAATCCGGTCATATTTCTGGCATTGAATCTGTTAATAGGCCTATTATTCAGAGTGCTGAAGTCCATTATCGATAATGTCATAAAAGTCTCGTGGCATCCGCTCATAGAAAAATTCGGAGGCCTTATCGCGGGGTTGACAAGAGGCGTGGTCCTGGCAAGCATGGTGCTGATCTTCCTCGTGATAATCCCGCTGCCGTATCTTCAAAGGTCGATGCGCGAAAAATCGCTCACCGGCATGTATTTTTTAAGGGTAGGGCCCGAATTATACGAAAAGATGTCATTGGTCCTGCCCGCCATGAGGCTGGACGGCTTGCCGGTCAATAGCAAGGAATTGACGAATAAGCTTGTTGCGGATAAGTCTATGCCTCCGATGGAGCCGGTAGAGGCGATAGATCTCAACAAATATGATATAAAAAGCCGTTCCCGGTAATAATTTTCACTAAAAACACAAGGGGTGAGTATGAGATTGATCGATATCTATGAATTAGCTGTAAAGAAGGGCATGGAGAAGGACCCGCGAAGCCGACCCGAGATCAAAAAGGCGCTGGCCTTAGCGGCGAAAGAATACAGGAAACTGAAAGGCGTTGACAGGAAGGCATTCGACACCGAGAGGCTAAAGAACCCGTATGCCGATACGCGCATACTCTACGGCGATCCGAAGACCGACGTGAAGAGCGTGATGATCGGCATAGACATGGAGACTCCGGAGGTGCTTCTGGCGGACCGCCTGGGCGAGACGGGCCGCGGGTCGATCGATCTCGTCATGGCGCACCACCCCGAAGGGGTGGCCTGGGCCCGGCTCTACGACGTGATGCGCATTCAGGTCGCCTGCTTAAAGAAGTTCGGCATCCCGGAGAATATAGGCGAGGACCTGTTGAAGGAGCGGATGGATGAGGTCGCGAGGGCGCTCGCCCCGGCAAACCATTACAGGGCTGTCGACGCGGCTAAGGCCCTCCGCATGCCGTTCATGTGCATACATACGCCGGCGGACAATCACGTCGCCAGCTACCTGCAGAAATTATTCGACAGAAATAGACCTAAGAAGCTCTCGAATGTCATCGCGCTTTTGAAACAGATCCCAGAGTATGCCGATGCGATGAAGAAAGACGCGGGGCCGAAGATATTCATGGGGGAAGCGGATAAGCCGGCGGGCAGGGTCTTCGTCGACATGACGGGCGGCACCGAAGGTTCGAAGAAGGCATACGCGCGGCTCTCGCAGGCGGGCGTCGGAACGATAGTCGGGATGCACATCTCCGAAGAGCATTTCAAGCATGTGAAGGGCGAGCACGTCAACATCGTCATAGCGGGCCACATCGCAAGCGACACGCTGGGACTGAACCTTCTCCTGGACGAGATCGAGAAGGTAGAACCGTTAAAGATAATTCCCGCATCGGGTTTCGTCAGAATAAAGAGATAGATGGCAATACCGGATTCTATAATAGACAGGATACACGAGAAGACCGATACAGTCGAAGTAATATCGCGTTACGTTCCCCTGAAGAAGTTCGGAAGAAATTACAAAGGCCTGTGCCCTTTTCATAACGAGAAGACGCCGTCATTCATCGTAAGCCCCGATAAGCAGATATACCACTGTTTCGGATGCGGCGCTGGCGGCAACGTATTCTCGTTCCTGATGAAGTACGAGAATATCGATTTTCCTGAAGCGGTGGAGATGCTCGCTGACAAAGCGGGTGTCGTGCTGCCGCGTTCATCCGGCGGTAAGGCCGAGAACGCTTTAGCAAAAGAACTATACAGGATAAACGAGCTGGCCTGCCAGTTCTTCAGCTCGTCGCTCGCCTCCAACAGAGGCGCGAAGGAATATGTCCAGTCCAGGGGCTTAGGCGAGGAGACCTTAAAGAAGTTCAAGGTGGGATACGCCCCCGATTCGTGGGAAACGCTGATAGATTTTTTCAAGAAGAAGGGGTGCGCGCCCGCGATGCTCGAGCGAGCCGGCCTCGTGATAGCGAACGACAAGGGCGGTCATTACGACAGATTCAGGAACAGGATAATATTCCCGATCTTTGACCTTAAGGAGCGCGTGCTGGGTTTTGGCGCGAGGGTGCTCGATTCAAGTCTGCCGAAATACCTGAATTCGCCCGAGACGCCCATCTACTCGAAGGGCAGGAACCTTTACGGCCTTAATTTTTCAAAGGACGAAATAAAGAAGAGCGGCCACTTCCTGGTCGTGGAAGGTTATCTCGATTTTCTCGTTCCATATCAGGCGGGCATCAGGAATATCATAGCGACGCTCGGGACCGCACTTACCGTCGACCAGATAAAGGCGCTTAAACGTTTTGCGAATACGGCGGTGATGGTCTACGACCCGGACGAAGCGGGCGAGGCGGCGTCTTTAAGGAACCTCGACCTGTTCATATCCGAGGACGTTAACGTATACATAGCCGAGCTCCCTAAGGGATTCGATCCCGACAGCTATATAAGGAAGTTCGGCACCGACGAATTTTTAAAGCTGAAGAAGTCATCGAAGAATCTTTTCGATTATAAACTCGCGAAGCTCTCCAGCCGGTTCAATATAAATACCGCGAACGGCAAGACCAATATCGCGGGCGAAATGCTGCCGACGCTGGCAAGAATCAATAACGCGGTGCTGAAATCGACGCTGTTGAAGCGGCTCGCCGAAGCCCTCGGCGTGGACGAAGAGTCGCTGAAGGTCGAAATAAAGAAGGTAAAGCCCGATTATACGGAAAAGCGCTACGTCGCGGCTGTAGCCGAAGTCAAAAAACATTCTTCCGGCGCGGAGATGATGGTCCTGGCGTTTCTTTTGGAAGGGCCGAGTTTCATAGCGAAAGTTAAGAGCGCGCTCTCGCCGGATGAGTTCAAGGACTCATCGATACGCGACCTGGTGAGCGCGATATTCGATCTGCACAAGGAGCATAAGGAAGTCAATCCTTCGCGCCTGATAAGCCATATGTCCGAGAGGACCGATGCCGCTAGCCTTGTATCCGAGGCCGTCGGCATATCGGAGATGATCGGCGACAAGGAGAAGGCGCTCGGCGATTGCATTGCCAGGATAAAGAAGGATAACCTGAAAGAGCGCATGGCGATGATCCAGGAATCGATAAGAATTGCGCACAGCCAGAAGGATGACGCGAGGGTGAAGGAATTGGTCAGCGAATATAACGAACTTGTGAAAATGAAGGCATAGATGGCAAAGAAGAGCAGGAAGAAGATAATCGAAGAGCCCGACGCCCAGGGGAAGAAGAGACGCCTCAAGGGACTTAACGAGCTCATTGCGCTCGGTAAAGAGAAAGGCCACCTCACGTTCGAGGAGGTCAATAATATCCTGCCCGTGGACATTGTCTCTTCGGAAGAGATAGACGAGATACTCGGCATACTCGGCGACGAGAATATAAAACTGATCGACAGCGAAGAAGACCTGATGAAGGAGGCCGCCGAGGAGGAGAAGCTCGAGGAGAAGAAGGAGGAGGCTGAAGAAGCGAAAGAGCCGGTAAAGCTCGCCCATATCGACGACCCGGTGAAGATGTACCTGCGCCAGATGGGCCAGATCTCGCTTCTTACGCGTAAGGAAGAGCTCGAGATAGCGGAGCGGATAAAGGACGCCGAATACAAGTTCAGGGACGCGATCCTCGTCGTGAGGCTGTCCAAGCACAAGGCGATCGAGGTCGCCGAAAAGATCCTCAACAGCGAGCTGAACGAGGAAGAGTTCATAAACACAGATTCCAGGTTCAAGGGCGGTCGCTTGAGGAAGAAACTCGAGCGCCTGATAAAAGACCTCAATAAGACGAGGTCGAAGGCCCGGATCGCGAGCCTCATAAAAGAGATGAACCTCGGCATGAACGTCGTCGAGGAGATGGCGAAGAAGGCAGACGAATATCTCGAAGAGTATTCGAAGATAGACTCCAAAATAACTGGCGCGAGGAAGAGGAAGGACGCCGAAGAGGCCAGGCGGCTCATTAAGAGGAAGAAGAGGATTGAGAACGAGTTCGGCGAGCCGGTCCGCGATGTAAAAGAGCATTTCAAGCTGATACGTTCGACGGAAGTCAAGTTCAATAAAGCTAAAAAAGAGCTCGTCGCCGCGAACCTGAGGCTCGTCGTGAGCATTGCCAAAAAATATACGAACAGGGGGCTTTCGTTCCTCGACCTGATACAGGAAGGCAATATCGGCCTGATGAAGGCCGTCGATAAATTCGAATATAAGCGCGGATACAAGTTCTCCACTTATGCCACTTGGTGGATACGGCAGGCGATCACGCGTTCGATAGCCGACCAGTCGAGGACGATCCGTATCCCGGTCCACATGACCGAGACGATCAATAAGCTGATAAAGGTCTCGCGCGCGCTCGTCCAGCAGAACGGCAAGGAGCCGACGCCCGAGGAGATCGCGCACAAGATGCGCATGCCCGTCGACAAGGTGCGCGGGATACTGAAGATCGCGCAGGAGCCGATAAGCCTGCAGACCCCGATAGGGGACGAGGGCGATACGCACTTCGGGGACTTCATCGAGGATAAGCGGGCGATCTCGCCCGCCAACGCGACCGCGTATTCGATGCTGCGCGAGCAGATGGACGATGTCCTCGGCACCCTGACGGAGCGCGAGAAGAAGGTCCTGCGCCTGCGGTTCGGGATCGGCGACGGTTATCCGAGGACGCTCGAAGAGGTGGGCGCCGTATTTAAAGTCACGAGAGAGCGCGTGAGGCAGATCGAGGCTAAGGCTTTGCGCAAACTCAGGCACCCGACCAGGTCCCGCAAGCTGAAGAACTTCCTGGCTATCGGGGTAGGGGAGTAGATTTTTTTAAAATTTTAGTTGACAAATACGGGATCGTGGTGTATAATCCCTCCATAGTGAAGAAGGCAGGAAAATCTTGCACCGCATGGTAGAGAAAGCTTTCGCCTTGCGGTTTTTTTTATGCCGACATTCGCTATAATTCGTTTGAAAGGAGGTATTTGCAAGTGCCAAAAGGAAAAGTAAAATGGTTCAATGATGCAAAGGGCTACGGCTTTATTACTCCTGAAGAGGGTAAAGATGTCTTTGTTCACCACAGCGCAATTCAGGGTGAGGGTTTCAAGACGTTAAAAGAAGGCCAGGAAGTTCAGTTCGAGATCACGCAGGGTCCCAAAGGGGAACAGGCGACGAACGTTGTTAAATTGTAACATTGATTCGCAAAATAGGGACAGCTTCTGTTTTAATAGATAGGCGCTGTCCCTGTTTTTTTGCAGATCGGTAACACCGCCGCGGTGGGACCGGTCTTGAGTAGTCCCTCCGCGGCGGTGGATTTTTATGGTTAAGACCTTGATCGTCTTTATAACATTGATATGCTTAGCAGTTCCTGTATATTGCCAGGACAACGCGCAAGTAAACGATTATCAGACGGCTGACGGTACGGTGACTTCATTCGACTGGGTGGGTTCGTTCATCTCTATCAATGACACGAGATTTCTGGTCTCTTCCGATGTCAGGGTATATAAGGGCGACGACTCTGTAGGGATCGAAGATATAAATGTGGGGGACCAGGTGACCGTCACATACCATGACAATCCGCCGGGGATCCATAAGATCGTAACGATAGTGGTCCAGTACAGCGGTGACTGGGCCGTATAACATGTAACACCTGCGCGGTAGGACGAGCCCTAAGTAATCCTTCCGCGCAGGTGGTTTATTACGGTTCATGCAGAAAAAGTGGGAGGAGGACTTTAGCCATGCCTAAGAAATATACGAGAAAGATGAGACGCCGCGCCATGCGCCGTCTAAAACGCCGCAGGATCCGCAAGTAAAGAATACCTCTTTACATCCCGCCCAGGTTTCAGTATAATAATTTTCTAATTTATTTACGATGGGCCTATAGCTCAGCCTGGTAGAGCAGGAGACTCATAATCTCTTGGTCCAAGGTTCAAATCCTTGTGGGCCCACCATGAACCACTCGTGACTATGCTTAGTCTGTTTCACTCGGGTTCATGGCACAGCCCTGACTTTTAGTGGTTCATGCCCTATACCGGAGCAAAAACGAAGTTTTTGCGACTGGTATAGGGCAAACACGGATAAAACAGATGTATTATGTATATGTTCTTCAGAGTTTAAAAGACAGTAAGTTCTATATCGGGTTTACTAATAATATTGAAGATCGGGTAAAAGAGCACAATAACGGCAAAAATTTAAGTACAGAATTGAGAAGGCCATTTAAGCTAATATACTACGAAGCACATTGCGAAAAGGGCGACGCGCTTAGAAGAGAAGCCTATTTTAAAACAACGAAGGGCAAGGTAACAATTCGCCAAGTGCTTAAAGAATATTTGAGTCGTTGCAAAAATCGGGCACTTAGCTCAGCTGGTTAGAGCGCTGCGCTCACATCGCAGAGGTTTAAATCTTACTTTGCATGTCAGTTATCTTCAGAACGTCGGGAAGATTTAAAGCCTAATTTTCGCCGAACGAATAGCGAGGAAAAGGCCTCCGGCCGACAGAAAATTAGGCTGGTTCGATGTCACGCTATGCGTGACATCGATGCAGGGTGAATCGCCCGTGGACGATTAGCTCAGCTGGTTAGAGCGTTGCGCTCACATCGCAAAGGGCGTAGGTTCAAGTCCTACATCGTCCACCATTAAAGACACATATGGAAACCCTAAAAGATCAGATCAAATTACTCGTTGAACTTCAGGGCCTTGACACGCAGATCTTCAGGATGGAGGACGACCTGGCGGCCATACCCGAAACGATAAAAAGACGCGAAGAAGAGTTTAAAGCCAAGAGCGCTTCCTTGAAGAAAGCCGAAGACGGATTGAAAGCGCTCCTCTTGAAACGGAAAGAGAAAGAGGGGGAGCTGGAAGGGAAAGAGGTTACGATAAAGAAGTATCAGCAGCAGTTAAATCAGGTGAAGACGAACAAGGAATACTCGGCGCTACAGGAAGAGATAAACCGGGTCAAGGCCGACAATTCGCTGATAGAGGAAGCTATCATAAATATATTTGACCAGATCGACGCGAATAATAAGGATATCGCGAAAGAGAAGGAAGTTTTAAAAACGGAAGAATCCAAGTTCGGCGAAGAAAAAAAGAAACTCATCGCCGAAGCGGATAAGATAAAGACCGAATTGGATGTCTTGAAAAAACAGAGAGAAGGGCTGGCCGTCAAAGTAGATGGTAAGATATTGAATAAGTACGAAAAGATCGTCAGGAATAAAGACGGCCTCGCGGTGGTACCGATCAAAAATGACGCCTGCCAGGGATGCTTCAGGATATTGCCGCCGCAGGTCATAAACGAGGCGCGGATGAACGAAGACCTCGTCCTGTGCGACAGCTGCGCGAGGATATTGTACAGTGAAGAGTAAGCGGCTCATTCTTTACGCGGACGGAGGATCGAGGGGCAACCCCGGCCCGGCGGGCATAGGCGTCGTGATACTGGATGAGAAAAAAAAGAAGCTGAAAGAGCTATACAGGTATATCGGCGAGACGACGAACAATAACGCGGAATATAACGCGCTGATATGCGGCCTCGAAGAGGCGGAGGCGCTGGGCGCCGATGAGATAGTGGTGAACCTCGACAGCGAGCTCGTCGTGAAACAGCTTAACGGCGAATACAGGGTGAAGAATCCGGAGATCAAACCGCTGTTCGGGGAAGCGATAGCGGGCCTGAAAAAATTCAGATCTTTCAAAATATGCCACATAGACCGCTCGGAAAATAAAGAAGCGGATAAGCTGGTCAATAAGGCAATAAACCTGGCAGGGCTTTTTTAAAGGTAATCCTTCAGCGCCTAAAATCCTTTCATTGGTCGGATTTTTTAACGGCGCTTCAGGATAAATTTACTTCGTAAATTTAGCGGACCGGATGCTCGCCCTGTACCTGAGCCGCGAAGCGGCGAATGGTACAGGGAGGAAAGTCCGGGCTCCACCGAGCAGCGTAGCGGCTAACGGCCGCCCACCGTAAGGTGAGGATTAGAGGACAGAGACGAATCTGCTTTGCTAAAAGCGAAGCAGGGTGAGACGACCAATCTCTACGCGGAGCAAGACCAAATAGGTTCCGATCCTGGAGTGCGCTCGCTCCAACTGTAAATATATCAGTATCGGAACGGGTAAGGTCGCTCGACCCGGCCAGCAATGGCCGGGCTAGATAGATGAGCATTTCACCCAGCACCTGAGCCGCGGAGCGGCGAATGGTGCTGGGCCAGACTGAACCCGGCTTACAGGTCCGCTTAAAAGGGGACAGGCTACTTTTTAAAAAGTAGCCTGTCCCCTTTTTCATTGAGTTATCCACAATGTAGGGGACGTTTAAACGTCCCCTACAATTTTTTCACCTCTATTATTGACAAAAGGTAGGGTGTCGTGTATACTTATACCGATCTGTGGTGTAAAGTGGTTTAAAAGGGAGGGGTGTCAATAATGTTTTACGGTGAATATGAACACACCATAGACAAGAAGGGGAGGCTCATCATCCCTTCGAAATTCCGCGAATCCTTTAAGGAATATGATATAGAGAAATTCTATATCACCAGAGGATTGGATAAATGCCTCTTTCTGTTTACCGAGAACGAATGGAAGACGCAGGAATCGAAATTCAAATCGGTATCCTTCACGAAGCCCGAATCGCGGAAGTTCAACAGGCTGTATTTTTCGGGAGCGAGCGACATCGAGTGCGACAAGCAGGGCAGGATACTCATCCCGAAATACCTGAAGGATTACGCCGGCATAAAACGCGACTGCATGATAATAGGAGTGTCGAACAGGATAGAGGTATGGTCCAAAGACGGGTGGCTTGACTATTACAATAATTCGAAGGAGTCGTTCGAGGAGATAGCGGAGAAGTTGATGACGGAAGAGTCCTGAAACGGGGGTGTTCTCAAATGAGTTCCAGGCAGTTCAAGGTTCTTAAGAGGGAACGTTATTACGGCGCCGACATCGTTACATACATAGAACGGCTGAGGAAGGCGAGGGCGCTCGGATGCAGTCTTTCTTATCTCGGCATCGACAGTCAGGGGTGCAGGAAGCTTTCTCTCAATAAAATGGATCAGTCGACGAAGTAAAGAGGGTCTCGTGCACCGTCCGGTGATGCTTGAAGAAGTGATAAGCTCTTTGCGCCTTTTACCGGGCCATCTGGTGCTGGATGCCACCGTAGGCGGCGGCGGGCACTCAAGAGAGATATTGAAGAAGATATTGCCGGGCGGCAGATTGATAGGCCTCGACGCGGATCTCGAAGCGCTTGAGGCCGCGGCCGGGAATCTGAAAGAGTTCGCCGGCAATTTTAAATTCATTAACGAGAACTTCAGATACCTGGACAAGGCGCTTGCAAAAGAAGGCATTAAAAGTTTAAACGCTGCTCTATTCGATGTAGGCGTATCCTCTTTTCAGCTGGATGATGTGTCGCGAGGCTTCAGTATAAAAAGTGATTCGAAGCTCGACATGAGGATGGATAAGAGAAGCGATGTCACCGCCTATGATATAGTGAACAGATATAAAGAAAGCGATCTTTCAGATATAATTTTCAGGTACGGCGAGGAGCGCTTCCATAAAAGGATCGCGAAGCGCATCGCTGGTGAGCGCGCGCGTAAGCCGGTAGAGACTACGGGCGAGCTTTCGGCGATAGTGCGCCGCGCGATCGGCTCGGGGCGGCGGAACTTCAGGATAGACCCGGCCACAAGGACTTTCCAGGCCCTACGTATCGCGGTCAACGATGAACTGGCCGCGCTGGAAGAGGGCTTAAAGAAAATAGTCCCCTCACTCGACATCGGTGGCAGGGTAGCGGTGATCACTTTCCACTCGCTCGAGGACAGGATAGTCAAGAACCTGTTCAAAGGTTACGCCGGGCTGGGCGTATTGAAGATAATAACGAAAAAGCCGGTCAGACCTTCGGAAGAAGAGGCAAGGGATAACCCGAGGTCGAGGTCCGGCAAACTAAGAGTGGCGGAAAGGATATAAAGGCAATATGAGGCTCTTGAAGACGGTAGCATCGATAATAATTTTTACGCTTACGGCGCTTGTCTATGTCCACCAGCAGGTGGAGCTGGTCAAATTAAGTTACGCAATAGAGACCAAAGAGAAGACGCTTCAGGATATCCTTGACCGCAAGGACAGACTGAACTATAATATAAACAACCTGGCGGCGCCATCGCGCCTGGAGCAGGTCCTGCTCTCCAAGAAGATAGACATGGCTTTTCCGGGAAGATCCAGTGTCGTGAAGGTGGCGAAGCTTCCGGCCGGGACCGGCGATGAGAATTTACGCTCAAGTGGCGTCGACAGAAAATTTAACCCATTCGGAATCGTGGATTTCCTTAGCCCAAGGGCAGAGGCCCATGTCAGGGAAAGATAAGAATCTGTCGCTTCAGTCAGGATTCAATCCTGACGGTTTAAGTGACGGATAGATAGATTTACCGAAGTACGTTTTAAGGATTCTTGAAAATTCGTGCATAGCGGAAACTTTCGAACGCGGCAGATCGCCGTCTCTCTCTTCTTCCTATTATCCCTATCCATCCTGTTTGTACGCCTGTTCTACCTTCAGGTCCTGAGGCACAACTTCTACGAAAAGCTAGCCAGCGAACAGCACACCGTATCCGTCGAGGTGCCGTCGGTGCGCGGCACTATATTCGACCGCGACATGCGCGTGCTCGCCATAAACCTCACCAGCAATTCCGTATTCGCCAATGCCCGCGAGATAAAAGACAAAAGAAAGGTCGCGCGCACACTCAGCCTCTTGCTGAACCTGAACGAATCTTATATAATGCAGAGGATCTCGCGGGACAAATCCTTCGTCTGGATAAAGAGAAAGATAACTCCTGCCGAAGAGGACGCGCTGAAGCGTCTCAAGATAAGCGGCGTAGAGATAATAAAAGAATCTAAGAGGTTCTATCCCGACAGGACGCTCGCAAGCCACCTCATAGGGACCGTCGACATCGACAACACCGGCCTCGAAGGGCTTGAACTCAATTACAACAAATATCTGAAGGGCGAATCGGGCTGGCTCATATCCACGCAGGACGCGAAACGAAAGCTCCTCGAATCGTACCAGTACGAATTCATCCCGCCTAAAGACGGTTTCAGCCTGGTCCTCACGATAGATGAAGTGATACAGTCGATCGCCGAGCGCGAACTTTACAAGATGTACGACAAATATCACGCGAAGGGCGCGTCGATCATCGTGATGGACCCGAAGAACGGCGAGATCCTGGCGCTCGCGAACCTTCCGAATTTTGACCTTAACGACCCCGGCAGACGCGCGCCGGATGCCATAAGGAACAGGGCGGTAAACGATTTCTTCGAGCCGGGAAGCGTATTCAAGATAGTGGCCGCGAGCGCGCTTTTGGAAGAGAACCTCGTCAAGATGAACGACACATTTTTCTGCGAGAACGGCCAGTGGAAGATAGGGCGCAGGATACTGCATGACCACAGGCCGCACGGGACGCTCACGTTTAAAGAGGTGATCATGATGTCGTCGAATATCGGCACCGTCAAGGCGGCGAGCCGCCTCGGGCAGCAGCGCATGTATAAATACATGGAGGCGTTCGGATTTTATGAAAAGACCGGCATCGACCTGCCCGGCGAGGTCATAGGCATGAACAGGCCTGTATCCAAATGGTCAGGTGTCAGCATGTACGCCATCCCGATGGGGCAGGAAGTCACTTCGACCGCGATGCAGCTCGCATCCGCGATAGCGGTCATAGCCGACAACGGATATCGCGTCAAGCCGCGGATCGTCAAAAAGGTCATCGACAACAAGGGCGAGGTCATAAAGGAGTTCCCGCCGTCGGTCACGCGCAAAGTCATCTCCACGCCCACGGTCCTTAAGATGAGGAGCATATTGATGGGTGCAGTCACGACCGGCACCGGCAAGAAGGCCAAAATAGAAGAGTACAGCTCGGCCGGGAAGACCGGGACGGCGCAGAAGGTCGAGCCGGGCGGAATTTATTCGCACGACAGGTTTGTAGCGTCGTTCATAGGGTTCGCTCCGGTCGAGAAGCCGATCCTGGCGGTGGCGGTGTGCGTCGACGAGCCGCGCCCCGTATATTTCGGCGGCGATGTGGCGGCGCCCATATTCAAGACAGTGGTCGACGATTCGCTCAAATACTTGAATGCAAAGAGCGCTTTGACCGGCAGGATATGATAAGGCGGCATATATGTTATTGGAAAAAATTTTAGAAGGCATCGAATATAAGGCATCCGGCTCTATCCGCGGCATAGAGGTCGGGCAAGTGACGTGCGATTCACGCTCTGTCGCACGGGACGACATGTTCATAGCCTTCAGGGGCTACAATCTGAACGGCCATAAATTTATTAAAGAGGCCGTCGATAGAGGCGCAAGAGCGATATTGGCCGAAGAGGATTTCGCCGCGCCGGATGGCATATTGAAGGTATTGGTCCGGGATACGAGGTCGGTGGTGCCTGCCATAGCCGGGAATTTTTACGGCCATCCTTCGAAAAAGTTGAAGATGGCGGGCGTTACAGGGACGAACGGCAAGACGACGATAACTTATGTGATCGAAAGCATATTGAATAAGGCAGGAGAAAGTTCCGGCGTCATCGGGACGATAAATTATAGATTGAACGGCAGGGTAGCGCCGGCCAAGAATACCACTCCGGGGCCGCTGGAATTGCAGTCGATGCTTGCCGAGATATCGGGGACCGGCGCTCGATACGCCGTTATGGAAGTCTCGAGCCACGCCCTCGACCAGCGCAGGACCGAAGGCATTCTATTTGACGCCGGCATTTTTACGAACATAACCCCCGAGCACCTCGATTACCACAAGACGTTATACGAATACTATATCGCGAAGGCGAAGATATTCGGCTACATGAAAAAAGACGGCGTCGCCATACTCAATAAGGACGATAAGCTGGTCGCGAAGCTCGAGAAGACCTTGAAGCTAAAAGTGCTGACCTATGGCCTGGATAAAGAAGCCGACGTAACCGCCAGGGACATACGGATGTCTCTGGACAATTCGAGCTTTACCGTTGCGACCCCGGGCGGGGGGTTTAAAGTATCGACGAGACTTATAGGGCGGCACAACGTCTCCAATATCCTGGCCGCAGCGGCCGCCGCCGGCTCACTCGGCATAAGCGAAGAAGCGATTAAGGCGGGCATAGAGGCGGTCGATTTTGTCCCGGGCCGGCTGGAGCCGGTCGATTGCGGCCAGCCGTTCAAGGTATTCGTGGATTTTGCGCATACGGAAGACGCGTTGAATAATGTGCTCGGCCTTTTGAAGGGCTCTTCCCAGGGCGAGATCATAACGGTCTTCGGCTGCGGCGGCAACAGGGATAGGTCGAAGAGGCCTTTGATGGGCGAGACCGCGTGCAGGCTTTCGAGCCGGGTCTTCATAACTTCCGACAATCCGAGGTTCGAAAAACCGGAAGATATAATAGAAGAGATAATGCTAGGCGTAAAGGGAAAATTCGACAATTACTATATCGAGCCGGACAGGCGCAAGGCCATCGAGAAGGCGATCCGCTCGGCCAAGGACGGGTCTATCGTCATACTAGCCGGCAAAGGGCATGAGAATTGCCAGATCGTGGGCGATGAGATCATGCCGTTCGATGACCGCGAAGTGGCGAAGGAGATATTGGCTAAATGCGTGTAAGTGAGATTATAAAGGTAACGAAGGGTAAGTTATTGTCCGGCAGCCCGAAGACAGAGATAGATCCGTCGAGGATCTCCACGGACTCGAGGACGATAAAGAGGGGAGACTTCTTTGTAGCCCTGAAGGGACCTAAGTTTGACGGGAATGAGTTTGTAAGGGAAGTCCTGAAGAAGGGGGCCATAGGCGCTATCATTACGCACAACGCACAACGCACAACGCACAACGACAAAGTAATTATCCGAGTTAGCGATACAACCAAGTCACTACAGGACATCGCCGCATACCACCGCAGTAAATTCCAAACGCCGGTCATCTGCGTAACGGGCAGTAACGGCAAGACCACGGTGAAGGACATGATATGGCATATCCTATCCGCCAAGTATAATGTCCTGCGCAATGAGGGGACGAAGAATAACCACATCGGTGTCCCGCAGACATTGTTGCAGTTAAAGAAGAGTCATGATATATGCGTGCTGGAACTGGGCACCAATCACGAGGGTGAGATAAGATCATTGGCGCGAATTGCCAGGCCGAATGCCGCGGTCATCACGAACATAGGCCCAGCGCATCTGGAATTCCTGGGCGATCTCGAAGGGATCTTCAGAGAGAAGAGCTCTATATTGAATTACCTGGATAAAAAGGGCGGGCTTCTCGTCCTGAACGGGGATGATGAATTCCTGTCGAGGATAAAGAAGAATGGCTTCAATGTTATAAGGTATGGATTCGGCGAAGCCTGTGATCTAAAAGCGGAGGCATTGCCGTCGAAAGGGAAGGGCCTTCTATTCGTATTGAATAACAGGATGATATTCTCACTTGCTGCGCTCGGGATCCATAACATATATAATTCAATGGCCGCGATCGCCGTTGGCTTGAGTTTCGGGTTAGAGCACAGGTTGATCCGGAAGGCACTTTCCGGATATAAGCCTGCCGGGATGAGGCTTGCGCTAGAAAATATCCGCGGCATAGATATTGTGAATGATTCGTATAATTCCAATCCTCTCTCGATGATGAAGGCGCTCGAAGTGGTGAAGGACTACCCGGCCCGCGCAAAGTGGATCGTATCCGGCGACATGCTCGAGCTGGGGAATGAGAGCGAGCGTTTTCACCGGATGATAGGTGAATTTATCGCGAAGGCGGGCATCGAAGGGTTGATGACGTTCGGGGAATTTTCCAGGCATACCCTCTCGCAGGCAAGGGCGCTCGGCATGACGCCGAGCCGCCTGTGGCATTGCTCGACGCACGACGAGATAGCGCAATTGCTGAAGAAAGTTGTGAAGCGGGGAGACGTAGTGCTCGTCAAAGGATCGAGAGGAATGCAGATGGAAAAGGTGCTGGAGAAACTTAAAACCTAAAGGCGCGATATGCTCTATTATTTATTTTATCCACTCCGCGACATATGGTTCGGGTTCAACGTATTCAGGTACATAACGTTCAGGGCGGCGATGGCGAGCATGACGGCATTCATCATAGCGCTCATAGCGGGCCCGTTCATAGTCAGATGGCTTAAGGACCTGAACTTCGGGCAGAATATAAGGCGCGAGCACGTGGAGTCGCTCTACGACCTTCACAAACATAAGCAGGGCACCCCCACGATGGGAGGCGTCCTCATAATACTGGCGATCACCGTATCGACTCTTCTTTGGGCCGACCTGCGGAATCAATATATACTGTTGACGCTTCTCTCATTCCTGTGGCTGGGCCTCGTCGGTTTCACGGACGATTACATAAAGGTCATAAAGAATAGGAACCTTGGCCTGACACCGGGGAAGAAGCTTTTGAGCCAGGCGCTTCTCGGGATCGTCATAGCCGTCTTTGTAATGTATTGCACGCCGATACCGCCTACCCTGTCGATACCATTCGTAAAGAACTTCGCGCTAAGCCTCGGGATATTATACATATTCTTTGTGATACTGGTCGTGGTAAGCGCGACCAACGCGGTGAATCTGACGGACGGGTTGGATGGGCTCGCGATAGGCTGCACCATAATAGCGGCGATAACCTATTCCATCTTAAGCTATGTCTGCGGGAACTTTAAATTCAGCGATTATTTGCATATCTTCTACCTGCCCGGCGCGGGAGAGCTCTCGGTATTCTGCGCCGCGATGGTAGGGGCGGGGCTTGGATTCCTGTGGTTCAATTCGTATCCGGCGACGGTATTCATGGGCGACACGGGGTCCCTGGCGCTCGGCGGTGCTATAGGCATCGTGGCGATATTTATCAAGAAGGAACTTTTACTCTTCAGCGTCGGAGGCATATTCGTAATAGAGGCGCTCTCTGTGGTGCTGCAGGTGATCTGGTTCAAGACGACGAAGAAACGGTTATTTTTAATGGCTCCCCTGCACCACCATTTTCAGCTTCTCGGATGGGCGGAGTCGAAGGTCACGATAAGATTCTGGATAGTCGCGATCGTGTTGGCGCTACTTAGTTTGTCAACGCTGAAATTGCAGTAACCATTTGCCGACCGGGTCGGTCGACATGGTCGACCGACCCGGTCAAATCGGTTCATTATGAATGTAAAGAATAAACGAGTCACGGTGGTGGGCTTGGGAAATAGCGGCGTCAACGCTTGCCTTCTCCTTAAAGCTCGCGGCGCGGAGGTCAGGGCGACCGATTCCGGCGATTCTCCTGCTATACGCGACGCATCAAAGAAACTCGAGAACCGCGGCATCAGGGTCGAGACGGGAAGGCACACCGAAGATTTTATAAAGGGAAGTTCGCTCGTCATAGTGAGCCCCGGAGTCGAAGACGATTCCCCGGCCATGAAGTGGGCCGTTAGATACGGCATACCGGTGATAGGCGAGATGGAGCTGGGGTACCGGTTCTGCAAGGGCAGGATAATCGGAATAACCGGCACGAACGGAAAGAGCACCGTGGCCACTCTTATAGGCGAGGTGCTGAAAGACGCAGGCCTTGACGCGGTCGTCTGCGGTAATATAGGTAATTCGCTCTGCGGCGAGATCCCGCGGATAAAAGAAGAGACATGGGTGGTCCTCGAGGTAAGTTCCTTCCAGCTCGAGCGGATAGAAAAGTTCCGTCCCCACATAGCCGTGATCCTCAATATCCGCGATGATCACATGGACAGGTATGCGAAATTCACCGACTATTTTAACGAGAAGCTCAAGATATTTTCAAACCAGGACAAAAACGACTTCCTTATATTGAATAAAGACGCCGAAGAGCTGAAAGGGCTCGATAAGAAAACGCGCTCAAAAACGCTATTCTACAGCAGGCGCGAGAACGCAAATACCGTTTACGAGATGAAATTGAAAGGGCTCCACAATGTAGAAAATGTCCTTGCCTCTTCGACGGCCGCAATGCTGGCCGGGGTGAGCGAGAGTTCGATAAAGAGGACGGTCGCTAACTTTCGCGGGCTTGCCCATAGATTCGAGACGGTCGATACTATAGGCGGCGTTGAGTATATCGATGACTCGAAAGGCACGACGGTCGACTCGACTTATAGGGCGCTCGAATCGTGCGAGAGGCCGGTAATACTGATAGCCGGCGGGAAAGATAAACACAGCGATTACGGCGCCGTAAAAGAGATCGCCAGGCGCAAGGTGAAGCGGCTCATACTGATAGGAGAGGCCGCCGGCGCGATCAGAAAAGCGCTTTCGGGCGCGGTGGCAATGGAAGATGCGAAGGACGTGGACGATGCCATTTTGCAGGCCAGGGATGCGGGGGTGAGCGGCGATATAGTCTTATTGTCGCCGATGTGTTCCAGTTTTGACATGTTCAGCTCGTATAAGGAGCGCGGCGAGGTGTTTAAAAGCGCAGTGAGACGGCTTGAAGAAGGGGCCAGGGTCCAGGGACCAGGGGCCAGGAGAGCATGAGGGACATAAGAATATCCATATTCATGATAACGGCGATACTGGTGGCTATCGGCATCGTCATGATATATTCGGCAAGTTCGATATACGCATATTCGTCGATGGGGGACAGCCTCTATTTCTTAAAGAGGCACCTTTTATATCTCTCGCTCGGGATCTTGATGATGTTCGTCGCGATGACTATCGACCTCAATATACTTAAGAGGTTTGCGAAACCCATAGCGCTCGTCGCGATCCTGCTTCTTGTGCTTGTGCTCGTGCCGCACATAGGAAGCCAGACCGGCGGCGCGAAGCGCTGGTTCAAGATGGGGCCGTTCAGTTTTCAGCCGTCCGAATTCGCCAAGATCGCGATGATAATATATATCTCCGACCTCGTTTCCAGGAAAGGGGCGGCCATAAAAAGTTTCTGGAAGAGCTATCTGCCCGCGATCATCGTGCTCGGCGCCGTCGTGGGACTGGTCCTGCTGGAGCCGGACCTCGGGACCGCGATCACCGTTTCATTTGTCGCATTCATCATACTTTATGTGAGCGGGGCAAGGCCGATATATATGTGGGCCTCTTTTTTAGCGAGCCTGCCGGTCCTTTATCTGCTTCTGTTCAAGGTCGCGTATAGAAGGAAGAGGCTCATGGTATTCATGAATCCATGGGCGGACAAGCGCGGCGCCGGATTCCAGATCATACAGTCTTTCGTTGCGCTAGGGAGCGGAGGGCCGTTCGGCGTGGGGCTAGGGCAGTCCAGGCAGAAATTATTCTATCTCCCGGCGTCGCACACGGACTTTATTTTTTCAATAATAGGTGAAGAGCTGGGTTTTGTCGGCGTCGCGGCTATTATCGCGCTCTTCTTCCTGTTCGTCTGGCAGGGGATGAAGGTCGCCTTCAAAGCGCTCGACCCATTCGAGCGCTCGCTGGCGCTCGGGATAGTCTCGATGATAGCGCTGGAAGCGATAATCAATATAGGGGTCACGGCGGGGGCATTGCCGACGAAAGGGCTGCCGCTGCCTTTCATAAGTTACGGCGGAAGCGGGCTCATCTTTCACATCGCGGCGGTCGGCATACTTCTTAACATAGCGAAATCGTGCGAGACATGCAGATAGATCTTCATGGTAGCGCACCCTTAAGGGTGCGCTACAGGAGAAGGGTGCGTTGCAAATGACCAAGACGAAGAGACCGAAGATCCTGATCGCGGCGGGCGGCTCCGGAGGGCACATCTTCCCGGCGATAGCGATGGCCAGGGCGATGAGGGAGTCTTCCGACGTCGACATAAGGTTCATCGGCAGCTCTAAAGCTCTCGACAGAAGGATCCTCGAGAAAGAGGGTTTTAACTACTCGACGTTGTCGTCGAATAAATTTCCGTACGGCCTGTCGCTCGAACTTTTGCCGTTTTCATTTAAACTGATATTGGACATGATCAGGGCTAATGCGATAGTCCTTTCATACCGGCCGGACGTTGTCATAGGGTTCGGCGGATACATCGCGTCTCCGATAGTGCTGGCGGCGTCTATGTTCGGCATACCGAGGATAGTGCACGAACAGAATGTCGTGCCGGGGCGGGCCAACAGATTTTTGTTCAGGTTTGCCGACAAGATCGCCGTAAGTTTTAACGAAACGATGAAACTGACGGGCCCATCCGCCGCCAAATGCGTATTCACCGGTAACCCGATAAGGGGCGAGGTCCTGAAAGGGGACCGGGCGGGCGGGATAAAGAGATTCGGCCTGGATGAGGCGAAGTTCACGATACTCGTGATGGGCGGCAGCCAGGGCGCGCATTTTTTAAACGAAAATTTCATCGCCGCGTTCGAAAGCTTTGACGACGGGACGAGGCGCTCCTTCCAGGTGATACATCTGACGGGCGTAAAGGATTACGAGTGGGCGATAAAGACGTATTCGGCTCTGCAGGGCCTTGAATCGCGCGTATATTCGTTCATAGATAGGATAGAGGAGGCGTACAGCGCCGCGGACTTGATAGTGACGCGGGCGGGGGCTTCCGCGATATTTGAGGTGGCCCATTTCGCCAAGCCGATGATACTCGTGCCTTATCCGTTCGCGATGAACCACCAGGCCGAGAACGCGAAGGCCTTCAAGGATAACGGCGCGGCGATCATGATCGAGGAGAAGGATCTCATCCCAAAAATCTTTAATGAACATATATTGAGGCTCGTCCGCGACAAAGAGGAGAGGCGACGTTTAAGCGAAGCGGCTAAGCGCATGAGCGTGCCGGAAGCGTCGACAAATTTGGCGAGAGAGGTATTGAGGCTCACCCTGTAGGGCACACTTAAGCGTGCCCTACTACTGTTACATTATGAAAAAAACATTGTTATCGGATAAGAAGAATGTGCACTTTGTAGGTATCGGCGGCATCGGGATGAGCGCTCTCGCGCAGGTCCTCCTGGAGATGGATTATGAAGTCTCAGGGTCGGACATTGAGACGAGCAGCATAACGAAGCGGCTCGTCGAATCCGGCGGCAGGATATACGAGGGGCACAGCGCGTCCAATCTGCCGAAGGATGCCGACCTCCTCGTCTACTCATCCTCGATATCCAAAGAGAACCCGGAACTCGTCGAGGCGAAGCGCCGCGGGATAAAGATAGTCCACCGCTCGGATGTCCTCGGCGGATTGTTCAACGGTAAATTGGGAATCGCGATAACGGGCACGCACGGCAAGACGACGACCACCTCGCTCATCTCGGTGATGCTGAAGTCGTCCGGGCTCGACCCGACGATAATCGTCGGCGGCGAGGTCGCGAGCCTGAACGGCAACGCGCGGCTGGGTAAAGGCACCCACGTCGTAGCTGAAGCCGACGAGAGCGACAGCTCGTTCCTGCGGCTGAAGCCGTTTTACGCCGTAGTGACCAATGTCGAGATGGAGCACATAGACCACTTCCACACGCTTGATCTTGTCAAGAAGGCGTACGGCGCGTTCATCGGCAATATAAAAAAAGGCGGGGTCCTATTCTATAATTACGACGACCAAAACTTACAATCAGTTATCCACAGCTGTAGGGGAGGTTTAAACCTCCCCTACAGCTCGCGGAAAATTAAATTCCGCAGCTTCGGTTTTTCCGATAAGGCCGATATCTATCCTTCTAATATAAAGATGGACGGTTTCAGGACATCGTTCGATTGTATCAGGAGAGGGAAACCGCTCGGCAGGATAAATTTACGGATACCCGGAAGGCACAATATCATGAATGCCATGGCCGCGGTATCGGTCGGATTGGAGCTCGGGATCAGTTTCAAAAAGATAGCGGGTTCGCTCGCGAAGTTCGAAGGCACGAAGAGGCGGTTTCAGCTGAGGGCCGATTCGGGCGGCGTGATGCTGATAGACGATTACGCTCACCACCCGACGGAGATACGGGCTGTCCTGGACGCGAGCCGCGGCCTTAAAAGGAAGAGGACGATCGTCATATTCCAGCCGCACCGCTATACGCGCACCAAATTTTTGGCCGACGAGTTCGGCAGATGTTTCGGCGGGGCCGACAAGCTGATATTGACCGATATCTACGCCGCGAGCGAAGAACCGATAAAAGGCGTTTCGATAGATATGATCCGGGACAGGGTGATAGCTAACGGCATCGATGATGTCGTGGTCCTGAAAAAAGAGATGATAGCCGGCCATGTGATAGACCAAAAGAGGCCCGGTGATATGATCATAGTGATGGGCGCCGGGGATATCAAGAAGGTGGCGGATGAGCTTTGCGAAAAGTTGAAAGAAACGTCCGCAGAATTGAAGAAGATCGTTAAGGGCGAAGTTAAAACGGAAGAGCCGCTCGACAGCCACACCTCACTCAAGATCGGCGGCAAGGCATCTTTATGGTTCGAGCCCTCCGGCCTCGAAGACCTGAAGAAGGCCCTGGCCTTTGCCGCGAAGAAAAATCTCCCCACTTTTGTTATCGGCAACGGTTCCAACATATTGGCGAAGGACGAGGGCTTTAAGGGCATGTTGATCCGCCTGGCCGCCCGTGATTTTAAGACACTTGAGATCCACGGCACTTTCATGCGCGTCGGAGCGGGCTTCAGCCTGCCGAAGCTTGTGATGACCTGCTGCGATAAGGGCCTCGCGGGGCTCGAATCGCTCGTCGGGATACCCGGAACGGTCGGCGGCGCCATCTACATGAATGCCGGCGGCTGGACCAACCCCATATTCAGGAACATCGGCGAGGCCGTGCAATCGCTTAAAGTTATCTCCCCCCGCGGCAAGGTCAGGACGCTGAAGAAGGCGGATCTTAAGTTCGGATACAGGCATTCGAACCTCAGGAGCTATATAATAGTGGAAGCCCTCCTCAGGCTCAAGGATGGCGACAGGTCCGCGCTC
>Ga0315284_10002659_pt1 | contig 25479 bp, 20 predicted proteins | sample YL17G09_16_MG_FD_203696 | JGI IMG/M metagenome (GOLD analysis project Ga0315284, IMG submission 203696) | Sediment microbial communities from Yellowstone Lake, YNP, Wyoming, USA - YL17G09_16 | ecosystem: Environmental > Aquatic > Freshwater > Lake > Sediment | place: USA: Wyoming | collected...
CGCCTTTTGCCGATCCGTCAGCGCAGACATAAACTCCTCCATGAGTTCAAAGGGAGCCACCCCAACCTATGGTACCCCGCCATCGTTATTCCCGCCCGCCGAAACGGTCACGCACCCCGTCAACAACGCCCGCAACGGCGTGACCATCACCCAGGAAGTCGCCAAAAACCTGGAAGAGATCACCGCTGCGGCCGCCAAGGTCAACGCCCTGGTCAGTGAGATCAGCGCTGCCAGCCAGGAGCAGACCACCGGCCTCGACCAGGTGAACAAGGCCGTCGGCGAGATGGACAAGGTCACCCAGTCCAACGCCGCCACCGCCGAAGAATCCGCCGGCGCCAGCGAAGAGCTGTCATCGCAGGCCGAGCAGCTGAGAGGAATCGTGGGCGAGCTGATGGTCCTGGTGAACGGGGCGTCGGCCAGCGGCGGCATCGGATCTGTGCAACCGCAGCGCCACGCGCATCAACCGGCAGCCTCTTCGCACGAAACCAAGACCGCCAAGACCGCCAAGACCGGGACAACTTACCGCAAGAGCACCGGCTCGCGACCGAATCCCGGTCAGGGGATTCCGCTCGATGCGTTTGAACAGTCCGGCAAGAACGGCGACTTCTCCGAGTTCACAAAGAAGGCCGCGTAGCCGCACGCATCCCTTCACCGCACTTTTCTTCCCGACCCCGCATGGGCAAGCTTCGGCTTGCCCATGTCGTTTACACCAGCCTCTCCGCAATCTGCACCGCGTTCGTCGCCGCACCCTTCCTCACCTGATCCCCGCTCACAAACATCTCTATCCCCCGCCCATCCTCCCGCGACATATCCTGCCGAATCCGACCCACCAGCACATTGTCCTGGTTGCTCGCCTCCAGCGGCATCGGAAAATGGTTCTTCTCCGGATCATCCACAATCGTCACCCCAGCCGCCTTGCTCAAAATCTCCTTCACTTCCGCAACCGAAATCGGCCGCTCGAACTCCAGATTAATCGACTCGCTATGCGCCCGCGGCACCGGCACCCGCACGCACGTCGCCGTCACCATGATCTTCGGATCCCCGAAAATCTTCCGCGTCTCCCACACCATCTTGTTCTCCTCCTCGTTGTACCCATTCTCCGAAACCTTGGAGTTATGGCTGAAGAGGTTGTTCACAATCTGGTGCGGAAACTTGTTCTTTACGATCGGCCGCCCCGCCGCGTACGCCTTGATCTGCTCATCCAGCTCCCACAACCCCCACGCGCCGGCGCCGCTGACCGCCTGATAAGTGCTCACAATAATCCGCTTGATCCGATTGACCTTGTACAACGGCCACACCGGAACATTCATGATGATCGTCGAGCAATTCGGATTCGCGATCAGCCCGTTATGCTTCTTGATCTCCCCCGGATTCACCTCCGGCACCACCAGCGGCACCCCATCCTTCATCCGAAACGCGCTCGAATTATCCACCACCACCGCCCCCGCCTTCACCGCGATCGGCCCAAACTCCTTGCTGATCGCCCCCCCCGCCGAAAACAGCGCAATATCAATCCCCTTGAAGCTGTCCTTTGTCAGTTCCTCCACCGTGTACGTCTTACCCGCAAAGTCGATCTTCTTCCCCGCGCTGCGAGAGCTCGCCAGAAGCGTGAGGTTCTTGATCGGGAATCTACGCTCTGCCAGAACGGTGAGAAACTCCTGACCCACGGCGCCGGTGACGCCAACGACAGCGACATTGACTGACATGGAGGGGCTCCTGAAAAAAGCAGCCGCAGGAGACAACCAATGCACGCACTTGGGAAGACGCCAGGCCGGAATAAGCACACCGGGGGGTGCTTATCGGCCGAGCGCCTTCTTCGTCGTCTTTCGCGTGCACATGGCTGTCGTCTGCGGCTGTGGACTGTTTCCTCTTGTTCCACGGGCTTCGCGCCCGCCAATTCCGCAACTATTCTGCCCGATCTTTTCCGGTGATGCAAGTTGCCTGACCTTTTCCATGGCGTGCGCCCCCGGACAGGCTCAGAGCGGGGCGCACCGCAACCCCGCCAGTCGTAGGGGTCTACCGCCGCCTTCGGTGCCGCCGGCTGATCGGCAGCTTGCTGCCAATCGTCCGCGGCCGGGGCGAGAGAATCACCGCATCGCTCCCCATCGCCGGTTCCGTCGGGCCGGGCACCTGCTGCCCTGCGGCCGGACCGGATATCCCCCCAGCATGCTCAAGCCAGTCCGACGGCGCCGGCCGCCCCTCGAATCCCTCCACCTTCGCCTGCGGTATGATCATGTTGATCAACGCCTCGATCTTCGTCAGCTCCTCACCTTGCTCCTTCGTCACGAACGTGAACGCCTTCCCCAATGCGCCCATCCGCGCCGTCCGACCCACACGGTGCACATACACCTCCGGGTCTTCAGGTATGTCAAAGTTGATGATGTGGCTGATCCCCGCCACGTCCAGCCCCCGGCTCGCAAGATCCGTCGCCACCAAAACGTCAAACTTCCCCCCCCGGAAACTCTTCATCACCCGGTCACGCTTGTTCTGCGCCAGGTTCCCGTGGATCTCCCGGCATTCGATCCCGTCCGCGTAGAGCTTCCTGGCCAACTTCTCCGCGCCGTGCTTCGTCCTGCAGAATACAATCGCCAGATCCGGATTCTCCTCCTCCAACAGCACCTTCAGCAGCCGGTGCTTGTCCCACGGCTGCACCGACAGGTAATACTGCTCCACACCCGCCACCGTCGGCTTCTCATCCGCCCCGGGTACCACCAGCTTCTCCACCGGCTCGTGCATGTAGCCCCGCGCCAGCCTCTCCACTTCCTCACTGATCGTCGCCGACACGAAAATCGTCTGCGGACGCGACTCGGCCGACTCCGCCCCTATCCCTTTCACCCGGCTCAATATGTTCCGAATGTCGTCGCGAAACCCGATGTCCAACATGCGGTCAACTTCGTCCAAGACCACAAACCTGATGTTGGCGAAGTTGATGATCCGCCGATCCAGAAGATCGATCACCCGACCAGGCGTCCCGATCACCACCTGCGGCCCGCTCCTCAGAAACTTCATCTGCGCGGCAATCTTCTGCCCGCCGTAAACCGGAACCGATCGGATCGGCGTGTGTTTCGATAGACGCTGGAACTCGGCCTCCACCTGCACCGCCAGCTCCCGCGTTGGAACAAGCACGATCGCCTGCGTCGCGCCGTCACGCTGACAATTCTGCAGAATCGGTATCGCAAACGCCGCCGTCTTCCCAGTCCCCGTACGCGCCTGCCCAAGAATGTCCACCCCCGCCAACGCTCTTGGGATCAGCATCGTCTGAATAACCGTCGGCGTCGTGAACGATTCCTCCGCCAACGCACGCAGAATCGACGGACGAACTCCCATGTCGGCGAACGCTTGCGGTGAGACGAATTGTGATGTTGTATCGAGCACAGAACCTTTGCTGGGGGAACTAACCAAGGGATTGTATGGGACCAAGCCTGCTGCCACAAGCCATCCGCCCTCTGTTCCGCCAGCCACGCTCCCGAACAACCTCCAAACCCTCGCGGCCCTCGCTCCCGCCGTCGCCTTCTCTCCATTTACAGCCTCATCCCCTTGCACCCCCCCCCTTTTCCCGCGATATTTCCCCCACTATGATCAACACCGATAACTTCCCCATCGACCTGCGCGGCTTCAAGGACCTCGCCCTCAACCCCTCCACCCCCACCCTCACCAAAGACCAGAAAGAAACCCTCCTCAACAACATCCGCCTCTGCCGCGATTCCATCGTCTTCTTCACCGCCGTCGCCGACGCCAAAGGCCTCGGCGGACACACCGGCGGCGCCTACGACACCGCCCCCGAAGTCATGATCGCCCGTGCCTTCATCAACGCCACGGCACCCATCGTCCCCATCTTCTTCGACGAAGCCGGCCACCGCGTCGCCACCCAATACCTCCTCGCCGTCCTCGACGGCGCTCTCCCCGCCGAAAAACTCCTCCATTACCGCGAATACCTCGCCAAACTCCCCGGCCACCCCGAACGCGGACTCACCCCAGGCGTCAAATTCTCCTCCGGCCGACTCGGCCACGTCTTCGCCTACGCCAATGGCGTCGCACTCGCCAACCCCGATAAATCCGTCTTCATGCTCGGCTCCGATGGCTCCCAACAAGAAGGCGACAACGCCGAAGCCGCACGCCTCGCCGTCGCCAAAAACCTTAACATCAAGCTCCTCATCGACGACAACGACGTCACCATCGCCGGCTTCCCCAGCAAGTACCTCCCCGGCTACGACGTCGCCAAAACCCTCGCCGGCCATGGCCTCACCGTCCAAACCGCCAACGGCGAAGACCTCGACGCACTCTACGCCGCCATGTGCAAAACCTTCACCACCCCCGGCCCCGTCGCCCTCATCATCAAACGCAAAATGGCCCCCGGCATCGATGGCCTCGAAGGCTCCAACAACGCCCACGAATCCATCAAGCCCGCCGTCGCCATCGCCTACCTCGAAAAACGCAGCCAAACTGCCGCCGTCGCCTACCTCAAATCCCTCAAGCCCGAAAAATCCCCCCTCACCTACAAAGGCTCCTCCGGCGCCGGCAAAAACCGCGACGACTTCGGCAAAATCATCAACTCCATCCTCGATAAAATGTCCCCCGCCCAACGCCTCGCATCCGTCCGCGTCTTCGACTGCGACCTCGAAGGCTCCTGCGGCCTGCACCACATCCGCAAAACATTCCCCGAAATCTACCTCTCCGCCGGAATCATGGAACGCGGCAACTTCTCCGCCGCCGCAGGCTTTGGCTACGAAAAAGGCAAACAAGGCATCTTCGGAACCTTCTCCGCCTTCCTCGAAATGGTCGTCTCCGAAGCCACCATGGCCCGGCTCAACCACTCCAACCTCATCGCACACTTCTCCCACGCCGGCTGCGATGAAATGGCCGACAACACCTGCCACTTCGGCCTCAACAACATGTTCGCCGCCAATGGCCTCCCCAACGAAGGCCACGACACCACCCGCCTCTACTTCCCCGCCGATCAGCACCAGTTCAAAGCCTGCATCAACCGCATCTTCACCGACCCCGGCCTCCGCTTCATCTTCTCCACCCGCTCGGCCGTCCCCGACATCCTCAAGGAAGATGGCTCCCCCTTCTATGCCAATTGCATCTTCACCCCCGACAAAGACGACATCATCCGCCAAGTCCCCAGCGGCTCCGGCTACATCGTCGCCTTCGGCGACACCCTCTACCGCGCCCTCGACGCCGTCATCCGCCTCGCCGAACAAGGCCTCAAAGTCGGCCTCATCAACAAACCCACCCTAAACACCACCGACCCCGCCACCATGAAACTCCTCGCATCAGCCCCCTTCGTCCTGGTCGCCGAATCCTTCAACGTAAACACCGGCCTAGGCTCCCGCTTCGGCTCCGAACTATTGAAATATGGCTTCAAAGGCCGCTACAACCACATCGGCACAAACAAGGAAGGCCCCGGCGGCCTCTGGCAACAAATGTCCTACCAAGGCCTAGACCCCGACGGAATCCTCAAATCCGTCAACGCCCTGATGTAACCAGCAAGAATTCGTATAAATCGTAGGGTCCGCAAGCGAGCCGCCGGAACCGCCCCGATTCTCACCGGCAACCGCCCCGGGTCGCTTGCGGACCATTCCCGGCCCCACGGTCCGCTCCTTTTCTGTCCCCGGTGGTCACCACACGAGAATGAACGTGCGCTGAATCGCACCCTACATGACCGTCGTGTCCTGCACCCCGTGCCGATGGCTTCTGCGGCTTGTCGCTGACCCCTTGCTATGCCCCATCAGCATCAGTATAATCCTGGGCAGGGTAGATGGGAGGTGCGCCGATGAGCCGCAATCTAACGCCGTTGCAGGCCGGGGTAATATCCGCTGGTTGTATGTTTTTGTTGTTCGCAGTCTTCACGGCCATGGTCTGTTGGCAGGGAAAAGAGTCGATTCATCTTGGCGGTATCGCAGCGGGGATCGGAGTCGCCGCTGGTTTTGGCCTGATGGTGGCTCTCGGCACGCCGTACCTTGACCGGGCAAGGCAAGCTAGCAAGGACAGGCCGCCAACGCCTTGGGCGGTCAAAGTCTTCGGGTCTGCCGTGATGGTCGCGGTGCTAGGACTGCTTGCACTCACTCTAATCAGCAATAGCACGGATCGTCGATCGTACGCTCCCCCAGCCGCGGTTCCGCAGCTGCCAAACGTTCAGGAGATCCTAGCTGCGTCAGCCGAGAACCTGACCAAGGAGCTAGGCCAGCGATTTGCCGGGGGTCCGACACAACACTCTGGGGTGTCTGCCGACCACAACCTCGAAGTCGTCAACGAGATGGCTGAGGACGTGGTGTTGGTCGTGCTTGGCTCATCGCGCCAGGAGTTCCATATTCCTGCTGGGAACAGTCAATCGCTCGCCATCAGTGACGGGACGGTTCGGCTCCAGTGGATGGGGATGCAGACCCAGGCCTGCAAGGAGGGAGACCCCCTTGAGTTCCGCCCAGACCACGGGTGGAGGGTAGTCCTGAAACCCGTTGTGGGGGGCAATTACCATTCCCACCCGGTCTCCAAAGACCAGTTCGGACGGTAGGCAGGCGTGCCGCTGTCGATGGACTTCGCGACGATCTATCTGACACAGTGGAATGTAAGCGGACGGGAGTTAATGGCATGAACTTAAGGTGATCTGCCCTGTTTCATGAACCTTCTGCGTAGCTCGTTCCTCGGGCGCTTCATCAGTCCCGTAGGGTGCGCTTCAGCGCACGTCTTCCGCGTTCGGCCTCTCAACTGCACCCCCGTCCACCTCACACGCCCCAACCTTCTCCGGCACCAACCACCCAACCATCATCACCGCCACACCCACTCCCATCGCCAGGTGCCATGCCCACGCGCGCCGCCGGAACCATCCCTTCGCGCCAAAACCATCCATCGGCTCGCGTGCCCATGCTCCAAAGACTCTACCTCGCCGCCGACCCCCAGTCGATCTTCATCGGCCCCTCTCTCACCCTCGCATAATCCCCCGCACTCGACCAAAACCAATCCCCCGCCGCCTCCACCAACCCCCGTTCCACCGGATTCCGATGCACATCCCCGATCTTCTCCCACACCTCCCTCACCGTATACAGATTCCGACCCGGGACTCTCCCACACAGCCGGAGTCCCACGAGGATCTCGCGGCCACGGCCCTCCCGCCAGCCCGTGTACCCCCCGCGTAGCGGCAGGACCGCAGGTCCGCCCCTCTGCCCACCCCCAGAGCCCCACGCCGACACTCCGACACCCCGACACTCCGACCCCCCTCCCCCCAATACCGAACAGCAAATAACCAAGAACAACTCCCCAATAAATCGTATCCCCACAACCCCTGGCCCCTCCAGCACCTCCGCCCCTCCCCGAAATCCCCTTACTTTTGGCTTGAACTTGCCCATTTCTGTGGTATAAGCCCCCCGTCGATCGCCCCAACCGGCCTTCGACCGTGCTTGCCTCTTCGCGGAGTCAACCACGTCGTTCTTTGACAATTGAATAGCCTCGCATCCGCGATATCGCCGCCAGCCCGACCTTCGACAATCGGCAATCGGCACTCCCCCCCATTTCAGCGCCCTTTCAGGGTCAAAACAGGGTCATTTTGGGGTCGTTTGGGGGTCGTTTTGGGGTCGTTTTGGGGTCGTTTGGGGGTCGTTTCGGGGTCGGTTTAGGGTCGGTTTTTACAGACCCCTCGGCCACAACTCCAGGCCCGGCCAAGCACTGTCCCGCCGCACACGAAAATTCACGTCTCCCCGGCCGCCTTCTATCCCCTCATATGTCAAAGTATTGCCCGGCCCCGATCGCTGGCAAACCCCCCCTTGTCCCCGCGGCCCCGCAATTGCCATCCCCAAACTGCCGGCCTACCCTTCCATCAGTGTTCCGTGTGCCCATGAGACCTGACATGTCCCAGGATAGGAGATTCACCATGAGTCTAGTGCCCATCGTGTCGTTGCTCGCCGTCGCAATCGTGTTGCTGATGGCCGGATGCCAGACCGGCCCCGCCCCCGCTGAACGCTCCGATGCTGTGTCCTTACGCGGAAAGCCCCTCACCCTCCTCGGCCCCCAACTCAAGGTCGACGACCTCGCCCCCGACTTCTCCGCCGTCGCCAACGACATGGCCACCTACCGGTTCTCCAACCGCTCCGGCGCTGTCTGGGTCCTGGCCTCCGTCCCCTCCCTCGACACCCCCGTCTGCAGCATCGAAACGCGCCGCTTCAACGAGGAAGCCTCCAAGCTCCCCGGCGTCAAGATCCTCACCATCAGCATGGATCTCCCCTTCGCCCAGGCCCGCTGGTGCGGCGCCGAAGGCGTCAAAAACATCCAAACCCTCTCCGACTCCCGCGACCGCGCCTTCGGCACCGCCTATGGCCTGCGCATCAAGGAAAACGGCCTCCTCGCCCGCGCTGTCTTCGTCATCAACAAAACCGGCCGCATCGCCTACGTGCAGATCGTCCCCGAACTCTCGCAGGAGCCCGACTACGACAGCGCCCTCGCCGCCGCCCGCAAGGCCGCCGGAGAGTGACTGACACGCAGCCCAAGGCTCACAAACTACGCGGGGACCGCCCTGGCATAACAGGCCCGCAGGTACTCCCGCGACTTGGCCAGCGCCGCCGACATCTCGGCCGGCTCGGGTTCGTTGTGCATGAAGGGGTTCACGTAGCCGCTGTAGTTGATGTCCGCCATCGCCTTGAGCCATGGCGTGAAGTCGGTCTCGCCATGCCCCGGCAATTGCTTCACCCCATCCGCATGCTGCCACGCGTAGAAGAACAGCAGTTGCCTGCCGCAGATGCCAATCGCCTCTTCGACGCTGGCCTTGGCGGCTTGGACGTGGTAAGGGGCCAGCGCGATGCCCAGGCGCGGGTGGGTATTGGTGTCCACGAAGGCTTTGAAGGAGTCGAGGTCGTTGAGCAGGGCGCTGCCGTGGTTCTCAATGGCCAGATAGGAGTTGTGTTTCTCGCAAAGCTCCAGCGCGGGCTTGAGGGACTCGATGAAAGCCTTCATTCGGGCCACGAGTTCGTTCGGCGGGCACGGGCCGGCGCTGCCCTGGATGGCGACGCCGCCGCCGGACTTGCCGAGGAGTTCGGCATACTTCTGGTAGCCGCCGACGTAAACGGAGAAGGCGAACAGTTTAAGGTTGTGTTTGGCCAGAAGCTCCTTGAGCCCGTCGGGCCCGAGGCGTTTGGCGGCGTCGTCGAGGTGAGGGCAGTTGTTGTAGGCGCACCAGATGTCGATGGCTTCGAAGCCCAGGGCGGCGATGCGCTGGCAGGCCTGCTCGATGGGAAGCTTGCTGAAGTGGATGGAGGAGGTGGAGAGGCGCATGACCCATCGCTTCTCGGCAGCGAAGAGGGGAGACGGGGCGAGCGACACGGCGGCGAGGGCGGCGGCGCTGTGCAAGAAACTACGGCGGGTGAGGCTGCTGGTTGTCATCGTGATGCTCCGAATGGGTGACCGCGTCTGATTATGCGATGCGGAGCGAGGGAGTCAATCACGCCACGAAACGCGAGCCGTGAGAATGCGATTCCGTGTCAGGCGTGATGCAGGTCGTACCACCGAGTGGCGGCGAAGAAGGCGGCGGCGACGAGGACGAGAATGCCGGCGAACACGATGCTGCGGATAAGATGCTGTTTGCCAAATGTGTCGAAAACGGTATAGGCGGCGACGTAGATGAGCACGAAGCCGAAGACAAGCTTCATGGCCCTGTCGGACATCATGTGTGCGATCTGGGCGCCGAGGTAGATGCCGCCGATGAACCCCAGCGCGATCCAGACGGCGGGGAACAGCTTGACGTTGCCCTGGCGGTAGTACTGGATGACGGCGGGGAGCGTGACGGGGGGCAGCATGACGGCGAGGCTGGTGCCGACGGCCTGGTGCTGGGTGAAGCCGAGGAGCAGGACCATGATGGGTATCATGACGGTTCCGCCGCCGAGCCCGAGGATGCCTCCGTAGACGCCGACGAAGACGCCGATGGCGAAGAGGATAGCGGGGTTGCTCACGTTTGATCTCCTTGGACGGTCCTGGCGCGGAGAAAGCACAAGGCGCGCGTGCATACTTCTCCGGACGAGGATCACTGTCCATTTCACGTTAGGGGGTCATGTGGGAGAATGCAAAGATGCGAGGGAAAGCCGACGGCGACTGGGCGGAACTGGTGGAGAGGTGGAAGGCCGAGCAGGAGGCGCTGCGGCGGCGGATCGTCGTCAAGGAGCTGAAGGAGCTGCCGCGGTTCGTGGCGGGGGCGGATGCGGCGTTTTCCGGGGACAAGCGGACAGTCTACGCGACTGCGGTGATCTATGATCTGAAGGAGCGGCGGATCATCGAGGTGGCGTATGCGAAGCGGGCGGAGGATGTGCCGTATGTGCCTGGCTTTCTGAGTTTTCGCGAGGGGCCCGCGGTGCTGGAGGCGGTGCGCCAGCTCCGGCACGAGTACGGCGCGATCTGTTTTGACGGGCAGGGGTATGCGCATCCGAGGCGGTGCGGCCTGGCGGCGCACTTGTCGGTAACGCTCGATCGGCCGGGGGTGGGGGTGGCCAAGAGCCTGCTGGTGGGGGAGTACGATGAGCCGCCGGCGAAGGCCGGATCGCGGACCGCGCTCATGGACCATGGCGAGGAGATCGGGGCGGTGCTTCGCACGCAGGACGGAGTAAGGCCGCTGTTTGTCAGCGTCGGGCATCGGGTGGACCTGGCGTCGGCGTGCAGGCTGGTGCTCGCCTGCTGCACGCGCTATCGCGTGCCGGAGCCGACGCGGCAGGCGGACATTGAAGTGGCCAGACTGAAAAAGCAGCATGAGCCGGATGCGCGGGCCAGAAGGTGAAGTTGAACCGGGCCGGTGGTGTGTGAATAATCGGGACCGGAGTCTGGGCCGCAAACCTGATGGCGGCGGAGGTTGATGGATGCAGGACGCTCTTGGGCGAACGGTCAGGTATCTGCGCCTTTCAATAACCAAGGCGTGCCAGAGCCGCTGCATCTATTGTTGGCCGGAGACTGCCGCAGCGGCGCAGGACGAGCCAATGCTTCGGGCGCGGGAGATCGAGAGCCTGGTGGGGCACCTTGTTGAGCGGCACGGGATCAGGAAGGTGCGTTTGACGGGCGGCGAGCCGACCAGCCGGGCGGATCTGCTGGAGATCGTCCGCCGATTGGCGCCGATTCGCGGGTTGGGCGAGCTGGTCATGACGACGAACGGTTTGACTCTCGCCGCGCAGGCCAGGGCGCTGAAGGAGGCGGGGCTGGGGCGAGTGAACGTCAGTCTCGATTCGCTGGACGCGGCAACGTACCGGCGGCTGACCGGCGTGGACGGGCTGGCTCTGGTTCTGAAGGGGGTTGACGCCGCGCTGGCGGCGGGGTTGACGCCGGTGAAGCTGAACGTGGTGGTGGTTCGCGGAGAGAACGAAGACGAGGTATCAGATCTGCTGCTGTACGCGGTAGACAAGGGTCTGGAGATCCGGTTCATCGAGCTGCTGCCGATGGGGCCGCTGGCGGGGCAGTGGGAGAAGCGGTTCGTGCCGGAGAGCGAGGTGCGGCAGCGGCTGAGCGAGGTGGCGACGACTTGGCGTGCGGGCGCGGATTCGCATGATGCGGCGAGGCGATACAGCGTTCGGTTGCCGTGCGGGAGGCGAGCGACGGTGGGATTCGTGTCGGCGATGAGTTGCCCGTTTTGCGAGACGTGCGATCGCATTCGGATCGCGGCGGACGGGGCGCTGTATCCGTGTCTGATGGACGAGCGGGCCGGGAGTCTGCTGGGGGCGCTGCGGCCGAGGTTTGATGCGACAGCGATCGACAAGGTGCTGTTTGACGGGTTGAATCGCAAGGCGAAAGAGCATCCGGCGACGGGTGGGGCGGTGATGGCGCATGTCGGGGGATGAGGTTCGCGCGACGATGAGGGCAGCGGTCGGAATGGCGAGGGGTTGCCAGCGACGCGCGTCATCTCATCAGGCAAACTTCCTGCCTTCGTCGAGCATAGCCATGTAGTTTTCGAGGGGGATGTAGTTGGCGACGCTGTTGCCGGTGCCGAGGCAGTATCCGCCGCCGGGGAAGCAGGCGTGCAGCGTGTCGCGTACACGTTGGCGGACCTGGGCTTCGCTGGAGCGGCAGAGGAAATCGACGTCGATGCCGCCGAGGATAGCGATGCGGTGGCCATAGGCGCGTTTGGCGGCGACGACGTCTTCGATGGTGTCTTCGAAGGAGTGTTTGGCGTCGATGCGGACGTCGTTGATGAGGTCGTCCATGATGAGGCTGAGCTGTCCGCAGGAGTGGAGCAGGTAGGGTCGGCCGGCCTCGTGGGAGAGGCGGGCCATTTCTTTGTGGCAGGGCAGGACGTACTTGCGGAGGTGGACGGGGCTGATGAGGGTGCCGTTGCGGAAGCCCATATCGTCGCTGCCCCAGATGATCTTCACTCGCGGGAACTGGAGCATGGAGGGGATCATGGCGCGATTGAGCTCGAGGACGCGCTGGGCGATGGCGGCGACGAGATCGGGCTGTTCGAAGAGGGCGTAGCAGAGGGTTTCGTAGCCCATGAGCCAACTGAGGTACTCAGCGAAATGGGCGAAGCCGCCGGAGCCGACGACGCACATGTCGTCGGGGAGGTTCTTCTCATACCACTCGAGGGCGCGGGTATCGAAGCGTTTGGGGTCGGGCCAGGGGTAGGCCTCAAATTCGGCCCAACTGGTGATGGGTCCGGTGTGCTCATCGACGAAGCTCCGGCCGCCTTGGCGAGCGAGGGCGGCGGTGTCCTGGGTGGTGAGACGGCGGAGGGGCATGTCAACGTTTTCGAGGCCGCAGCGGACGTAGTCGTAGCCGAGGAATCGCTGGACGGCGATCTGGCTGCGGAGGTCGAAGAAGGGGTCGGAGGTGTCGAGGCGTTCGAGGAGGCCGAATCGCTGGCAGACGGCCTGCTGGACTTCGGGGTCGATGAAGAGCTCGATGAAATGGACGCGGCGTGGCGTGGCGTGGCGGCGGATGCACTGCAGGAGGGCGTGAAAGTCGGGGGTAACGGACAGTGAAAAGGGATTATCGCCCATGTGAGCACCAGCGGTAGCATGCAGCGGCGCGGAGACGGGGGGGGGCATTTGTGAATCGTTGGCAGCGGACGGTTGGCGTCCCGCGAAGAGTGTGTCAGTTGACGATCTTGAACTTCTCCTTTGGCGCCTTGCAGACGGGGCAGCGGTCGGCGGGGGCGGCGGCGACGGTGAAGCCGCAGACGAGGCAGATCCAAAAGTCCCGCTTGCCGGCGCGCCACTGATCGAGGTTGTCCAGGGCTTGCTGGTAGAGCCTGGCGTGTTCGGTCTCGGCAGCCAGCGCGCCGCCGAACATGATGACGGCCTGGCGGTTGTTCTCGGTCTCGGCCTCCTTAATGAAAGCGGGATACATGACGTCGCGTTCGTAGGTTTCGCCCTGGATGGCGGTGGCGAGGTTCTCGCGGGTGGACTTGGGGACGGGCGGAGCAATGTCGGCCTTGGGGTTTGCGCCCATTTTGCGGATGACGCTGGCGTGGTTGTTGGCGTGGATCTCTTCGGCGGCGGCAGCGGCGCGGAAGAGGCTGGCGACTTGGGCGTAGCCTTCTTCGTCGGCCTTTTTGGCAAAGGCGAGGTACTTGGTTCGAGCGTTGCTCTCGCCGTTGAACGCTGTCTGAAGATTGTCGAGTGTCGGCATGTTGGCTCCCGTGTCGGTTGAGTGATGAGATGGATTGTAGGGAAGTGGGCGCGGATGCCAATGGAGAAAATTCGCGGCAAATGGGGCGTTGGGGCCGGCGAGGGCGTGATCGGTCTCAACGCGCACATGCTGGGCGCATATTACAGTGTAGATGGGACAAGCGAATCAGATGGCAGGGACGAGAACTCTCTTTGCGGCGATGCTCTGTGGGTGCGTGGCGGTGTCAGCGCGGGCGGAGGAGGCGCGGCCGCCGGCTTCGGAGGCGCAGCTTGCGCGATGGGTGCAGGAGTTGGGGGGACGGGATGCGGTGGCTGAGCACAACGCGTCACAGGGCCTGGTTGAAGCGGGCCAGGCAGCGGTTGGGGCGCTGGCGGATCTCGCGGCCAATGGTCAATCGCTGTCCGCGCGGCTGATCGCTGTTGAGCTGCTGGGGCGGATCGGCACAGCGGCCGCGAACGATGCGATGCTCGAACTGCTGCGGAATGAGAAGGACCTGGCTGTTCGCGGGCAGATCTGCATGCAGCTCGGGTATGCGAGGGAGAGACGGGCGATTCCGGTCATCGCGCAGTGGCTGAGGACGATCGGGCCGAACGGTTTGGACGATGTGGGCGGGCCGAAGGAGGCGCAGCCGAGCACGTGCTACATCCGACATATCGAAGCGCTGGGCCTGATCGGGGAGGAGGAAGCGATACCCATTCTCGATGAGTTCGCGGGGAGGATTCCGGCGGGGATAGGCTTCGGCGGGTTCATCACGACGTTTGTCAGGGGAGGTGTGAAGGAGGCCATTGAGGAGATCCGCGAGCAGGCGGCGTTCTGGAAGGCCGTGCGGAAGGAGCCGGGGCTTGAGCAGAAGATTGCGCCGGTGTTTACGTACGTTCGGCGCGAGCGGCTTGCGCGGTTCCGCCTGCACGAAGATGAGATCGTCCGGCAAACCGATACGGGCAAGCAGATTGTCGGGCGACTGACAACGCATCAGGATGCGGCGGTCTCGGGGGCGGCGAAGCAGCTTCTGTCGCGATGGGACAGCCTGGCGAAGTGAGAGGATGGGTACCGCGGATGCACACAGGTGAGCGCAGATGGTGGATGGGGATTGCGGGTTCGCGAGGCATCGCGGGACTGCGGGTGGTTGTTGCCGCGGTTCTGCTTGGCGGGATGACAGCGTCGCCGGCACATGCGCTGCGGGCGAATCTGCGCGGCGATCTGACGCGGCTGGAGGAGCTGGGGCATTACGAGGAGGCCTTGTTCTATCGTCGCTCGACGATGGACATGATCCTGGCGATTCACGTGGCGTGGTCCGGGGCGCCGTACGACCCAGCGATGGATGCTCTGTTCTTTGAGACGCGGACGGACCGGCGGTATTGGAACCTGGCGAACAACCAGAAGCGGCCGATCACGGAACTACTGAAGAAGGCGAAGCTCACCGGGGAACAGGCTGAGAAGCTCGATCTGCGTGTGCGTGTTTATGTCGAGGACCACTTGTCGCCGGAATTCGACGAGATGGGGAATTTCTACTTTCGCCGGAAGGCCTGGGTGATGGAGCGAATGGGGCTGTTTCATGACGCATCGTTCCGGCGGCGTTTGACGGGTTATTACGAGGATCGGGTGTGCGGGCCGTATTATGCGACGATGGCCGAGGATCTGGAGCAGAACGGCAAGAAGGCGATAGCAGCGGCGTACCGTGCAAAGGCCGAGTGGTACAAGGCGGAAGCTCTGCGCGAGTTTCGGCGGTGCAATGGCGACCAGGTGTTGGCGCAGCTTCAGGGGGGCAGGACCCGGCAGCAGCTCGGCAAGGCTCAGGTCGTGGAGATTCTGAAAGGGGGGGTGAAATCGGAGCAGGCTGATGCGCGGTTCGCAGCGGCAATGAGCCTGGCGGAACTTGGGCAGGCTCGGCTGCTTGAAGCGGTGGTCAATGATCCGGATGCGGACGTCCGCGACGTTGCGCGGCGGGCAACGCAGGCGGTTTTGCCACCGGCGGCGGGGCTGAAGCCGGGTATTCTCGCCCAGTACTTCAGCAGCCCGGATCAGCAGTCGCCCGTCGCACAGAAAGCACTTGCGGCGGCTGACATCGGGTTCTGCGGGAACGAGCGGTTTCCGGACAAGCTGCGGGGGGCTTGGGAGAAGGATGATGTGTTCCCGCCGGGCGCATCGGGGCAGTTTTTCGTGAGGCTGAACGGGAAGCTCGCTATCCCCGAAGACGGGCGGTACCGGTTCTATGTGAAGACGGATGGCGGGAATCGCGCGATCGTGCGTTTGAGGGCAGCGGGCATGGATGGCGCACCGATCATCTCGCCTCGCAATGACAAGCAGCTTCTGTACTCGGTGCAGAACACGTTTGACGGCCAGGTGCTGACGCGCGTGGATTTCAGCCCGGAGATCGCGCTGAAGAAAGGGTTGATCGACATCGAGATCGAGTACAAGGGGGCTGAAGCCAGGAGCAAGTACGGCACGCCAGGGCTGCGATTGGGCTGGAGCAGCGAAAGCCGCGTGATGGAGGCGGTGCCGGCGTCGGCATTCTGGCACGAGGGCAAATGAGCATCGGCTGGACGATGATTCTGGCGGTGGTCCCGCTGGGCAGGAGGCCGGGATGGGGGCAGGTGCTGCTGTCGTACCTGCCGATCATCGGCCTGGTGCTGGTGGCGGCTGTGGTGCTGGCGGTGCTGAAGCGTCTTGCGTGGCGATGGTACGTGACGGGCTTTTCGCGAAGGACGCAGTTTGTCATGATTGCGTCGGCCGTCGTCCTGGTCATATCGGCGATTGCGATTCCGATTCGGTACGTGCGGGGTCCGCGCGCGGGCGGGCAGCCTGTCGCGGAGGACCAATGGTCCACGTTCATGTGCAACGCAGAGCGGACGGGCCTGGGGGCGGGCGGGCGCGGGCCGACGGCGGGACAGAAGATCTGGACGTTCCGCGACGGGCTCTCGCGGTCGCCGTTTTCGGCTTCGCCGGCGGTTGTCGGCTCGCGCGTCTATGTGGGTTCGGATAACCGGCAGCTCTACTGCCTGAACGCGGACAGCGGCGAGGTGGTCTGGACATTCACGGCGGCGTGCGAGCTATTCGCTTCGCCGGTCGTTGCGGGGGGGCGCGTGTACTTGGGCGAAGGCCTTCATCACTCCAGCAACGCCAAGCTGTACTGCCTGGATGCGGCGACGGGGCGGAAGATATGGGAATTCGCCACGGCCGGGCACATCGAGTTCAGCCCGACGCTTTTTGACGGCAAGCTCTACTTTGGCGCCGGGCCTGACGGGATCTACTGCGTGGATGCGTTGGGCGGCCAGAAGCTCTGGCAGTACCCGAACGCCCACGTGGATCTCTCGCCGGCGGTAACGGAGCAGGGCGTTTTCTTCGGGTGCGTGTATGGCGAGCCGGCGTTCTGCCGGCTGGACGGCAAGGATGGGAAGCTGATCTGGAAGCGTCCAGCGCCCTATGAGGTGTGCGGGAGCCCGTCGACGGATGGCGCTCGCGTGTATTTCGGCCTTGGGAATGGCAACTTCGACATGAGCCATGCCAATCCGGTCGGCTCGGTGTATTGTCTTTCAGCCGACGGCGGAGCGGTTCTGTGGACGGCGAAGGCCGATGACGCGGTGCTGACCACGATCGCGCTGTGGGGGGGATCGGCCTACTTCGGAAGCCGCGATGGGCGTTTGTACTGTGTGGACGCGCAGACGGGGCAGAGGCGATGGGCATATGACGCAAAGGAGCCGGTGTTGTCTTCGCCGGCGGTTGCCGATGGGCGGGTGTATTTCGGCTGCAACGACGGCCTGATCCACTGCGTGGATGCATCGACGGGCGGCAAGGTATGGAGCTATGACACATCGCAGGCGGCGTTCAACACAGAAGTGCAGGTGATCGCCTCGCCCGCGATTGCCAACGGGCGGCTGTACGTCGGATCGACGAACTTCGTTTTCTTCTGTCTGGGTGATGCCAGCGCGCCAACGACCGGACCGCGCTGAGACGCGTTCATTCGCGGACGATGAAGATGGGTTGGGTGCAGGCCAGCGTTTCGCCGCTGCCGTAGCACTCGAAACGCACGTACGTCGCGTCGGCGGGGACGCTCACTTCAAGGGCCCCCTCGTCTGCGACGGCGAATCGCCTGGCCCATTGCTGGAGGGCCACAATGCGATGCGCGTTTCTTGTCTCGACGCGGATGCGCGTGTCTTCGACGCGGATGTCGGTGATGACGACACCTGTCGAGGCGTAGAACCGTCCCATGGCCATTGCACCCACGATGCTCTTGAGCGTGCGGTCGGGGGCGTAGACGACGTTCCAGCCGAGACCGACGTCGCCTTGCTCGCGGTGGCAATCGTCGTTGGCGAATCCCCAGAGGCGCCGGCCTTTGCTGAGGAGGATGTCCCACTTGTCGAGGGCGTAGGGGCTGCCTTCGAGGCGTCCGATGACGGCATTGTAGATCTCCAGACCGGCGTAGCCGTCCCATTCGATCATCTGCTCGATGGTGCAGTGGTCGAAGGTCGTCTGGAAGTTGGGGTGGCAGACGATGAGGAAGCCCGTGGAGCGCTGGGCCTCAGTGAGGATGCGTTGGCGTTGCGGGTGGGCCTTGAGAAGGCGGTCGGGATTGACGTGCAGGAGGTGCGGGCCGCCGGCAGTGATCTCGTTGCCGGGGATGAGCACCATTCCGCGGGCGTCAAATTCGCGGCAGGCGTCTTCGGACGTGTAGACATCGTGGTCGGAGATCATGAGGAAGTCGTAGCCGCGGCGGGCATAGTCGTCGATGGCGCTCTGGGGGTGGCGCTGGCCGTCGCTTTGGTTGGTGTGGGTGTGGAGATTCCCGCAGAGCCACTGGCCGGAGGTCAGTGGCCCGTAGGGATTGTCGATTCGGACAATCTCCCTCGCCATGTCTCCATCATATCGGCCAGTTGCGCGTATAACGATAGAGCGTGCGGTGGTTTGGACTGACCCCTGTCGAGGGCCATCTGAATGAGAACTCACATTGTGGCGATGATTGCGTCGGTCGTGGTGGCTTGTGCGACGCTGAGCGGTCTGTCGGCTGCGGAGAACGCGCCCGCGACAGGGCCGGCGATACGTCTAGTGAACTACAGAGACAGCGAGGTGATCCGGTTTCCGGTGCCTCTGATCCGCGGCGTGCTGTCCGATCCAGCGCGGACGTCAGTGCAGATCATCAACACCTCGTCGGCCCGCCTGACGCGAGAGATGACGGGACTGGCTTACAAGGGCCGGTTCAAGGCGATGACCGAGCTGGTGCCGGGAGCCAACAAGCTGATCATCCGCAGCGGCAGGGATGAGCTTCCGTTGACCTTGGTATACAAGCCGCAGACCACGCCATATTTCGTGCGAATCGTCTACCTGACGGACAGCAGCGGGAACGCGGAATACCAGACGCCTGTCGAGAACGACGCACAGGACTACGTTGGCAAGCTCGACACCGCGATGAAGATCATGCAGACGTTCACGGGGGAGCGCAACGACGATCTGGGGTTTGGGCGGACGACGTTCAACCTTGAGCTCGATGACAACGGCAAGGTGAAGGTGCATGTCTTCAAGCAGCCGGAGCCGGCGTCGTTTTACTACGGGATGAACGACGTGGCTTGGTGGGGGCGGGTGGCGGGCGAGCTGGAGAAGGCGTTTCCGATGAGGTACGCGAAGAACGTTGCGATCGCGGCATACACGCGCCTGGACGGAGCGACCGGCAAGGTGCGCGGGCATACGGCATTGGGCGGCGGGGCGCTGGCGCTGTTTGGCAGCGGGAACCTGTTCACGTGGCCGAGCAGGCTGGAGGACGTTCAGGCGGCCTTTATGGACACGCGACCGATCGATCCGAAGAAGTTCTTCAGCGATTCAGTGGGGCGGCACACGTTCTGGGGTGCGGCCTCGACGACTATCGGCGCAACGCTGCATGAGATGTCGCACACGGTTGGCCTGCCGCATACGCGCGAGCCTTATGACATCATGACCCGCGGATTCGACCACTTCAACCGGGCTTTCACGTTTGTCGATGCGCCGCACGCCGGCAATCGCAAGGCCGTGGAGTTCAAGGACGACGAGGTGGCGTGTTTCGCGCCGATCAGCGTGGCGGCGCTCGTGGCCAACCGGTGGCTGGCGATGGACGCTCGGCCCTTCAAGGACGACACGGAGATTTCCGTGCAGCTTGACGAGCAGAAGACGAGCATCCTCGTTGAATCGGAGTCGGCCTTGCGATACGTGGGCTTCGACATGCAGGGAGATGGCGTTTACCACATCGTTCCGCCCAGCGGCTCGCGGCAGATGCGCATCGGACTGGCGGATCTGCGACAGCGCCTCCAGTCCAATGACTTCGTGGTGCGGATCATCGACGACCAGGGCAACTACCGGCACCAGGGCGGCTTGCTCGTCGGGCCGTGCGTGCAAACGTGGCAGTTTGCGACGATCACGCAGCCGTGGACGGACAAGAGCGCGTTGGTGTCGATGAGCGACGAGATGCTCAAGCGTATCGAGGCGTCGGCTGCGTCAGCAAAGCGAGTGAGATCGGCCAGTCGATTCGTGGATTTCGCGTCACATTTCCCGGCGGACAAACGCGCGGACGTTGCGGGCTACGCATTCCGCGAGATCACGTGCGACCAAGCGCGGAGAGTGAAGATCATGACCGGCAGCGACGACGCGCTGCGGATCTGGGTCAACGGCAAGCTCGTCACACAGGTGCTGGCGTTGCGGGCGGCGCAGATGGATTCGGAGTCGAACGTAGCCGAGTTTCAGGCCGGGAAGAACAGCCTGATGGTCGAGGTGTCCCAGGGGGACGGCGATTGGGGTCTATACCTGCGGCTGGAAGATGTCGACGGCAGGAAGCTGAGGGTCAGGGAGAGCGGGGAGCTGGTTGAGGCGCGTTAGGGCTGGCGGGTGACGCGCAGCGCGATGTCGTCGGAGTATGGGGGCGAGGCGAGCTTCTTTTCGCCGCCGGCGTGCTGGAAATCCTCTGTCTTGTCGATCTGTCCGGTTCTGGTGTTAAACCACTCTGCCTTGAATGGGCCGGCGGGCAGGTCGATCTGCAACTCGGCTTGGGAGCCGCCGCGGATGTAGATGGCGTAGGCTTTGCCTTGTTCGGCGAGGCAGCGGACGGTGGCGTTGACCTGGGCGGGATTCCCCGAGAGCGGTGCGGTGATGGAGCCGCCCTTGATCAGGCCGTTGTTCGGGGCCATGCGGATGAAGTCGAAGCCGTACATGAAATCCTTGAGGGCTTTGAGTTGCTTACGCAGGTCCGCCCCTCCGCCACCGGGGGACCTGAAGTCTTTGAGTGTGCCAGCCGGGTGCGTGGGGGTGAAAGAGTAGTCGAGGTTACTGTAGATGGCGCCGCCGGCGATGAGAAAGTCCCAGGCCTCGGTTCGGTAGAAGACATCGTCCTTGCCGCGAAAGCCGGTTTCGTCGTCTGCGATGACCTTGTTGAGGCGGTAGTTCTCGGCGACGGTGTTGGGAGGCGTGGCGTAGTGGAAGTTGAAGATGGAGACGAGGGGATTGGGTTTGTCGATCTTCTTGCCGCCGTTGGCGATGTTCTGAGCGATCAGGTGCTTGTTGGGCAGGTTCTTTTCGGCATCGGCGATGACCTGGGCGATGTGCCCCTGCCATTCCTCGGTGACGCCGCCGAAGTACGGCTCGTTGCAGATTTCAAAATAGAGGTTATCGAAGGCGTTGAGTTCAGCGACGGCCTTGCGGACGAACGCATCGTGGATATCAAGCAGGGCTTTGTGCTTAAGGGTGTAGACGTCGGTGCGGGGGCAGTCGGGAGTATTGTTGACGTTGTTCCTGGGGTTCATGGGGTTGACGGCCCAGAGGTTGTCCTCGTAGAAGGGGCAGAAGAGGACATATTCGACGACGATGCCGCGTTTGGCAGCTTGGCTGAGGAAATCCTTGAGGCGTGCGAAGTAGGCATCGTTGAACCTGGAGAGGTCGAACTTGTCGCCGGCGGGGGCCCATGGGGAGCAGTAACGTTTGGGGGCGAGGGTGTTGTCGGTGATGCCGAAGGATGAGGGGACTTCGAAGTAAGTGCCGGAGAAGGTGCGGGTGAGGTTGAGCGAGTTGCTCTGGAGTTCGTCGAGGTAGGGGGCGAAGTCGAAGTCGAGGTTGAGGACGGCGCCGTAGTGCTCGCCGGAGGTGATCAGGATGGTGGATCTGCCGCGGAAGAGCAGGTAGTGGGGGTTCTGGGGATGCAGGCGGAGGGGCTCGGGTCTTGCGCTGCTGCCGGAGACGTTGTCCTGGGCGCAAGCGCCCGTGGCGAAGATGAGGAAAGCCAGCAGTGTGCAAATCGTCGGCGACATGGTTCTCCGGGTGAGTGACATGGCCATATCATGCCCGGATGGGCGGGGAAATGGAAGGCACGAGAGTGTTCAGAGGAGTTGCGGGGAGACGCCGCTGGGAATCGCGAGTTCGGGGGCTACAAAGGGGGCGAAAAGGAGATTATGATTGGGCCATTGGCGAGGAATGTACATGATGCAGCATGCGATTCTGAGCGCGATCGGGTCGGATCGGCCGGGGCTTGTGGATGAAGTGTCGGAGTTCATCCTTGAGCGAGGGGGAAACATCGAGGACAGCCGAATGGTGAACCTGCGGGGGCAGTTCGCCATCATGTTGCTCGTCGCGGCGCCGGAGAACACGATATCGCGGTTGCGGAGTGAGATCTGGCAGCTGACCCTGAAAAGCGGACTGCAGGCGGAGGTGAGGCCCGCAACGACGGCAAGCGGTGCGCCGTTGGCCGAGGCGATCCCGTATCGGCTGAGGGCCACGGCCATCGATCAGCCGGGTCTCGTGCATCGGTTCTCGCACCTGCTGCACACACTACATGTGAACATCGAGAGCCTGGACACGAAGCTGGCTCCCGCGCCGATCACGGGGGCGCCGGTGTTTGAGATGGAGATGCTGCTGTCGGTGCCACGGACAACACAGATCAGCACGCTGCGTGAGGAGTTGAGGAAGCTGAGCGACGAGATCAACGTGGATTGGCAGTTGGGGGCAGTCTGAGGAGCGAGGAGCGGCCGCGCGTCTGTGTGCCGCGTGTCAGGTCGCGCTGGTGACTTGCGTCAGGCCAGATGCCTGCCCTGCCGAGGCAGCGTGCTCCTACGCTCGGCGCGCGAGGGTTTTTCAGCGGGCAGGTGCTCTCGCAGGAATTGGGGCATCTCGCGGCGGCCTCCACACTGGTAGTTCTGCCAGAGCACGCGCGCCACTTGCCGGCAATCCTGTTCCGGCATTTCGCAGAGGTACTCAAAAAGGCGCTCGGCCAGCGTCCGCAGCGCAATGGCGTGCGTCCGTCCCATCCGCGTAAAGAGCCAGTCACTCCAGGCCAGGAACGACCGGAATGGCGAAGAGGCTCGCCACAGGAGCTTGATGGCCTCGGTGAAATTGCCGCTGTTGCCGACGAGGTCCCAGTAGCGTGCGAATCGCCGCATGCGCTGCATGGTGGCGAAATCGAGCACTTTCGTTTGCAGCACCTCGTACGGCGGATGGGGGCTGTAGATCATCTGCCACTGGTCGCTGTGGCGCGAGATGGGCGCTCCGCGCAGGCGTTTGAGGATGCCGACCTGGATTTCCTGCGGGGCGAGCCCGATCAGACGATCGAAGCCTGCCGCGAAGCTGTTCAGGTCCTCGCCGGGCAGGCCGACGATGAGGTCGGCATGCACGTGCACTCCGGTTTGCTGGCGGAGGAAGCGGAGGTTTTCCTCGACTTTCGCGTTGTCCTGTCGCCGGCCGATGCGTTCGGCCACTTCTTCGTTGAACGTCTGCACGCCGACCTCGAATTGCAGCGTCCCCGGCGGGAACCGCCTGATCGGCTCGCGGAGCACGTCAGGCAATCGATCGGGGATGATCTCGAAGTGCAGAAACAGCCCCGGCTGGTATCGCTTCAGGAAGAACTCCAGGATCGCGGCCGCGGTGTTGGTGTTCAGGTTAAACGTTCGATCGACGAACTTGAAATGCCTGGCCCCGCGGTCGAGCAGCTTCTGCATCTCCGCGAGGAAGGTGTCCAATGGCACATTTCGCGGCGGTGCGCCGAGTGATGACAGGCAGAACTCGCACCCAAACGGACACCCGCGCGACGCCTCCACATAGACCACGCGCTGGCGCAGATCGCTCGCATCGTACAGATGGTATGGCAGCGTGATGCTCGCCAGGTCCGGCGGATGAGCGGCGATCACTTTCGGCGTCGGTCGCTGACCGTTCAGCAGCTTGTCGCACAGCGAGGCAAATGCCACATCGGGCTCGCCGGTGATCACATAATCCGCGTCGCGGGCGATTTCCTGCTGGTCCGTTTCGTAACTGACCTCGGGCCCGCCCAGGACGACGATCACATACGGTCGAACTCGCTTCAGATTGGCCACCAGCTCCGCCGCCTGACTGGCATTCCAGATGTACACCCCCAGGCCCACAATCCGCGGATTCTCGGCCAGGATCGCTTCCAGCACATCGAGCGGGCGCTGGTTGATGTCAAATTCCAAAATGCGAGCGTGCTTCTGCAGCGGCCCGAGGTTGGCCAGCAGGTAGCGCAAACCGAATGCCGCGTGGGCATACCTGGCGTTCAAGGTGGTCAGGACAATCTCAGCCATATGGGCATTGCACGAGGGTCGGGCCCGTGCGATCTGTGAGCGTCGGTTCGCTTGAATCCACGGCGCCGGGCTCTACGCATCGATGACGCCATCGCGGAGGGCCAATCGCCTGGCCAGGGACACTCCGCTGTTCAGCGCCCCCTCCATCATGCCGACGAACTTGCAGCACGTGTGCTCGCCGGCGAAGTGGATCTGCCCGTGTCCCTTGCGAAGGAGCGGCCCGATCGTCGTCACATCGCCGGGCGCCGGGAACGAGTTCCCCGCGGAAGTCCAGGGGTCGGCCGGCCAATCGATGAACCGCGAGGCCTTGTAGTTCCTTCCGATGTCGGGATACAGCTTCTGCAGGTTGGCCAGATACGCGGCATCGCGCAGATCCGTTTCGTATCTGCGCACTGCTTCGGCTGCCGGTCCGCCGGAATAAGCCACCAGCGCCGCCTCGCCATCGGCTTGACCTGCAGTTCCATCCCAGGTTCTGCTGACGGGCCCGTCGGTAAAGCCGAAAGACGAGAGGTTCTGTGCCTTCCAGAACCTGCCTTTCACCGCCACCAGGTATTTCACGGCGAGCCCCATCTGGACTCGCAGCAGGGCCGGCAGTTCCGGATAGATCTGGATCTTCCGCCACACTGCCGGCGAGATGGCGAGCACAACGTCATCCGCCTCATAGGTCGAACCGTCGGCAGTCGATACCCGCGCGATGGTGCTCGTAGTCTGGATGGCGACGACCGGCGAGCCGAGCCTGACGCGGTTTGGGCCGAGGGACCTGGCCAGTCTCATGGCGAGCTGTTGATTGCCGCCCTTGCAGCGGTATACGCCGCCCAGTTCCCAGTATCTCTCCAGCCCGCCGGCTTTGATCTGTGCCAGCTTGCCCAGGTAGCTCTGGCGCCCGATCGGGACGCCGCTGACGCCTTCCAGATCGGCCGTGATCGCGCGCTTGCACAGTCGCGACGCATCCAGTGCGGCCACCCAGTCCCCCACCGAGCGCATGTCCAGAGCCGACGCGTCCGCGCTTTTCCAGGGCTCGTCGGCGTTGATCTTCCGCGCATCGTCGATCATCGGCCGCAGTGCGGCGTCCATCTCTTCCTTGAGCGATCCGGCGTCCCTGTCATCAAGTCGCTTGCCTTCGATGACGACGGGACATGACAGCTTCCCGTCGCCGGCCGCATCAAGCAGTTCCAGCTTGAACCGCTCCTTGTAGGCCATCCAGAGCGGGTGGTTGGCCCCGATGAACTCGCCGCCGCCCTCCACGATTTTGCCCTGTGCGAAGTCGGTCAGGCTTACGACTCGCCCGCCGACGCGTCTGCGAGCCTCAAAGACATTGACGTCATACCCCGCATGGTGCAGCTCATACGCGCACGCAAGC
>Ga0315284_10002660_pt1 | contig 25474 bp, 35 predicted proteins | sample YL17G09_16_MG_FD_203696 | JGI IMG/M metagenome (GOLD analysis project Ga0315284, IMG submission 203696) | Sediment microbial communities from Yellowstone Lake, YNP, Wyoming, USA - YL17G09_16 | ecosystem: Environmental > Aquatic > Freshwater > Lake > Sediment | place: USA: Wyoming | collected...
TTACCACAAAATGCAACTGAAATAGGCGCTGTGCATGCAGCAGTGGATGACAACTATCTGTATATCTGGATTGAAACACAAAAAAAGTGGAAACGTGTTCCACTTAGTGATTGGACTTAAAGTTCATATATGTTATCTTCAACATATAATCCATGCCTATAAGTAGCTGTATCTAAAAAATATTCTATAACGTCATCTTCATCAATATCACGATCTTCACAAAATAATTTTATTCCTTTAAAATATCCTGGGTGTTCTGTATTAGGATCTACATATCCTTCATTATCACCAATCCATGCAACTATATTTTTAAAATTTTTAACCAATGGATTAAAATTGAGAGCATTGAGAGCTACGTTACGATATTCATATTCATCATCAGGATCGGCATTTTTAAATGCGCGTTTTAAAGCATTTTTAACTTTTAAGGCTACTATATCTATAGATGGCATTTCAGGAAATTGTAATGCCGTTAATATATCTTCATTATCTTCATTGTCAGGATCTGATAAATCTTCAAATTGTTGTAATTCTTTTTTAGATAATTTTCTTGGTGGTCCGTTTTTCGTTCGCGCGCGAAAAATATCATTTTGATTTTTAGCATTATTAATCTCTTCATCAGAAAAATGTGATGCATGTTTAATCATTTGTCGATATTGACTATTTTCAGGAAGTTTAAATATACTGTCACGTATTTCTTCTCTAGATTTTGGAGAAAGATGGCGTATAGCTTCATTTACTAATTTTGCTCTCATAAATATACTTTATTTTATATATTCGTTAAAAGCTTTTTTAATTGTAAATTCACAAGGATTTTCAATTCTTGTTCCATCAGGAAGATAACCATGATGAAAAGTTGTAGGATATGCGTAGAAGTAGTTTCCAAGTGTACTTACTTTATTTACAATTTGATTATTTATTGTAAATTTGGAGCCATCTTCAAAATGGAACACTATATCATGTGAACCTAAACCTTGTCCAATAACTGTAGTTTTGAATTTTTTGTTAAGATCGGTTATGAAACCTCCAAGTTTATCATACATTTTTTTCTGCCATTTTGTAATAGTATTTACACTTGTTTCATGAGCTATTTTTTCAGCCATTTCAGCATGATTAGGAAGAAGCTTATAAACTCCGTCAATATAAGTAACAAATCTTCCTATGTTATGACGAATACCTCTGTTTTCCTTGCTATTATACGTATTATAATCTGTTCCATTTGGGAATTTTGCGGTAAATCCTAAAAATTGTTTAAGATACCAAATGTATTCGTTTGTTTCGATTACTTTGCGAAAATCTTCAGCTATTTCATCGATTGCAGTTTTGATTTCAGGATTTACTTTACCTTTGATTTCCTGAAGTTTTTTAGCTTCTTTTGCTTCTTTTGAAGGATTGACGATTGTATAAATCCAATCCAATCTTTCTGCTAAAACATTCCAAGATTCAATATTAGGATAGTATGTATCGATGAAAAAGTAAAGTTCTACCTTTTCAAAAACTGCGATTTTTGCTTTGTAAATACAACGTACTTCACGAATTCCATATACTGTTCCAAATTGAATTGCTTGAAAAATCGGGTCTTTATGTTTAGAAGTAGCATCATAAGAATCACGATATCCGTATTTTGCAGCTAAAACATCTAATTCAGTTTTTCTTTCAAACTTACTATTTGATGCCATATAATAATCTCTTACGATATTATCAAAATCGTTATTAATTTTGGTAAGAAATTTTTTGTTGATAGTTGGAGTTTCTTCTGTAAAAGAATAAATTCTATCAAGATAATCAAAAAACTTTGCCCTAGTTTTTGAAGTTCTTATCTGATTTGAGATGATGAATTTGAGAGTTTCGATTGCCACAGTTTTAGTTTTTAATTATGATGTAAATATAATCAATATTCTTGACACTTAAAAGGAAATTTAACAAAATTTTAACAAAATAATAAAAAATTTTTCAAAATATCATGAATATATAATTTTGAAAAATAATTGACTTGACAGCGATTATAAAATTAAAGCTTAGGCTTAATAAAAATAATTCATTTAAGGAGGATAAAACTATGACAAACTTAGTAAAATTTTTAGACCACAACAATTCCGAACCATGGGATTTGTTATTTAGAGACCTATTTAATAGGGACACATTTTTCGCACCTGCGATTACAACCAAAGCAACGTATCCAACAGACATTTATGAAGATGATAAGCAAGTAACTATTGAAATTGCTGCTGTTGGATTAGATAAAGAAGATATTCAAATTGAAGAGCAAGATGGACGTCTTAGTGTTTCATATTCTAAATCAGAAGAAAACAAACAAGACGAACCAAATTATATTCAAAGAGGAATAGCAAAAAGATCATTCTGTTTAAGCTGGAAATTTTCAGATAAATTTGATCTTAAAAATATTGATGCAGCAATGGATAAAGGAATTTTAAAAATTTCCATTCCAAAAATAGAAAAAGAAGTAATTAAAAACACGATTAAAATTAAATAACTTTAATCGCTGTCAAGTAATACAAAAAGGGAGTCAATTGACTCCCTTTTTCTTTTGCATGTCTTAAATTAATCGTGTTTTCCAATAATATCAGGTATAAGTTCTGCTTTTTTATTTGATTTGCCGGTGAAAGACATAAGTTTTCTTTTCATTGGTAATTCTAACCAATTTGCATAAGTAATAGGGCGTGTATCAAAATACTTACAATCATTAACGGTTTTATAAACTGATTTTAAAACATTTCTGAATTTGTCTTTTTCTTCAGCAGAATTATCAACTTTTTCAGCTTCGATATCTTCATATACATGAAGTTCACCGTTACCTTTCATTGTTCTTAAAATAAAAGCAGCCTGTCTAAAACCTTGACCTTCTTCATCTTGCCAAGTCATAAGTTCATTTGCACCTTCTTCGGTAGCAGGGAATATAGCTTTAAGACAACGATTTAAACGTTCTTCTGCTTCTAAAAGTTTTATTCTTTTTAATTCTGCTTTTTCTTCTTCTTTGATTTTCTTTTTGACTTTTTCTTCTTCTTCTTTTGCTTTTTTTTGGTTTCTTTTTCTTCTGCTTTTAGTTCATCAAAAGTTTTCTTTCTAAGAGGTACTCCATGTTCATCGAGGATGTATATATCTTTTAAAGATAAAAGATTGTTATTCGTTTGATTTCTAAGTCCTGTAAATCTTATTTCTTCAACCATATTTTTAAATTTTAATTTAATTACAAATATAAATATATTTCTTGATATAAAAAAGAAAATTATAACATTTTTATACGTTCTTTTGAACAAAATGAAAAAAACAAAGAAATAAATTTAGGAGAAAATAATCCCAATTGGGGACTTATACGTTCTCAACAGAATAGGGTGGAAAACCTGGCCAACCAAACATAGTAGCTCCAACTTTTGTAAAATTTTTCACTAAAAACTCCATCCACTTTATGTTTGAAATAGATAACCTTTCATATTTTGGAAAAGGGTCCCGTTTTATTATTGTAAACATAGCTAAAATTAATTTATCTTTATAATTATTATAATTGATCACTGATGAAGATAACTTATTACTATAATTACTTGACATAAGATCTGCGTTATTTAATTTAAATTTAATAAAAAAATTATTTAATGGAATTTCATTTATATTATCATCTATTTCATCATATATTTTATTTAATGGTATTAAACGTTTTAATGTCATTCCAAAATTAACAGTTTCCAGTTTCATTGTAATTGGAAGAGGAGCTACAATTTTATTAATATTATTAGTCATAATATTTAATTTATCTAATTGAGCATTTATTAATTTTTCTTGATCTGCTAATCCTGCATCTATTTCTTTTATAGAAGTTCCTTCTTTAGATACAGAATCTAACAAAGAATATTGTTGTTCTAGTCTCCATTTTTTAACAGAAATAGTAGCAATTAATTCTCGTAATTCAAGTCCACGAGTAGACCATTTTTCTAATTGTTTTAAGTAATCTAAATTTTTGACTAATGCACCATTCAATTTAGTTGCTTTAACATATTTTGGTGGTTTTGAATTTTGATGAACTTTAAGTAATTCTTTATAATTTATTAATTCTTTATTTACTGTATCTAGATGTGATTTAGTTTTAGTTAAAAATTCTTTAATAGTTATTTTTTTAAACTTCATTAATTGTTCTGAAATTCTTTTTTTAAGAGCATTAATTTCATTTTTTAAAATAGCAGTTGGATCAAAAAATGGTAGAGAATAATCTAAAGAATAATTTACAAACAGAGACCAAGGAAATGAATATATTCCACAAATAGATAAACCAATTACTATAAATCCATATTTTGTTAATACTGATTTTATAGGAATATAAATAACTGGGAATAAAATGGCTGTAGGAGATATCCACCCTGTTGACCACCCAGTAGCAGGATTTAAAACACTAATTAGTGTTGCAGTAGAACAATATTTTAACCAATATTGAATATCTCCATATCCATATTTAGTATTTGGATTAAGAAGATCATCTTCTTCTCCTTGTTTACATAATATTGGTTCTGGGATAGTGTATAAACGATATTGTTCTCCTTCATATTCGGTAATTGAATAAGTAGAAAACATTGATATACTATTAATAAGTTTTTCAATTTCTTCTATTTCGGTTGGTATCACAGTATATTGTTTCCAAAGATTATTAGTAAAATTACGAATGTGGTTTCCTTCTTTTATTGTTTGTTTTTTAGTAGTAGAATTAATAGTTCTATCTTTAATAAACCCATTTAAAATATCTTTAAATTGAATTTCTATTGACGTTGGGTTAATTAAATTTTTAAATATTTCAATTAATTCTACGTAATATGTTAATAAATTATATTCAATAAATTTTGTTCTAATTTGTTTGGAATTATTTTCTGCTCTTATACCTAATAAATTTAAATTTTTATAATATAGTTCATTAGATTTTTCAATTTCATCTTTTATTTCATTTAATGTTTCGTTATTTGCGTGTTTTTCAATATTATCTTTTCCAGTTATATTTTTAATTTGTTTATCGTGTTCATCGTTTATTAATTTATATGCTATTAATGTATCATTATACTCTTTATTTACTCCAAGAGTAATATTTTTTGTAGATGTATCATCTGATATAGATGTTGCTAATAATATGGGATATATGGTTTTAATATAATATGTTTTTAAAAAAGTTTTTACATCATTTAGTGCATTATATTTTTCAGTTAATAAATTTATTTGTGTTGTAAGATCTTCATCAGGATCTTTTATATCTCTTAGTATAATTTGATCTGTTTGTTGATTACTTATATAACCTTCTATTGGAGAATAAATTACAGTAGAATTAATAGTAGCTAAAGGAATTTTTGGACTAACAAACGAATCTATTGATAAAATAGAAAACATTTTATCAATACGATTATTTTTGATAATTGCTTTAGTTGTTAAATCTTGAACTTTTGAAAAATCAGATATAGATTTTTCAGGTTGTTCAAATTCACAAGATATATTTGCTAATTTAATTTCTATAGGAACATGGGGGGTAACTATATTATCTAATTCTATAGGACAATTTAATGATTCTTTAAATGGAAGAATATTTATTAAAACATCATTAGCATCTAAAATATTAATACAAAGTTTATCTTTGGTAATTGTTTGTAAAGTTTCTTGTGATTTTTTTTGTAACAATCTTCTATTAACAAAATATAAAGCAGTAGCCATTCCTAAAGCTAATAAAAGATTATCTATTTGTTTTAGATTTTTAAGCATTATTTCCCATTTTGGGCGTTCTTTCTCTGAAACTTCTTTTATTTGGTATTTTAATAAACCACTTAAATTTCTAGATAATCGTTGAATATATTTAGTTCTATACTTAGAAGGATGTTCAGAATTATTAATTAATTTAATAGTTTGAAGTATAATATGATAAAATAAAAATGAGTAGGTTAATGTTTTATTAATAGATGATTTATTATTTATAAAAGTATTTATTTTTTCAAAAACAATATTAATTTTTGTATCAAAATCATTCTGTTTATTAGCTATATTTAAAAATCCTTCAGCTGTTAAATTTTCATCTTTAAGATAATTAAGAAACTCTTTTTCAGTAATTTCACCATTTTGACATTTTAATAACAAATCAGAAAGTAATTGTTCATCAATTTCTATAGAAGAATATTTTATAAAATCTTTAGCACCTTTATCCGTTCTTAAAAATTTTTTAATATCATCTTCTGAATATTTTTCAATAAGTTTTGATAATAAAGTTAATCCTATTACACCTAATGTTTTAAGAATATTTGGTTTATCAAAAAAAAATTTTTGAGATTCTAATTCTTTTTTAAACTTAATATTAATTTTTTGTACAATATCTACCATAAGATATATATACAAAATTATATCAATCTAAGATTTGATTAGTTATTACCTGAAATTAAAATCCATTCAATAATTTGATTAACAATTCTTTAAGATCATCTAAATTCATCAGTGAATAAATTTTTTGTATATATTCCATTTTTTGTTCATCATAAAGATTACTTGGAACAATAGAAAAATTTGTGTCATTAGCTCTTGGACATCTATTTATTCTACTTTCTACTTCTTCAAATAATTCTTTTAATTCATCATCTTCAAATTCATCTAGATTCTCGATAATGTCATCCATTTCTACATCTATTTTAGCACTACACTCTACCTGAAAATAACCAATTTTTTTCTCATAATTTTGATATTAGTTTTAAAGCACGTTCCTTTTGAAATCCCTTTTCTGTCCCAACCTCACCAGACTTAATCGAAACCATCGAATTAAATATACCCTTAATCCTATTCAAGCTCCTTGCGTATTTAACGTTCTGGTTTATCTGTAGAAGAATATCTTCAAACGATTGAGTAAAATCGTAATCTTGTAATAAATCTTCAACTAATTTCCACCAACAAGATTTCCAAACTTCTTTTTTATCTATTGTTTTATAATCTGGAGTTAATGTTACTAATCGTAAAGATATTCCAGAAGAACTTAGATTAAACTCTAATTCTTGATTATCAGTTTTTCCTAAAGTATACCATTCTACAAAACGTGGATTTTCTAAAGCTGCGCATTTTACTAATCCTAACATTAATCCTTGTTTTTCAGCTGGTATGCTTAAAAATTTATCTTTAAATTCCAATTCAGGTTTAGATGTAGCTATGATATTATCGATTTGAACATATTCTTCTCCTTTAATTGGAATATGATATAAAACAGATACAAGTTCTCCAGTATTAAGATATTTTTTTCCTTTGTATTTTTCACTTTTAAAAGGCACTATAATATCATCCGGATATAAAGATAAGAATTTCGCAAAATCTTGTTTACATACGTTTTTGTCTCTATCACAATCTAATTGAATTATTAAATCAATATCGCCGAAATCAGGTTTATCGCTGCAATTATAAGAACCTGTTATTTTCGAATTTACAAATTTCGCATAAGGGCTTAACACGTAATGTCTATAATGAAATATTGTTGCTTCAACATCTTCACGTAATATTCTATTTCCTCCCGCGCAGCCACTCATATAATAAAGAATCTTTGGGTAAAAACTTTCCTTCTAATTTTAATATTAATTGATTTTCTTTCCAATAGTTTTGAAGCATATATGGTATATCTGTTTTTGTTGAATCAAGAATTTTTAAGTAAATATCATAAATTTTTTCTAAATTTCCAGGAGGTAATTTAAGAACATTATATTTAAGTAAATTCATTATATTAAAAAAATTATTTAATATTTTTAATGAAAAATTTATTCCATATAATTTACTCAATAATGTAATAGCTTCATCTGGAGTTTTAGCTTCATATTCTTTAGTTGTTGGATTCCATATTCCAGTTCCATGTCTAAATACTCTATCTTTATAAGCAAATAAAGCTACTAATAATTGAGTTCTATGAAGTCCTTTTATATTTCCTTCATAAACTTCTGAATAATAACTAAAATTTAGCCAATCTAAATTTCCAATATTAATATCAATTTGTACTAATTTATCTAAACGTTCTCCATGTTCATTGTATTGTGGAAAACAACAAAATAATGAGCCTGAACCCGAATTCTTTGGATCTGCTATAATTTTATTTTCTAAAAGTTTATAAGATATTGCTTTAATTAAAGCACGAAGTTTACTTTGTTTTACTGTTGCAGTTTTAGCTCTTTGACGTATTTGTTTATAAATAAAACAAAATTGGTGATTATCAATACTCCAATCTTGCCATTTAATTTTATCATTTTCAGTAAAGAATATACTTTCACTTAATGCTACATCTATATCATTAGACACATCTTTTTTTCCAGTTGATCCAATTAAATGAAAATTAAAATCTATTTTTGGAAAAATGATGTTTAATTGTTTTGTAAATTCCCGTAAAGTTGAGCCAATATGTTCTTTATTTATTGGTTGTGTATATTCAAAAACGTTTCCACCCATATTTATATTGTAACAGGATATCTTATTCCATAATATTGTTCAAATCCGCAACTAGTACACATATGTCCAAAGTGCGGTGGAATTGTTGGTTTAATAAGTCCATTAGGCCTCATATAGCCGTTTTTGCATTTATCACATTCTTTGTCAATTTGTTGCATCTTTACATTTCTAAGTTTTTCCATTTTTTCATAATTTAATCATTATATAATTAAATCCTTCAAGTTACCTTGGACATTTCATATCAGGTTGTTTAACATTTATATTTTTTATTTCTTCCATATCATGGTTTATTTTTAAATAATAAAAAATTAAATATAATTTCAAATGTGAAATGTGATGATGATTTATTTAAATTACAACCTACTCCTATTTTAGTACTTAAACGATGAGCTACATTAGGAAACAAATATGTTCTTATTCCCGTCATAAGTAATATTGATGGAATAGACGTATATCCAGATTCTTTTTCTTCATTTTTAACTAAAAATCCCGAAGATGAATATCCAGATGAAAAATATAAATAATTTCTAATTCCGGGCATATTAACCTCGATTTTATTTAATTCATTAGAATATATAGAAAATCCTGCAATATAAGAATTAATAGGTGTCCAAGGATTCATTGTTCCATTTGGTCGCCAGCCCGCACTTAAAGCAAATCTTGAAATTTCAAATTCTACGCCCAGTAATCCAGTTATGGGAGAATCTCCAATATTAACATTAAAAGATATTGGTATCTGCGCATTTAATGATACACATAAAAAAAGACTCAGAATAAACCATTTTAATTTTTTCATTTTTTTATTAAATTATGTACAAATATAAACATAATTTTTGATACTAAAAAATTTATTTTTAAAATAAAGATATTGTGTTTGTGTCTTTTTTAATTATTTCATTTTCTTTACGCCATTCTTTTATTTCAATATTTAAATTTTCCCAAATCCATTTACTAATAATATGTCGATGGCAAAATCCATCTCCTTCATTAATTATATTATAATTTTTATCAAATATGGGTTCTTCCCAACATAATAAAACATTGTCTCTAAACATATTATAAATTTTTTGAGGATCCAGTTTTGAAAGAACATTTTCTTTATATAATTGTTCATATTTTTTTTGATTTAATTGCTTATTTTTTATTGCATAGAACATAGATCTTTCGGGTTCAAGTGGAAGAAATCTTAATCCATTCCAATCAATTGGAGGATAAATACAAACTGATACACCCATATCACCCGTATATTCTTTAAAACAAGAAGTTTTCATATAGTATTCCTAATTTTCTTTCCAGAATAAATTTTTTCTATTTTCTATTTTTGTATGACAATCTTTACATATAGTTGAATACCAACTTTGAGTTATACCCACATTTTTATTTGTTCCACAATATTCACAAATATAATATGATAAAGATTCGGCTAACCACACCATTCCGTCAATTATTTCATCACCACCTATATAATTAAAACACAAGCCTCCCATTTTTTCTTTAATCTGAGTAATATTTATTGGTGGTTTATTATTATCTTTACAATAGTGTTGTATTGTATTCAATAATTTATCTAATAACCAAAACCATCCATTTTCTGTTTCTATCCCAAATTGGATTGGTAACACTATTTCTTTTTGATTAAGAAGTTCTTGTACTTCTTCATTCATTGATTTTTCTCCTATGTAAATTTTTCTATCTGTTGAAAAAAATTCAGGATATTTATCTAACAATGTTTGTTGTAATTCTATTTTCATAGTTATTTTATTGTGTGCCAAATCCAACTTTTTTAATTTCGTGTAAACGCGCATTATTATTAGTTCCATAATAATATATGTCTGCTAAAGTCATTGGTTCTTTTATATCAATTTTTCCATGTCCTAATTTAAATAAAAGAGCTTTTGATTTTTCAATACTAAGTTTATCAAACATATATTCCATTAATAACCTTCCTCTTCTTAAAAGAGCTTCATCTATTTTTTTCTTACTCGTATTAAATGTAGCAACTATTGATATATTTAAACAATCTGATAACAATCCATCTGTAAGATTAAGTACATTACTTACAGCATTACTTTTATTATTGCTATCTCTTTCTTGTAAAACAGGTTCAGCATCTTCAATAATAAGAATAGAATCATTATTTTTCATTAAGAATGGAATAAAGGCCGGATCTGTAATAGAATTCACCATATCTGGAGATATAAAAATAATATTTTTTTTAAGTTTTGATGTAAGATAACGAATAAATGTAGTATTATGACTTGCGATACCATTTGTATAATAAATTTTATTAGATGCAATATCTAATTCTAAATCATACATGTTTTCTTTTTCATTTAATTTTTTAATACTAATAACTTTTTCATATGAATTTTCTGTTAAAATTTCATCACCTATTTTTAATTGTCTAGCGAAAATTTCAGTGTAAAAAGTATTTTTTAGAATAACTATATGATTATCCGCGCATTTTAATTCATGCGTTTTTGTTTTTATTAAATATACATCATATTTAACTGTTTTATGAATAGCATCAATATTAACCCAACCGTTCGGTGTTAATACTTCATATTCATTTATTTTTTTAGATTTAATAAATTTTTTATTCATTTTGTAAAAAGTTTATGCATTTTTGTAAAGTTTCATCATTAATTTCGTCTTCCCGGATTAAAAACCGGAATTGCCAAAACTACATCAAATCTTCAATATTCATTTCTTTTATTTCCTTTGTTTTTTTATTTCTAATAGTAATTTTAGTATTTCCTATTACGCATTTGCCAACTCCCGGTAAACCTCTTAAAATAACCAAATTTGATTTATCTTTATCATTAAGTCCTCTAATTATTTCTTCAGCTTTTTCAATAAAATCATCATTATAGTTTTCTTGTAAATTTATATCTATTTTTTTAATATTAAAACCCATTTTGTCAAATCCATGAGAACTTCTATAAACAATGTAAATTTTATTTTTAGTTACTTTAGGATTTTTACAACTATAAAGAAGTCCAAGTATTTGATAAAGAATACTTGATTTATTTTTTTCATATAATTTATCGTAATATAATGCACAGCCCATATCACTATCAAAATAAAGTAGTATGTCATTTTGAAAAGCAATCATCACGCCATTCATTTTTGGAGAATCATTATCTTGATATGTATATTGTGTATATGCTTTATCAGGAATTGCGTAATGTTTTAACAGATTTCCTACAAATTTATTTCCTGAAATAGATTCAATTCTAAAAACGTTGGGAAAATATCCATTTGCTTTTCGATATTTGTATTCAAGAAAACTAAATTCGGAATACGAAGAAAGATATGCTTCGGTTGCGTCTAATGGTGATATATATTTATCAATTTCACCGAATATTAAGTTAACTTCTCCAAATTTAACTTTTGGTATTTTTCTAAGATCGATTAAATATTTGTTAGCTTTTTCAGATTCGCTAATTATGTTTTCATCGTCTTCATTATTATAATTATAATAATCTACATTCATATTTTTTAAGTGTTTTCGTTTTTAAATTTACATTATACCATCTTTTAATTAAAGAAGGAATATATTCAATATTTTAATAAGTTTTAATAAGTTTTAATAACTTTTAATTATTTCCTTCAAGCCACTGCTTTCTTTTAAAACTTGAATCGCCAAACGCAATATCCAAAAAACGATTTGCACTTCTATCATCTATGATTGAAAATAATACTTTATTGTTCATCACGAATTCCCAATCTTCTAAACATAAAGACCCAAGTCCTTTAAGATAATTAACATTAGTTACTCTTGTCTTTGATATAAATTCTTGATATTCTTCTAATGTATAAAAATATTTTCTTTCCTTTCCAACTGTACAAACTACTAATGGTGTTATCAATCTATAGAGTTTTTTATGCTCTATGATTTGAGGGAACCATTTATAAAAAAAGTTTATTATTAAAGAAGTAATATGTTGACCGTCACAATTATGTGCAAGTATTTTTGTATTTTCATTTAAGTAAATATAAAAAGTATGATCATCTTTAATTGTTATATCATACATAATAGTTTCTTTTTTTATATGTTTTATAGATAGAGGCTTTACTAATGTATATTTTTTTAAATTTATATTCATGTTTCAATTATTTGATTTGTACGTTTAATTTCATCTAATATCTTTAATAGATGTTCTTATTCATTTTTAAGAAGTAAAAAATCTGATTTTTGTAAATCTTTAGCAAAAATTTCTTGTATTTTTTCATTTCTAACTATTAATAATATATGATATTCAGAACATGATATATTTTCTCCATTTATTTCTATTTCAATAAAATTTTGTTTTTTAGTTTCAATGATTTTTTCAATATTTTTATATTTGCCTGTATGTGTTAAAATTTTATCATTGTATGTCAAATCTTTTATTTTTTTATTTCCCCTTTCAGTAATAACTAAATGATTTTCATGAATACAATCTTCATCAGTTGCTATAATAACTTTTCCATAAGTAGGAAGCCTTGGATTAGCAGGTTCTATATCTAATATGCTCATTATCTCTAAAAGTTCTTTGTTTTCAGATAAATCTGATAATCTCCTTGTATTTTTTATTTTTCCTTTAAGAGCATATACTGCTTCAGTTTCAAAATCTCTCTTTTGTTTTACTGAACCAGCAGCACTTAATCCTTCGGTTATATAAATAGAATCTTTAACTTTTGTGGCTGGTGTAAACTTGTCAGAAATCTTCCTTTTTGATTGTTTCTGGGCCTTTCTGATTTTGCCTAAGTTCTCACTATGTAGTCTATCCTCTATTGCCTTTTCGATACCTCTCGCTATATCAGATTTACTCAGTAGTTTAATTAGTTTACTATGAAAGTTATCCTTCATTTGTTCTTCAAGTTCTCCACGACCAGTTGCAAATTTAGTTTTATTCTGGTCTGCAAATCTCATAAGATTAGAAGGAACATTTAATGAAATCAAAGTTTCATAAAAGTGATGTGCTAAGTTATACTGAAAATATTCATTACACCAATCATTAACTACCTTTTGATGAATTCCTGTACATTGAGAACCATTTACAAAAGATAATGAAGATGAGTTCTCATAAGACTCCCAAAGATAAACTGAACCAAAAGAAGTTCCAACTCTAATATGAGCTTCAGGAATGAAATTAACAGTTAAAGGAGCTTTCCATTTCTTATGTCCATCTGTAAATTCAACATTCAAATTTAATTTACTTATAATAGGATCATCTTTAATTAAAAATAGCTTATAAGATAAATATGTACTTATTAAATCTTCATCCCATTTGAAACCAGAAAATATATCCCATGATGGAATAAAAGATATTTTAGTTCCAAGCTTATCACCAGGTTCTTTCTTTCTTATAGTTTCCTCAGTTACTTTAAAATTATCCCAAATAATTTTAACAAAATGTGTTTTATTTACTGTTTCAATTTCAAAATGTTCTGATAAAATATTTACTACTGCAGAACCACAACCATGTGTTCCAAGTATATTTGTAGATGAATCTGTAAAATTAGAACCTGCATGTAACTCTTCTAATGCAGTACGTACAACATTTTTCTTGGTTTTTGGGTGTTTTTTTCCCGCATTATGAAATCCTTGTCCTTGATCAATAATTGCAACTTTATTATTATCTAAATTAATTTCAATTGAAACATTTTTCATTTTACCTTTACATCGCTTAGCTTCGTCTAATGCGTTCTCGAGTATTTCTACTATAAGATGCATAAAACCAGGCGACCATGTTTTTTCAACATTTGAAATAATTCCATCAATAATAAGAGGTAACTTTTCTTCTACTGGTGAAATCTGCCCAACATACATTGTAGGACGAAGTCTCAGCGCTTCAAAGGATGATAATGCAATAATTTCTTTTTCTTTATTTAACTTTACTACCATTTATTTGTTTTATTTATATTTATATTACTCAGGTTTAAAAAGTTTTTCAATCGATATAGCAGAGTATTTGTTTCCTGCTTTTTTTAAAACTAATTTATATTGACTACGGTCAACTTTCTGTCCAAAAAGATCGTATGTATAAATCCAGTAATCATATTCTTTTCCTTCATCTACTATTTTAAAACTATTGCCAGCGCTGGAGTAAATTTACTCCAGGATGTTAAGAGTTTGTTAAAGAATTATGAAAGTTTATCAGCGTTTACCGGGAATACGAGGTTGTTTTCGCTTTTTACCTGATACATGTTACCATCGAGTTTCTTTACTACTTCCACATTCATTGTGGTTCCTTTTGCAGAAGTATAAACCATTTGGCCAGTAAGATCAGCTACTCCACCAAGAAATTCTTCAGCTATGCTCCAAAGAACCTTGTTGAACTCTATGCTTCTGGAAGCATTGGTTATGCCTCTTGGACTGGATTTTCTTCCATTGTCAGGATTCTGTTTTTCGTAAAGACCTTTTACAAGCCTTTCCTGAACTACATTGAATACTGTCCAGAGATTATCTGCCTTATCTTCTCCTCTTATAGGTTCAAGGACAGATACTGGATTTACTCTTTCGGTTACTTCATCAAAATTAATAGTACCGTCTTCATTGATGAAAGTTGCAGGATCACGATAAGCGATTGCCTTCATTACAAATTCTTCTGCCTGATCCTGGTTGAGGGTGAAATTTTGCATGTTGCTTACATGCGATCCAATTACTGTGTACTGGTTAGCAATTTCTTCAGAAAGTTTTCTGAGTTCTTCGAAATCAATACCGATGTGGCGAAGCTTAATTGAAGAATACATACCGGGCATTGCAACAACCAAACCATTGGAACATACTAATCTGAAAAGACCGAGATGGCCCATAATATTACTGGTTCTGTCGTGGCTGTTATCAACGATAACTTGTGGTTTTACGTTATCGCCTTTAAGACTAAGAAATCCAAGAGAAGGATTGTCAAGGCGAATCATGTGACGGGAAAAATTGTCTTTTCCTTTACCCATCTGTTTTGAAGAGTGTGGGAACCATCCAAGTTTTTCAAAACCTTTCAAAAGTTCAACAGTAGATACAAATGAATATCTACTGGAAACATTATCCTTAGGAGCTGTTGCAAATGCCGCCGGAACAAATTCTCTAACTTCGTCAAGAGTTTTGGTTGAGTGGCCTAAGAATCTCATTGGGTTGTTGTCATTCTGTCTCATAATGTGTAGTTTTTAGTTTGTAGAATAGTATTTAATTTTAATTACCTTACAAATATAATACTAATTCCTGACACTGAAAAGGAAATTTAAAATAAATTTCAATTTATTTTTTGGGTATTAATTCTATTATTAACATTAAGAAAAATACAATTATAAATGTAATAAATAATGTAATAAAAGCTGAATGATTTTCTTTAAATACCACTACATCTAAAAATATCACAAATGATAGTAATATTATCATAAAAGCAAGCAATGCTGTTTTTCCATTTAATTTACTTATATAACTATGCCATTTATCTTTATTTAAAGATTTCTTAATTTCTTTAGCAGTTCTTGGCGTAAGATGTTTAATCATAAATTTTTATATTTAGCTTCTATGTCAAGTATTCCAAATATTGCTAAAAACACTAACACAACTACAATTATTCCTGCTGTAATATCTATAATATTATGACTAATAGTTATAACTGCAATACCTAAACCCATTAATAAAAATAATATCCCAATAATAAATAAACCTGCGATATCTATTTTTCTTGGATGAGATACAACATAAAATATATCTCTCCAATAAGCTATGCGTATTTCTATTTTAGATTTAGGCTTCAGATGCTTTATCATTTGAGTAAATATTTTCAGTGTGATTTAATAACGTATTGTGTGGGCTTTTACCTGTATGAAATCTTAAACAATATTTACATTTATATGTAACTTGTTTATGAATAAATTTAGGATTTGCATTCATATATTTTGCCCATTCAACGGCTTCTTCAAAAGTCTTAAAAGTTTTCTTAAGCTTTCCAGATGCTCTGTTAATGCATTGTCCTATAGTATTCATGACCCAAATGGTTTTCCTCCTGTAAGTTTAGATATTTCTAAATCAGTTGCACTATACCAAAGTTCAACTTCAGTATAAGTTTCATATGCACTATATGAACCTACATCAACAGAACCACCATAACCAATGTTTCTTTCTTTCCATGTAATTTGCGTAACCTCGAGTCTTCTTGGAAGTTTTAAATCACTGTAATAACTATGAAATTCTGGTAACACTTCTACATATTCTCCCTTTCTTGGAACAGCATCTAAATGCTCAGGAAAACAACGTTTCTCATTGTAAACGTCAATGTTTGTTTTAAATATTACTTTCATATTCTAAGGATTTAATAACAATATCTAATTTAGCTCCACAATCAAATTTTACTGCTACAAAATTATCCATTCCACCTATCATAGAGCATTTTACATTAGGAATAGTTGTGCCTTTTTGTCCTACAGTTAATCGTGTATCATATCTAGTTAAATCTATTTTTAGTTTAACTCTTTTTGGATTTCCTCCTAATTGTGACATAGTTTTAAAAATTATAATTTTTAGTTGGTTTACGACATTTAATTTGAGTTCTGGTGTTATTACCAGCAGTTGTTCCATTTTCAAGTTTACCATTTTTACGTTTCATCACCAAACCTTCATACATATCGTATTTGATTATGTTTGCAAAGGTTCCTTTAAATCCACGATAAATGGGCTCTACTCGATAGCAGTTGTCAGTTATTTTATGTAGATGTGGTTTTGTTAGATTATCAGGATACATTGTTTTAAGGGCTATAAATCTTTCTTCGAATGTTGTGCCCAGAAGATGTTCACCATTATAAACTATCATATCCCATATAACATACTTTATGTTCCACGGTTTTCCAGATTCGTCTTTCTGGTTCTTATTCATGTATTCTCCGCAAAGAACCATTTCACCAGTTCCACGATAAAGTTTTCTAAGTTCTTCTTTATCAATTTTACAAGCGATAGGCTCTTTATGACGATTCATTAATTTTATTTCTTTACCACCATCACTAAAATAGATTTCCATTGAACTACCATTAAGCTTAGGTTGCGCAAAATATACATCCATATCGTCGAATGTGTCTAAGCTTTCAGGAGCAACTTTAGTTTCTGGTCTTGGCGGATATATGTATTTCATAATTGCGTTATCTACAATGAACAAGTAATATCATACATATTATACATGAACTTAAAACATGCGAAAGCATCATATATATTACTGCGTATTTCTCATTTAAGATTTTATCACAATATTTACTATTTGACATATGTATAAATAAACCGATAAATAACCCTATTATTGGAAAATATACAGATTTAATCACTATTTTCAGGCATAATGTTTTCATTACTTTATCTCTCTTTTAAATTCTTTCCATCTTTGTTGATAATTTATTGGTCCAAAAGGTTTTCCAGATTTATGAAGCCATTCAAGAAATTTCCATATTTCGTTAGCTTCTGAACAATACATTTGTTCTTCATACATCATACCATCAGAAGGACTGTTAAATCCTAAAGTTTTCATACTCATAGATATTAACATATAATTTCTTTTTGATAAAGTTTTCATTATCTTAAAAAATTTGGCATTTCTGAATGTTCCATTTCTTCTGCTCTTTTGATAATTTGAGCATCTTCTTCAGCTTTTAAAGTTTCCCAATATACTGAATCCTGTTCGATAACTTTTTGAAGTTCGATTTCATTCATTTTACAAATTTGATCATGATAAAATTCTTTAATTGTGCTCATGTTTTTGTAGTTTAATTTATAATTTAATTACATTACAAATATAATATAAGTTCTTGATATAAAAAAGGAAATTTAAAAGAATATATAATAAAAAAGAAATATTATGTTAGTTTGTGAATCTTTAATAGAATTTTTTAATATTAATGAAGAAATTAATGTTAATGAAGAAATACAACGTTATTCTGGTAGATATATTCCTTCAAATTATAGTTTTGAAACTAGAAAAGAATATAAAAAAAGAACGGCTAAAGAATTTTTAGAAAATAATATTGCTTATCTTGGTACTTTTAGAACTATTAAAGAACTTAAAACTTTTCAACCTGAACCATATGATTGGGTTTTAAGATCAGCTGATGGTGATGGAGCTTTACTTGTATTTAATGGTGATTTAGCATCAGAAGATAATGTAAATGAATTAAAAAAATATTATCATCATGCTCAAGATATTAATTATTTAAATGCAAGACCGATAACATATAAACGTTGGTTGGCATTATCACCAGTTTTACAAATGGCTTCAAGAAGAGATAAAAAAGAATAACTAAACAACTCTTGGATAATTTTTTAAATCATCTAATGTAGTAATTCTTATAGTTATCCATCCAATTCCGACGTATTCTTTAAGTTCATTCCCAATAATAACATAATTATTAATTGATGCATTACCATATGTTATTTTTTTTAATTCTTGAAAGGACATTGTTTTGCATTTAGATGTGTCAATAATATTAATTACATCTTTTTTACAGGTTATAACATCATTTGTTCCAAAATTTACTTTATAGGAATTTTTTAATTCTTTAGCTATACAACCAATTCCTAAATTCTTTGTCTTGTGCGTTACGAGTGTGTTTATCATTATTGATAGTTTTTAGTTTGTATAATTCCATATTTATGAAAATATCGAAGCGGTCTCCATTTATGCCCTTTGACATAAAATCCCCATTTATGATATGGCCTACCACAAAGAATAATCGTCCAAGTTCCTTCTTTAGGGATATCCAAATAATGAAGTTGAGTAGCTTTCATTTTTTTTGGATGCCACGGTTTAACATCAAACGTTCCTTCGGGTGTCACGTTCTTATAGGTTCCTTTAACAACGATAGAAACCAGGTTGCAAGAGTGGTCATGAAAAAATCGGCGATCGTCAGATTTAATCCAATGATGAAGTCTTATTGTATACCCGAAAACAACAAGCGTCCACCTATAAAGGTATGGACACTCTGGAAGACCCAATTTTTCTTTCCACCGAATTTGAAATAAATCACCGAATTTTCTGTAAGATTTCATTTTATATTTGTCAAGGGGGTGGGACTCGAACCTCACGTTTCATTCCTTCTGCAAGTTAAAGTTTTCCAATTAAAATCTATTTCATCTAGATTTCCTATCATCAAGACTGGCCAGTCCTTAATATTATTCCATCTTTTTTACTTTTTCTTCACCTTTTCAAACTCCACCTTTCGGTGACAGATGCTCTAACCAACTGAGCTACCCCTCGAATTATTATGTTTAAAGAACTATAGTGTTTTAAATATCTTTGTTAGCTTTTACAGAAAAGATTGGGCGAAGGTCTTCAATTAAAGTTGTAAGATTGAATTTTGCAAAGGTTGTGTTCCTAAGTTTCTCAATCATTCCTTTTGCCACTGTCCAAGAAGAGTTACTTTCAATAAGATTTTCTTTGTCCTGGTCTGTAATTTTTTTACTATTCATAATCAAGTCGCTTAATACCTGGGAATATTTTTCTACCAATGTTGGGTTAAGAGTGAAAACTGTTTTCTCAGTTACAATTTCTTCACCGTACATTTCTGAAAGTTCTTTTGCTCTAATCTCATCGATTTTGATGTACTTATCAGCTGTAATGAAAAGGAAAGACCTTGTTCCGGCTACTACCTTAATACTACCAGGAAATGCATTTTTCTGGTTGTAAAGATTAATCATTGCTGTTTTTCCAGCTTCACGAACTACTGAATCTAAAGTTGCTTTTTCAGCTTCAAGTTCGGCCATTTTAATGTCGATTTCGGCCATTCTTGAAAGGTCCTTTTCAAATTTCTTTGCAATTTCTACTACCTCATGTTTATCAATTTTCTTTGAGATTGCTTTTTCCTTTGATTTGTCAAATAAATTTGCCATAATTTCGTATTTTTTACTTTTTTAATTATGGTGTAAATATAATACAAATACTTGACACGAAAAAATATTTTATAAAAAAAATAAAAATTAATTAAATTTTAATTATCTAATTCTTCTAAGAAAAAATGCGTATATGTTTTTTCAATTTCTTTATGGCCTACAATAATATGCATTTTATTTGCATCTTCAGATTTAATCATAAGATTAGCAAATTGTGATTTAACAGATTTTCCTTTTTTCCATTTTGTTATGCATTCATCTAAATTTATATAACCAATAAATAAATGTGTAATTTCATTAAGTTCAAAATCTAAATAATAAGAAATTAAGATATACTTTGGAACTTTATTTGATGAATTATTTCCAACCCAAGTAGTAGCAAAAATACCTTTATTTTCTTTTTTAGCTTTAGTTATTTTAATTTCTATAAGATCTTCATCTAACAAACAATCTAAACCTACCACTTCTTTTCTAATTATATTTATTGTAGAACGTAATTCTAAAATATCAAAAAATTTAATTAAAATTATTGGATTAATAGATTTAGTTAAATCTGCTCCAAGTTGATTTGTATTTTTAAATATTTCTTTAAATGTTGGAATTGTACTTTCTTCAATACTACTAAGTTGAGATAATCTAAAATGATATAAATTTGGTCTTATTAAAAGTCTAAAAAGTTCTTTAAAATCTTTAGTAAGATTTTTTAATTTAACTGCAACCATACTTAAAAATTTAAAATATTATGTATTATGTTTTTATTATGTTTATATAAGATTTCCGAGAAAAAGTTTTATGAATATATAAATAAAAAAGACTATGATTATTGAAACCAATCTTGGCAACACTCTACCAAGGATAGAGTTTGATGAAATTAAAGGCACTTTACTAATTAAAGGAAGATCAATTTATAATACTCCAGAAAAGTTTTATAATGAATTAATTGATTATATAAAAGTATATGCACATTATCCTACTGATCTTACAGTAACAATGGATATAGAGTATTTTAATACTAAAACAAGTAAATGTTTTATGGATTTGTTTGAAATATGTTTAAAGGTTAAAAAGAAAGGCGCAAAATTAACAATAAATTGGTTAGTAGATGAAGATGATCAAGATATGATTGATGCGGGACAGGATTATCAATATCTTATTGATGCGTCATTTAACATAATATATCATAAATCAGAAAATGAGATCTAAATTTATGCATGAAGCGATAAAATATATGCCAGGAAGACCTGAAGAAGAAGTTTATGATTTAATTCATAAAATTACTACGGTTGGTAAATTAATGTCTTGGTGGACTAATAATGATGATTGGTGGAATACAGGTTTAGTTTCTGATTTTATATATGTTGAAGGATTTAATTCATACGAACAACAAACATCAATTAAACGTTTTTTATTAATGGTTAAAAATGAAGTTATTCATACATCAAGCAAAGAAGATAATGGTGTTTGGATAACTGAATTTAAAGTAGCTAATAAAACTATAAGAATTTTATCTTTTATACGACCTTTATCAGGACCTATGTATGAATCAATAAAACATCTTCAGGGGAGAACTTTAGAAGAAATAATAGATAATTATAATAAATTAAATATTAATGATAAACGCTCTTTTGTACACAAAATGGATAATGTAGATTTACTTATTCAATATTTAAAAGATGTATTAGAAGAAGAGGAATATGATTATGTATATTATTTAACATATTGGGGAGTTTTTTTGGGTACTTGTATATGGGGTAATTTTAATTGTTTAAAATATTTAATTGATGAAAAAAATTTTCCAGAAACAAAAAAAATGCCATTATTTAATAAATATAGATCAACTTTTCGCACATTAAATAGTTATTTAATAGAAGGTTTAGATTTTTGCAAAAATTATAGGTTTTATAAAATATTAAAATATTTAATAGATACAGAAATTGTTAAAAATACTATTGATAAAAATATATATAAGTTTTATGAAAATCTTGTAAAAGAAAAATTAAATACATCTGAATCAAAAATAAATCAAGGTATGAAAAAAATAAATGAAGAAGAACAAACACCGATTTATAGTGAAGCTCATGCAAAAGAACTTTTAAATTTACAAGTTAATTATAACAAAATGCTTCAAGATTTAAATAACAAATTAGCTAAACAAAAATCTGATTTAGCTATTAAGTATATGAAATTATCACAACAAGCTAAACAAGTTGCAGCAGCTAAAGTTCCAAATCCACAACAAAAAAATCAACAACAATCACAACAACGGCAAACTGGAACTGTAGATACAGCAGGTAATCCTGTTAATTCTCAGGGAAATCCTAATCCTCCTAATGAATCTATAGATATTCTAAGAATAAAAGATATTAATGAAGCTTTGCCTGGTGGTATGGATTGGGAAAAACATGTTAATATGAGTAATTGGTATCAAAAAAACAAAACATTTCCACGATTACCTTCTCCTCGTATTAAACGTATGGATAGGAAAAGACGTCAAAGAATACAAGATCTTGAATATGAAATAATGGATCTTAAAAGTCATATGGAATCTATAATGTCTCCATATACTGGACCAACACATACTGGAGCTGAAGGTGACCTTGAAAATTTCTGGGGAGAAATAGGAACTGAAGCTGCTGAAATTCTTAATTCAGGAGCTTATACAAATTCTCATGAAAAATTAAGAGCTCTTAGAAATGCTGGAATTGATAATCCTCAATATGTTCTTGATATTTATCATGAATACTTTCCAGAATACAATCCTAAAAAAGAAAGACAAAGAATACATGCCGAAAAAGAAGCCGCTAAAATACAAGAAAAAATTGATAAAATACAAGCTAGAATAGACAAATGGGAAGAAGTTTATGAAAGTTTAAATGAGTCTTTATCTACTTATAATACAGATAATGCAGATCAAGATGAATTACAAAGTCTTAAAGATTATATGAATGCAGAAGGAATTGAATATACAGAAGATGAAGATACTATCGAATTTGATGATGAACAATTAGATTCTGAATGGCAAGAATTAATTTCCAGTATGGGATTAGAACCTACTGAAATTAGTGCTGATGTAAAATATATTGAGAACGAAGATGATGATATTGAACATCTTGATGTAGAAAATGATGACGTAGATATAGTAGAAACTGATGAAGAAATAGATGAAGATAAAGTTTTTTATGTTAAAGTTTCTAAAGATGGAGCTGAATTTACAGGAAAGATTTATAAACTTTTTAATGATGGCGATTGGAGAGCTAAAATTGTTGATGGAAATTCAGATACATTTGAACAGTTGAATTATGATCCAGAGTTTGATGAAGTAGATATTATAGCTTTTTTAAGAGAAAACTATGATAGTGCAGAACTTATAGATCAAAATGAATTTGATGATCATGCTGAAAAACCTGAAGAAGAACCAATTGAAGAAAATATGAATGAATCTCAATATCAATTAGATAAAATATATAATTATTATATGACAGTTGATATATCAAAATTAGATAAATCTAAATCTATTAACAATGTATTTTTAAATAGTTATATGGGAAAACTTTCTGGAAATAATATTAATAAAGGAACCCCTTTGTATGTAGCATGGAAAGCTGGAAAAAATCGTAAAGAAAAAGAAACAAACATAACTGAAAAAATACATCTTCCAACTTTGGATGAATATATAAATGAAATTTAATGAGAGCACAATTTGTAAATGAAGTGATAAAACATCTTTCTCCCAAATCTGAAGAGGAAATTCGATCTTCTTTTAAAAATCTTTCTCCTCAAGAAAAATTATTAATAGGGATTGAAGAACATGATATTATTTTGGTTAAACAAGCTTTTAAAGATGGTGCTAAAATGTATTCCAAAATTATAGAACATAATGTTGATGAACCATTTAATAAAGCAGTTTATGAAGCAATTTATAAGGGGCAAGAAGCATCAATTATATCAATACCCGATATTAAGAGTATAAAGATAATACAACTATTTTTAGATAAAGGAGTATATATAAGCAGAAGAAGATATGGACCATTATATTATGCAATTATAACTAAAAATAATAAAATACATTCTTTACTACAAAGTTATATTAAAAAAAATAATGATGTAAAAAAATTATTACCATTAGATGCCTTTAAAATAGGATTATCCGATCAAAACTTATCATTAATAAAATATGCATTATCAAATGGAGTAGATATACACTTTAATAATGATAATGCTATGCAATTTGCATCTTGGGCTAATGCAAAAAATACAAAATTATTAAGTCTATTAATAAATGCAGGTGCTACTATTACTAAAAAAGATTTACACAACGTAAAACAATATGGTGGGTATAGAGAAAATGAGAGTTACATGATATGTTTAGCTGCTTATAAAAATCAAAATCAAAATCAGTGATGTTATTGTGATGTTACAAAAACTTTAAAAGAATAAAGTGTGTTATGAATATATAATCTATAAACTAAAAATAATATAAAAAAATGAGTAAAACTTATGTTCCTATTACTATATCTGAGTATTTAGGAGAATCAAAATCGATAACATTGAAAAGAAAATATGGAGAAAGAGCACCAGTAACTGCAGGTGTTTTGGCTCCATTAAGAAATCAAGTGTTATCATTTGTAGCTGAAAATGCTTCTGTTAGTAAGATTGATCTTAAAAGATACATCTTAGGTCTTAAAGAAGGTGGATCTACTTCAGCTGCTGCTAATATGTTTATCAAAAGAAATGCTAAATATTTCGTAACTGAAAGTAAAGGTGGTGTAACTTATTTTAGACTATCTCAATTAGGAGAAAGATTAGTTAATAAATTTTCTAAACCTTCTTCTGTTATTTCTGAATCTAAAATGAAAGATGAACTTCATAGAAGATTTAAAAAACTTAATGAATCGCCAGAAGATCTTCCAATTGATGATGAAGGTATGGTAACTGCTGATATTGAATTTGAAGATGATCGTTTTAATGACGAAATTGAGCCAGATTCTGAAATCGATGATGTAGAACCAGAGGGTGAAGAAAATATTGAAACTGATACTGATGATTTAGATGTTGATGAAGATAATGAATCTGATGATAATTTTGATTATTTTGAAGATGATGAAAAAATAGTTCTTACTTATTATAAGAACAGTGAAGATGGCGAAAAAGTTAGTGATGAAGATGAACTTTCTG
>Ga0315284_10002662_pt1 | contig 25472 bp, 21 predicted proteins | sample YL17G09_16_MG_FD_203696 | JGI IMG/M metagenome (GOLD analysis project Ga0315284, IMG submission 203696) | Sediment microbial communities from Yellowstone Lake, YNP, Wyoming, USA - YL17G09_16 | ecosystem: Environmental > Aquatic > Freshwater > Lake > Sediment | place: USA: Wyoming | collected...
TCTCTCTCTCTCTCTCTCTCTCTCTCTCTCTCTCTCTCTCTCTCTGTCTCACACAACCGCCGCCCGCTCTCTCCTCGATCTCGAAAAAACGGAAAAAAATTACTCAAAACACGCAGCTCGACAAGGCCACCACGGCGGTGTCCCGCTGGCGCGCGACCCCGACCTCGGACGCCCGCCGCCGCGCCCAGCTCGCGGCCGAGGTCTCCGACGAGTCGCGCTCGATCTCCTGGCAGCTCGACGAGGTCTCCAGGGCCGTCGAGGTCGCCGCGGCGGACCCGGAAAGGTTCGGCTTGTCTCCCAAGGAGGTCGACGCTCGGAGGAGGTGGGTCTCAGAGACGAGGGCCTCGGCCGCTGGGCTGGCGAGGGCGATGACTCATTCGAGCTCGTCCTCCTCTTCTGGCTACGATCCGTACGGCGCGAGCGCAAGCGCGAGCGAGGTCGCGAGGAAAGCTGACGACGCGTTCCTGGGCAGGGCCGACGGTGCCGCGGCGCAGGTCCTCGCCCGGCAGGACGCGCAGCTCGACGACCTCGGCCTCGCCGTGTCGCGTATCGGCGAGGTCGGCCTCGCGATCCACGGGGAGCTCCAGGCCCAGGGAGAGATGCTCGACTCCCTGAGCGAGGACGTGGACACGACGTCCGCGAGGCTGGCGGCGGCGCAGGCGAAGGTGCAGGCGGTGCTGGCGAGGGCGGGGGTGCGGGGCCAGCTGGTGATCATCGCAGGCTTGGTCGCCGCGCTGGTGGTGCTGAGCCTGGTCGCGTTTGGGTGAAGAGGGGAGTTTGATTGAAAAGGAACTGTGTAAAGAAGCGTTTTGTTCGTGAAGTGTACTGAATGACTGGTTGGTGCGCTTTGCAGGGTGGGGGAGAGAGACCTGCGGGGAGAGGGAGACGCCGCGGCAGAGAAGGGGGGGGGGGGAGGGGAGCGGAAGACGGAGGTCGAAGAACCAAAGTTTTCGCACACACGTTCTCTGTCCGCATCGGCGGCGAAAGAAAACGAAAGAGAGAGGAATCGCGCGAGCAGAGAGCGAGGCTTGCTTTTCTTCGGTGCTCTTGTACACGGCCGAGATGGAGCGCCACGCAGCCACAGCAGCCCTGCGGCTTGCATCGCAGGCGAGTCGGTGGGAGCGGACGAAAGGGGAGAGAGACAACACTTTTTTTTCTTCGGCAAGGCATCAGGCGCTGCTGTCGCTTCCCTTCCATCAAATTGAGGGTTGCCTCTTCGCCAACGCCTCCTGGTTTCCCTGTGGAACCCAGATCGCCCCTCTGCTTCTCTGAGAATGAAGCACAATCTGTACTATCTTGCAGCGCACTCTGATTTTCTACAAAAAACGTCCTCGGTGCCTTTGCGGTGCCGGATCAAATGCAGCCGTCGTGCCTTTTTCCGGCTAGTTTTTTTTCTTTTTCGACAGAAAAAAAAACACTCACACCTTCTTTCCACCTCTCTCTCTTAAAAAAAGAACCCAACAGGCGCACCTCCTCCGCTCGGCAGGGAGGCGCTCCGTCCTGGAGGAGGCAGTCGGAGTCAGGAACAGCAGCAGTAGCGGGGTCGGCGGGGCTGCAGGAAACTCATCATTCCTGCTCCGCGCTTTCACCTCCTCTTATGGCGGCTTCTTCGGCGGCGGCAGCAGCAGCAGCAACGGGCAGCAGCAGCGCTTTCCTGCAACGAGCTCGCGCGCCCTTTCCTCCACCGGATCTGCTCCCTCCTCTAGCGACGGCGATAGAAAAGGAAAGACGAAGAGCGGCGGCGGGGAGAAGAAAGGCCAAGGCCACGAGAACACCAAGCCCTCTTCCCCCTCGTCCAACTGCAGCACCGCCGGCACGGCCGCCGCCACCGGCAACGAGGAGACGGCCGCGGCCGTGGCCGCCACCGCCGCGGCCCGCCTCCGCGAGGCCCAGGATGCCGCCGCCTCGGCCGCTGCCAGCGTCGCGTCGACCGCCGCGGCGACGGCGCAGGAGCTCCGGGCGCAGATGGGCTTGGGGGGAGGAAGAAGCGGCAACGGAGGAAGCAGTAGCAGCGGAGGAGGGAGCGAAGGCGCCTCGACGAGCAGCAGCAGCAGCAACAGCGAGAGCAGCGAAGACTCCAGAACAACGAGCTGGAAGGACCGCCTCTCCTCTTCCTCCAGGGGCTTCTCTCTCTCTTCTGTATTCTCCGCGATCAAGCGAGAGGTCGCCGCGGCAGTCTTGCCCGAGGACCCGGCGGCATCTGCGACGCGCGCCCGCAGCGCCGAGCCCGCCCCCGCCTCCTCGGCCACCTCGCTCGCCACGCTGCCTCAGGCGCCCAAGTCAGCCTGGCAGTCGCAGTGGGAGCGCATGCACGTCCAGCTCGGCTCTCACCCGGTCTTCGCGCGCCTCGCCGCCGCGAGGGACGCCGCGGCGGAGAGCGCGCCCGCGCGGAGGGCGCGCGAGCTCCGCGAGAAGGCGCTCGAGACGTGGGAGACGAGCGACCACCCTTTCGTGCACAAACTCCAGGGCGTCTCCGACGCCGTCTTCGCCGAGACGGAGATGGCGCAGGCCCTCAAGGAGGTGCGGTCGCGGGACCCGGGGTTCGACTTCGTGCGGTTCCTGGCCTCGGTGCGCGGCGACGTGCCCGCCGTCGTCGCGGCCTACCTGGCAGGAGACTCGGCCGCGCTGTCGGCGCACTGCTCCCCGGACCTCGTGGAGCGCGTCGCTGCGGTCCACGTCGCGTCTCGGGCGCAGCGGGCGAGCAGCAGCAGCAGCGGCGGCGGCGGCGGCGGCGCGGGCGGGAGCTTTGGCGGCGGCGGCGGCTCGGCGGGCTCGGAGTCGACGCCCGACACCTCGGTGCTAGACGTCGGGGAGCCCGAGCTCGTTGACCTCAAGTTCCTCGACGGCGACCCCGCGGCCGTGGTCTCCTTCACCTGCCAGCAGATCAACTGCGAGCGCGACGCGTTCGGCAACGTCACGGAGGGCTCCCCCGACGACGTCCAGAGGGTCTACTACTACTGGGCGCTCGTGCAGGACGGCTCCGGGTTCGTCGGCGTCGACGGGGTCGCGTACCCTCCGCGGTGGCAGATCAGGGAGATGATGGTGCGCGGGATGCACCACCTGCTGTGAAGCAAGGAGGAGCGAAAGGGAGCTGAGAAGGAGAGAGGGAGGGAGAGAGAGAGCGAGAGAGCGAGAGAGCGAGAAGGAGAGAGATAAAGGGAAGAGGGGGGGGGGGTCAACGACGGCAGTGTTTTTCTGTTTATCTGTTTTCATCCTGTTTTTTTTGTCACAGAGCAGAAAGAGAGTTTATTTAAAGAGACCAGAAAGAGCCCAAAAAGCGGGCGACCGCGCGACTTTTTGGCCCCTGGGCGGCCCCGCAGGGAGGGAAGACGCGAGTGGGAAAAAAGAAAAAGGAGGTCGAGGTTGGAGCCGTTAATTTCTACTCTCTTCTTTCCTCTGCAGGCGGCGGCGCCGGCGACAAACGAGTGCTTTCAACTGCGCCACTTCGTTGCCCCCCTCCTTTCCATTCTCTCTCCCGAGATGGAGAGGTCGACACTGTCGGCGTCTCGCGGCGCACAGGGGGCGTCTCGCGGCCTCGTCGTCCGGCCAAGAGCGGCGCGACGTTTTTGCGCCAACGTCGATTCTTCGTCCTCTTCTTCGACGCTGAGGTCCTCGTCGTCACTCGTCGGCCCGCGGCGATGGAATCAGCAGCCGCGCATTCTCCTCGTCCGGGCCGCCCCTTCGACCCCCTCCGGGAGCGCCGGAGACGAGTCGGACGTCCTCAAGCTCCACGAGGAGCTTCTCGCGCAGGTGAGGAATTTGAAAAACTACTTTCGGAATCGAGTTTTTTTGGCCCCGACTGAACGAATTTGCTTGGCCACGAAGGACGAAAAAACCTCGACCACCTCTTTTCTTTTGCTTTCCTTTTCTTACCTCCCTCTCTTCTCTCTGCCCTCTCCTCGAAACACAAAACCTCACCAAAAGATCGAGCAGCGCAAGAGCCTTCAACGAGAGCTCATGGACGCCCTCCACGAGGCATCCGGAGGGAGCGGCGGCGGCGACTTGTGCGACCTCATGGGGGGAACGGAGCCCGTCCCCGTCGCCTCTTCGATGCCGAAAAAGGGCTTTGCGAAGCGGGCGCCTCCGCCTCCGACGCCGCCCCGCGCTCGCGCCGCGCCCGCTCCCGTGGCGCCGCCAGCAGCGAGGAAGGAAGCACCAGCAGCAGCAGCACCAGCTCCAGCGCGAGCGCCAGCGCGCTCCCCCTCTCCTGCTCCTGCTCCCGCTCGTGCCCCCCAGACTCCCTCCCCTTCCCCCCCACCCCGTGCCGCAGCTCCGTCGCCCCCGCCGGCCCCGGCGGTGCCGCCGGCCGTCGCCAACGGCAAGCAGATGAACATCGTGTTCGTCGCCGCGGAGATGGCCCCCTGGTCGAAGACGGGCGGGCTCGGGGACGTCATGGGTGAGTAGAAGGTCCACGGGATGAAAAAAAAAAAAGGACCCGTTGCGTTTCCTCTCACAGACTTTTGAACAAAGGACAAAACTCACCCCCGCCTCTGAAGCGAAAGCGACCGACAAAACCAAATAACAAAAAACCGAAACAAATACAGGCGCCCTCCCCAAGGCCATGGCCGCCCGCGGCCACCGCGTCATGGCCGTCGCGCCCCGCTACGCCTGCTACGAGGAGGGGTGGGAGACGGGCGTGCGGCTGGAGCTCGACGTCTTCCACTCGAGGCACCAGGTCGGCTTCTTCCACGGGTTCGTGAACGGCGTGGACGTCGTCTTCGTCGACCACCCGTGCTTCAGCGACAGGCACGGCTCGGCGATCTACGCCGGTGAGTGAGGAGGGGGGGGGGGGGGTTGGTTGGTTTTGTTTTGTTGTGAAAAGCCGAGAGGGGGAGAAGAGGGAGAAAGAGCGAAGAAAGCTTGAACAAATCTCACGCTTTTCCGTTTCATCATCTTCTTCCTTCTCCTCTCTCGCTCTTATCCCAATCAAACACCAGGGGATCGGCTAGAGATCGCGTTCAGGTGCGCCCTCCTCTCCAAGGCCGCCCTCGAGGCCCCGCGCGTCGTGCCCTGCGGCGGCGCGGTGTACGGAGAGGACAACCTCGTCTTCGTCGCAAACGACTGGCACGTCGCTTTGCTGCCCGTCTTGCTCCAGGCGCACTACCGCGACCACGGGCAGTACCAGTACGCTCGCAGCGTCCTGGTGCTGCACAACGCGGCACACCAGGGGCGGGGGCCCCCCTCTGACGCGGACCTCTTCGCGGTCCCCGCGGGCGAGCGCCGCGCCGCCTTCGACCTCGACGACCCCGTCGGCGGGAAGCACTCCAACATCCTCAAGGCCGGCATCGAGGCCGCGCACAGGGTCGTCGCGGTCTCCAGGGGGTACGCGTGGGAGGTCCAGACGCCCGAGGGCGGGTGGGGCCTTCACGAGGCCCTGCGGCACGCCGCCGGGAGCGGGAAGCTCGCCGGCATCGTCAACGGGATCGACTCCGAGGAGTGGAGCCCGAGCAGCGACCCCTTCCTGGTCGAGGAGGGCGGCGGCGAGAAGTTCGGCTACCGCCGGTACTCGCTCGCCGACTTCAGGGAGGGCAAGGCCGCGTGCAAGCGCGCCCTGCAGCGCGAGCTCGGCCTGCCCGAGCGGCCCGACGCGCCGCTGCTGGTCTTCATCGGGCGGCTCGATCACCAGAAGGGCGTCGACCTCATTGTCGAGTCGGCAGGGTGGCTCGCGTCGCAGGGCGCGCAGCTGGTGATGCTGGGCTCGGGCAGGCCCGACCTGGAGGACGCGCTGCGGGGGCTGGAGGGCGCGCACAGGGACAGCGTGAGGTGGTGCGTCGTCGGCACCTTTTTTCGTTTTGTCTTGTCTTGGGATTTCGACTTTCTTTCTTTTTTCGAGGGGGGAAAGAAAAGAAAAAGAAAAAAAAACTCAAACTTTTTTTTCCCGTTGCACCCCCTCCCCCTCCCCCCTCCAAAAAAAAACTCCAAAAAAACGCACCGCTCCAAAACAACGACAGCTGGGTCGGCTTCTCGATCGCGATGGCCCACCGCGCGACCGCCGCGGGAGACGTGCTGCTGATGCCCTCGCGCTTCGAGCCCTGCGGCCTCAACCAGCTCTACGCGCTCAACTACGGCACCGTGCCGCTTGTCCACGCCGTCGGGGGCCTGAGGGACACCGTCGCGCCCTACGACCCCTTCGCGGAGCCGGACGGCGCGGGCACGGGCTGGCTGTTCGACCGCGCCGACGGCGGCGCGCTGCGCGACGCGGCCTCGCACGCGCTGCGGACCTACAGGGACTTCAGGGAGAGCTTCGACGCGCTCGCTCGGCGCGGGATGGAGGGGGCGCCTGAGAGGGACTGGGGTGCGGCCGCCGAGGCGTACGAGAACGTGCTGACCGAAGCCAAGTACGTTTGGTGAGACGAGGGAGCGAGGAGAGCGGGCGAGGAGAGAGGAGGAGATGGAGAAAGAGAGGGCGAGGAGGGAGGGGGAAGAGGGGGGAGGGAAGAAATGAGAACCCGAACTGTTTTCGACAAAGAGGAGACGGGAAGAAAAACTCTTTCTTCGCACCTCCCTGCTGTCCCCCCCCCCCCCAGCGCTTGCGAGCTCGTGATGCTAGACCTCCCCTCTGTTTCGAGTTTTGTTTTTGTTTTTTCCCATTACCCCCCCTCAGGGTGTAGAAAGAAGAAAAGAAGAAAAAAAAATCGGAGAGGGAGAGCAGAACGGCTTTTAGCAGCGGGTTGGAGCTTAGATGTTCGGAAATCTTTCTGGTGCAAAAAAGGACGGCAAGATAGGTTTGAACAGGGGCTTCATCAGCCCGCACGTGGTGCCTCCCTCCGCTCCTAGCCCGCCCCCTGGCACCTGTGCCCGCATCCCGCCCCCCACGACCGACAGGGAGAAAAGCGGACAACTTTCTGCGATCGGCGAGCCCGCTCGGTGCGGCACACTGGAGAGAGGACCGGAGGTAAACGTTTGTGGCCTCTGAATGTTGGAGATCAACCTAAATCGCCCTGCGGCGTCTGCCGACGGCAGCCTGGGCTCCAATTCGCACGCGCCGGTCGTGAGCCCCTGGCTGGCAGTGCTCCTGGAGAGGGATCAGATGCAGCAGCAGCAGCAGCAGCAATCGCCGACAGGCGGCGGCTCGAAGCGAGCGAGACTTGCCCCATCGAGGTCGATTCCGTCGAGGCCCGAGGCCCCATCAGCGGCTCAGGCACAGCCCTCGCGCCCGTTCGCCCCGCCGCCCCCTCCTCCCCCTCCTCCTCCTCCTCCTCGCAGGGTGAGCCCCCTGGCCGAGGGGAGCGACGCCGTCGCCGAAGAAGAGAGGCCGAGCGGCAGCGGCGACGCTGTAATTGTCGCCGGAAACGACAGGCAACGTCGCCATCGCTCTTCGACCTCGACCGCCGTGATTTCAAAGACGAGAGCCGGCTCGGCCTCGGCGTCCGCCGCGGCCGCGGCCGCGGCCAAGGCTTCCGCCGCGGTCTACCACTTCTACCACGCGATCGTCAACGGCCGCGAGCGCGCCGTGGCGCTCGCCGAGGTCAGGATCGCCTCGGCCAGGGCCGCGGGCGCGAGCAGGATGCGGCTCGTGGAGCTTCTGGGCGACCTGGCGGCCGCGCACGCCGGCGGCGGGCTCTCCGGCTCGTCGCCGTCGCCGTTCGACGGGCGGCACGACGGGGCGCCGCCGCTGCCGCCGGCGCCGCCGGCGGTTCCCTCGTCGTCGTCGTCGTCTTCGTCGGCTTCGGCCGCCTCCCGCGCGCTCGTCCTCTCCCGCGCCCTCGACCTGATCGACCCGAGGGACGAGTGGGACTGGAGGGCCTCGACCCCGGCTGCCCTGGCGGCGCTGGCGACCGGGAGGGCGGCGGCGCTCTCGAGCAGGAGCAGGAGCAGCGGCGGCTCGCTCTCGTCGTCGTTTGCCGCCGCGTCGCTCTCCTCCTCGGCCGAGGCCTCCTCGTCGCCCCCGTCGTCCTCCTCCTCGTCCCTGCTCGACCCCAGGGAGCTCCGCGTGCGCCTCTCCGTGGGGCCTTCCAAGGGCCACGTCGTCTCGCTGGCCGAGATGCTCTCGAAGCCCGCGGACTGGTTCATCGCGACGATGGGCGAGTTTGGCGCGGCCACCGCGCGCGCGCTCTCGCGGCTACGCGAGGACCCGGCCGCGATCGGCGAGTGGCTCGGCGGGCGCGAGGGGCAGAGCGGGCTGCGGCACGCGTCCAGGCTCTGCTCGGAGCTGCGGGCGTTCTCTCCCGCGTGGGCGGCCTCGGACGTGGCGACGGCGATGGAGACGTGCATGCTGTCCGGGTTCGCGGACGAGGAGGGGCACTACCTCTCTTCGTCTTCCTGTTCGGCGGCGGCGGCGGCGGGAGGAGGCGGAGGAGTCTCCGACGCCGACGGCGGCGACGGAGACGATCGCGACAACGCGATACGAGATGAGCGCTCGGACCTCGAGGACACCGGCGGCGGCGACGTCGATGCCGAGGGGATCAGCGGCGGCGGCGAAGAAGGAGGATTAGGAGGAGAAGGAGCAGAAGGCGAGGAGCGACGGGGAAACACCAGCGCGCGGCGGCGGCGACGGCGGCGACCCTCTTCCTCCGCTTCCGCCGCCTCTCCTCCCGCTCCTTCCGCCTCCTCCTCTTTGCCCTCCCGCGCCGAGCTTTCCGTCGTCCTCGAGGCGATGTGCCTCTCCGAGGAGCAGCGCAGAACCGTCGTGGGCCTGCGGCGCATCTACCTGCGGAAGCGCAGGGCCGCGGCGCAGGCGCGGGCCGAGGCGCTCGCGACGCTGCGCGGGCTGCTCCTGCTCGCGCCGGAAAAGGACGCCGAGTGCGGCGGCGGCGGCGGCGACAAAGGCAGCGCTGACGGCACGAACAACATCAAGGGCCGCAGCGAGAAAGCAGGAGCGCCGACGGCGGCGGAGACTCCAACGCAGCAGCAGGCGAGAGGACGGCGGGGCGCCGCCAACGACATCGGCCGCGGCGCCTACGTGCGGGCGCTTGCTGCGGCCGCCGCGCTCTCGGCCGCGGCAGCGGCCGACGCGTGGGCCGAGACCGAGATCTCGATCCGTGTGTCGTCGATGTGCACGCGCGCGCAGGGCGCGATCTACAACGGGCTGGTGTACCCGCGCCCGCACTGCGTGCCGTCGTTCGCGGAGCTGGTCGCCGAGCAGGCTGGGGAGCCGCCGGCCGAGGCGATTTTGTCGGGCGCTGTCGAGACTTGAGAAAAGGTTCTGTTCCTTCTTTCTCCGAGTTTGTTTTTCGCCTCTATGTTTCGTCCCACTCCCCCACTCTATCCCCACATACTCCACCCTTGCCTCCCCCACACACACCCTTTCTTTGGGCGGCCGAGTCCCCGCCCGTGGCCTGGGAACCCCCGCCTCTTTAGACCATAACAACAAAAACAACAACAACAACAATAACAGCATCACCACCAAAAAAAATACCTTTCCCTTTCTACCTTTTTCCGGGCGACGAAGATTGCCAGATTCACACAGCAGAGCAACTGACCGGGTGAAAATAAAAGAGCAAGCGACCGAAAAGCGAGCGAGCGAAGCGAGCGAGAGCAAAACTCGGAAGAGGTGCCGCTCTTCGTCTTTCTGTCTTCCGAACAAAAGACGAAGAGCCGTCCTCTTCCCTCGGGATTTTTCTAATTTCACACCCCTTCTCCACCTCCTCCGTCTTCTTCTCCCTGGAATCCTCCTCCGCGCCTCATACCAAAAGAAAGGCAGCGATATAAGACAGTTGACGACGATCACATAGTAAAAAAAAAACACCACGAGTCACAAAATACACTTCGGAGAGATTTTCGATGTAAATAAAAAAAAAAGAGAAGAAAAAAAAGAAAAAAAACCCAAAGCGACACTTCTTCTTCTTCTTTCTCCTTTCCTCCCTTCCCTTGTCAGAGGAGCACCGAAGTCACCCTGGCCCTGGGCGCGAGCCCCCCGGGGGCCCCCACGGTCGGCCTCGTCGCGACCTCGAGCGTCGTCGCGAACGTCAAGACCGGCCGCGGCGGTTCCCCGCCGTCCTCCTCGTCCTCCTCCTTCCCGTGCTCTCCCTGCTCCCGCTGCTCTCCTTCGTCGTCTTTCTCTTCGTCGGCGGCTGCCTTGGGGGGCTTGGCGACCTTGAGGCGCCGCACGGTCTTCCCGACGAGGAGGCGAGGGACGGGGCGCAGCCAGCGGGTCGTGGCGGTCGCGGGAGAGGAGGGAGGGGGAGCGCCGCCGTTCCTGCCGCCGCCGTCTCTGCCGCCACCGCCGTTTTCGCCGTTTTCGCCGCCGGCGCCTCCTCCGCCTGCTCCTCCTCCTCCTCCTCCAACTCCGTCGTTGAACGCAGCCGTCCTCGCGTCTACCGTCAGGACGGCCTCGAGGTTGCCCCCCGCCGCCGCCTGCGCCGCCGCGAGCTCGTCGACCACGGCGGCGACGCACCAGGGCGGCAGCGGGTCGCCGCCGCCCGAGCCCGAGCCCGGGCAGCTCGCCAGCCGCGCGCGGTGCCTGCCCCTCGCCGCCGGCGCGGCCTCGAGGGCCAGCGAGGCGAGGCAGGCGCCGGCGAAGGGCCCCGGGGCGAGCAGCAGGGGCACGTCCGCGGCCGAGGGGGGGGCACGCGAGGCGCTCGCCCTGGAAGCCGCCGCCGCCGCCGCCGCGGCGGCGCCGCTGGCCCCCGCGGCGACCGAGGAGAGGCCCGCCGCCGCCGCCCCCGCGCCGCCCCCGGCGCCCGCGCGCCGCCCCTCGCTCCCCCCGGTCCCCGCTCCCCCGCGCCCTCCGACCGCGGAGGAGACCAGCCCCCCTCCTCCGCCGAGGGCCTCTCCGGCGTCGGCGTAGAGGAAGTCGAACAGGGCGTGGACGGCGCGGCCCCCCTCGAAGCGCAGGACGCGCGCCGCCGTCGTCGTCGTCGAGGCCGGGGCCGCCTTGGCCCCGACGCCGCCGGCCCCGACGCCCTGCCCGCCCCCGCCCCCGCCGAACGCCACCTCGCTCATCCCCCCCCCTCCGTCGCTCGGCCCCAGGCCGTGCTCGGTCCTGAGGGCCTCGACGGCGCCGAGGCTGGCCCCCGACAGCAGCGCCGTCGGCCTCGAGAAGCCCGCGGCCCCCGGGGCGCGGAAGAGCGCGGCGGCGCGGCGCGGGGCGCCCCCGCCCCCGCCCCCGCCCCCGGCGAGGGCCGAGGCCGCGCCCGCGGAGGAGGAGCGGGAGGAGGAGCCCGAGGAGGTCAGCACCAGCAGGCACGGCAGCGAGCCGGTGCGCACCGCCCTGTACGCGGAGCGCAGCGCCGCGCGCCACGCCTCGCGGCGGGCGCGGGCCCACGGGGCCGAGGCGGCGCGCAGCATCCCCGGCTCGGGCGAGGGCGCCGACGGGTGCCTCCAGTGGAGGAGCGCGGCGGCCAGCGCGTCCGCGCCCCGCCCCTCGCGCGCCTCCGCCGGGCCGGGGCCCGCCGCCGCCGCCGCCGCCGCCGCCGCGCCCCCGGCGCCGGCGCCGCGGAGGCTCCGCCGCTCGGCCGCGGCCGTCGCCGCCGCGAGCCGGCGCAGCACCGAGAACGGCGCGCCCGACGCGAAGCGGGCCTCCGTCTTGGCCGACCAGTCCGCCGGGAAGCAACCCGCGCAGCGGAGGACGGGGCGCGCGGCCGCGGCGGGGGCGCCTGCCCCTCGCTCCTCGGCGAGCGCCGGGAACGGCGCGAGCGCGGCGGCGGCGGCGTTGCTCCCGCCGCTTGCTCCTCCCTTGCTCCTCGCCCCGCCCCCGGGGTCCAAAAAGGTGCCCAGCGCTGCGCGCATGAAGTCGAGGGCCCCGCCGTCGTCGCTGTTGTTGTGGCCTCGGCGCGGCGGGGGAAGCTGCTGCTGCTGCGGGGCTTGAGCTGCTGCGGCGTCCAGAGGAGGAGCGGGCTGCGCCGCCGCCGCCCTCGCTCCGGCCGTCTTGCTCACGTCGAGGAAGGTCGTCGCGCGGATCGAGGGACCGCCGCCGCCGCCTCCCTGGCTGTGGCCCGCTCTCCTCCTACCGCTGCCGTTGTTGACGAGGACGGCGGCGGGGCGGCCTGCCGGCTCGGGGTCCTCCTCCTCCTCCTCTCCTCGTTCCCGTTCCCGTCCGCCGTCGTCACCGTCGAGAGCCGCTGCTGCTGGTGCTGGTGCTGCTGGTGCTGCTGCATCGCCCCTGGCATTCTCCGCCTCTCCTTCTCCGGGCTCCGTCACGCGGTGCTTGGCTGTTCGCGCCTTGTTCGCGTCCGCTTCGTCCTGCGAATTGGTGAAGAGAGAGAGGGAGAGGGAGAGGGAGAGAGAGAGAGAGCAGAGCACGAGAGAGGGACGGAGGTGGGGAAGAGCGTGAGGGAAATGTTTGAAAAAAGTATGATTCAAGAATGGGCGAGGATTGCTCTTCTCTCTCGTTGAGGAGCTTCCCCTCTTCGAGCCTTAGCAAGTGACGCTCGAGCGCGTATGATCACACCCTCACCTCTTCCTGCGCCTCTGCGGCGGCTCGCTTGGCGCCGAGAAGAGGAGGAGCAGCACCGGCCGCGGAGATGACGGCGTTTGCATCGGCGGCAAAACCGTCGCCGACGCCACCCTCTGCCGTATTCTCCTTGCTGCCTCCTCCCGCTGCTGCTGCTCGCGCAGAGGCGGCGGCGGGGAGGAATTCCGCGGACGCGCAAACCGGAGCGGCTTCTGCAGCTGCAGAGGCGGCGGCGGCGACCGCCGCGGCGGCTGCCCTGGAGGAGCGCGCCGACGTTCGAGGAGCAGCAGCAGGCATTCGGCACCGTTGCCGTCGAAAAAGAGAGGAAAACCGAAAATGAATGATAGACTCTTCGTTTCTTCCTCTATCTCACGTTTTTTTCCCAGCGGGGAATAAGAAGAAACGCCAACCGCTCCCATGTCTGCCTCGTCGCCGCTCCCCGCCGAGAGGAGCTGGCCCTCTCGCGAAGAGGGAGAAGGGAACGAATTCGGCTCCGACTTCGACGACGACGACGACGACAACGAAGGAGAAGAAGAACGCGGAGAAGCGAGGGGGAGGCGGGGAGGAGAGGAGGAACGAGGCTCTGGCCTCGGCTCCATCGGCAGCGGTGGCGGGAGTTACGCGCCGCCGCCGCCGCCGCCTCCCCCTCCGCCGCTCCCAGCAGCAGAAGCAGCATCCAAGCAAGGAACGACGGAGGAATCGCCTCCGATCAAGCTCACCCCGCTCGCGGCTGCGGCCCTCTTGGCGGCGCTCTCGACGCACGAGGCCGGCCCGGCAGCCGCCGCCCTCAGGGCGGCGCTGCGGGCGGGCAACGGCAGCTCCTCGTTTTCCTCCTCCTCCTCCTCCACCGCTCCGAGCAGGGAGCTCGTCCTGGTACTCGCGGCCGAGGCAGCCGCCGCGGCTTCCCGGAGGGCGAAGGCGCGAGAGGTCGAGAAGGGGAAGGAGAGGCGAGCCCGAGAGGAGGAAGCAGAGAAAGCTGCTGCGGCGGCAGCGACGGCGACTGCGACTGCGCAGAGACCGCGGCTGCCCCCGGCCGCGGCCGCGGCGCTGGTGGTCCGCCTCGCCAAGAGGCTGGCTGCTTTGAGGGAGGCGAAAGAGGTGCAGGAGGTACAGGAAAAAAGAAGGAAAGAGGAGAAGACGGCAAAGCCTCGCTCGTCGCCGAACCAGCAGCAGCAGCAGCAGCAGCGGCGGCGAATTCCGCTTCTTCCAATTCCTCCTCCTCCTCCTCCTCCTCCTCCTCCTCCTCCTCCTTCTCCTTCTCCTTCTCCTTCTCCTTCTCCTGCTATAGCTGGACCTCCGTCGTCCAAAGTCTCCGCTTCCCGGAGGAGGCCTCCCTGGGACGAGACCTTCGCTCCCGCCGCAGGTGCTGCTGCTGCGGCAGCCCCCGCCGCCGCTCCTCGAGAGAGGAAAGCAAAGGCGCGGCCCCCAACGGCGCCGCCGACACTCTCCTCCTCCTCCTCCTCCTCCTCCTCTTCTCTTTCTTCTTCCCCTTCTCCGACTCCTTCCTCTCGCCCTCTCCAGAAGAAAGAATACTCCGACGCCTGCGTCGGAGGGAGCAGCGTCGGGGACGCAGCCGTCGAGGCGTGGATGCGGGCAGCCGCGGAAGCGAGCGCGAGCGCGGCGGTGGAGGCGGCGGAAGGCGAGGAGGACGAGGCTCGGGGAGCGTTGACAACGGAAACGAAAAAAAAAGTCATTTCTTCTGGCCCCCCCTCTCTGGCGAAGCAGTTACGGGACTACAGGCTCGCGTGCTCCGCCTCCAGGGGGCGAGACGCCCTGGCCGAGGCGTGGAGCGCGAGAGCGGGCGGAGGAGCGAGCGGAGGAGAGCGAGGAAGCCGCCGGCAGCAGCAGATGAGGCAGCAGCAACGCTCTTCCTCCCCTCGTCCTCTTCAACCTTCTTCTCCGACCCTTCCGATTCTGGAATGGAGTGACGCCGTGGACACTGCGGCAGACGAGATCGCCAAGGGTGTCGTCCGGGACGTGGCACGGGAGGTCGCGGGGGCGGTGGGGTCGCTGGTGGAGGAGAGCTGGCGGTCGGAGTTGCTGCCGCGGAGGAGGTGAAAGAGGAGGGCGAAAAAAAAGCCCCCCTCTTTTTTCCTCCCGCAGAGCTCGACGCTCCTTTTTTCAACTCGCCGTCTCGCTTTATGACAGGTGCATTGCAAAAAAGCGAGATAACGGAATCTTTCCTTGCCAACCTAGTTATTCCTGGTTCGCTTTTTTGAGGGAAAAATTCCCATGTTCCTTCACACTATTTCTTCTTCTTCTTGTCTTTAGCAGACTCTCCGCCGTCTTCTTGCGGCCCCACCCCTCTTTTCTTCCCTGCTCTAGAAGGAAAGTCTCGCCCATAATGGTGAACGTGCCCGATATCACGCGGTGAGTCCCTTGGTTTTGGTTTTGGAGAGGCTAGGTGCTTTCGAGGAATTCGGGGTTTGCTTACGCGGTTCCAAGAGCGCGCAGAGCCGCCGGCGACAAGTATCGAGTACCAGCGCGTTTGCCACTTTCTTTCTTTCTTCTTCCGCCGCGCGGGAGAAATGCCTCGTACCCTTCGTACGTGTCTGTCGAATGCGGAAAAAGACGCGGACACACGACAGCCACAACGTCGCAATTCTCGTGACCATTGGAGACATCTCTTCGCTGGGCATCGTTGCTGGCATGGTTTTTTCATTCAGGCTCGCGGCTGCCCTCTCTTCCCCCCCGATGAAGCTTTTCTTCGCTGCCATTGACATGACTTTTGATTTTCTTTGCCTGAGCGCGGAAAAATGCGAAGAAAAGGGCGAAGAAAAGGCTCATTTGGAGGAGGAAAAGTTTCGTCGAGCACATTTTCACATTTTCACTTGGTCGCCAAAAATTCTCGACCTCCCGACCTCCTCTCACACCTCTCTCCCTCTTTCCCTCCGTCCCACCACCCCCTCCTCCCCAGCCCCTATACCTGGGTCTTCGCGCTCTCGTGCATCTTCTCGTTCGCCTGCGCCTTCGGCATCGGCGCCAACGACGTCGCCAACGCCTTCGCCTCCTCCGTGGGGGCGAAGGCCCTCACGATGCCCCAGGCGCTGCTCGTCGCCGCGTTCTGCGAGTTTGGCGGCGCCGTGCTGCTGGGCGCGTCCGTCACCGACACCATCAAGGGCGGCATCGCCAAGCCGGCCGTCTTCGCTAACACGCCTGACCTCTTCATGTGGGGCTTCTTCGCCGTCATGGTCGCGGCCGCCTTCTGGGACAACTTCGCCTGCCACGCCCACTTGCCGGTCTCGACGACGCACACGACCGTCGGTGCGACCGTGGGCATGGCGCTCGCGATCTACGGAGGCGGCGCCGTCAACTGGTTCACTACGAAGAAGGAGTTCCCCTACATTGCCGGCATGACCCCGATCATCCTGTCGTGGATCATCAGCCCCGCCATCGCCGGGTTTTTCGTGCTGGTCTCATTCGGGCTGCTGCGCCTGCTCGTGCTGCGCTCGCGCAACTCGTTCGACCGGTCGATCTGGGTGTTCCCGGCCTGCACGTTCCTGGTCTTCTTCACGCTGACGGTCTTCATCATCCAGACGTACCTCAAGAACAAGCTCAAGCTCAAGACGGACAAGCTGCCCAACGGGCTCGAGGGGAAGTCGGTCTGGATCGGTGCTGTCACCGGCGGGATCGCCGCGCTGCTGTTCGGGCTGTTCTCGCGCCTGTACCTCAAGCCCAAGATCCTGGCGCAGGAGGAGGAGATGAACGTGCGAGCCGCCGAGATCAAGGCCCGTGCGGCGGAGCTGGGCGCCGCCAACGCCGGCAAGGTCGGCGCCGAGGGCGCCGCCGCGGCGACCTCGGACGCTCAGCTCCGCGCGCAGGCCGTCGCCGACATCGACGCCGCCAACTTCGAAACCCCCTCGGCCTTCTCGCAGAAGGTCTCGGCCGCCTGGAACAACTTCCGCGCGACGCGCATCGGCGACCTGCTCACCAACAACGTCGTCTCGCGCACCATTTCCTACGGCGCGACCTACAAGGTCCACGACCACATCGAGACCGACGACCGCGTCGCCGAGCTGTGGGCCAGGGCCGAGGTCTTCGACTTCAAGACCGAGCGGCTGTTCCGGTACCTGCAGGTCTTCACGGCCTGCGCGATGTCGTTCGCGCACGGGTCGAACGACGTCGCCAACGCGATGGGGCCCTTCGCCGCGGTCTACTCGACGTGGATCAACGGGAAGACGCCGGGCAAGGAGTCGAGCGTGCAGCCGTGGATCCTGGCGCTCGGCGGCGCCGGGATCGTCACGGGCCTGGTGAGTCTATAAGTTTTTTTCCCTTCAGAAGTCCTCTCTTTTTTGGGGCTCTAATCGTCTTCTTCTCGTCTCTCCCTTTCTCGTCTCTCGAAAAGCTCACTCTTTCTTCTTCTTCTCTCGCTCTCCCTCTCTCTCCTCTCGAAACTCAAAAACCCACCCTCAAGGCCACCTACGGCTACAAGATCATGGCTGTCCTCGCTGTCAAGTCCGCCAAGCTTACCAACTCGCGCGGCTTCTGCGTCGAGCTCTCGGCCGCGATGACCGTCGTCCTCGCGTCGCGCTTTGGGCTGCCTGTCTCGACGACGATGGTCGCCTGCGGGGCCATTTTGACCGTCGGGCTGATGGAGGGCACGCAGGGCGTCAACTGGCGCCTGGCGCTGCGCATCTTTGTCGGATGGGTGAGTCCTGGGTTTTTCGAGCTCGTTTTTTTTGTCTCTCGAAGACCCCGAGGTCCGCAAAACGAAGAACACCCTCTCAGGCTCATCCAACAAAAAACTAAAAAACCATTTTCCTCAGGTCCTCACCCTCGTCGTCGCGTGCGGCGTCGCCGCTCTGATCGCATCGATCGGCGTCTACTCTCCCAACCGCGCGGCGTCGATGGCCGCGGCCAAGGTCCGCGAGGCCGCGGCCAAGGCCGCCAAGGCCGCTGCCAAGCCGTAAAGAGCTTTCTCTCTTTTTCATTCGACTTTTTTTGTTTTTAAATTAAAACAACGCTTCCAACTCCCATTATCCCACCATCTCACCCCCATTTGAATCGCTTTTGACAGAGAGAGAGAGAGAGAGAGAGAGAGAGAAGAAAAAGAGGGAGTTCAGCGCTCGCGATCTCTTTTGTTCTCTTAATCGCTCCCTCCATAAAAAAAACGTGTTTTGTTTTCTAGTTGGTAACTAAGAGCAAGGAAAAAGAAAGGAAAAAATAGAACGTTTTTTTTTTCCAATTTCAAAAAGGAAAATCTCCTCTTCCACGTCTCTCGTCTCTCCTCACCATTTTCTCATTTTTACTCGGGACCGCGATACCACTCCCCCTCGGCCCTCGCGATCAGCCTCGCCGGAGACCAAAACCAGCCTTTGTATTTCTCTTCCTCCAGGAACCAGGACGGAGGAGAAAGGGATTTCGAGCTCTCTCTTCCGTTGCCGAGCGCGACGACGGTGGAGCCTGACCCCGTCATGAAGCTCGCGTCCACCCCGCGCTCCTTCGCCAGCCGCTCCTTGACTTCCTCGAGTTCGGGCATCAGCGAGAACGCCGGAGGCTCCAGGTCGTTGACGCACAGCTCGCGCGAGCCTCTGCCCAAATCCCTCAGCCCGGCCGAGAGCCGAAGCGGGTCGGCTGCCGACCGCGATCCCAGGTCGAGCGCCCTGAAGACCGACGGCGTCGAGAGCCCCGCCGGGGGCTTGACGAGCAGCATGGGAGTGCCCAGGGGCAGCGGGGGCTCGATATCCTCGACGAGCTCGCCGCGGCTGGTGCAGTACGCCGCCCCCTTCGAGAAGAAGACCGAGATATCCGAGCCGATCTCGCCGCCCCAGGCGGCGAGTTGGGCGACCGAGGCGGGCCTCCCCGCGACCTCGTTCGCGGCCCAGAGCGCCGTGGCCGCGTTGGCCGAGCCCCCTCCGAGCCCCGCGCCGTGCGGCACGTTCTTTTTCAGTGTGACGCGGAAGAAGCGCGTGGCGGCGGGGGAGCCCGCGGGCATCTTGGACCGGAACAGGTCGAGGGCCTTGACCGCGAGGTTGGTCGCGTCGGTCGGCACGCCCTCGGCGTCGCAGAGCAGCTCGTCCTTCGCGGCGCTTCCTGCGCCCCCTTCTGGCAGCTCCTCGAACGTCATCTTCTCGCCCAGGTCGATGACGTGGAAGATACTGGCGAGGTCGTGGAAGCCGTCGGGCCTGCGGGCGGTGATGCGGAGGAAGAGGTTGATCTTGGAGGGCGAGAAGAGCGAGAGCGGGCCGGAAGAAGAGGAGGCAGCAGCGGCGGCGACCGTCGTCGGCGAAAAACGGGATGCGACAGAGGCGAGTCGGGGCCCGTTCTTCCTTCGCGCTGCCAATCGCGCGTAAGGACGGTGACACAGGGGGCGTCCCGCAGCTGTCAGCTGTTGCGACGGGGCTGCCAACGTCATTAAAGAGCGAGAAAGCGAAGAGGCCGCAATCCAAGCAAAAGGTTTTCTTTGGCTAGCGACCGTCGCTCGATCAATCAATCTCGTTCAAAGCTCTTGTTCAGCGCTCCCTTCCTTTCTGCTCTGCTTCCCCGCTCGACTCAATCCACGGGAGCTTCAGGCAGGCAGCACAGACCTCGCGAAAAGCGATCGAGAGAGATCAAAGCCCAAATCAAAAGCGAGAAAGAGAGGGAGAGAGAAAGCCAAAATAATAATAATCTGTTTCAACTTTTTACAGCCTCTCAGAGAGGCTCTCTTTCTCTCTCAGAGAGACTCTCTTTCATCGTCCCCCCCGCCCCTCGGCGGCGTTCCTCGCGACGTTGCCCCCAAGCACCGCGTCCAGCCCCTCGTGGTACTGCCCCACCTGCGCCACGAGCGACTCGAACGCCCCCGTCAGCCTCTCGACGTCGCTCGCGTGCGAGTGCCTCGCGGCGTCGACTCTCGCCCTGGCCGCCCTCGCGGCCCCGCGGGCCCGCGCCGCCCTCGCGGCGGCCGCGGCGGCCGCGGCGGCGGCGCTCTGCGCTCCGGCGCGCTGCTCCGCCAGCGCTGACAGCGCCGCCTCCCTCCGCACCCTGGTGCCCGCCTCGAGCCGCGCCAGGCGCTCCGCGGCCCCCGCGGCCGCCCTGCGCAGCGACGCCGCCTCGTCGGACGCGTCTTCGGCCTGCGACCTGGCGTCGCCGAGCTCGGCGCGCAGCCTCTTGGCCTCGGCGGACGCCGCCTTCTTCCTCGCGACCTCGGCCGCGGCGGCGTCCAGCGCGGCGACGAGCAGCGTCGCGTCTCCCGCGGCGCGCCTGACCGCGTCCCGCTTCGCCTCGAGGTCCCGCAGCCTGCCCTCGGCGCCGGAGACTCCGGCCCGGGCCGTCTCCGCCTCGATCGTCGCGGCCCGGAGCGCCGCGCGGGCCCGGTCGGGGCTCGAGGCGATCGCCGACGACGCCGCCTCGCGCGCCCCCTCGGCGTCGCGCGCCCGCCGCTCGGCGGCGTCGGCTTCCTTCTCGGCCGCCTCGGCAGACGCCTTCAGGCCGCGGACCTCTTCTGCCGCGGCAGCCTGCCTGGCGTTGGCGTCGGCGTTCTCTTTCTCTATGCCCCGCGCCTGCGCGAGGAGCTCCGCGGCCTCGGCGGCCCCCGCGTCGCGCTCGGCGCGGGCGCGGGCGAGCTCGGCCCGGGCCTCCCGCCTCGCTCCCTCCAGGCTCGCCTCCTCCTCGGCCAGCGCGGCCCCGGCGCTCGCCATCGCCCTCCACTCCTGCCTCTTCTCCTCCCTGAACCTGGAGTAGTTGACGAGCGCGGCCAGGGCGCTGCGGGTGCGGGACGGGTCGGGCCTCGCGAGGTCTGCCATCCCAAAGTCTGGGACGCCGGCGACGGCGGCGGTGGTGGCGACCGCGTCGAGGAAGGCCGCCGCGGCGGCGGCCTCGGCGACGAGCTCCGGGTGGAAGGAGGGCGAGGACGAGACACAGGCGTCGAGGATCCTCTGGGAGGGCACGTCGAGGGACTCGCTGTTTTCGGAGGAGGCGGCGTTTTCGGAAAAGAAGGGGGTGAAGAGGTTGAGAGAGAGAGAAAGAAGAGGGAAGTTTGCTGCAACGGTCGAGCGACCGAACAAAAATGTTCATTTGCGGCCGTTTGTCTTGGCGCTCCTGCGCCGTTATCATTCTCGTTCGAGCCGATAGCGGAGAAGGAGAGCTCCATCAGGCGCTGACAGCTCTCGGAGGTGCAACCGCAACGTCCAGCGCCGGCGTTGAGCACGAATTCCATTTCGAGAAAACGAAACCGACCACAGGCCAATTCGCGCATTGGCGCGCGAGCGAGCGAGCGACGTCGTCGTCGACGACGCCCCCACTTTCCCTCAAACTCACCGCGACACGCCCGTCAGGCCCGAGACGAGCACCTCGTAGACGGGCCTCAGGGCGTCCGCCGTGGGCCTGTCGAGGGAGAGCTCGGCGGGCCGCGCGCCGAGGGCCTCGAGCGACTGCAGGAGCTCGGCATCGGGGAGCAGCGGGAACGAGAATTTTTGGGCGAGTTCTTGCTGCTCCTGCTGCTGCTCGTGGTGGCTGTCTTCCATTGTTGTTGCCGCAGAGGTGCTAGTGTCGTGCGTGCACGCAGAAGGGAGAGGCTCGGACAGTGGAAGGCGGAGGCGGAGAGGAGCGCGCGGCGAAAGAAATGAGAGACAGCAATTTCTTCTCAAGCGAGAGTTGGTTGTGTTCTTCGGCCTTCGACGACCTCTTTCCCCTCCTCCCCTCACCGAAGAATTCGAGGAACAACAAGAGGCGACCTCCTTACACTTTCTCCTCTGGCACTCTCTTTTTTGTTCTCTCTCTTTTTCTTTCGTGCGCTCAAAGACAGGCTGAAAAGCAGGCGGGCGTGAAATTTGTAGCTAAACAGAGGGCGAAAAAATCAGAGCGAGAAAAGCGCGCGGTTCTTTCCTTCTTTCTCTCGCGCTCACAAGCTCTCAGCCGGCCGCCGCGGCGCTCGAAGCAGCGCCGCCACCGCCCCAACCGCCCCAGCCGCCGCCCCAGCCCCACGGGTATCCATAAACCGGGTAGAATCCCTGTGTCATTTTTTTTGGTGGGGGGTAGAGGAGGGCAGATTGTGAGACGAGACTCAACGATAGGGCCAACGCCGCCGCCGCCGGCGCCTGCGCACGCCTCCAAGGCTGCTGCCGCCGCTCACGCCACCTCCCGTCGCGGGCGCCTCCTCCTCCGCCCGCCGCCGAGGAGAGCAGAAGTCAACGGAGGACGAACGTTTTTTTCTCTCGACTCACCCCGCCCCAGAACCCTGGGAAGCCCCCTCCAGAGGCCGCCGCCGCGGCCGCCGCACCGCCGCCGCGCCCGCCGCCGACAAACTGCTGCAGACCGCGGCGGCCGAGGTTGGCTCCCTCGTGGCAGAACGCTCCGGCGACCAGAGAGAGCACTCCGAGTTTTTTTTTTTTTTTAGGAGGGAGGAGGGAGGAGGGTGAGGAAAGAGAGGAGGTTGAGAAAAGAGAGGAGGTTGAGAAATGAGAGCGAGAGAGCGAGCGAGAGTGAGAGAGAGAGCGAGAAAAAAGCAAGCAGTGCGACGAGGTGCCAGCTGGGCTCAAAGCGAATGCAGCCTCCCTCTCCTTCCCCCTTCTTCCCCCGCGCCGTAACAACACTTCAAGTATCACGCAGAGTTCCCTCGAAGGCCGCGAGGCGCGAAAAGAAAGGGCAGCACGCGATTTTCAACGGAGGAAAGAAGAGAAAGAGAAGAAAAGACAGAGCGTCGGCGACGACGCCGCTGCCAGCACTTCAAAAGGAGCACACGACGCATTCTCTCGCCTCCGCCCTTCTCTCTCTCCGGGGAAACAAAAAAAAGAACAAAGAAACTCACGGAGGGCAGCGAAGACGAAGAGGCGGGACATCTTGGAGAGAGGAGTGCGGCGAAAAAGAAAGAAGAGAGGCAGGTGCGTGAGCGACGAGCTGAAAAAAAAGGAAAGTGTGAGACGAAGAAGAGACATAAAAAAAAACGTCAAACCTCGACCGCTTCTTCTTCTTCTTCTTCTTGCCCGAGGCATGTCAGAATCTCCCGCCGTCGCAATCCTGCTGCTTCCTCCGCTCCCCTGTTCTTTCGAATTCGCGCCGAGAAAAGAAACCCAGCAGCAACAAATAGAGCGAAAATCGAAAGCAGCTCCTCTCCCTCTCCTTTGGCCTCTCCTCTCTCCCCGCTCTTCGCGACCTTCACTTTTTTTTTCCCCTTCTCTTTTTATGAAACTCGCGCCCACGACTCTCCTCCTCGTCAAGCGCCTCTGTCAGTCCTCCTTCACGAGTGCCGCCGCCGTCGTCTCCCCTGCTGCGCTCCTGCAGCTTCGGAATAGCAGCTCGCTTTTCCGACCGCCGCCGTCCCCTCTCCTCTTCCCTCTGCCGACGTCGATCTCGTTCGCCTCGAACTCGATGGCGACTATGACTGCTGAAGCCCCTATCGCTGCGAAAGCCCTCACGGCCGACGAGCGGAAAGAAGTACGTGCAGCGTTTAGATCTCGAAGTTCTGTCCTTTCTAGCTGCTCGGAAGGAGCAAAAGTCGTCTCGGCGAGGGAGCATTCTGAGCATTCTGACTGAGGAGCGATTGATGCGCCTCTCATCAAGGCGCTGCCCTTTTTTTTGTTTTGCTCGATTCGAGCGCTTTCCGTCCCTAACGAGCCCTTTTTCGCTCCCCATCAAGTTCGCCGGCGATCCACAAGATCAAATTTGACCCATGAGAGAGCGCATTGGACCAAAAATAGGCCTCACGCACTCCAAACGACGCCCCTCGCTCGACGTCGTCGATCGCTCACCACCGATCTCTCTCTCGCTCGCCGCCCTTCCCTTTCTCTCTCTGTCTCTCTCTTTCCCTCTCAACCCCGCCCTCTCCTTTCTTCCTTCTCAGGAATTCCTCGCCGTCTACGCCAAGCTCCGCGATGAGCTCGTCGCGGACCCGCTCTTGGGCACCCAGCCCGATTTCGCCTCGTCCTACACCCGCCGGATGCTCGACTTCAACGTTCCGGGCGGCAAGCTCAACCGCGGGCTCGCCGTCGCCGACGCCGTCGCCGCGATCGTGTCGCCCAGCGCCTCGACGTCGTCGTCGGTGCCGGAGGCAGTCGCCGCTCTTCCCGCGGACGCCAGGTTCAAGGCAGACGCCCTGGGCTGGTGCATCGAGTGGCTCCAGGCCTTCTTTTTGGTCGCCGACGACATCATGGACGGGAGCCTCACGAGACGCGGGCAGCCGTGCTGGTGAGTCTCTTTTTTCCATTTTTTTTGAATCCCCCGCTTCTTTTCTTTCTTCCTCTCGGTCTCTCACCTTTTTTTGCTCTCTCTTACACGCTCTCTCTCTCTCTCGCTCTCGCTCTTTCCGCTCTCTTTTTCCAATGCAAAAAAACACCAAAACCTTATCAGGTACAAGGTCCCTGAGGTCGGGATGGTCGCGTGCAACGACTACATCGTCCTCGAGTCCTGCCTCTACCGCATCTTGTCAAACCACTTCAAGACCGAAAAGTACTACGCTTTCCTGCTCGACCTCTTCCACGAGACGACGCACCAGACAGCATACGGCCAACAGCTCGACGTGACGGTTGCCCCTCCCGGGACTGTGGATCTGACGAGGTACACCGAGGACACGTACAACAGGATCGTCACCTTCAAGACCGCCGTGAGTCGTTACTCTCTTCATTTTTTTTGCTGTTTTTCCATTTTGTTCTTCAAAAAAGTAAAAAAAACACCCACTTTTCTCCCCCCTTAAAAAAAAACAGTACTACTCCTTCTACCTCCCCATCGCCTGCGGCATGCTCGTCGCCGGCATCGCCCCGGGGCACGAGGCCTACGCCCTCGCCCAGGAGATCTGCCTCGAGATGGGGCGCTACTTCCAGATCCAGGACGACGTCCTCGACGCGTTCGGCGACCCGGCCGTGATCGGCAAGGTCGGCACCGACATCCAGGACAACAAGTGCTCGTGGCTGGTGGTGCAGGCCATGAAGCGGCTCTCGGACTCGCCCGAGCAGAGGAAGGTCCTCGAGGACAACTACGGGAAGCACGACGCCGAGAGCGTGGAGAAGGTCAAGGCGCTGTACCGCGAGCTAGACCTGGAGGGCGCCTTCAGGGCATACGAACAGGCGTCGCACGACGAGTTGATGGCGAAGGTCGAGGCGCAGGACGCGCTTCCCGCGGGGGTGTTCACCGCGATGCTGTCGAAGATCTACAAGAGGAGCAAATGAGGAGAAAGGGACAAGGAGAGAGAAATATATTTCGCTGAGAGGGAGAGGGAAAATGCGAGTGAAAGAGAGAGAGATGGAGTTTTTTCCTTTTTTTTTAGAGCCGGGGCGACGAGAGAGTGCAAGGAGGGAAGAAGATAGTTTCCACCACCCAGTCTCTCTCCTTCTCTCTCTCTCTCTCCTTCCCTCTCTCTCTCCTTCCCTCTCTCTCTCTCCTTCCCTCTCTCTCTCCTTCCCTCTCTCTCTCTCCTTCCCTCTCTCTCTCTCCCCGTCTCTCCCTCTCTTTTGAGAACGCACTCGATAAACGAAGAAAACGAAGAAAAAATAACATTATTTGAAATCGATTTCTGTTTTTTTTCACGGCGCCCACCTTCTCTCCGGACAAAAAAGAAAAAATAATCTCTCTCTCTTGCTCTCTAATTTCTCTCTCCAACTCTAATTCTCATCAGATCGCGACATCGCCTCTACTAGGGAACAACGGGACCAACAAGGGACGAAACAAAGACAAAAAAAACGCACACACAGTTGTTGAAGAAGAAAGAACGGACGGAAAACGAAAACACAAGGGCACGCCAAAAAAAAGAAAGGTGCTGAGGCTGGCAAGAGTAGCCTTTTTTTTGTGCATCTCTCACCGACCACCAACCATCACCACCCCACTCGCGATCCTAGTCCTCCTTGACCAGCGCGAACTCGGTGATTCCCGCCAGGCCCGTGATCTTCGCCAGCAGGTCCGCGTCCGGCTGCGAGTCCACCCCGAGGGCCATCACGGCGTCCCTGCCCCTGCTCGTCCTCGACACTGTCATGAACGAGATGTTGACGCCGGCCTCGCCGAGCACCGCCGACACCGCCGCGATGATGCCCGGCTGGTCGGTCTGGCGCGTGAGGAGCACGATCCCCTCGAGCGCGAGGTCGACGTCGAAAGCGCCGACGCGGGTGAGGAAGGGCGAGGGGCCCGAGTCGTCGCCGGGGCCCGCCGGGCGCACGGCGCCGGCGACCGAGATCTTCCCGGCGGCGTTGAAGGCCGCGGAGAAGCGCGTCGAGGAGGTGGCGAGCGTGACGGT
>Ga0315284_10002663_pt1 | contig 25470 bp, 30 predicted proteins | sample YL17G09_16_MG_FD_203696 | JGI IMG/M metagenome (GOLD analysis project Ga0315284, IMG submission 203696) | Sediment microbial communities from Yellowstone Lake, YNP, Wyoming, USA - YL17G09_16 | ecosystem: Environmental > Aquatic > Freshwater > Lake > Sediment | place: USA: Wyoming | collected...
GCTGCTGCTATCCTTGTGGACACTGGCTCAACCCTTTTGAACAATACAGCCTCTGTGCTGAGTGATACCAAGTCAATCCTCTCTACGATTGATGGTCCAGTTCAAAGTGGTATTTCAGACATGCAAGTAGCTATTGATGCAATCCTAGTTGACACTGGAAGCACGCTTCAAAATCAGATTGCCAGCATTCTTGTTGACACAAAGACAACCTTAGCAGATAAGGTCACAAGTATTCTTGTCGACACTGGAAGTACTCTTAGCAATAGAATTCCTGCAGCTTTGACTGGAACAGGAAACATTAAGGCAGATGTGAAGGCAGTTAATAATGTAACTCTGACTGGTGATGGATCTGCGACACCTTGGGGGCCAGCATAATGGGAAGCGTTTGGGCAACTGGATCTTGGGCGGCTAGCTGTTGGGCAGTAGGTACTTGGGCCGATGCAGTGATTGAATTGGGCTATGGTAGTCGAGGCTTATTGCTGAAGGTTTATAGTTGAAGGAGAAAAACTATGTTAGCAGAAATTGAAGAATTCTACTTTTCACGAGGTCTTCCAATAGACCGACTGATTGACATTGGAACTTCGCAGCATAGGCTGCGAAGAGATTACATCGAGCAGGCTATTGTGCAAGTTTTTGAAAAGGAAAGCGGGCTTAAAAGACACCAGATCGCTTGGAGGATCTTTGCCCTTGCAAGGGAGAAATACTCCAAAGTTCAGATGGAAACTCACATTGCAAGACTCAACATAGTTACTAAGCCCGAAGAACCTCGACCGTTTATGGAAGAGGAGCTCAAGGCTAGCCCTATGGTTGCTCCAGAGACAATTCCTTTAAACCTTCCCGACCCAAGCATTGTCATCGGAGGAACCAGGAGAACCCTTTCTGAGCGACTTTTCCTTTCCCCTGCTGCGGCTGTGGTTGTCTTTATTGCCATAGTAGCCTATGCTTACCTTGGAGGGCTCCAATGAGACCAGATACTTTTCAAACAATCTCGGTGACAGAATCTGGAATAGCCTACACCGGTCCCTGTGCTTGGGGTGGAGCACTGATCGGGGACAAAGATGGGATCAATAACATGACAGTGACGGTTTACGACGGAATTACTGCCGCTGGAACCGAGATCGTTCCAACAACTATCTTCGACGGAACCTCCAAGGGACTCGAGGGTGTAGCCGAGAACCGAAAGATCCAATGTACAACTGGTATCTATGTCTTGATTGCTGGAAGTGGAACAATCAAAGTAACTGTTCGTTACAAGCCGATAGGATGACAATGGCTGTGGATGTTCAAAAATTGAACGATGGGAGTAACGGATGGAAGGTTCCGAAAGGGTATAGGGAGAACCTTGAGTGGCGTGGGATGCTGCTGAAAAGAGCTCAGTCTGATCAAATGTTTCAGTTGAAGGCGAAGGAACTCTATGAAAGGGACCCGATCTTTGCTTTTAATGCATTTTTCTGGACCTATGATCCGAGAAGAAGGCCTCTACATCATCAACCTTTCCTTACTTATGATTATGAGGATGAGTTGATTAGAGAGTTGCAAGGGAGTGTGGAAAGTGGCCAGGATACTGTCATTGAAAAGTCCAGAGACATGGGAATCACTTGGGTGGTATTGGAACTATTTGAGTGGTTCTGGAGCAAGAGCACTGGAGGTTTCGACTTTCTGGTTGGTAGCAGAATTGCAGATTATGTCGATAAGAAGGGAGATCCAAGAACACACTTTGAGCGACTTAGGTATAATTTGTACAGACTACCCAAGTGGCTCAGACCAAGAGGATTTGAGCGAGGGAAGCATGATAACTTTATGAAGTTGGTGAATCCGGAGACAGGAAATGCGATAACTGGAGAATCGAATAACGAAAGTTTTAGTACGCAAGGAAGATACAGTGGAGTGTTTTTTGATGAGTTTGCAAAGTGGATGCTTACGGACACGAAGGCTTGGGATAGTGCTGGTGATGCAACTCCTTGTAGGATTGCGGGAAGTACTCCATTTGGGGCAGGAGGGCAATTTTATAAACTGGCAATGGGAACAGAAAGTGGGATTAAGAAGTTACGCTACCACTGGAGTCAGCATCCAACAAAAAGTCTGGGATTGAACTGTGTTTGGCCGGCTCCAAATGATTCTGATCGCTCGAGAATGAGAGAGGACTTTAAGGCGGTGGAAAAGTTGACAAGTCCGTGGTATGAGAAGGAGTGTTTTAGGCGGACTGCAGCGGAAATTGCACAGAATTTGGATATTGACTATGTTGGGGCTGGAAATCCGGTGTTTGATGGAAGGGCGATGGATAGTCTGAAGTTTTATCTGGGAGTGAAGGATGAGCCGAAAGAGTGGTACAAGATTGATATTGAAGGACTTAAAGCTGAAGCAATTGTCTCTCCGTTTGATGCAGAAGGTTTTCTCGCAGTGTATAGTGGAAGAAACGAAAAGAGACGGTACAGTATTGGAGTTGATGTTGTTGAAGGGACTGAAGGAGGAGACTTTGCCTGGGTACTTGTGTTTGATAGAATGTCCAAAAACGTGGCCGCATGTTACTTTAGTCGAATTGATGAGGTAGGGTTAGCAAGGGTTGTTAGGGTTGTAGCGGATCTGTACTCGACTGAGCCAAATGGAGTTGATGCTCCATGGGTAGGGATTGAGACAACGGGGCCAGGGTTGGCGACTTTTGACCAGTGTATAGGACTGGGGATGACTAATCTATTCATGGCACCGAGGTATGATGTTGTGAATGGAGGAGTGTCCTGGAGGAAAGGGTGGAGAACGGATCAGTCGAGTAAGAATGAGCTGATTAGTGGAATTCGTGAGTATCTGATTGAGCGAAGAGGAGCGCTGAACTCTGCAAGGCTCGTTGGGGAGTTGATGACCTTTGTGAGGACGAAGAGTGGAAAGGCTGAAGCAAAGTCAAGCTGCCATGATGATGGGGTTATGAGCTTTGGGATTGCGCTTCAGGTGGACATTCTCGCACCTGCGGATGAGGATGCGCTGGAGAAGGTTAGGGTGGAAGAGGCTCGGACAATGAGCGATCAGGTGGGACTGCCGTTTAGGAAGGATGAGGGGCCGGAAATGAGTCTGCAGGAACGCTGCTTTGCTCATGCGGTAGCGAAAAGGTTCGAACGGGAGGAAAGGCAGGAGGATCTTTGGGGACAAATTGGCGGAGAGGAGGGAGATGAATGATAAAGAAGGAGCAAGCCTGTAGTAACTGTAGTAAAATGAAAGTTTGTTGGTTGATTAGGTGTGTATGGAAGTTAGCAGAAGAGGATACAGATGGTCTACAAGCTTTTACTGATGGAACTGGGATATACCAAGTAGTTGACTGGTTACTTCAAGGAGTTGGACCAAATTGTACACAGTACCAAAAATAAAAAGGAGGAGCGGAGAAATGGAAAAGGAAGAAAGGAGGAGCTTATGTTCTGGAAAAAGGAACTGTTAAAAGGACTGGTTGAGGTTAAGGCGGAACTTGCAAGGCAACAAAGTATTATTGCAGTGTACGATCTGATGATGACAAGACAGCAAGTGACAATCGAGAGGCTACTTGATCGGATTCAAGCGGGGAGTTTTAAGGAGTACAAACTGGCTGAAGTTGCAACGGAAGTGAAACTGACTCAGAGGGACGTTGATGACTTTTATAATCCACTGGCAGATGAGAATCTAGCTGGTATGGCTCTTGAGGTAGGAGAGGGGGAAACTGGTGGCAGCTAAAACAAAGGAATGGATCAAGAACCAAGGTGGGAGAAGAAAGGGATCTGGTAATCCAATAGATACAGAATTCTGGCCAATGCTTCAGGAGAAGTATGACACAGGGTTGGAACTGCGGAGACCATTTGAGGAGAGATGGATTATTAACCTGAGTTTTCTGAGTAACCAGCAGTACGCGTTTTATAATCAGACGGCTGGGATGTTGCAACATCTACAGAAGACAAAAGGCAGAGTGAGGATTGTGGATAATAAGATTCTGCCAAGATTCCGAAAGCAGGTCAGTCGACTGATTAGAAACAATCCACGAATGAGTGTGGTTCCTAACTCGACAGAGCAAAAAGATCTCAAGGCTGCGAAGGTAGGGGATAAGGTACTGAAGAGCTGGTGGAGGAATCGGCAGCTGAAGAAGAAGGTTCGGGAGTTGGCTGGATGGATCTATGGGTGTGGGAATGGATTTCTGGACGACCGTTGGGACCCGAAGCTGGGACCTGTGCAGTTTGATGGAGAGACTGGGCAGTTGGTCTATCTTGGGGATGCAGAGTGCTCTGTGTGGAGTCCGTTTGAAGTGTTAGTTCCAAGTGGAGGGTTAGGCGACACTGACATCCATACACTACCCTGGCTGATTAAGATGAAATACAGACCGATTGAGTGGTTTGTAGGGAACTATCCGGAACGTGGAGCAGAGGTTGTTCCGGAGACTAGGGCGATGCCTTATGTGGATACCTCTACGTTGTTTGGTGTAGTTGGAACAGGTAGAGCTCAGTCGATTGAAGGAGCAACGGAGATTCAACTTTATTTGCAGCCGACACCGGAGTACCCGAAAGGACTGTATTTGGTCGGAGCAAATGGGGTGATTCTGAGGAGACAGGACTATCCGTTTAATTACTACCATATGGAGCAGTTTAAGGATTTGGAAATTCCTGGAGTCTTCTGGGGGCTTAGCACGACTGAGGTTGCGATTTGGTTGCAGAAGGTTTGGAATAGAACGATTTCTGATATTGCTGAGTACAATCGAGCTATGGCTAGGGGTAAGTGGATGATCCCCAGGGGAAGCAATATGGAAGTTGCTCCAGACGATACACATGGACAGAGGTTGTTCTACACTCCAGTACTTGGGCATGAGCCAAAGATGCTCGATATTAAGGGACTTCCAGAGACGTACCAACAGATTCTTAATGTGATCAGTAATAGCTTTATGGAACTGTACTTTCAACACGAAGTTACCTCGGGGACGAATAGGTCGGATATCCGCTCTGGGGATATGGTGAGCCTTCTGTTGGAGCAAGACGATGCAGGGAATGTTCCTACTCATGCAGTGTTTGAGGAAAGCCTTGAAGCTGTAATGCGTCGGGTTCTTGGAAGGATTCAGAAAGGTTATCAAAATGAGAGAATGCTTAGCGTTATTGGAGGACCAGGGAAGGAAATTGAGGTCTTTGCTTTCAAGGGAGCAGACCTTCAGAATAACACTGATGTTTATGTAGCGAAGGAAAGTAGTCTTCCGGACTCGAGAGCAATTAGACAGGAGAGGATCAAAGGGAACTTTAAGGATACACTCTACGGAGATCCAAATGATCCGAAGGTCAAGGAGCGGGTCCTCCGGATGCTCGAAGAGGTTCCAGATGAAGTTGAGGACATCTTCAAGGAAAGTCATTTGGATTCTGAGAATGCTCGAATGGAGAATGTCGCGATTATGCAGAATCCGACTGTGGTGTACCTGGTCAATACCTATGACGATCATCAGGTTCACTTGGAAGAACATCACTATGCGAGGAAGCAACCGGAGTATCAAATGCTGAAGTTTGAGAACCCGAAGAATTTCGCAATTCTCGAAGTAGGGTTTACTGCACATGAGCGTATGCATCAGAGGTTCCTGGAAGAAGTTATGGCGGCTATGGAAAGGCAGGCAATGAGACAACAAGGAGGAGCAGAGAATGGATAGCAAAGGAGTGAAAAAGGTTGAGTTGGTTCAAATTCTGACACTGATGGAACGAATAACTGGACATTGGAATGCTGTAGTTGAGGGATTGGAAGGAGTTAAGAAGGAATGGGACTCAATGCAGGAACTGTTATTGACCGTTTCGAGGGAGGAAATTGAATCATCTCCGCTAGAGGTACAAAAAGCTGTAGGAAGGTTTAGGAAGGCTAAGTTTGAAGTAATGCTAGGAAGATTTGTCACTCACTACAAGGCCTTTGGAGGTCTTGAGGCTATGAAAGTTAAAAAGGAGGAGTAAAGTAATGGGAGAAGTAACGGTTAAAGTCAAAGATGAAAAGGGAATAGAAGTCGAAAAGACTCTCAAGGACGCTGATGTGCAGAAGGTTCTTGAAGGTCACGGAGAACTGGCGAATAGGCTTGCCACAGTTGAGGGTAATGCTGGGAAGCTTAAAGTTGTCCAGGACTTTATGGGAAGAATTGGGTTAAGCCCAGATGAACTTATTCAGAATGCAGATGGAGCGTTTACGCTGATTAGTAAACTTGTCGAGGATGGGATTATTGATCCAAGTGGTAAAGTGCTTGTAAAGAAGGGTACTGGAGGGGAATCTCTCCCAAAGAAGAAGGACATGGATGATCTTGAGACACTGTTGAAGGAAGACTCTAAAGGTCTAACCGGAGAGGCTAAGGTAGCTGCACTGGTGAATAGAGCACTGGAATCTACTCTGAAGCCCTTTGCAAAGACCTTGGATGAAATCACAACGGTGCAGACAGGTATGCTCCGGAACCAATGGGAACAGAGAATCCTCAAAGAGTATCCAAATCTGAGCACGGAGGATGTACGGAAGGTTTTTGGTGAGGCAGCAGGGAAACCGAAGCTTGGAATTCTTGAAATTGCCAAAAGCGTTTCTGATGCAAAATCCAAAGATGAAGCAACCCTTAGAGCAACACATGCTAAGGAATTTGGAGTGGATCTGAAGGCCTTTGATGAGAACAAACTACTGGAAAAGGGACCTGAGGGTGGAGCAGGGGTGATGTTTAAGGGAAAAACCTTCACCCTTTCGAAGAGAAGGGAATCCCTCCCTGGGTTTGTTGATCCGACTAAGGCCACTAGAGAATACCTCAAGAAGACTGGGGTAATTCGGTAAGAGGAACAAAATGGCAACTGCAACTTTGAGTACTTATGATGAAGTTTTGAAGACGTTTTACCTCCCGGGGATTCAGGATGCACTGAATCATGACACGATTCTTGCTGACCTGATCGAGGTGAATGAAACAGACGTCAGTGGTAAAAACGCGACTATTGAAACCCACTACGGCCGCTCGACTGGGACCAAGTGGACAACCGACGGTGGGACACTGCCGACGGCGACTTACCAAAAATACAAAACCTGCACAGTGCCGATGAAGTACGGTTATGGACAGATTCAGTTCAGCGGTCCGACTCTTCGGGCGACTAAGGACGAGAAAGGTGCTTACATTCGAGTGATGGACTCGGAAATCCGAGGTATTGTCGATGACTATAAGAAAGAAGTCAACCGGCAGTATTTTGGAACTGGTTATGGAATTATTGGGCGCTGGAGAGGTGGAACATCTGGTACAAGTTACACCATCCAGAAAAAGTACACTGGTAACTCAGCAGGTGGTGATAATTGGGGAAGTACCTTCGGTGCAAAGTACATGATTGAGCGAGGTGATGTTTCAGCGGTTGATTTGACATCTACTACGACTTATGTAGTTGATGCTTCGAATCTGGCGGTTACTGCTGTGACCAAAGGTGCTACTTATGACACGATCACCTGTACTGATCCGAGTTCATCTGAAACCACTGGATCTTTCTACATTCGACCAGAAGGTTTAGGCGCTCACGCAGCGAGTGGAGCTCATCGAGTTGAGATGATGGGTCTTGGAGGGATTATTGGTGACGATGATCTGGATAACATTGCCTGCGGAGCAACTTATGGTGTTGGACTTAGTAGCTATAATGATCCACTTCAGGGACTTGATATCGCAACTTATCCCTGGTTTGTCGCAGTGACAGATTTTCACGCAAGTGGTCGGTTTGCTGGTCAGAGAGCTTTGGATCTCAATCTTATGCAGACAATGTTTGACATGGTCGAAGAGCGAGCTGGCAAAGACTACGGCCCAAGCCTGCTTATGACTACGAGGGCAGTCCGTAGAGAGTACATCGAACTCTGCAAAGCCGACGGGATGAAGATTATCACCATGGAGCTCGACGGTGGTTGGACCGCTGTTGATTACAATGGAGTCCCAATGGTAGTGGACAATGATGCTCTCGACGGTGAGATCCAGTTCATCACGATGAAAGACCTGCAACTCTATCGGATGAGTGACTACTCCTGGATGGATCAGGACGGCGCAGTTCTTTCACGTGTCACTGGCTACGATGCTTACGAGGCGACCTTCTATCGTTACGCTGAGCTTGGATGCAAGAATCGGAGAACCCAAGGAGTTCTTGGTTCACTGAGCTATACCAAGAGCACAAATGAAGGTTATTAATCTCTAACAATCTAACGGTCTGAGTGGGTGTTCAAAATTCGGACACCCACTTGGATAACCCATGAGGGTGGAGGGATGGAGGATGATTACGAGGAAAGTGATTTATGAGAGCTTGGTGCCCTGGTTGATGGGCGTGACTGGATTAGGACCAGGGATTGGGGACATTGCTTTTCTAGTGCCAGTGGATAGTTCGACTTCATTGTATCGAACGAAACTGCATGAAATGGGAGTTCCTTATGGGGAAATGTTTGCGAGTCTAGCGAATGCCTACGGAGCGGTGAGCGCCAACAGGAATGATGTGATTCTGGTACTGCCTGGAGCTTACTTGGAGACTGCAAATTGTGCTTGGGCGAAGAGTCAGACTCATATGGTAGGCCTTGGTGGTCCAAATACGAATAATGACTACACTATGGCCGGCACACATATTTATACGACTACGTCTGCAGTGGGAGCAACAATTACTGTGACTGGAAATCACTGTCAGTTTCATAATTTTGGCATATCTAATGTTGGCGCTGCTACTTCTAACTTGGCCGCGGTGGCCTTGGATGGGTATAATTGCTTCTTTAAGAATGTTACCCTACAGGGGATTATGACCTCACAGCAGATTGGGGTAGCTACTACTGCCTCTCTTATAATGGAGGCAAATGCACACAATAGTTTGTTTGACAACTGTGTGATTGGACAGAATCAATGGGGTGGGCGGACAGCAGCTGGTGGACATCTTCTTTTCAGTGGCGCTACAATGGGAATTGCAAATAATACCTTTCGCAATACTCTTTTTCTGTCTGACAGTAGCACCGCTGGTGTAGGGATGATTCACTTTGATAATGTGAACAACGTAGACCGAATGCTACTGTTTGACAATTGTCACTTTGATAATTTTAGTCCGGATTATGCTGTACTTTGTACCAGCATTATTACAAAAGCGATACAAGTTTTGTCATCTGCCAACATTGGATTTAGAAATTGTACATCTCAAGGATATACGAGTTTCTGTTCTGCGGCACAAAATGTTTCTGGTGTCGCTGGTAGTCTGGTTGGCTCAAATATGACCGCAGGTTCTGCCAATGGTGGTGTTATGAACGCTGCTAATGCAGTTTAACTTCTAATCTAGGCAGGAGTAAAAAATGGCTGAGGCAATTTGTATAAGTTGTAATGGAATTGGAAGTGTTGAGGGAAGAACCTGTGCTAGTTGTAATGGAAGTGGTAGGGAGACAGGATTCTTTAACTCAATGAAAGTTTATGTCGAAGAAATTTGCACTAAAATGCCTACTGCAGTAAAATTGATCTACACGCATCAGATTGTTGCAGTAGTTAATCCCACTGAGTATGCAGCCTTAGTCGATGCTGCGAAGGATGGGCTGAGGATAATTGTTTCCTGTGGAGTAGTGGATCTAAATCCGACAGGAAAGATCTATGCCAATCTTATGGCAATCTTTGGCTCAAGTCCGATCACCAAGGCAGCGATTACAGCACTTTAACCTCTTTCGCGGCAGGTTCTGCCGCCTGGGAAGGGGTGGATTTCCGGCTTGCTCCTTTGCCACCCCTTCCCTTCTAAAGGAGACACAAACGTGGGAATAGAAGGCAATACAGGAAATCTTAAATCTGCAATTCATGAAACGAGATCTGGTCCTCGGTTCAAGGATTACAGAACAACCACTGATGGAGTTATGGTAGCAGATATGGGGTTTAAGAAACAACTCTGGGCACTCGACCCAAGCCTTGACGTGGTCTGGGATTGGGCAAGTCAAAAGTGGGAGATTTGGAAGTTCCCTGGGCAGGAGAGGAAGAAAGTCAAGAGGATGAATGACAAGGCGAGACATGTCATGACTATCCAGACAATCAAGAGGAACTTCCGAGAGCTCGGAGCAGACATCCTTCTTAGACTTCAAGCTGGAGATCCGAATCGTTACTCGCTCAAGGAGTTCGTAGCCTATTTCGACCAGATGGATGATAATATCCAGCGAGCCAAGGCGAAAGCCTTCAAGGCTCGCATGGATGATGCTCATATGGAAACCTTTTGGTACCAACGGGGCTTGAGGAAGACTGTCCCACAGAACTTCAATGTGAAACCTTCGGAAGAACAGCTCCTTCTAAAGGCACAGCAAGCCCCGCCCCCTAAGGTACAGATTTTCAAGCCTGCAGCGCAGGCCAAGATCGCTAATGCAATTACAGGAGGTGCAGTAGATGCCTACACAGACTGAAGTTGAAGAGTATCGGTTGACTCCAGAGCAGATGGACTTCCAAAAAAGGTACAAACGGCTCAAGATGGTGCAGTCACTTCTCGAGAACGAAACCCTGAAGACTCAAGAAAAGGTTAAAACCCTCCGGAGTATGTGGGGTGAACTCACAGGGGAATTTGACAAACTCCAGATGAACCTCCCTACAGAGCCTGTCAAGGAACTCGAAGGGATGGAACCTGGAACTGCTCCTGCTGCAGACAAGAACTGGTCTGAGCAAGGATCTTTACACCAACAATATCAACAGTCCCAGGGAGCTCAAATACCTCCTGAGAAACAACAATTGAGCTACTAAGGATGTTCGATTTTTGGACACGGAGAGAATTGAATGAACGCTAAGGAACAGATTGATTTTGTAAGGGATCAGTTGAGTGAAGCAAGCGCTGCTCACTGGCTTGATGTGGGACTGCTGAGGAGACTCAATGCTGCGCAGGAAAGGATTGCACTGAGGATTGCACTGACGGCAGGGCAGTGGTTGGTAAAGAATGCAAGTGTGACTCCTGTAGCTAGTGTGATTACACTTCCGACGGATTGCTCGAAGCCGATTTATCTTGAGGAAACTTCCTCCGGAAGTCCGATTGATTGGCTGGGAAGTGTGACTCATAGAAGGGTTAGCCGAGGAATTGGAGCAGATGTTGGAGTAGGTTCAGCGGAAGCCTATTTACTAGCTGACACGATTGAGGTTAATCAGGCAAATTATACAACGGCTTGTACACTTTGGTATCAGAAAAGAGTCCCCTGGCTTCATGCTGGGGATGCAAGTGCTGCAGCAGCGAGTAGTATAACCCTTGCAGCTGACGCGAATAGGGTCTTCTTGGCTGATTACTACGCCGGTGTGACACTGGAGCAATACAATGCTGCTAGTGCTACGGCTACAATTGTAGCCTTTAGAAGCCTTATTACTGCTAACACTGCAGTTGGAGTTTGTACTGTGACTGGAACTCCAACTAATGCTTATGGGTATGGGACTATCTCAGTGCTTCCCAAAGAGACTCATATGCTTATGTGCTATATGGCTACAGCTGATGCGATATTGAAACCAAGTGCTACGATTGATGACAAGGCAGTTGATCGGATTCGAGCGGATACTAAGGATATGCAGAGGGATGTCTGGCAATGGCTTGAGAGTCGGACTGTTGGTGGTGAGAGGATCGAGATTGGAGAGGAGTACTAACGATTGTGGGAAAGGCAGCGAGGAGGAAAACTGAAAGGAGAGTAAGGAAAATGGGCAAGCTGATGCTTACGATTACACTGGAAGAGGACGGAAGGATTGAGGTTACTGGACCTATTGATAATAAGGTTCTTTGCTATGGGATGCTTGAGCTAGCGAGGCAGACAGTGCAGGCTTATGAGCTGAAGATTTTGACTCCAAAGACAGGAACGCTGATTGATCTGAACAAAGGAGCATAAAGCTAATGGCGACGAGAATCTTCAAAGAACAATTGAACGGAAGCTATCATGGAGTTGCTCCAGCGACACTATTAGGTCCTGGAGGAATTGCTGATGGGAAGAACATGAGGAAAGTGTTCACTGCTGGGGAGTGGAGAGCCTCAAGTGGAGGAGGAGCGAATTCTCCGTCGAGTGGGGGATGGAAGGCAAGGAAGGGCTGTGTGATGAATAATACTACGGTGATTGCTGCAGCAAGTTGTCTGAGCCTTCATCAGTACACCCATCCGAGAAATGGGGACTATCATTTCATTGCTCAATGCAATGGGAGTCTTTACGATGCGACTAATGATCCTCCGGCGGCAGGGACGACCTTTGCAGGATCGGCACTGACAACACTGGCTGGGACGACTAATCCTGGGTTTTCTGACACGATTGGAGAGTCTTGGTTCTACGCTGATGGGGATAGTGCTCCGGTGATGTGGGGAGGAGATAATCCTTACTGCACAGGGTTTGTGGTTTATGATATCTCGGTAACTGCTTATGTAGACTACACTAGGGTAGTAACTGATAATAGGACAGATACTGGAGCAGTTGTTGTTGGTGCAGCGACTGATGTTTACTATGTCTGTAGTCCTTGCATTGCTAAGGGAATTGTCCTGGACCTGGGGACAGCGGTCAATACTGAGGCTGTAACTGCAGTAGTCAAGAGTTGGGTTGGAGGAACCTGGGAAAGCCGAACGATGGGAACTGATGGGACACTGGACACTGCAACTGGAACTAAGACTCATGCGAAAGATGGAACGATTCCCTGGACCTATCATGCAGATGATACGATGAGAGTTATCAATGGTATAATGGGGTATTGGTATCAGATGAGCTGGACTGGAGCGTTAAGCGGCTCGGTAGATGTTCTTGGGTGTAAGGTTCTTTATGATCCAGCGGTTCTCAGTAACAAATGGAGTGGAGTGTTTGAAGTCCCTGCGGCAGTTAGGTTCTTTGATAATGGCACAGGGGAGTACAAGGACTATACTGGGGAGCTTACGAATGAAAGTACGAGTCAGTACCTCCAGTTGGAGGCGAGGACAACGAGTGACTTCATCTATGTTAAGACGATTGAACCAATAACCGGAATTGGCTTTGCTATTGCCAGTGGCTATGAGCAGACAGGAGTTGCTCAAATTGATCATGTTGAGTATTGGACTGGAGCGGCTTGGACTGAGATAGACATTGCTGAAATAGATGATGGAACTTTAGATGTTGGAACCGATTCGAGCTTTGCACAGACAGGGATTGTCTGGTGGAATGCTACGGGGCTGGTGGTTAAGCGGAGGATCTTGAGCTTTGACAGCACTCCAGGGTACTGGTATAGGGTTAGCTGGGGTGGTACACTCGTTGGGACAAGCAGTGATGCGAGACTGTTTATGATTAGTGTTGCGACTTTTCCAGAGGTTCTTCCTGCATACAAAGGAGTAATTGAATTTAAAAATCGAGCCTTTGTTTGGCCTGATCCAGAGTATCCGAACAGGCTTAGGTATTCTTCCAATGGAAGACCTGACTGTTTCAGCGGAAGTGACAGTGGCTACACTGATGCCTTTGGGGATATGACTGAGATTGTTTGCACTAAGCGATTCTACAATGAGTTGATTGTTTGGAAGAAGAATAGTATTTGGTTGCTAGAAGGATTCTCTCCGGATACTTTTGGAAGCATTAAGATTGCTGACACTGTGGGCTGTGATGCTCCAAAGACGGCTCAAGTAATTGAGACAGGCTATCCAACTATGCACGCAGACGAACCGCTGAGTGTTGCAATATGGAAGGATACTGACGGAATCTATGTGTTGGATGCACGAAAGCCTAGGAAGATTAGTCTCCCTGTGGATCAGTACTTTAATACTGAGTTCTCAACTGCAATTGCAGCGAATAAGCTTACAAGCATTCAGGCCTATATTGATAGGCTGAATAATGAGTACCATTTGCTTGTGCAATCGACAACCGAGTTGGTCTATAACTTCATCCTCGACGAGTGGTATCCGCCCTGGACGAGGAGAGTCGGTGGAGCGGCGGACTATCTAGTCTGTGGGATTAATCTTAAAGGGACTGATGGTAGGGACTACTCGTATGCTGGCACAAGTGCAGGATTTGTGTTCAGACTAGAGAGTAGTACAGCTGACAAAGATGTTGCCAACGCAGACGTTGTGATTGAGCAAAGGCTCAAGGTCCGTGCGATCTCTGCAGAACAGAAGCAATCTACGACTCTGGAGTTCACCTTCCGTCGAGCCTTCATTGAGGCTAAGGCAAGAACCTCTGGGAGCGTGACGACTTACTTCTATAAGAACATGGCAACTTCAGGAACGGTTCTTGCTACTCCAGCAGCGATTAGTCTTGTTAACACTGGCTATTCTCTTGCAATCGACGGAGTGGATACAAGTCAAGAGGCCTGTAAGACTTTTCAACTTGAGTTTGTCGAGACCGCGGCTGACGTGGAGCTTGAGATTTATTCGTTTCTTTATCTTTTGGAGATTCGTGGTGAGTTCACAAGCTAGAAAACCATATCTCAATTTGAAGAGTTCGATTGCTGAGCTGTTCAAAGCTGAGACGAGATACCTCAAGCAAAGCAATCAGATTGAAAGTGTCTTCGAGAAGCCTTATCTGGATCAAGAAAGTCAGGCCATGCATCTCAAGATCCCAAAACCTGATTGGCCTACTTGGTATCTGCCTCCTTGGAAGCTTGAGAAATGGAAAATCTTTCCTCCTGGAACCAAAGGTGGAGCTAAACCAACCGTAGGGTGTCCTGGTTGTGCGCTGTATGCTGATCCTTCGTTTAATTGCGCTAAAGATCCAGTGGAAATCCACGCTGGGATCTATTGCACTAACACTCCTGGAGCTGCAACAAACAGATTGGTGTCTAAAAAGACTACCAACTACGATCATGTAGGTCCATTTGGACCTGTAAAGTCTCCAACTCACGGGTCTGTGGTTACTGGAGTAGTCGCAGGAGATACAGTCCTTGCGGTTTATGCCGAAAAGGGAACAATTAAGTCTGTCTCTGTCGGCGCTTGGGCTTACATTGGTCCCTCTGCTGCAGTTTTTGTAGACCCGGCACTGCCTGAGCATCGAATCTGCGGAAGGATGATTGATGGAGCAGGGAGTGTCTGCATTGCCTGTGCTGATGTTAAGTGTTGTAATTGTGCTGCTCCTCCAAGTGCTTTCTCGATTGTCTCCTATGATTCGACTATTGCTCCTGGTGGAACTGCGTATGTGACAGTCACTGGAGGTTGTGAACCTTATACCTTTAGCGTAAGTGGACTAGGTTATACTATTGCTAGCTCTAAAGCAATAGGGACTGTTACCTCAGCGGATGGAACCTGCGGAGTGAACTACGGAGCAGTAGCCACAGTCACAATCAAGGATGTTTGTGGGACGAGCAAGACTTGTAAGATCAGAAATGCTGGGGGAGGATGGCTCACTCGGTGCAGTTGGAGTATTACAGCTCCTTGTTCACCAGCAGTATGCAATGCATATAATTGGTGTGATAATCTCTACGAAAAAAACAGTTATGTTGATGATGATAGATGGGAATATCTAAATTGGTCTTGTCGTGCAGGTACTTGTTCTTGGGGTGGGGGTGGTCCAAGTGGTTGTGTAACAGCAGGTTATGGCGATAAACTTCCTTCAAGCTGTCCTACAAGTGCGAATACCTGTACTAACGGACAAGAATGCCCAGGTGATCCAGGATGTCTTTGTATTCCTAACGGCGTTGCATATCACCAATGGGGTTGCGTATGAAACTTCTCGAAGCCTACAACCCAGCCGAGGTTCGCGCCTGCGGTAGAATGGTCAAAGCAATCCAGGCTGCTGGCGGAACTGCTGAGGACATCTTGGGCTACGCTGCCTATGTCGAGGCTAATGCAACTAACCCAAAGTTCATTCACCTTCGACTGGTCCTCAAGCGCCCAGCGTATGAGTCAACTACCAGAGAAGAACTCCTCGGAGCCCTTGGTCCAAAACTCTTGCGCGAGTGGATAAGGATTACGAAGGACTTACTCAAGTTTGAATTCGCCCTTGATGAGATTCGTTCTTTTGTCTCCCAAGAGCGCAAGAAGGAACTCAACTCGACTAACTTTGGCCCTTTTCGGCCCTGAGGCAAGACTGCTCTTCCGGAGGAAGTGCAAAACATTTTATTTTAAGGAGGAACGACAATGGCACTTGGAGAAATTGGACCTTTTCATCCCGCGGAAACTACTTATCAAGATCCTAATGGATATGGTAATGCTCTTCGACTTCGTGCAACTCAAAGTGCGGCTTATCTTACCGCTATGGATTCATTCTACGAGCAGCTCGATGAAACCATTCGAGAGTTCAACGCTACACTTGTCTTTAAGGAAACAGAACTTGCCCAAGTCAAAGGTCTCACTGAGGAGCAGATAGGTCTTAGCAAACGTCAGCTTGACATCAGCGAGGAACAGTACAAATCCGATCTCGCTCTTCGGCAGCAAGCTCTCAAGGAGCAAACAGCTTACCAGACGGGAATGCTTGCAGTTGAGAACAAGAAGGTCAACGCTGCTGCAGGGACAAACTACCTCGGCAGTCAAGCTGCATCCGACAAAGCCTTTGACTTTCTTAAAACAGCTCAAAAGGCCAACCTGGATGCTGCTGCAGCAAGTCAAGCTGCTATGATGAAGTATCTCATTGGAGGTTCTACCAGGAATGCAACTAGTAGTCCTACCTACACTGGGACAACTACTCCTCAAAGTAAAGAGGTCAATTATGCTCTAGCTAGCAATCCTGCTTATGATCCAAGGTATGATTTTAATTATTCTACAGGTAAATATGCATCTGATGAACCTACTTATGGTAACATTGATGAATCTATTTGGGTTTAGGAATTTGAGTATGTGTCCAATTTTTGAACATTTCAAGAGGAAAACTTAGATGCCTGATCAGAATGATATGACTGCGATAGATATTGTCTCGAGGGTAGCTAGTGCTGCAGGAGCAATGCAACGACTGCAGGGAGCTGGACAGGAACAAGAAAATGCTCAGATGCGCGGGATGCTCTTGGCGAGGGAGCTGAGCGGACCGAGCGAACAGGATAAGTTTCAATTCGAGCAGGGGAAGTTTGTGGAGCAGCAGAGAGCAGAACAGGTTAAGTACGCCCTGACTAAGTTCACTGAACTAAGCAAGGAAAGTTCTCCAGCGACGAAGGCTGTGATGATGGGGCATATGGAGAATATATGGTTTATGATGAGTCCGGTGGAGAGGGCAACCTTAGGGATGGTTTATGCTCATAGTCCGCTGAATCCGATTGAGCAGAAGGCTACCTACTGGGACAGTACTATGAGGATTCCACAGGTGAATGCTAAGGCGAGTGAAGACCCTTATGCCTACGGGACACAGATATTTAATCTGGATGATTATAATCAGCAAAGAGCTAATTTTGTCTCTGGAGTGCCTATTCAGAAAAGAAAGATCATCGGAGTTGCTGATGGAGTGTTCGCTGTTCGAGGGGATGACGACAAGGTAAGCATTATGCGCTCGGAGGATCTTGCAGGAGAGCAGTTAGGGAAGAAGCATGGGAAGAGTTTTGGGTCAATTCTGGCTAATAATGGTCTTGTCTTTGGGGAAAAGCAAACTGTTATGGTCGGAGGAGTGCTAAGTGAAGCGGTTAGTGTCTACAATGCTATTGAAGGGAAACCTGTAGGGACAAGGGTTACTCCGACTGCTGGAGCAGTTGCGACGCTGGATAAGGAACAGCAGGACCTGCAGGATCTGCTTGTCTCTTGGGTGACAAAGGACATTGGAGGAAAGACCCAGGGAAGCAGGGTTTATACTGCGGTGCAGAAGATGCTAGATAATGGAGCCTCGATGGAAGAGGCTATAGAATATGTGAAGGAAATCTATCCAGGGAGGAATTTTAGGATTGAGGGAGCTGGAAAGTTCAGAGGTATTTCAAGCCTACTCCCTTGGAACTGGGGTGACGCTTATGTAGAGGGACCAAAGGAGAGGATTATTTCCTGGCCAGGGATAGCAATAAAACTGAATGCAAAGAACGGCTCGAAGGTTGGGTACTATGATGCGAGGTCAGGAAAGGTCTACGGTGGAAGTGGAAAGATGATAGCCGATAACTTGGAAGAACTACAGGCCTATATTGCTACGAGAACTATTGAGGAATTGGACAAAGAAGCGGAGGGTAAGTAATGACTATTGATCTGGCTGGAGCAGGGCTTGAGGATAGCAAAGGAGCAATGCAACTGGAGGCTTGGAAGAGTCCCTTGGCTGGAAGTGGACTTGAGACCTTGGGGAAGGCACCAAAAGCCAAGGAAGAGACTGAATGGGACTATCCGCTGAGGGACTGGGAAGCTGAAGTTGCTGCGAAGTATAATAACACCTACGCGGTGGCGAGGACGCTTGCTGACTTTGTGCCTTATGCAGGACTTGCTATCTTTCCTTCTGCTCGAGATGCTTATGAAAGGAAGAGCGCTGGAGGGCAGACACTGGAACTTGTGCTTGAGGCTATGGGTCTGCTGCCAGCTGTAGTCATTGGTAAGGGTCTCAAGATTGCAGCTGGAGGAGTTGAAAGTGTCTTGGGGCTGGCAGCTAAGCCTGTGTGGAAGATGTTTCCGAAGAAGTTTCAGCCGATTCCTGATGCAACAGTTATGGCTAATCCTTTCGCTGATGGACTGATGAGTGATGTAATTAGGTACCAACATAAGACTGTAGCTGAGCGACTGATGGGAAAGTACTCACTGGAAGCTGATGAAGCTGCTGCGGTGATTGAAGGGAAGACTACGGTCTGGAGACCAGCCGGGAGGTCTGGGGCTTGGACTCCAGAGAGGACAGAACTGTTGGGGAATCTGTACACGAAGGATAATACTCTCAAGCAAGGAGTCCTTGACGACATTCATACTTGGATTAGGCCAAGGGAATATCAGGAACTCACACATTACATCAATCAGGCCAATGGGCTGTTCTACAAGATTACTGCAGGAACTGAGTACAAAAACATTGATGTCCTTCGAGCTGGAGCGACTAGGATCTACGGTCCAGCTGGAAAGGACATGAGATTTGATAACATGACTCTGGATGAACTCGGCCAGGTGATGAATGATGTTCTTCAGCATGGAACAGCCTATCGGAGGACAATGGACATCAGCGGATGGGCCTACCTTCGACCTGATCGCAAGGTCTTTGGTGTCATGGATCTGCCGTGGAATGCTACTAATGGGTTCTTCAATCCAGTTAAGGGACTCCTCAACACAAAGAAAATCGCTGAGACTCAATACGTTCGTGAGTGGCAGGGAATGCTTGCCGGACGGAAGTTTGAAGGCAAACCTTTGCTTGAAATGACTACAAATAGCAAAGGCGAAGTGAAGCTTACGGAACACTATTCTCGAAAAGAATTCGACAACGCAGGAAAGCTTGCAACTGACATAGATCTTGCTCAACGGTCAGGAAAGCCTATGGCTGAGATCCAGGCACTCATGGATGTTGCTCCTCCGAAGGTTCAAGCCATAGCGAAGACAATGTGGGACTGGCACGACAAGATGTATGCGGGATATTTTGCTGGTAAGGTTCCACAACTCTTTGAGAAGGCAGGACTGACAACTGAGGGTCGAGCAGCAATTGAAGGGATTATGTCTCGGCCAGGTGGAGCAGTCGAGGCAGTCAACGGAGCATTGAAGGCTGGGAACAATCTAGACTACAATGGAAAGCTGACTGTAATCAATCAAAATCTAGAATCACTGAAGTCTCTTGCGAGTGAGGAGAATATCAACTGGTTCACAACCAAGGCAATCAAGGATCTTTCGAAAGATGAATTCAAGGGACTTGTTGGAAAGCTTAAAGACCTAAAAGCTAACCTTACCCCTCGAACTGACAAGAGTCCTGACGGCTTCACTGGGTATCTTGAGAACTATACTGCTCGAATTCCGAAGAATGTCCTCAAGCCCTGGACTGCAGAAGGCGGTCTCCCTAGCGGCATGAAGGCCTCCTTTGAGCATCCAGCTCTTGTAGAGGAGTTAGGCTACGAAGTTAAGACAGATATTCCTAGTATCATTGGAGCAAGAGCTCGAGCACAAGCTAATGCTCTTCATCTATTCCCTTACATTGATGATTACAAAGCCGCTGTCTCCAAGTATCCTCCAATCCTCAAGGAGTATGCTACACACTGGCTCAATCGACAGTTAGGAATTACGAGTCCTGCGGATCTATCAACTGCTCGATTCCTAAGTCGCTTCTCCCTCAAGGGTTGGGATGACCGAAGAATCAACAACGTAGCCTCGACGATTACTGACCTGATGTACCTTGGTGGAATTGGGTTCAAACCGTTCTCTGCGATGAGAAACTACATCCAATACGTCCTCATGACCCCAGCGGAGCTCGGTGGAATCAAGGATATTGTCTGGCTTGCTCCAGGAATCAAGAAGGCTATGGAACCAGGACACCGAGAGTATCTTCGCTCAATCGGAGCAATCGCTGAGTACACCCCGGACATTACCTTCAACCTCGAGGTCAGCAAGTATGGTCGAGGCTTCCTAGATAAGACTAGGGACTTCGGCATGTGGATGTTTAAGGCCTCGGACTACCATGTCCGACTTATGACCGGAGGTGCAGCTGTAGCCAAATGGGATTACTACTTTGCCCGCCTCGGCAAAGATGGAATCATCCCTAACAACAAACTCGATGCTTTCCGCTCCAAGATCGGATTTGGAATGCGCGAGCCTGTCGTTCGAAACGAGCTCGACTCTTTTGTCCGCATTGGTACTCCTGAGGCCTACCTCGAAGCCAAGAAGGTCTTCATCAAGGACGTAATCGCTGATTCTCAGTACCTCTACGGCAAAGAGGAAAGCCCACTCATCACCTACAAATGGGGGGCTCTGGGTCGGACTACTCTTGTCTTCCAGTCCTGGTGGATGAACTATGCAGACACTCTCGGCAAGTGGCTTCTCAGGACTCCTGAGGTCCCTGGTCGTGCAGTCTCGAAAACTAACGAGCGACTCTTTGCCTTCATGCTTTCAAGCGCCCTTGCCTTTGAGATCATGCAACCCTTGTGGGGCACAAAACGCTCAGCGACTTCAGTCATGACTGGACCCTTACCCTTGAGCCTTAGCATTCCACCTGCCTGGAAGCCTGTCTTTGACAGTCTCCGTACTGTCACCGATACAGCAGCCCTCCTTACCCCTTGGGGAGACTTGGAGCAAACCCGGAACCAGATGATCCAACTCATCAAGGACAGTGCAATCTTTATCCCTGGAGGAATTCAAGCTTACCTAAGTATCCAAGGAGCCAAGAAAGAAGGTTTCCCTGGAGTTCTCAAATCAATCATCGGTTACAGATCACCAAAGAAAGAGGAGGAAAACAAATGAACGATCAAGTAATCACAGTAATTAAACTTTTCAATGCTGAATCAATCGCCAGTGGTTCTACTTCTTCTCAACCTGCTGAAGGTATCGACCTTCAACGCTTTGCTCAGAATGGGTTTTTCAGTCTTCAGTACACAATTACTGGAACTGGAACCCTCAAACTTGAGTACAATCTTAGCCTTGACGGAGCAAATTGGATTGAACCTACCAGTTCCACTGACATCGGTTCAAGTCTAACTGCATCCACAGGCCCAGGTTCCGATGGCAAAGACATTCTCACCTTCTCCCCTGAGCTCGCGAGATTCCTCAAAATCAAAGCCACTGGCTCTGGAGGTAGTGCTGCAGTGCTCACTCTCTGGATTGCAATGCAGTAACCGTTCAATTTTCGAACACACGGAGGTTGAGGAATGCTTAAGAGCAAACATGGATGGAGTGGGAACTACCGCTGGGGAAGGGACAATCGTTGGAGCAATGATGCCTGGGACTACAATGCACTCCATAGTACAATCTGGGGACCAACAGTGTTGGGGTTAAGTTTTCTGAATGGAATTGCTTTTGCAAAGATCCAAGGAGCTACCCTTGCTGCCTACACTGGAACTGCAGGGACAAGTACTCCTTACAAACTAGTCCTTCATGACTCTGCAGGTGTTGCTGCTTCTGGTTTTATCGCAAACGCAGATGCTGCGGAAGGATTAGATACTGATCTTGTTACAGTTGGAAACTTTGCTTCTGACAATATTGCTTGGGTCAAAGGAACTGGTTGGTCTATTGGTAGTGGTGTAGCAACTAAAGGTGCTGGAGCTGGAGTGCTGATTGAACAAGACATCAGCGCTGTAGCTAATACTCTCTACAAGATTGTCTTTGATCTGACTCGAACTGCTGGAACTTTTTGGCCTTCCTTTGGTTCTACTACAGCTATAGCAGTACTTGCCGCAAGTGCAACTTATACTTACTATGTTAACTGCGGTGGAACTGATAGTAAAATCACTTTCAATAACGATTCTGCTTTTCGAGGAACTCTTGACAATGTAGTAGTCCAACAGGTTCTTCATGTTGGTGCTACAGGAAATCACATCGTCAGCGCAAAAGCTGGTTCAACGAGAAATTGGACCTCAATCGGGACAGGGTTTAACTACAATTCCTCAGCTTATCGAGCTGAGATTCGAAGGGCATAAACTGGAGATCGAATCTAATGACTACTGAACAGGAACAGGAATTATGCACTCGACAATGTAGATATCACGAGGAGATTATGGCAAGAGTAAACGGTTCTATAGCAAAGTCAAGTATTAAATGGATTGCTACAATTTTTGCTATTCCTGTCCTTTTTGCAATCCTCGTCACCTATGCCTTTGTGACTAGTGCAGACTATCGGTATGGTTCAATAGTAACTGCGACTCAGAATCAGACCAATATTAGACTACTAGACGAAAGGACTCTAAACCTGAAGGGTGAAATTGTCAGCCTTCAACTCTCTATAGCAGGTGATATTTTAGGGATAAAAAATGACCTAAAGGAAATTACCAAAGAACTCAGGAATAATCGTAAAAAGGAGTAGCAAATGGAATTGCTGATTAAATCTATCAAACGAAATGAAGGATTCAGAGATCGTGTTTATCTGGATAGTGAAAACAAACTAACCTGTGGATGGGGACATTACTTATGGGTTGGATCAAAAGTACCTTTGGTTGCCTGCGAAGAGTTTTTCAAGCAGGATCTTGCGGATGCAGTGAGCTCTTTTCGGACGATACAGTCGTATTTGAGAAGACAATTGAATCCTGCCAGAGCGAGAATAATCACCGAGATGATCTTCAATATGAATCTTGCCAAGGTGCTCAAGTTCCAAAAGATGTGGATGGCAATAGAGTTACGAGACTTTGACACAGCAGCAAAGGAAATGCTCAACTCAAAGTGGGCTGAGCAAACCAAAGGGCGAGCTATTGAGCTTGCTGAAATTATGAGAAAGGGGGAATAAATTATGGACTGGAAAGATATAGCTGGAACAGTAGCAAAGGCAGCTCCCTTGCTTGGCGGTGCCCTTGGTGGGCCTGTCGGCGTTGGTATCGGAGGGTTGGTTGCTTTGATTAGTTCAGCGTTTGGTTTGACCCCAGCTGAAACAACCCCGGAGAAGATCAGTCAGTTGCTCGCCACTGATCCGGAAGCTACGATTAAGATAGCTGAGCTCGAAGCAAACAATAAGATTGAACTCCAGAAGTTCGTTTTGATGCAGAGTTGTCTGGCACTGCAAGAGAAACAAGCTGAGTTAGCAGATACGGACAGTGCAAGGAAGAGAGAAACTGCGGTAGTACAGGCCACAGGCAAGCTGGATATTAATTTATATCTTCTGGCCTGGACTATCGTGCTAGGTTTTTTCGGTCTTACCGCTTTGCTTATGTATGTCAAACTGCCTATGGGTCAGACTGAGGTAATCTTTATGTTATTCGGTGGTCTTGTTTCGGGGTTCAGCACAGTGCTGGGATACTTTTTTGGATCCAGTCGGGGCAGTCTCATAAAGAGTCAACTACTCGCGACGAAGTAAAACACTACTAGTCCGAGCCAAAAAGCGAGAGGCAACGCGACTCGGACAAGTAGTTACTCATAGTGGTAGCTTATGACTCAGTGGTAGCTTATGACTTTCACCGTTCAACATTATCTTAACTGCCTCATCCCATGTCCAATGCAGTCCTCCTGCTTTAACGCGTAGACTGACAATAGCATCTAATCGTGATCTAAGTTCTTTTTCCCTAATAAGCCAACCTTGGCTTAATTTATCTACACACCATTCTTTAATGACAAATCTTCTCTCGGTCATTTCATTCCTGCCTTTCCGAGCCAAGAAATTCTTCCTTCGGGAAATTCTCCTGAGAAACTCGATCTTGTTAGTCCCATCGACTCAATTGTTGCAAGAACTCCTTGGAGTTCCGTTTTGTTCAAGTGTCTATAGTTCAGCTTCATTAGCTCTCTAAAGCTCGCATGCTTGAGTACCTTTATCTGTCCCATTACTCGTTGGACATCTGGTCCAGTCTTGCTCCTTCCATGCCCTCCAAAAGCATCGCTTGCAGTCTTGACCACAGATTCGAGCAACTCTACTGCTGCCTTAATCTCCGGCGGAGTGATAATCAGTTCATCAGAGTATCCTACCCTCAGTGCCATAGCTACCTTCAGGACTATTGTATGCATCCTCCCAACGAATGGGTGGAGCCGCTCGTCGGGGACTTCTTGGAGCTTCTCGTCTATCCTCTTGTACCACTTGTCAAAGATCTCAAATGCTTCTGGGTCCCACTCGAAGGGACCGATCAGCTCACTGTGAATATGCATCAAATCACTGATCAGACTTTGCCACAGCTTTCCTTGCTTTTCGAGGATAGCGAGATTTCCAAGATCTTCGATCCCTCTGAGCCAGGGTATGGTGACTCGCTTATAAACACAGTCTCCGTAGACGATGACGAATCGAGAAGTGAAGCCACCTCCAATGGCAGATTGAGGCAGATTGTCCATGATCCATCCTGGTGTGGTTGCAGCGAGACAGTTGACACAAACATTATAGAGCTTATCTTGTCCTTTTCCTTCAGTCTCATATTTCCATACGTCTTGAGAGTCATAGACATCAGTCAGCACCTCCACCATTTCCTTCAGGTTCACTGCAAATATCGAGGAGAATTCACTCGACGTAAGGCTTAACGCACACTGAGGCATAGGCTTGCCTTTGAAATAGAACTGTTCTGTTGCTCCAGTTTTCTCAAGAGCACTTGTAAACCTTCGCTTTGAAGAGGAGTCTGCCGCAACTGGGACATTCAATTCCCCAAGGATCTTTTTCGAGAACGAGATCGGTGCATTCTTTCTGCAGGCTGGTGGCCCAACAAGCAGAACATACAAATTTGGGTACAACTTTTCTTGCCCAAAGAACAGCCAAGTCTTCCTCTGCATCGCAGATGCCAGCGTGCTTATCCCTGACCATAGCCAAAATTGCCTCGGTGCCTCCGTTTGTTCAACGAATTCCTTGAGACCTTCCAACCAAGAAGCCAAGTGTCGAGCCATTGTTGCTCCTATTCCAGATCAGTTCCAGTTGCATACCTGTATTCCATCTCCGCGTTAATCGCCTCTTGCAGCTTTGGATACTTCTTCTTAAACCAGTTTGTCGTGCTGAGATAATTCAAATAGCTATCCGGGACTTCTCCTATCAAGCACCCTTGATACTTCCCAAACGATAGAACTGCTGTTCTTTCATCCATTTTTGCTCTCCTTTATTTCTTTCAGATTTCCCCAATTGGGGCCGAATTTGAAACTGCAAGGGATCGTAAGTTCTCGATTGTGAAGGACAATAGGCCTCTCCATT
>Ga0315284_10002664_pt1 | contig 25469 bp, 26 predicted proteins | sample YL17G09_16_MG_FD_203696 | JGI IMG/M metagenome (GOLD analysis project Ga0315284, IMG submission 203696) | Sediment microbial communities from Yellowstone Lake, YNP, Wyoming, USA - YL17G09_16 | ecosystem: Environmental > Aquatic > Freshwater > Lake > Sediment | place: USA: Wyoming | collected...
CCGCCTCCATGAGCTCCTGGGGGATGCCCTGAAGGGCGGCGAGATAGATGATCACGTCGAACCCCAGCCAGCCCCAGACGGTCATGAAGACGATACAGACGAGGGCCTGGTTCGTATCCTGCAGGAAGCCCTGTTCGGGCAGCCCGACGAGGCTGAGGAAGTAGTTGACCAGGCCGAAGACGGGGTCGAGCAGCCAGAGGAAGATGATCCCCGTGGCCACCGTGGAGGTGACCACCGGGACGAACACGGCAAGGCGGTAGAAGCGCACCCCTCTGAGCTTGCGGTTCAGAGCCCAGGCGACCAGCAGCGACCCGGCCACCGAGAGCGGCACGAACAGCGCCGTGTACACCAGCGTGTGCCGCACCGAGGCCATGAAGACCGGGTCCTTGGCCAGCGCCTGATAGTTGGCCAGCCCGACCCAGCTGGGCGCGGAGACCAGGTCGTTGGCCTGGAACGACATGATCGCCGACCACGCGATCGGCACCAGCCCGAAGATCCCGATGAGCACCACGGCCGGGGCGACGAACAGCCACCCGGCCACATGGTCCGAGCCGAGCGCCCGGCGCGCCGTTGACCCGGGGGCGAGCATCAGCGCGGGGCGGCCGGGCCGCTCACTGCACGGGGATGGCCAGGATGGCGTCGGTCTTCTGAGCCGCCTCATCCAGAGCCGTCTGGGCGTCCGCCTTGCCGAGCAGCACGGCGACGATCGCCTGGCCCAGCGCCTCAGAGATCTTCGAGTACTGCGGGACCGTCGGGCGCGCCTTCACGGCGTTGTTCATGTTCTCCACGAAAACGTCCACGCCCGGGTACTTCTTCAGGAAGGTCTGGTAATCGGGCAGCTTCGTCTCGGACTCGCGCAGCGGCAGGGCGCCCACGGCGAGGTTGTAGGTCAGGTTCTGCTGAGCGGCGGTGAACCACGTGATGAACTCCCAGGAGGCCTGCACGCGGGCGGCGCCGTTGTTGAGGATCACCCAGTTGTCGGGCCCGGAGATCGTCTGGTGGTTCACGAAAGCCGGCATGATCTGGATGCCGACGTCGACGTTGGGGAACGACGGCAGGTCCCAGGGCCCGGTGACCAGCATGCCGATGCGGTCGGCGTTGAACACGTTGGAGATCTTGGTGTTGGTGATGTCGATGTAGACCGACTTGTCCACGGTGGCCATGTCACCGAGCATCGTCAGAGCCTGCACGCCGGCCGGCGAGTTGAAGGCCGCCCGCTTGTTGTCGGGGGTGAGGATGTCGCCGCCGGCCTCCCACAGCATGGCTTCCCAGTGCCACACGGTGTCTTCGCTGCCGTCGGCCGGGTACGCCCAGCCGAATTGCTTCTTGGACGGGTCGGTGAGCGCCTTGGCGGCGGCGCGGAAGTCGTCCCAGGTCCACTCCGCCGTGGGGTAGCCGACGCCGGCCTGGTCGAAGAGCTTCTTGTTGTAGACGATGGCGAGGTTGTCGACGAGCGCCGGGATACCGACGATCTTGCCGTCCACGGTGGCCGCCAGGCGCTCGGTCGGCCAGAAGTCCTCCCAGTCGACCGAGGGGTCGTTGGCGATCAGGTCGTTCAGCAGAACGACTTTGGGGCTCTTGACGATGTTGGCCATCCACGAGCCGAAGAGGTACGTGATGTCCGGAGGCTTGCCGCCGGCGATGGCGGTCAGGGTCTTCTGAAGGGCGAAGTCGCTGCCCCCGTTGTAGAGCGCCGTGACCTGGATGTTGGGGTTGGCCTGGTTCCATTCGGCCACCAGGGCGTCGTCCGCCGTCTTGGCGTAGTCGATGTCCCCGTGCCACATGGTGATGTTCACGACGCCGGTGGGGCTGGCGTCGGGGGAGGCCGGCGTACCGTCGCCGGAAGATCCGCAGCCGGCCGTCAGTGCCACGGCTGCGAGGACGAGGGCCAGCAGGCCCACGATGCCGATCGACTTGCGCCTCATTGTCTGCCCCCTGTTGTCGAAGTCATCACGATTGCAGCACTACGGATCTGGTGAGATGCCGCGGCCGGTCCGGGTCGAGGCCCTTGGCCTCGGCCAGCAGGCCGGCGACCCGATGGACGCGCACGAGCTCCGCCATCGGGTCGAGCTCGCCGGGAACCACGGTAGCCCCGGTGCGGGCAACTTGTTCGAGCAGCTCCGCCTCGATGTCGCCGAGCGCCCACACGACGCTGTGCGGCTCGGCCACGCTGATTGGGCCGTGCCGGTACTCCATGGCCGGATAGGCCTCGGTCCAGGCCTGGCAGGCCTCGCGCAGCTTGAGCGCCGCCTCGTTGGCCAGACCGATGGTCCAGCCGCGGCCGAGGAACACGAAGTGCGCGAAGGCGACGGGGTCGAAGGGCAGAGGCTCGGCCAGGGCCCGCTCGGCGTCGGCGATCGCGGGCCCCAGGTGCTCGCCGAACGTGGCTCGGAACAGGGCCAGCACGGTGGTCGCGAAGCGCGTCTGCACGACCGAGCGCTCGTCGGCCGCCTCGAGGAGGATGCTGCGCCCGGCGGCTCGCACCACGGGCGAATCGGGGACCGCCGAGATGGCGATGGTGGGCGTGCCGCGGCGCGCGGCGCGGAGGGCACGCACGATCTCCGTGGTCGTGCCCGAGCGGGAGATGACGACGACGGCGTCGTAGCGCCGGCCCGGCGGCATCTCGGTGGGCGTGAAGGCGTCGGTCTCGCCGAGGCCGGCGGCCTCGCGCAGCGCCGCCACTGACTGGGCCATGAACCAGGAGGTGCCGCAGCCCACCACGGCGAGGCGCGCGCCGGCGGCCGGCAGGGCCTCGCGCGCCTCTGCGGCCATGGCGGCCGCGGTGCGCCACATCTGCGGCTGCGAGGCGATCTCTTGTTCAAGTGCGCTCATTTGTCGGCACTTTACGTCAGATGTGCGCAGATTGCAACGTCACTTGTGCTTGGCGGTGTATGGTCTTGCGATGGGCGAAGCTGACACAGATGCCGGCGCGGCGGACCTGAGGCTCCGCGACTACCTGCCCCGCCCGGCCCTGCGCGTCGCTGAGCATCGCGTGGAGAGCGCCGCCCACCCCGCCGTGGACGCGCACAACCATCTGGGGCGCTGGCTCAGCGAAGATGGGGACTGGGTGGTGCCGGACGTGTCGCGTCTGCTCGCGGACATGGACGCCGCCAACGTGCGCGCGATGGTCAATCTGGACGGGCGCTGGGGCGACGAGCTGGAGGCGAACCTGGAGCGCTACGATCTCCGCCACCGCGGCCGCTTCGTCACCTTCTGCCACCTTGACTGGGCCGAGACCGCCACGCCGGGGTTCGGCGAGCGCCTGGCGCAAAGCCTGCGGCGCTCGCTGGCCGCCGGCGCCCGGGGGCTCAAGGTGTGGAAGGATCTCGGGCTCGACCTCACCGACGAGCGCGGCGAGTTGCTCCTGCCCGACGACGAGCGGCTGGCGCCGGTGTGGCAGGTGGCTGCCGAAGAGGGCGCCCCGGTCCTGATCCACAGCGCCGATCCGCGGGCGTTCTTCGCGCCGGTCGACGCCACCAACGAGCGTCTCGAAGAGCTGCTGGTCAACCCCGACTGGTCGTGCGCGCATCTCGGCAACGGGCACTACGAGCGCCTGCTCGAGGCACTCGAGGGGCTGGTGGCCGCCAACCCGGCGACGACCTTCATCGCCGCGCACGTGGCGGGCGCCGCCGAGGACCTCGACAGGGTCGAACGCTGGCTGGGCACCTATCCGAACCTGTTCGTGGACATCGCCGCGCGAATCGCCGAGCTGGGCCGCCAGCCGCGGCGGGCGCGTCAGCTGATCGTGCGGAATGCGGACCGCGTGCTCTTCGGTACAGACGTCTTTCCGCCCAGCCTGGGAGAGTACGGGGTCCACTTCCGCTTCCTCGAGACCGAGGACGAGCATTTCGCCTACGCGCTCGACGAGCCACCGCCTCAGGGGCGCTGGCGCATCTCCGGGCTAGGGCTGCCGGGCGACGTGCTGGACCTGGTCTACGGCGGGAATGCCGCGCGGCTCATCCCGGGCCTGGGGCGCGATCCGGGTTTGGCGGGGGCGGGACCGTGCAACCTACGATGAGATGACCACGCACGACTCAACCCGAGAGAGGCAAGCGTTTTCGACGGCCGGTCGCGGTCCGCACGATCATGTGGCCGGCGGCCGCATCCAGTTTCTCGGCCACGCGACCACACTGATCGAGCTCGACGGGACGAGGCTCGTCACCGACCCGGTCTTGCGCCGTCAGGTCGGTCCCCTCCACCGGCGAGTCCCGCCGCCACTCTCGCGTCCTCTGGCAGATCCCGCTGCGATCCTCCTCTCGCACCTGCATCTCGACCACTACGACCCGGTCTCGCTGCGCATGTTCCGCCGCGACACCCCGGTCCTGGCTCCCGTGGGCGCGCGCGGCTCGCTTGAATGGCGCGGCTTTCGGGACATCCACGAGATGGCGCCGGGCGACCGGCTGCGGGTGGGCGCAGTGGAGATCGTCGCGACTCCGGCACGGCACCGCGGCACGCGCCACCCGCTGGCCGCACGTACGCCCAGCCTGGGGTACGTGGTGAGCGGCAGCCGCAGTATCTACTTCGCCGGCGACACCGGGCTCTTCCCTGGCATGGCCGACCTCTGGGACGGCCTCGACGTCGCGCTCCTGCCTATCGCCGGGCTGGGACCGTGGATGCCGGAGTTCAAGCACCTCAGCCCCCGGCACGCGGTGCACGCGGCGCAGCTGCTGCGGCCCAGGCTTGTGATCCCCATCCACTGGGGCACCTATCACCTGCCCGGCACGGTGATCATGCGCCTGCGGCCGGACGTCCACCGCCGGGCGCCGCTCATCTTCATGCGCGAGGTGGAGGTCTTGGCGCCCGGGATCCGCACCGTGATGCTCGACCCCGGCGAGAGCCTCGATCTCGCCGAGGTGCTTCCGCCCTTGTCGCGAACGGCGTAGGGCGTCGGGCCGAACGGCGTCGCCGGCGCCTCACTGTTCGCAGGCCGCCGCGCAGCGGTCGAGCACCCTCCCGATGTGCTGGCGGACCAACGCGGTCGGCTCGCGCTCGAGCGGGCCGGCTACGACCTCCGCACGACCATGATCTACACCCACGCGCCCAACCGCGGCAGCCTCGGCGTGTGCAGCCCCATCGATGGTTTGTGAGGGTTTGTGAGGCGGCTTACATGGACTGCGATGGCCGCCTGCCCGCGATCCGGCGCGGGGTCGAAGGAGCCTCGCGATGCAGGTTCTTCTGGTCTCCCTCCGATTTCGGTGGTAGCGTCTCCCATGGAAAGGGGCAGTCTGCATTTAGGGTCTTACGCAGACCGCATACTCCTTGTTGGGCACGAGAGGAGGGGGCTTTGAGGAAGGTCGGGGTCATCGCGCTGGTCCTCGCCGGCATCTGGGTGCTGACCCAGGCTCTGAACTTCCTCGGGGGCCTGCTCACGTTCCTTCTGGCGGACACGCCGGGCAACGGTGCGCCGAGGGCCGTCGTGATACTCGTGTCGCTGCTGCCGGCGGTCAGCGCTCTGGCTCTCGGCGTCGTGCTCATCGCGCGTCGTGAAGCGCTTGCCGAGCGCTGGTTCGAGGACGGTGGGCCTGAGCTGCGGCTGACCGGTGCCTCCCTCCTGCGCGCCGGCCTGCTCATCATCGGCGTCGGCATGGTCGCCCAGGCGGTGCCCACACTGTTCGAGGCGCTCACGTGGCCCTTCGTCTTCGCTGGCCAGGACCCATCTGGCAACATCCGCGCGTACGTCCTCGAGGTCCTTCCGCAGGTCGCCGTGGCCGTGGCGGGCGTCGTCGTCGGGCTGGTCCTGATCGCCGCCTCGCGCTCACTCAGCCGTCGCCTCTGGTTCGGCCGGACCGCCGCGGAGGCGGAGGCCCCCGTGCGCGCCCGGTGCCCGTCGTGCGGCGCAGCGTTCGACCCCGCCGACTACGAGGTCGGCCTGTTCACGCCGACCTGTGATGCATGCGGCAAGCAACTCGATGTGGCTGGCCGAACAAGCAAGACCTGACGCGCAGCAGCGCACAGGCAAGGTGGAAGCGCGCAGCGCGCAGGTTGTGCGCGGTGCGTTATGCGAACAGCGCGGACCGGTCCTTGACATGTGTCACGTGACACATTACATTTGACCTATGATCAAGACGTTCGCCGATCGGCACACCCGGGACCTGTACGTCAAGGGTAAGTCGAAGCGGTTTCCGCCCGATATCGCCAAGCGATCGGCACGCAAGCTGGAATACGTCGACCTGGCCACTGGCCTTGACGACCTCAGGGTGCCGCCCGGCAATCGGCTGCACGAGTTGGAGGGTGATCGCAAAGGGCAGCGCTCAATCTCCGTCAACGAGCAGTGGCGTATCTGCTTTCGGTTCGTCGACGGCGATGCCTATGACGTCGAGCTCACGGACTACCACTGATGGACGAGGTGTGAGATGAGCATTCCGAACACAGGCAAGATGGTGCGCCGGCCCACCCACCCAGGCGAGATGCTGCGCGAGGACTTCCTGCCGGACTACGGGCTCACGGTCGTCGGTCTAGCTAAGGCTCTAGGCGTCTCCCGCCAGTCGGTCAACGAGCTGCTACGCGGTCGGCGGGCGGTCAGTCCGGCGATGGCCTTGCGCCTGTCACGGCTGTTCGCCAATTCGCCGGAGTTCTGGCTCAATGCGCAACGCGCCGTCGACCTTTGGGATGCGGCGCAGGCTATCCAGGCGGAAGTCGAGCGCATCAAGCCCCTGAGAGTCGCCTGACTTCAAGTTTGAAGCGTAACACTTCTTCCCATGACAACGGCATCCACCAGACAGCCGCTGCGCGGCTGCAGGTGATGCCGCCGACGTTGGGCAGGATCTCGGGAAGGAGGTCGGCGATGCGGATTCCGTTGTCGTGGTCTCGTCCGCGGCGGCTGGCCGCTGCGACGGCCGTAGCCGTGGCCCTGCTCGCACTTGCGCTGGCTGGGTGCGCCTCGTCCGCGCCCCCAACCAACCCTTCCTCCGCCCCTCTTCCGCCCAGTGCCGCCGTGGGCTACTGGCGCTCCCCTGCGGACTTGAAGCCTTCGAAGCTCGTGTGCATTCGCCTGATTGAAGGTCGCTACTTCCTCTGGTGGACGCCAACGAGCGCGCGTGCGTCGTTGGTGGTGGAGGGCAACCGTCTGGTACGGCACCACTACTACCCGAACGGCCAGGAGATGGAGCGGGAGGTGTTCTGGGCAAGGCCCGGCGGCACGCTGGCGTTTACTTTCTACCTCCACCCAAGCGACACTACGTCGCCGTCCCCGACGCCCCCGATCGTGAACTTCACGAAGGCCACGGGCACTGCCGCTCAGCTCGCGGCCGAGTTGCGCGGCAGGTTCGCCGTGCCGACCATTGAGAAGCAGGTCGGCATTCTGGTGAACGCTCTGGGGGACTGGGCCAGCCGGCATGGCGGCTTCCCGCCGCGTGCGGCTCTGCTTCCCGGAGGTGCCTTCTGGAAGTGGAAAGGCGCGCCGCACCTCACCAACGCGGTCAGCGGCGGACCAATGGTGCTGGGCAGCGGAGCGGGCAACTTCGACTACACGAGCACCGGCAACTTCAGCGGCAGCTATAGCTACTCCATAAGCGGCCACCTGCCATACGGCCTCGGCGAGTACACTACGGGCGAGAGCCGGTCTCCGTGACTCTGCCCAACAAGCGGATCAACCCGACTCGCTCTGCACGCGGGTTATCCGCCAGAGGTTCTGTGAGGTCCAAGCATCACCGTACGCTTCGGGCATCCGGTGGTATCGTTGCAGTCAGGTAAGGAGGTGTTCGCCATGGCTACACAAGAAATCGGATCTGACCCCGACGTCATGATGGGCAAGCCCGTCGTCGAGGGCACACGCATCACGGTCGAGTCCATCCTCGAGGAGCTCGGCGCCGGCCGGACGATCGAGCAGCTCCTGGAGGCCCATCCTCGGCTCACGCGCGAGGGCGTGCTCGCCGCCGTGCGTTTCGGCGCCGAAGTCCTGCGCGCCGACGTCGCCTACCCGGTCTCCAAGTCGGTGGCGTGAGGCTCCTCGCCGACGAGGGCATCGACGCGGTCATCGTCGCTCGGCTGCGAGTCGCCGGCCCCGACGTCATCTACGTCGTTGAACTCTCGCCGGGCATCACCGACGATGCCGTGCTTGGGCTCGCCAATGCCGATGAGCGCATCCTCATGACTGCGGACAAGGACTTCGGCGAGCTCGTGTTCCGCCTGCGTCGAGTCGCGTTCGGTGTGCTGCTCGTGCGCTTGCCGGGGCTTTCCTCGGCGAGCAAGGCGGATGCCGTCGCCCAGGTGATCGGCGAGCACGGTGAAGAGATGCCCGGGGCGTTCACCGTTCTCTCCGCTGGGCTTGTGCGAATCCGACCGCCACTCTGGCCGAGACTCACCTGACTTCAACTTTGAGTGCAACGTTTGCGCTCTCGCCTACCCGGTCGTGGCACGCAGCTTCAGGTCAGAAGCGCGGCGACGAGATCCGCGTCTGGGCTGCGACGCCGAGGCATCACCTCTCCCGGCCGCGTCGGCTTGTCTCATCGCGCTCGTCGTCGCAGGCGGCCGCGTAAAGGTCGAGCACGCGCCGGATGTGGTGGCGGATCAGGGCCACGGGCTCGGCCGGCAGACGACCCTCCTGGGCGACGCCGGAGCTCCCGGGCAGAAACTCGTCGATGAGCGCTGCCGGGATGGGGCGCTCGGAGAGGTTGCGCAGCAACCCGGCGAGCGCCTCCTGCACCTCCGCCTGCGGCCAGTAGTAGCGGCAGCGGTCGCTGTAGCTGAAGGCGCGCATGCGCCGCACCTCCTCGGGGCTGCCTTGGTAGTACGCGGCCCAGTGCTCCGGATGCCGCCTCATGACTTCGTCCAGTACGTCGCGCAGGCGCGAAGGCTGGGCGCCCGGCCGACCGCGCAGCACCTCCCTCTCGATCTCCTCGAGGGCGAACACCGCTTCACGAAACGCAAACGTCAGCCAGGGGCCCACCTTGAGGATGGCGAAATGGTCCTCGACCAGCTGCCGCAGCGCCTCGGCGCTCTGGTAGTCCGTCGAGTGAGCCTCGTAGACCAGCCTCGGCCGGCGCTCCACCAAAGCGGTGAGACCGCTCGCCGCCGCGCGGTCGTAGGCGCTCACGGTGGCATCGCCGAACTCGACGCCGGGCTGCACCACCACGGCGATCACGCGCTCCCATGCGGCGGCGAGGCCGGCGCTCCGAAACGCCTCACAGGTCAAGTCGAGAGTGCGCTCTACATCCTCCACCGGCGTGACTGACGGCCCGACCTGGGCGGCCTCCTCGCCGCCGGGGGCGGGCACCTCGGTGCCGATGACGTAGAGCGGCGCCGGCGAGCCGGCGGGCAGCTGTGCGAAGGCCGTCTCGGCAGCCGCGCACAGCTCCGCGGTCCGCTGCGTGGCGATCTCCTCGGGCAGGGGCGCCGCCGCCGCGCCGGGGTCGTCGGCGCAGCGCATGCTCGCATCGAGTTGGATCTTCGCGTAACCGGCCGCGACGCAGCCGCGCACCAGTTCGCGGGCGTTGCCCATGGCCGTGTCTGCGGGTTCGAGTCGCCACGGGTACGGCCCCAGATGGTCGCCGCCGAGCATCACGCGAGCGGGCGGCACTCCGGCGGCGGCGGCGAGAGCCGCGACGAAGTCGCGGAAGTCCGCCGCCGTCATCCCCGTGTAGCCGCCGGACTGGTTGACCTGGTTGGACGTGGACTCGACGCAGACGAGGCCGTGGCCGCGGGCGGCGTGCAGCAGCGCCGTCTCGAGGACGAAGCGGTTGGCGGAGCAGACGGAGGTCAGCCCCACGGGTCGGCCGCCGCGGTTGGCGGCCACGACCTCACGAATGAGGTCGGTGGGGCGCCGTGCCCCAGCCGGGTTCACGGATCGCACTCCCGGGACGGGCCGCCGGGAGCGGGGAGGAGCCCTTCGATCACGGTCAGGGCCTCGGCGAGCGTCGGCTGGCCCTCGACGCCGCCGGGGCGGCGCGCAGAGAGCGAGCCGCAGGCGACGCCCAGTGCGAGACTCCGGCTCACGTCCCAGCCCTGGAGGCGCGCGCAGAGAAAGCCGGCGTCGAAGGAGTCGCCGGCGCCGACGGTGTCGGCGACGTCCACGGCCGGAGTCGTGACGTGTACCAGGCGGCAGCCGTCGTGGGCCAGGGCGCCGGCCGCGCCGAGCTTGATCACCGGCAGCGGGCCGCGGGCCGCCAGGACCGTCGCCGCCACGGCCGGGTCGGTCGCGCCGCTCACGGCGGCCGCCTCCGCGGCGTTGACGAAGAGCACGTCCACGGCGGGCAGCACGTCCGCGAGCCCGCCGTCCCAGGTCTCCGCGGGATCCCAGTTGAGGTCGAGAGACGTGCCGGCGCCGGAGGAACGCGCGGCCGCGAAGAGGCCGCGCAGACCCGGCGCCAGCCGCGGCTGCAAGAAGAAGGAGCTCGCGTGCACGTGGCGCGCCGCGCCCACGAGCGCCGGGTCGATCATCCCGGCCTCCAGGGCAGCGATGCAGCCGGGGTAAGTGACGATGGCGCGATCGTCCCCGCGCGCCAGCGCGACGGTGAGCCCGGTCGCCAGATCCTGGCGGATCGCGACGGCCCCGACATCGACTCCGCGCCGCGCCAGCTCGGCGATCATGAAGCGGCCGCCGGGGTCGTCGCCGACGACCCCGGCGAGCGCCGTCCGCAGCCCGAGCCGGGCCGCCGCGCAAGCCATGATGCCGGCCGAGCCGCCGACGGTCAGGGCGCCGCCCTTGGCGAGCTGCTCGGCCTGCCCGTAGGCGAGTGCCGCCGGGGCGCCATGGACGACGACGTCCGGGTTGACGTCTCCGATGACCAGCAGGTCGAAGGCGGGACTCATGTGCCGCCACTCACCGCAGCGCCTCCGGCATCATGTCGCGCTCGGCCGCCAGCATCTCGTAGACCAGGGCCTCGATCTGCGCCAGGGAGAGCACCGCGGCGGCGTTGGGGTCGAGCGTCACGGCCTGCAGCACGTGGTCCCGCCGGCCCTCGAGCGCCGCGCGCACCGTGAGCTCGACCACGTTGAGGAAGGTCCGGTCGAGCGCCGCGCACTGGGCCGGGAGGTCGCCCACATGCGTGGGCTGCAGCCCGGCCCGGTCCACCAGGCAGGGCACCTCCACGCAGGCGTCCTGCGGCAGGTTGGTGATGAGGCCGGTGTTGCGCACGTTACCGTACACGGTGCGCGGCACCCCGGTGACCATGGAGTGGATGATGAGCGCCGCGTACTCGCCGCTGCGCTCGATCTCGAAGGGCTCGCCGGCGGCCAGCATGCGCTTCTCCTCGGCGTACATCTCGAGGTTCTCCTCGCTGCGCCGCACGTACTCGCCCACGGGGATGCGCAGGCGCTCTATCTCGGCCTCGTCGCGCATGAACCAGGGTACGTACTCGGCGAAATGCTCGCTGCTCTCTGTGGGGAAGTAGCCGAAGCGCTTGTAGATCTGCACGCGGACGTGGCGGCCGAGCCCTTCGGGGTCGGCCGCGATCGCCGCGTCGAGCGCCGGGTAGAGGCTGCGGCCGTCGTGCTCCACGCGCAGCACCCAGCTCATGTGGTTCACGCCGGCGCCGTGGAAGGTGATCTCCTGCGGGGGCACGCCGACGTACTCGGCCACCTGGCGGCTGGTGTTCTGGATGGAGTGGCAGAGGCCGACGATGTTCTGGTGCGGCGAGCCCGCGTACCAGGCCCAGCAGTTCATCGCCATGGGGTTCGTGTAGTTGAGCATCCAGGCGCCGGGGCACAGCTCGGCCATGTCGTCGGCGATGCCGAGCATGACCGGGATGGTGCGCAGGGCGCGGAACACGGCGCCCACCCCCGAGGTGTCGGCGATCGTCTGCCGCAGGCCGTACTTCTTCGGGATCTCGAAATCGAGCAGCGTCGCCGCGTGGCCACCGACCTGGATCACGTTGACGGCGAAGTCGGCGCCGTCGAGGGCGCGGCGGCGGTCGGTGGTCGTGCTGATCCGGGCATGGGCGCCAAGCGTGTCGTTGGTCCAGCGCGCCATCGCCTCGGCGGTGGCGAGGCGCTCCTCGTCGATGTCGTGCAGCACGATCTCGGCGCCGGCCAGCTCGGGGAAGGAGAGGATGTCGCCGAGCAGGTTGCGCGTGAACTCCACGCTGCCGGCGCCGATGAACGCGATCCTGGTCATGCCGTCGCCATCCTTTCAGCGGGCGCCCGCGGGGCGGCGGCCCGTCACTGTCTTGCCGGGGCCGCGCCCCAAGTGAAGCCGCGCGGCCGTTCTTGAGCGATAGTGTGCCAAATCATGCAGAAATGAGCAAGACCACTCGGTGCAGCCGCGCCTGCACAGTCCCCCCGCGGCGCGTCGTGCGCCTGCGGTAAGCTCTCCTCGGGCGAGCAAGGAGGCAGCGTGAAGTCACACACCGTGTACAAGACGTTCCACGTCGAGCAGCGCCGCGCGTTCGTGCGCATCACCGAGGACGTGCGGCGCGCCGTCGACGAGTCCGGGATCAGAGAAGGCATGGCGCTGGTCTCGGCGATGCACATCACCGCCGGCGTGTGGATCAACGACGACGAGCCCGGCATCCAAGCCGACGCGCTCGAATGGCTCGACAAGCTGGCGCCGCCGTCCTGGCAGCCGCCGGCCGACGACGTCGCCCGGCAGCTGCTGCCCGACGGCGGCGACTACCGTCACCATCGCGGCGGCGAAGACAACGGCGACGCCCACCTCAAGAACCTGCTCGTGCACCACCAGGTGATCGTCCCGGTCACCGACGGCAGGCTCGACCTCGGGCCCTGGCAGGCGGTCTTCTACTGCGAGTTCGACGGGCGCCGCGACAAGCGGCTCATCATCAAAGTACTGGGTGAGTAGGATCGCGGGCAGGCACCCTCACGAGGGATTCTCGGCCGCGAAGGCGAAGATGGTCGCAGCACTGTGGGTGACGAGCGACGAGGAGGACGGCTAGATGGACGAGAGGCAGAGCGAGGCGGTCGTGGTCGTCAACGAGAAGGCGATGGCGCACCGCTACTGGGGAGTCATGCTGGCGGCGGGGATCGTCGCCGTCATCTTCGGCATCATCGTGCTGGCCAACATCTGGGGCAGCGTGCGCTTGGTGGCCGTCCTCGCCGGGCTGTTCCTCGTCTTCGCCGGCGTCGTGCAGCTCGTGAACGCCGCCGGCGCCGAGCGCAAGACGGGCAAGATCATCGGCGGGCTCGTGATCGTCATCCTCGGGCTGGTCCTCGTGTTCTGGCCGGACGCGTCGGTGACGACGGTGGCCCGCCTCGTGGGGCTCGCCTTCCTGTTCTGGGGCGTCGTGATGGCCATCGCGGCCTTCGTCGACCGCGGCGAAGGCTGGGGCATCGCCGCGGGCTTCGGCGTCCTGCTGGCGCTCGTCGGCATCATCGTGGTCGCCTGGCCCGGACCGACCATCGCCATCCTCATGATCCTCGTCGGCCTCGACGCGATCCTCTTCGGTGCGTCGCTGATCGCCCAGGGGCTGGCGCTCCGCAGGTCGTAACGTGAACGGCGACCCAGCAGAGGAGCGCCGCCGGCCCTCGGATCTTATCGGGCGGATGGTCGCCTCGAGCCGGTTCTTCGTGCTCCTGGCCACCCTCAGCCTGTTCCTCGCCTTCATGGCGGTCATGGTGTCCACGATGATCGTGACCGTAATCACGATCCTCCACGCCTTGGACTTGATCCCGGGCACGAACATGACGCAGAACGAGATGATCGGCAAGCTGATCAAGCAGGCCGACTACGCGCTGCTCGCGACCGTGCTCTACGTGCTTGCGCTCGGCCTGTACAGCCTCTTCGTCGACGACCGCGTGCCGATGCCCGGCTGGTTGCGCATCAGCGACCTCGGGCATCTCAAGGAGCTGCTCGCCGGCGTTGTCGTGGTCGCCATCGCGGTCATCTTCCTGGGGCAGGCGCTTACGTGGGACGGCATCACCGACCTGCTGGCGCCGGGCCTGGCATCGGCCGCCGTCATCGCCGCGCTTGCGCTGTTCCTGTGGCAGGCCACGCGCGAGCGTCAGCTGGACCGTGACGCAGGACCTTCGGGCCGGGCCGCCGGCGACCATGGAGACGACGCCGGCGGCGACGCCTGACGGGCGCGCGGCCGGCTGAGTCGTACCGCGTCGATCAGTCGATCATCTTCGTCTTGCGGCGCGCCTCGCCGAGGTTTTGCACGACCAGCGACACCACAGTGATGAGGTAGAGCTGGCCGAGGATGGCTTCGAACACGGCCATCATGCGCCCCACGCCTCCCTGGGCCGTGAGATCGCCGTAGCCGACGGTCGTGATCGTCACCAGGCTGAAATAGAGGTAGTCCAGCGCCCCAGCCTCCTGCGGAGGCTGGACCTGCGCGAAGAAGGGATCGCCGCTGAGCACCCCGGTCAGGGAGAAGATGCTGGCGAAGAACATGGCGATGAGCAGGTAGACGCAGACGGCTCCGTAGAAGGTGTTGAGGTTGATGACCGGATGCGTCGCCAGCCGTTTCACGATGGCCACCGGGGCCGCGACCACCAGAAGGGCGGTGAGCGCCGTCGCTACACCCAGCGCCAGGTCCTCGCTCCCGAAGAGGCTGAGGGCGATGGCAGCCAGAGTCACCACCGGGATGAGGGCCATGGCATAGCGCAGCAGGCGGCGCTCGACCCGCGAGGCGCGCAGGGCCAGCCACGTGGTGGCGGCGAGCACGACGAGGGTGAGCATGCGGCCGTAGGGAAAGTCGCCGGCGACCGCCATCACGAAGTAGCTGGCGATGAGCAGCACGAGCACGAGGCCGTAGCTGTCGGCGAAACGGGGCGGCTTGTCGGCCGGATGCTCCGCGAGTTCTCCAGGCGCCGGTGCGGCAGCCGGCGGGGCCGCCTCCGCGGGCGTCAAGGGCTGAATGTCGTCGGTTTCGCGCATCGCGTAGCCGCCACTGTATCCCACCGGCGGGGACGCACAAAGCGGGGCGGCGAGCGGCCGCGCAGGGGCAGCGGGGCGCGCCGCCGGACCCCTTCCGCTACACTCTCTGAGGATCTCCTGAGCCTATGGACTACGGCACCTACACACCCAGACCACAGCGCGACACGCGCCGCCGGCGGCGCCAGCAGGCCCGGCGGCGTCTTCTCGTACTCGTCGCGCTTGCTCTCGTCGTGGCCGCTTCCATCGCCGCGGTCGTGGTCAGCCGCGGCAACGGCGACGAGAAGACCGGCGCAGCGACACCGGGCCCAGCCAACGCCGCCGCGGCGTCGCCGAGCCCCAAGCCCACGCCGCCGCCCGAGGTGTGGGTGGCGAGCAAGTCCGACCCCGTGCGCGTCTGGGTCGGCGGCGACTCCATGGGTGGCGAGCTCGGCTGGGCCGTCGCGCCCATGCTCCAGACGACGAAGGTCTTCAAGCCCACCCTCTACTACAAGGAGTCCTCGGGCATCTGCCGCTGGGACTTCTTCGACTGGGGCAAGCAGATGAAGACCGTCATGCGCACCGCCCGGCCCGACGCGGTAGTCATGATGATGGGGACCAACGACACGCAGTCGGTGTGGCGGGACGGTAAGTGGATCTCCTACGGCACCTCCGAGTGGCAGACCGCCTACGAGAAGCGCGTGTCCGACATGATGGGCACCATGCTCAAGGGCGGCGCGCGGCGTGTGTACTGGGTGGGCATGCCGATGATGAAAGAGTCATGGCGCAACGCGCGCATGAAGCTCATCAACAAGATCATCCAGAGCGCCGCCGCGGACCACCCGGGGGCCGACTACGTTGACGCCTGGGGCCTGTTCGTGGACTCAAACGGCGACTACGCCGCGGACTGGCGGCTGGCCGACGGCGTGCACTTCACCGTCGAGGGCCAGCAGCGTCTTGCCAAGGCCGTGCTCAAGGACATCGAGAAGGACTGGCTGCCCGCCGGTCCGCCGTCGCCGAGCCCGTCGCCGGCGGCGAGCTCCTCGGCGTCCGCCGGCCCGTCCATCTGACGCGCGGACCGCGGCCCGAGGCGGCCGACCGCGGGCCGCCCCGGCGCCCCGCCGGCCGCCGCCCCGGCGCCCCGCCGGCCGCCGTCCCGGCGCCCCGGGTGGTTGCGGACCGGCCTCTGCGCCGATAATGGGAGTCTGATGCTCTCCCTCTTCGCCACACTCCCCTGGAACGTGCTCGACGACGCCAAGCGGCCGCTGTTCTTCTTGCTCGTCGGCTTCATCCTCACGTTCGTGCTGGCGCGCCTCAACACTCGCGTCACGCGCGCCAGGGGGGGATCCGCGCTCGGGGTGGGCAGCATCGTCACGCCGGGTGGGCTGCACATCCACCACTCGGTGTTCGGCATCGTCGGGATGGTCGTCGCCGGAATAACGGAGTTCGCCCTGCAGCCGGGCAGCCCGTGGATCGAGCTCTTCGCCCTCGTTTTCGGCTCGGGGGCCGCCCTCACGCTCGACGAGTTCGCGCTCATCCTGCACCTCGAGGACGTCTACTGGACCGGCGAGGGACGCGCCTCGATCGACGCCGTGATCCTCGGCGTCACGTTCATCACGCTGCTGCTCACCGGCCTCACGCCGCGTAGCATCGGCGAGGTCGGAGACCTGGTCGCGATATCGCGTTGGGTGGGCTCCGCCCTCATCCTCAGCGGCGCCACCTTCGTAATCGTGAGCTACCTCAAGGGCAAGCTGTTCATGGGCACGGTGGGCATCTTCGTGCCCCCTGTCGCCGTGATCGGCGCGCTGCGCCTCGCCAAGCCCAGCTCGCCGTGGGCGCACCGCCGGTACGCCGACAGCCCCGGCAAGCTCGAGAGGGCCCGCCAACGCGACGAGGGCTTCAACCTGCGCTGGCGGCAGCGCAAGCACTATCTGTGGGACGTCATCGGCGGCAAGCCACACCTGCACCTTCCGCACCGCCACCGGCATCACGACGACCCCGGCAACGACCCCGGCGGCGGCTCCACCAGTCCACGGATCTGAGGTCGCGGCCTGGCGTGCCGGACCGCCGCGGTTGTCCTAGCCTGCGCCGCCCCCGGATCTGGGGATGCCGGCGAAAAGGGCGGCGAGGGCGAGTTCGTAGACGATGAGTACGAGCACGATGACGATGACCGCGCTGAGGGATCCCGCCATGAACATGAGGACGATCACGGCGATCGCGACGCCGGCCACGCGCAGCACGTCCATGTGGGAGGCCGCCCAGCGGCCGGCGCCCGTCTCCGGGGCGGTGAGGTCGGAGGCGACGCCGAACAGCTTGGAGAAGCCGCGGCCCATGGCCTCGACCCAGGCGGGCCGCGTGGCCAGGAAGGCGGCGACGGCGACGATCACGCCGCCTACGCTGAGCCAGACGACGATAGCGTTGAGGCTGCTGATGGCCGAAGACACGAAGGCCTTGGCCACCGACAGCGCCCCGTCGTTCTTGAGGGAGCCGATGATGCGTTGCTCGAGCTGTCTCTCGGCGACCCGCACGACGACCACGGCCAGCAGGACGCCCATCCCGAGCTCGAGGGCCGTCCAGCGCTTGCGCGGCGAGACGAGCAGCGCCGCCAGGATCAGCAGGGCGGTGACGACGCAGATGGCGATCACCAGCGTGTGGAACAGGCTGAGCGCCCGCTTCGCCTGGTAGCCCTGGGTTCCCTTGAGGAGAGTGACGGTACCGAAGTCGGCCGGCAACGTCTTGCCCGTGGCGTCCTGGAGGAGCGTGCGGACCTGATCGGGCGCGGTCTTGGGGTCGATCTGCGGCAATTGTACGTCCTTGCCGAGGAGCTTGGGGATCTGCGCTTCGAGGCGCTGCAGCGCCACCCCGATGAGCGGCAGGAGGTCGAGGGTCACGTCGTTCTCGCTGACCGAGACGTACCTGTTGTTGTCTTGCAGAGCCGTGATCAGCTGCTCGTGAGCGAAGCGATTGACGTCGCCCCAGATGCTCTGCGCTGTAGGCGTGGCGAGGAACGTGTCGATCTCCTTGATGAGGAAGTCGCGCAGCGTCTGCGTGAGCGGTCGCGCCAGCACCGCGGCGCCGGACGGCAGCGCCTTGGCGATGCGGTCCTGGAGGTCGGCGACTTCGAGGGTCTTGTCGGCCACGAAAGTGCTGACGGAGTGGCGCACCGCCGGGTCCTCGGCCACAGGCGCCACCGTTGCCACCCACTTGTCGGTATTGAAGACGAGACTGTCGGACCAGAGGGCCAGGGCGCTGATCACGATGCCCACCACGGCCATGACGACGAGGATGAGCGCCAGCCAGCGCCGCAGCCGCGGGGCGCGCTGCGACGTGAGGACGTTCTTGACAGGCCGGAGGGCGCCGGTGACGGCGGTCACGGCGCCGCCGCCGGCCGGCTCCGCAGCGACGACGGTCGCCTCTTCCGCCGCCTCGGCCGCGTGCGCCGGCCGTGCGGCCGCTTCCTGCTTCTTCGGCGCGCCTTCCTCGGGCATCGCGACTCCCTCCGTCGACCTCGCAGGTCAGCATACCCGTTGCGGTGGCGGATCCCGGCGCTGCCGAGGCGGCGCGTGGAGCTGAGTGGGGAGACCGAGGGTGCGCGAGGGGTGCGGGCCAACGGCCGGCAGAGCCGCCGGCCCGCATGTCAGTCGGAGACCTCGACGCCTTTCCAGAACGCGACGTGGTCCTTGATGTTCCCCGCCGCCTGCCTGGCGGCCGGGTAGTACCAGGCAGCTCTCCGGTTCACCCGGCCTGGGCGGCCGTCACGGCCGCGCCCAGGCGCCGCGCGCCCTCTCTCAGCGTCGCCTCGTCGTACAGACTGAAGGCGAGGCGCAGGCTGCGATCGTCGCCGTCGCTGCAGAAGCGCGCCCCCGGCGCGAAGGCGACGCCGCGCGCTTCGGCCACGGGCAGCAGCTCGGTCGCGAGAAGGCCAGACGGGAGCGTGAGCCAGATGAAGAAGCCCCCGGCCGGAGTCGCGAAGCTGCAGCCGGCCGGCAGGTGCTCGCGCAGCGCCCCGGCGAGCTCATCGCGGCGCGACGCGTATGTTCTGCGCAGCTCGGCGACATGCTCGTCGTAGCCGCCGGAGGCGAGCAGCCGGCCGACGACACTCGCGCCGAACTGGCTGACGCACCCGCCGCTCTCGAGCACTCCCGCCGCGGCCAGGCGTTCGAGAAGACCGCCGGTCGCGTTGATCCATCCCACTCGCAGTCCCGGGGCCAGCGTCTTGGAGAACGAACCCAGGCGGACGACGGGAGCTTCTCCGCCGAGTGCCCAGAGGGCGGGGGGCGCAGGGCCCTCGTAGACGAGCTCGCGATAGACGTCGTCCTCGACGACCACGAGGCCGTGCTCGGCGGCGATCGCGAGGAGATCCTGCCGCCGCCGCGCGGAGAGTGACACCCCGGCGGGGTTGTGGAACGTCGGGATCGTGTACAAAAGGCGGGCGCGCTTGCCGGCGGCGCGCAGCTCCGCGAGCACCGCGCGCAGCACGCCCAGCCGGAGGCCTTCCTCGTCGAGCGGTACGCCCACGACCTCGACGGGGTGGTCGCGCATGATGCCGAGCGCCAGGTTGTAAGTGGGCGACTCAACGAGCACCACGTCGCCGGGCGCGGTGAGGACCGTGAGCACCTGGCCGAGGGCCTGCGAGTTGCCGCCGCTGACGAGCACGTCGGCCGCCGTGCAGGCGCGGCCTTCGCGCGCCGCGCTGCGGCGCGCGATCTCGTCGCGCAGGGCCTGCGGGCCTTCGAGCGACCCGTAGGCGAGCGCCGCCGGCCCGCCGTCGTCGAGCACGGCGGCTGCGGCCCGGCGCACGAGCCCGACCGCCAGCAGCGCCGGGTCGGGCTCCCCGAAGGTGAGCTCGATGATCCCTTCGCGAAGGGTGTTCTGCGTGTCTGACGGAACGGTGGTCACCGGCCCATGATACGGGATGACGGCCGGCTGCGGTTTGCCGTAGGCGCTGCCCGGTGACCGTAGACGGTGATACGTACGTCAGGTGCGACGAGGAGGGCAGCATGATCGACCACGTGGGCATCCCGGTGACCGACCTCGCGGCGAGCCGCGAGCTCTATGCGACGGCGCTTGCTCCACTCGGCTACAAGGTGCTGTATGAGAACGAGGAGTACGGCATCGTGGCGTTCGGCGCGCAGTGGCCGCAGCTGTGGCTCAGCCCCAGCGACAGCAAGATGGGCGTGCACGTCGCCCTGGTGGCGAAGGATCGCGCCGCCGTCGGGTCGTTCTACGAGCAGGCGCTGGCCGCGGGAGCCACCGACAATGGGCCGCCCGGTCCGCGCGAGCACTACGCCCCGGGCTACTACGCGGCCTACGTCCACGATCTCGACGGCAACAACCTCGAGGCCGTGGTGCACGAGCAGTAACGCATTCGTGCGAGCCGGCCGGTCGCCAGATAGCCGGCCGGCTCGCCCGTGACCGCGGGCGCGGTCCGCCCCGCGCGAGGCGCCGTCCCTCGCGCACCCCGGCTGGCGGCGTGCCCACGGGAGCTGCTGCGCGGCCCGCGGCCGCTGGTGTACCATCGCGGGCATGCTCTTCCCGACCATCACGTTCGCGGTCTTCTTCCTGCTGGTGTACGCGGCGAACTGGCTGCTGATGCCGCGCCTCCGTCTCTGGAAGTGGATGATCATCGCCGCCAGCTACGTCTTCTACGGCTGGTGGGACTGGCGCTTCGTCCTGCTGCTCGTGGCGGCCACGTTCGTGAACCAGGCGCTCGGCGTGCAGATCGCGCGCGCCCGCCGGCGCCGCGGCGGCGGGCGCGCCGCCAAGCGCTGGCTTGCGCTGTCGGTGGTCGCCAACCTCGCGGCGCTGGGCTACTTCAAGTACGTCGACTTCTTTGCCGTCAACCTCGACCACCTGCTCAGCAGCGTCGGCCTCGGCGCTCCGCTGCCTCTCCTGCGCATCCTGCTGCCGGTGGGCATCTCGTTCCTCGTGTTCCGCGTGCTCACCTACACCATCGACATCTACCGCGGGGAGCTCGCCCCGGCCTCGACCTTGGACTTCGGCGTGTACGTGGCCTTCTTCCCGTACCTGCTCGCGGGCCCCATCGCCCGCGCCCGCGACTTCCTGCCGCAGCTGCGCTCGCCGCGCGACCCGCGCAGCGTCGACGCCGGCCGCGCCTTCGTCCTCATCCTTGGCGGCCTCGCCAAGAAGATGCTGATCGCCGACTACCTGTCGACGCACATCGTGAACGGCGTCTTCGCCTCGCCGCAGTCGTACTCGTCCTGGGAGACCCTGTGGGGGATCGTCGCCTACTCGGTACAGATCTACTGCGACTTCAGCGCCTACAACGACATCGCCATCGGCATCTCACTGCTCCTCGGCTTCGAGCTGCCCGAGAACTTCAACGCGCCGTACACGGCGCGCACCATCCAGGACTTCTGGCGTCGCTGGCACATCACGCTGTCCAGCTGGCTGCGGGACTACCTGTACATCCCGCTGGGCGGCAATCGCAAAGGCCGCGGCCGCACCTACGTGAACCTCATCGTCACGTTCCTGCTCGCCGGGCTGTGGCACGGCGCCGGCTGGACGTTCGTGTTCTGGGGCGGCATGCACGGCGTCGGCCTGGCTCTGGAGCGCGCCCGCGCCGACGTGCGCCGGGCTCGGGGTCTGCCCGAGCCGGGCGCGACGGCCGGGGCGCGGGCGCTCCAGCGCCTCGCCGTGTTCGCCTTCGTCAGCGTGGCCTGGGTGTTCTTCCGCGCCGACTCGATGGGCGGCGCCTTCGCGGTGCTCTGGCGGCTCGTCGCCGGGCTGGGCACCATCGGCTCGGCGGTCACCTGGCCGATCGTGGGCCTCGTCGTGCTCGGCATCGGCATCCAGTACGTTCCGCGCCGCCTGAGCGGGCGCCTCGAAGGCGGTCTGGCGAACATCGGCTGGGCGGGGCAGGGCGCCGTGTTGGCTCTCGCCCTGTTCCTCATCGACACGCTCGGCCCGCAGGGCGCCGCCGAGTTCCTCTACTTCAAGTTCTGATGCGGCGACCGACACAGAGCGACTGAGCATGCCAGACGACCGACACGACGAAGGCTCGGGGAGGCTGCCGTTCGACGAAGGCGGCAACGACGACCTCTTCGTGTGGGACGGTCTGCGGCCGCCGAGCCGCCCGGCCGGCCTCCCGCCGCGCCGTCGCGACGGGTACGCCGCGGCGGGCGACGAGAGCGCCGCTCGTCCGCGCCGCGCCGCGCCGGCTCGCGGCGCCGATGACGAGTGGGAGGACTGGCTCGACCCCGGCGAGGGCGCGCAGCGCGGCGAGCCCGCCGCCGGGGACGGACCCGGCGGCCCGTTCGGCGCGGACGCGCTCGGGCACGTGCCCGAGCGTCGCCGGCCGCGCCGCCGCCGGCTCTCCGCCGGCGCCGTTCTCGCGGCCATGCTCATCGGCTTCTTCGTCGCCGGGCTGTTCGACGCCAAGGCCATCGAGACCGAAGTGAAGGGCAAGCCGCTGGGCACCGCGCGCAGCATCCAGCTCGCCCTGCTCAAACCCATGGTCGTTCTCAGCGGCGCCCTACAGCTCGACCGGCCGGCGGAAGGGCTCAACGCCATGCTCGGGCGCGGCGAGGCCGCGCACCACTCCATCGCCGAGGTCAAGGACAAGGTCAAGCCGAAGTGGCCGCGCAAGATCACCCGCAAGGACCCGTTGCGTCTCTACATCATCGGCGATTCGATGGCCCAGGTCTTCGGGTCGTCGCTCGAGAACCTTGCCGAGGAGACTCACTTCATCAAGGCCAAGCTCGACTACAAGGTGTCGAGCGGTCTGAGCCGCCCCGACTTCTTCGACTGGCCGCAGCGCATCATCGACCAGATCGTGGAATTCGACCCCGAAGCCACCGCCGTGCTCTTCGGCGCCAACGACGGCCAGAACGTGCTCTACAAGGGCAAGGTGCTGGCGGTGGGCACCAAGGCTTGGCAGGAGGTCTACGCGAGGCGCGTGGGCAAGGCCATGGACATCCTGACCAGGGGCGGACGCCGGGCGTACTGGGCCGGCAACCCGATCATGCGCGACCCCGGCTACCGCGAGCGCATCTCGATGATGGACCACATCTACGAGGCGGAGGCCAAGAAACACCCGGGCGTCTTCTACATCTCCACGTGGGCGCTGTTCGCCAACGAGAAAGGCTCCTACTCGGAGTACCTCCCGGACGCGAACGGCGACCCCGTGCTCATGCGCGCTCCCGACGGGATCCATCTCACGCGGGCCGGCGGCGACCGCATGGCGCAGGCTACGCTCGACGTCATCGAGAAGGACTGGGGCATACCGCAGCAGCCGTGAGGCCGCCGCACGGGAGCGTCAGGCGGGTGGCTGCTCTGCGCTCGGCTCGTCCACCCAGTCCCGGGTGACGAACAGCCAGAAGGCGAGGCCGGCGTGGGCGCCGTAGGCGCCGAAGCGCCGGCCGATCGCGCGATCGGCGACGAGCTTCCCCGGCGGCTTGCCGACCAGGCGTGCGTACTTGGGCCGCGTCCACGAGTCCAGGACGAGCCGCGAGTGACGGCCCACCAGCATCATCACGTGCGCGGCCGCGTACGGCCCCACCCCGGGCAGCTCGAGGAGGCGGCGTTCCGCCTCGTCGTCGGGCAGCTCCGCGGGCGGGGTCACGAGGAGCGTCTCCAGATCGAGCTTGCCCGCGGCCACCGCGAGCGCGAGGGCGCGGAGGCGAGGGCCGCGGTAGCCCGCCCGGGCCACGTCGCGGTAGAACCCCTCCTCCGCCTCAGCCATGCGCTCCGCGCTCGGAAAGGCGCGGCCCGCCGGGCTTCCGGGCGGCCCGCCGGGCGCCGGCTCGCCGAGGTGCTCGACCAGGGCGCCCACCATGCGCTCCGTCGCCGACCAGGCGCAGTTCGTGGTGCACACCGTCTTCACGACGTCCTCGAACACCGTGGGGCTGCGCAGCATCCGCCCGGCGCCGGCGCACGCCCAGGCGAGGTCGGGGTCGGATGCGGCTCGCGCGTAGAAGGCGCTGAGATCGTCGTCGAGGCAGAGCAACCGCCGCGCCGTCGCCGTGAGCGCCGCCGCCTCGGCGGCAGTGGGCGGCGGGCCGGCGTCGGCGAGAGACAGCAGCGCTACGGCCGGGCCGCCGCGTCCGCGGCGCGCGGCGCCGCGCGGCGGCGGCCCGGCGGAGGCCGCCGGCCCGGCCGCGATCACGACCGTCCGCGGACCGCCCGCGGCCGGCAGGGTCGCCGTCAGTTCGCAGGCCGCCTTGTCGATGCTCGCCGGAGGCAACGAAGCGACGCCGTGCGACAGCAGGGTGCGGCGCAGGTCCACCGGTTCGCCGGCGGGGCCGCGCAGCTCAAGCTCGGCGAAGGGCCTCATCCGGCGGCGATGAGGGCGATGCCGGCCAGCGTCCCGACGGCGCCCACCATCTGGTGCGGCGCGATGCGTTCGCGCAGCAGGCCGTAGGCCAGCAGGACGGTGACGACGGGATAGACGGACGCGAGCACGGCGACGAGGCTCAGGTAGCCTTGCGTCGTGGCCAGCGCGAAGAGGCCGTTGGCTCCCGTGTCGAGGAGGCCGACGGCGACGATGAACGGCAGCGCGGAGCGGCTCATCTCCAGGCGCGGGCGCAGCACCAGGAAGACCATGGCGAACACGACCACCGAGGAGATGCGCCCGCCGAGCATCGCCCACAGCGGGTCGTGGCGCGCCGTGGCGTCGTAGCCCACCAGCACGAGGCCCATCGCCACTGCCGCGGTGAGGGCCAGGACGATGGCCCGGCGCTGGTTGCGGCGAGGCACGTGCGCCGCCGCCCCGGCTGCCGTGATGGCCGTCGGCTCCACGGCCGGCTCGTTGGGCAGCGCCGCCACGCCGATGGTGTCGCCGGCGCGGGCGCGCTCGCTGGCCACCAGCAGGACGCCGGCGGCGGCGAGGGCCACGCCGGCGAGCTGCGCGGCGCTGGGGCGCTCGCCCACCGCCAGCCCCACGAGGAAGGGGATCAGCGCGTTGGTGGCGCTGATCGGCGCCACGATGCTCATCGAGCCGATGGCGAGGGCCTTGTAGAAGCAGGAGATGGCGACCACGCTCGCGAGCCCGCCCAACATGACCGGCCACACCGCGTGCAGCCCCGGCCATCCGCGGCCGGCGAGGACGACCACGAGCGTGGCGCCCACGAGGCCGACCGCCTGGCTGCCGACGATCACCGCCCAGAGGCTGGCGCGCCTGGTGGTGAGGCCCCCGAGGAAGTCGCCGGAGCCCCAGCAGAGCGACGCACCGAGGGCGAGGGCGATGGCGAGCATGCCCTGAGGCTATCACGGGGGGTGGTAGGCTTTGGCGGCGGCGGCGCCTGCCGCGCCGCCTTCGCCGAACGCATGTGCCCGCCCGTCGACATCCCGGACAGCGACGCCGCCCTCCTCGCCGAGTGCGAGGTGGAGACCTTCCGCGCCGGAGGCCCCGGCGGCCAGCACCAGAACGTCACCGACAGCGCGGTGCGGCTGCGCCACAGGGCGACGGGCCTCACGGTGACGTGCCGGGCGCAGCGCAGCCAGTATCTCAACAAGAAGGACGCGCTGCGCCGCCTGCGGCTCAAGCTCGTCAAGTTCTACGCGCCGCCGCCGCCGCCGCGCAGGGCCACGAGGCCCTCGCGCGCGGCGGTGGAGCGGCGCCTCGCCGCCAAGAAAGGCCGCGCCGTCGTCAAGCGTCTGCGGCGGCCCCCGGGCGGCGACGACTGAGGCGGCCACCACGGGCGTCCTCATCGCACTCCTGGCCGTGGCCTTCGTGGCCGGGGTCTTCGGCAGCATGCTCGGG
>Ga0315284_10002665_pt1 | contig 25469 bp, 24 predicted proteins | sample YL17G09_16_MG_FD_203696 | JGI IMG/M metagenome (GOLD analysis project Ga0315284, IMG submission 203696) | Sediment microbial communities from Yellowstone Lake, YNP, Wyoming, USA - YL17G09_16 | ecosystem: Environmental > Aquatic > Freshwater > Lake > Sediment | place: USA: Wyoming | collected...
GTTGTTCCTACAGTAAAGTCGCCCGTATTGGGATTAATAGAGAATGCGGTAGTGGTCGTGTCCGCTCGTAGCGTCTGACCCGCACCCGTCGCAGACACGAATGTAGGATAGAACACGGCGTTTGTATTGGTTTCTGTTATGGCGATAGTAGCAGACCCGCCTCCGCTAATCGCTGACTGAACGAATGCGGTTGTTGCGACATTCGTCGTATTGTCTAAAGCGGAAGCGACAGTAGGGGCTTGAACGGGAACAGTCGTTGCCGTTCCACCACCGCCCAATACAAGACCCGTGTTAGAAACCGCAAGGAGTGGGGTGAAGAGCGTGTCTTCTATGAGGAAGGTGTCTGTCCCCGCACAGACAATCGCTGAAGTGCCGAAGGGAGGAGCATACATACCCGCCATATAGTAGTTGTTTCCCGCTACACTGCTGGTGAGGTCAGTGAGTGTTCCAGAGAGAACAACATTAGCGGTTGTTCCACTAACTGTTATATTCGTATTACCCGCCGTAATGGTATTCACAAGACCGCCACCGCCCGAACCACCTATCAGCGTCCAAGTCGGAGTAGTAGGTTGGGGGGATACATTGACATTAATCACCGTTGCTTGATAGGTAAATCCAGCATACTCTACAATGTCGCTTACAACATAAGTGGTTGATGGATTCCACTGTGCGTAAAGTCCAGACATTTTATCTACTATAATAGATAATTTAATCTTATACCGATTAGATGGCGGGTGGAATCAAAGAAGTAAAGCAGTATCCGCTTGGAGATGATGACATTCGTAAGATACTGGGGAATGACATTAAGATTTGGAATTATCCACAACTGAAGGGGCTACGAAATATTAACGAAATGTTTGATAAGAAGGGTAGGGCGATTCTTCTATTCCCCAATGTGAGCCCTACATCGGGTCATTGGACTTGCCTTATTAACCGTCCAAACAAGATTGATTTTTTTGATAGTTATGGAGATGCCCCGGACACCGCCCAAAAAGGTGGAATGACAAAGGGTCGGTTAGAGATGCTTGATGTGGAGCGTCCCGATTTGACCCGTCTTCTACGAGAGAGTGGAAAACCGGTTTTTTACAATAACAAGCAGTTTCAGAAAGAGTCTGGTAATGTGGCTACTTGTGGTCGCCATTGTTGTGTTAGGTTGTTGTATGCTCCATATTCTCTTGACCGGTATGATAAGATTATAAAGTCCAGTGATTTGTCCCCCGACGACTTTGTGTCTGGTATAACTTATGATAAGCTACGGAAATAATATGTGCTATTGGTATAGAAGATGGCTTACAATCGTGGTTCATTTGAGTCAGTAGGCGGAACTCCGTATCAGCCGGATTATTTGTATTACAACTGTGATATTATCAACAATAACACAGAGGACTTGGGTAATAGCAACAATGCGATTAGTAATTTGTCTGCGACGGCTGACCCACAGATTCGCTTTAATGAAACCCGTGATACGGCACTTCTTAAAGATGCCTCCGAGTATGAGTTTTCTATTATCCGATTTACAATGAACGGTGCGAACCGTGATTTACCGCTTTTTATTCCTAACATAGAGGTAGGGCAAACGAATGTCAATCTAACTACTTATGGTGTTGCCCTCTCCTATCAGCAGTCGTGGAATACAAATGTTGGCGTAGTAGCCTTTAATGTAGCACCTAACCCCACTTTCGTAGAATATGTGTCCGAAACGCAGAACCCTATCTTAGCCCCTACCCCCCGTGTTCCTCTAACGACGCAAGACCTTAGCTCACGCTACTACTGGGTTCTTACTTATCAGCACTGGGCGAACCTTATCAATGCGACCATTCTACAAGCACATCAGTTGCTCTACGCCACCTTTCAAGTTCGTTGGGCGGAGGCACAAGTCGCATTGGGTATAACCGACCCTTTCCCGTATGCGAACTTTGCGTCTTTCCAAGCCATCGTTCAGACGCCTCAGATTGTGTATAATCAGACTTCGCAACGCTTTACGGTGTTTTGCGACAGTGATGGTTTCGGACAACGCCTTACTACCTTTACCCCCATTCCCTATGTGCCCGGAACGGCGAGTCCCCAGACTCAGCCACGCCTACGCTTTTTTATGAATACGAATATGGGTGGTATTTTTGCGAACTTTGCTACTATCTACTGGAACATTGCGAATGTCCCTAACAGTTGCGGTATTGTCTATGACGGTATAACCTACTTAGCGTTCCCGCTGGGTGTCCCGGAAGGCTATGTGTATGAAATGACGGTAAGTAATAAGTTTTACTCTAATGTGGCGGATTACCGTGTCCCCCCTCAGTCGGGTGTGCCTCCACTGGGTTTTGTCCCGCTATTGGCTCAGAAGGTCTATTGGTTGAACGAGCAAGATTATAAGAGCGTTGATTCCTTGTGGTCGCCTTGCTCTTCCATTGTATTTACTACTACGCTCATTCCCATTAAGACCGAATCCGCCTCCGCCCCGAACATTCTTGGCTCTACCAACTTGGGTAATTCTGCCCCTACTACGGCTTCTGCGTTTGACCCTATCATTACGGACATTGCCCTTGACACCGCACCGGGTGGTGCTGACCTCTATCGTCAGTTCATCTACTACACACCGATTGCGGAGTATCGTATGTCTTCTATGTCTCCCTCCAAGCAAGAACTCCGCAACATTGACATACAAGTCTTTTGGAAGAACCGTCTGAACTCCCAGTTGTATCCGCTGAATATGTATAATCTCTCCAGCGTAAGTATTAAAATTATGTTTAGGCGTAAGCAATAAACAGTCCGGTGGGACGGGGGGGACGGGGTTATTTCGTCAGATTTTCGCTATGGCTCTGCCTCGTAAGGAAAATCCGGCTGAAAAATCCCGTTCCCCCCGGTCTTGCTTCGCTACAACACGCTGATAGGCTTTTGAGATAATACTCCTAAAAGTCTATCCTTACGGATTAATTTCCTTTATTTTATTCTGAGGCATCAGTATAAGAAGATGAGTGCCGACATTGAGAAACTCGCCGTGCTTGATTCACGCATCGTTCAGTCCCGCCCGAAGTTTGCGGTGGAGAAAGGTGCTCTATCCCTTACCAATGCTCCGTTTAATGCTATTGCCGCCACAGCATCTCAGCACACTTACAATGTGTATGTGCCGTCAGAAAATGTTTTTGTTGATAGAAAAGTGCTGTGGAGTAGCACTTGTTTTCAGTCTATGACCCTCACCCTTGCTTCCCTCCCCGCCGTTGGTGATTCGCTGGTTGTCCCCGGTCGTGATTTTGCCCTTGCTATGCTCCCTCTGAACTCCCTTGCTTCTACCATTTCTGCCACGATTAACGATACAACTTCTGTAATCAATTCCCAAGATGTTATGTATCCCATTCTGCGTCTGGCGGACAAGAAGCGTAATCGTCTTGCCCGAACTGCCCCGACAATGATGGATAAGTGGGCGAACTACAACGACGCTTTCGGTTGTCTCGGCAATCCCCTTCAAGCCTATGACGGCACGGTGGAGTATGACAATGTGAATAACGGTGCTCTTGCCTCGTTGGTCTTCACTTCGGATACGGGTGTCCCCCTACCCAATGTCCCACCGGGCGGTGCGGGAACAGTTGCCTTCGTTTCGGCGACCGCCCCCGCCACCTACTCTTGCGTGAATGGTATTCCTACCTTTGCCCCCACCGTGCCCGGTGGAAATGTCCTCGTCCATACCATCTACTTCCGTTGGCGTTCGGCTGAGCCAATCGTTCTCTCGCCCTTCGTGTTTGCTGATGAGTATGAATGGGATACGGGTCTGTTCGGCATCAATAACATTCAGCTAATTATGAACCTCCAATCATCACCTTCCCGTGTAATCCGTCAGTCGCAACGGGCGGGTCGCACTCTGACAAATATCGCCTACAACAACCTCGTTGCGGGTGGTAATGTCTTCCAGCAGAGCGTGTTGAATTGTCAGTTCCTTACGCCATCTCTTGATGTCCCACTGCCTCCGAAGTCAGTAGTGCCCTATATGGAGTTTCCACGATACATTACCCAGTATCAGAACGGTGAAATCGCTCCGGGTGCTACGGGTCAGATTATCTCGCAGACGATTACTCTGCCTTGTATCCCAGACTTGCTGATTGTGTTCTGCCGTCCAGCATCATACGGTCTGAATGATGCTGATTGGTATTTCCCTCTCGCTTCACGCAATGACGGCATCTCTAACCCTCTAAGTGTTAATTTTGACAACTTTAGTGGTCTCTTGTCGTCTATGACAACAGAACAGTTGTTTAATATGTCAGTAAAGAACGGCTTGGATATGGATTGGAACAACTTTATCGGTCAAGCCCATAGCTCGTCTGGTTCATACCCGGCTCTTGCGGGTGCTTCTACCAGTGCGATTGCCCCTCAGAACTATTCGGCTCGTCAGCAAGGTCAAGTCGTGCCTCTGGTCGGTTCAGTTCTTGTTCTGAAGCCTTCGCAAGACATTACCCTACAGTCCGGACAAGCCCCATCACTTGTAGGCAACTTCACCCTACAGTTTAACCTTACTGTGAAGAACACCTCGGATATTAACCAGACTCCCCAGCTCTATGTCATTACTGCGAACTCGGGCTTCTTTGAGTCTATCCGTGGTTCGTCCCGTATCATTAAGGGCGTTCTGTCAGAGCAAGACATCATCTCTGCCCCTCTTGCCCCAATGGGTGTTCGTTCAGAGCTTGACCGTATGGTCGGTGGCTTCTCGTTCTCGGCTCTCGGCAACATCTTGTCTAAGGCGAAAGACATCTACTCCAGCACCAAGCCTCTCGTATCGGCTATTACGGGTATGCTCCCAGAGTCGGGCTTTCTCGGCAAGGTGAAATCGGGGGCACAAGCAGTGGGCTACGGCACGGGCGGTGCTTCGGGCGGTAAGAAATCCCTCGCTTCTCGTCTAATGTAAATCGGACGGAAAATAATATCTATATAGGAAGTATAAGATGGCTTCCGCAGTTCAATTAGGTGGTGCTCCCGCAAGTTCTCTATTCGTTCGCTCCGGTCAAGCTACTATTCCCAACGGAGCACAACTTATTCGTGTCGTAGATGCTAGGATTACTGCTTCTTCCGTCGTTGTAATGAGTCTTGGTCTTACTGGTGGTGCTCTCTCCGTTCAGACGGGTTCGGCAATTACCCTTGAGCCCGGTCAAGGTTTTGATTGTCGTATTAGTGCTGTCGCCGTTGGAGCACAGTTGGTTAGTTATGCCGTTCTCCGTTATTAGCGTAGCACCTTTGGTTAGAGCGTTCCATTCCCTTATTTGTTATATCAATATAAAACAGAAGATGTCTTATCTTGATGTAGTTGCTACGATAAAAGGTTGTATTCATTATCCACAAATTACTCTTACCGGCTCTAAGGATTCTTCTGAATCCTTTACCAAAGAACACCAATCGCAAGATTATTTGCTGAATAGGGGTCTTTTTCCCAGTCGCCCTTTATCTTTGTCGCTCGTTTGCGGTAGTTGCTACGGTGCTGGTCTGCCTTCTTGTCCCCCGACAGAGAATACAGAATGTAGTCTCCTAATCCAACCGCACCAAAGCGAATCATTTTGCCGTCCGCATTAGGGATTTGTAGCTTATGCTTCGCATCAGTGCTGAAACCCAACAGATTATCGGCAAGACCCAACGCCTTTGCCTTCTTCTTCGCAAGGGCAAGGTATTGTGCTGGATTCACGCCCATAGAAGCCATTTGCTTCGCAAACTTCGCCATAGGGTGTAGCCCACCCCGTCCTTCCAATGCTACATTCGCAAGTGCCCCCGCATCAGTAAGCCCTCGTGCGATTTTACCCGTCCAACTCGGCAACTCTGAAATCGCTTGTTTAATGTCTTGTTTAATAAACCCCGCCACATCTGGTGTAAGAAGCCCATTAGATTGTAGCATTGCTCCTACGAAGTCTTGACAGTTGTTATGGAACGCATCATATCTATGAAAGGTGTCCCCTTGTATCCCTTGTGCCCCTTGTAGCAACTGATTCACGGTAATCTCTCCTTTCATCTCTACGGGCATTACTTCTGTTTCGGATTCTATAGGAAATGCTTTCTGAATGTTAATGACTTCATTCTTCTCTAAGGTGTATTTTGCTAAGAGCACGGGGGATTCACTGACACGAATAATGACCTCTAAGCGTAAGTGGAAGAACTTGTCAAACCCATATTTATCCTTTACCGTATTCCATTTACCGAGACTGATAAAGTTAAGTGCCGTATTAAGAGCGGATTGGATAGGGTCTCTGCGGACGAACATTTGGGTAATGGGCTTATCACCGATAAAACCCAGTAGCCCACGCACAGAAGGGCTAAAGTCATTACGGAATCCCATAGCGACATCTTTGACTCCTTTTACTACTCTATTGGCGACATTTCTTGCGGAGTCCCACATATCCCCAAAAAAACCACTACCATCTAATTTTTCCATACCTTCACGATTCACCATATCACGCTTACGCATCATCTCTTGGTAGTAGGGCTGGTCTTGGGGACGACCGTATTTTACTGGTTCTCTATAGTGGGGGTCATCTTGGGGGCGACCCTTCATAATGAAAAATCCGCCCTTCTTACCCTCCCCTACGAACAAGTTTTTATCCAGTCCTACCGTATCCTCTGCTACATTCTTACCTTTTATTCCAGCATACCCCAATGCTCCCGCCCACGGATTCGCCATAAAGTTATTACGGATATTCTGTAAGAACTTATCATCAGATTCACGAATCATACGGTTAAGGTCTGCTTTAGAGGTCTTGCCTTCTTTGCGTAGCTTAGCAAGGCGAGAGTATTCCAAATCGTGTTCTAATGCTCCTTTATCAATGACATCAGTAGGTGGGTGGGTTCGTAGGTATTCGTCATCTAAGCGATTCCACGCTCCCGTGTAGTTCGTGCCCGTAAGGGTCGCCATTCCCTTATCTTTCCACTCTTTCTTCGCCTTATCTACCTTACTACCTACGGCGTTCCATACATCTCCAAGAAACCCTCTGCCTTTCTTCGCATCTGCTACATTCGCATAGAGTGCCCTCATTTGGGCTTTTGCCCGTTCCAACGGCAGAGGGTCTTTACTGTGTTTCTCACCCGTCTCTTTACTAACGACCCAGTAAAGGTCTTTCTTCGGAGCTTTCCGCAATTTGTAGGGCATTCTACTCTATATGATATTTTAGTAATATCAATAATCAGCCCGGGGGGGACGGGGTTTTTCAGCCGGATTTTGCCTATGTATCAGCCTCGTAAGAAATATCTGACGAAATAATCCCGTTCCCCCCGCTTATGTAAAGCCCCAAAAACATTACATATAGTATGGAGAAAGCCGTCCGAGCCCTATTAGACCTTCTTAGCCACCCTTCTATATTAGAGCGTGATGAACTGCGTGTGATGATTTCAAATGTGGTGATAGGCTTACAGTCTGTCATCGCATATGATAAATCAAAAGAACCCGTGCGTAGTATGAGCCCGTGCCCTTGCGGTTGTTCGGAAGAACCGGCTGGTAAGAGCCGAAAGGTGTATGATGCTTAGTTGCTACTGGTTAAGAAAGAAATTATTAGGTGTAATTTCCAGACCAAATAAAGTTATAATTCACATTACCTTTAACGGAGTTAATATAAGCCGTTATTTCAAACACAGAAAGAATGGGGACGGCGTATGTTCCGACATTAGACAATAAGGTGGGAAGTAAGTTTTGTAGATTTACATTTCCGAGATTTCCTTGTAGAGTATTCGTAATGTAAATCTTCGTTTTGTCATCTAACGAATCAATATACAAATCTACTGTTTGCCCCAATCCCACATCAAGGTCTCCTAAAAAGAAGCTCACTCGGTTCTGTCCTCCATAGGTCGCCAACATATCCGCATAGCCCGGCAGATTAATGGTAATTGCTCCACCCGCCGTTGTATAAACGACGCTGGAATACAGAAAACTATTACTCACTTGTGAAGCAGTAAGGGTATAGAGATGAGCCCCCGCTAAATCACGGAGAATGGGGGCAGATGATGGATAAGAGGCGGCAATGATTGGATTAGCAGATGTTCCCGTAATCGCAATGTTCGCACCAGCAGTAAGGGTTTGGACTCCATCTACGGCGGAGTTAATGATGGGGTTCTGAGCCGTTCCAGTAAGGCTTACATTCGTTCCCGCCGTAAGGGAAAGCACACCCGTGTTGGAAACCGTGGGGTCTGTCGCCGTTCCGCCAATGGTAATACCCGTTCCACCGCTGGTAAGGGTGCGGACACCCGTGTTGGTAATAAGAATCGCAGTAGAGCCAGACACGCTAATTCCAGCACCAGCCGAAATGGAGGTAATGGTAGAACCACCGCCGTTGGTCGCCCACCAAGTAGGAGATGAATTGGGTTGATGATTTGTATTAGCATTCTGAATACAAATGTAGATGAGTCCATCAAAAAAGACAATGTTGTCTAAGATGTATGTTATAGCGGGACTCCACTGAGAGTATCCGGACATATCTACTATACAATATTTTTTATTGCTGATGTAATAGTTCAGCATTTTTCTGCGAAATCATATACTGGGGGAAGCCTTTACTGTAAGAGAGCCACCGAGAGCCCATCTTGCGTTGCCGTTTAAGGTCTTCTTCATCTACACCAATGTAATTCTTCAGCAAATAGCGGAGGGCGTGATAGGAGGTGCTAAGGGGATAGACTACTACATTTGTGGCTTCATTCAGAAGCAGACGGGTCTTCTTGTAGTTGGTGAGGTAGTGCGAAAGGCAGAGCATCGTGGTGTTGGTGTGGCGACCCATAATCGCAAGGTCATCTACAATCTTAGTAATGACCTTTTCCGCTTGTCCCGTTAATGTATCATAGTCGTCAAAAATAACCATACAATCTTTGAACTCATCTAAGTCGGGATAGTCATCTATAAAGGACTGAATATCTACACGCTTTAGAAACTTCAGTGCGTCCAGCGTAGCGTCTTCTTTCAGCTTGGAGACAAGGTAGATGCCCCGTTGGGGGTTAATCTTGTGATAGTAATGAGCCAGTTGTTTCGCAATATAACTCTTGCCCGAGCCACTCTGACCGGCTATATACCACACTTCACGCTTTAGAGGGTCGCAACTGGGGAGCAATTCAAACTGCCCTTCATCATCTAATTCAATACTCTTGTCGGAAGAGCCATCTTTAACCATCTTTTCATAGACGGCTTTCAGTTCGGCGGATTCCTTAAGGTCTTCTACGGAGACGCTCTTCTGGTATGCTTCTTCCAGCCTTACAAACGCCTTGGTGCGTTCGGCGGGTTTCATCTGCCCCATATCTTTCGCATAATGGGAGCGGTTAAAGGTTCGCATCTGACGCTTCCCGCCGGGTGAGGCATCTTGGTGGAGGTAGAGGAGTTCGCCGTCTTTCGCACCGCCATTTACACGGGCAATCGCCTTAGAGCTCTTGTCGCCCTTCTCAAACGAAAGGGAAGGCATTTCTACCATATTCCATAGAAAATGTTTTTACGGAAAATGGTAATTAGATTGTGGAAATATGAAAATACGAAACGAATCCGGGCGGGGGGAACGGGGTTTTTAGCCAACTCTCCGCTATAGCACGGTGTCTTTAGGGAAATCCCGACAAATAATCCCGTCCCCCCCCGTTATAGCAACTTCTCCACAAATGGTTTGGATTCACTTTGTAGGATTTCATAGAGGTCATTACGCACTTCCAGCAGAGCTGGGGCAATCTTGTGTTCGGGCATTTTTAGGATTCTACGAATCTCCCCTACAATCGCATCATCTTTCTTCAGATAAGAGCCGAGGGTGTAGATAGTAGAGAGGCGTTGTATGAACTGGTCTATTTCAAAGCGGATAAGAACAAGAGGAGGTTTGTGCTCTTCAAAGAGTGCGAGGAGAGTATCCATATCGCCTACAATGTGATAGAGGCGACCCAAATCGGAGTTAAGAATATCGTTTAGCTCTTCCAGTGTCTTCTTGTCGTTCTTCAGTTTAGAGAGGGCGAAGAGACGCTTTAGGACTTTAAAGTAGTTGCCTTCTGCTTCATAAGCAATAATGGATTCCATAAGGCTCACCTTAATGTTAATAGTCTCTGGGTTAAGGATTTTACCATTTACACGAAACTCATAGATGACGCTGAAATCGGTGAAACGGTTATTCTGGACTAATGCTATAACATCTACCTTGGTAATACCGGGTGTTTGGAATGCTTCTTCCAGCGTAATAGAGCCACCGCCACGCAACGCCTTACTGTCCGCAAGAATCTCCGCAACCGTCCAACGGAGGATATGGAACTTAATTTCGCTCTTAGCGAAGAGGAACTCTCCAAGGGTGGGATTGTCTTTAAGGAGGGTATTGGCTTCTTGTGCTTCTGACTCAGTAATGATGCGTTGTTGGAGGAGGTCTGCGACACGCCTCTTACACGCCACGGAGTTGTAGCCTACAATCTTGTCGTCTTTGACAATCGCTGTGCGTGGTATGACTCTCCAAGGCTCTATGACACCCGCCTTCACATCACCAATAAACACATTCTTCATACTGCGGAGTTTTTTGATATTAGACTGGAAGCGTTCTCGCAATTCACGAACGCACTCTTTGATAGAACCTTTCATCTCCACCACTTCATAGCCGTCATAATCACCCGCATATTGCTGACTGCGTATTGACATAGAACCCACTAAATGAATCGCATCACCCATAGACATAGCATCTAATATATCTATCGCATCGGAGGGGTAATCCTCTGGGTAATCTTTGGCTCTAACCACATCGGTCATCTCTATATAGTAAATATAATATTATAATCAGTGTGCGACGGGGGGAACGGGATTATTTCGTCAGATATTCGTATAGCATCGTGCCTTTAGGGAATTGTTGGATTATTTTCCCGTTCCCCCCGCTCAAGCCATAATGGGTGCGTGTTCTTGGTAGTCTTCTCCCGACCCCTTCATTTCTACGCCTTTGCTATGACCCCGCTTGGCTTGTTTATAGAAAATCATAGAGTAGCGGTCGCCTTTAAAGGGGGTTGTCTGGTGATACATTCGTGCCCCATTAAACATAGTAGGCTTGAAGTGAATATCGTAGTCTATCTTATTCTTGCCGTCTGTATCCCATACACTCACCTTACCACCCGTGTAATTACCAATACCAATAATAACAGAGCGTCCGTTGTTGTGTATATCAATATGCTTCTTGGCTTTCACACCGTGGTTTAGTGTAATGGCTTCATAAGTCCAGCCCTTGGGAACAACCGCATTACCGAACTCGGCTAATAGCTTCAATAGAGCCGGGTGTTGCTTATTGCTGGAGAATTCGTTGTATCCACGGCGGGTATTGCCGAAACCGAAAGTCATTGTGCGTCCAATTGTTCCAATGACATCAGCCCTACTGCTAATGGTGGGAACAGTCATTCTATCCAGCTCCGCTAAGAGTCGCTCTGAAATCTCCTTGACTTTGGCTGGGTTGCGTAGTTGTAGTTGCTCTCTCTTATCATCGTCAGCCTCCGCATCGCCGTATCCAAACATATCATCTCGTTCGGGTCTCATATACGCCATTCTGCTATAGCGTGGAAAATATTTTGATTTAAATCCTACGGATTATTAATAAGTAAAAATGTCTTACTATCAGCGTAATAGAGAAATGATTATCGCCCGGCAGATGGCGTATCATAGAGAGAACAGAGAGAAGTATTTAGCATATATGCGGGAGTATAACAAGAAGTATTGGTTGGCTCATAGACCCGAACCTAAGCCGAAAAAAGTGAAACCAGTGAAAGAAGCAAAGCCTCCGAAGCCGAAGGTAGTAGCCAAAGTTAGTAAGCCACTAAAGTTGAAGTCTAAGAAGACCTATGATTTCGTCGTCCCGGTGTATGAATATCCTACAAAGATGGAGAGGGGTAATTTCGTTCTTGTTTTTGATTGATGCGTTTATCCCGGCTGGGAATAATGTTCGCCTCCGGTAGAAGAATGACCGCCCCGACGCAGAAAAATGACATCGCTTTTGGAACGAAATCTGAAGAGGCAAACTTGGATATTCTACAGACTTTTCTGGATACACAGTTGGAACGCAAGGGTGGCTATGCCGTGTTTGACTTTGAGAACCCTACAAAGACGATTTTTGTAGAGCTGAAGAGTCGGCGTATTGGGTCTCGCACATATGATACGGCACTAATTGGATTTAACAAGGTTGCCTTTGCGAATCACTTTGATGATGGGACGCAGTTCTGGTTTGCCTTCTGTTATACGGACGGTGTGTTTGTGATACAATACAATAAGAAGCAGTTTGATGAATATGAAGTGCGTAATGAGTATGTGCGTGGTGCTCGTAATGACACTACCAATAAGCCACAGAAGGTGGTGCTGATTCCGATTACTGACCTTACGGAGTTGGTCGTGGAGGAGGAAGAGGAAGAGAAGAAAGTGGAAGAAGAAACGGAAAATAAAAAGATTGAAGAGAAGTTAGAGAACCTTGTGATTTCTCCGCCTTCTCCCAAGAACCAAAATCCCTTCCATTAATAGATGCCGACGCATAGAGAGAGTGTGTTGAAGTTATTGGGGCTTCCAAAAGATACATCACTATCTATTGAAGAACTGGCGGAGCATACTGACTTACCCGTAGAAGCATTAGATGAGGTGTTTCGGCGTGGTGTAGGGGCGTGGAAAACGAACATAGCTTCTGTGCGATTAAAGAAGGACTTTAGTAAGAACCCTAATCTATCTAAGTATCCACGCTCCGCAAGGCTTGGTAAGGAGATGTGGGGAATGGCGAGAGTCTATAGCTTCGTAGATAAAGGGAAGACTTTCCATACTGCTGATGCGGACATCGCAGAGAAATATCACATTGGTTAGTAGATGGAGGATTATTTATCACTGATAAACTTAGAGATAGACTATCTACGGGGTCTGTCTAAGACCATTAATGAAACGCCAATGAATGATACAACCAAGATGCTACACAGCGACTGTAGGGTGCGTTATGTTGCTACACTACAAGTGGTGGGGAAGTTGCTTTCTCTGTGTCAAGATGATGTAAAACACCAAACGGAACGCATTACACGCCATATAGGGCAGTTGCGACAGTAAAAATGTGTTAAATGATGCTTTATTACACTATGTAATCATTGTAATATAGCATTTTTATTACATATATGGCTTTTACCAGTAAAAAATCCGGATTTTTTACAGTGAATATAGTGGGTTATATGGGTAATTACCGCTAAATAGGGTTTTATAGGGTAATTTTAGTTAAACACGCAGTAAAAATCGCCACTTAAAGAGTAAAAGCGATAAAAAACGATAGAAAGCGATGGATTCCAGTAAGAAAGCAAAGATTTATAAGCTATTCTGCGATGATGGCTACTTTTATTATGGTTCTACCTATGACACACTGACTAAACGAATGTATCAACACATTCATAGTAGCAAAACTCTTAATAAAAACTTTCATAGCAAACTACAATCACATATTAATAAAATTGGTAGGGACAGAATAAAAATAATCCTTGTAGAAGAGTTCCCTTATACTACAAGAGATGAAATGCGTAAGAAAGAGAATGAATATATAGTCCGTGATTTGGATAATTCTTTGTGTCTGAATGTGAATCGTTCTTACGCATCAACATCATTCAGTTTGGAGATGTAGGGGTCGCTGTGTCCCCTATAGCAATAACAATAACAATAAAAAATACCCTTAGAGGGCTTTTTATTGTTGTTATTAATATTCAAGATGTTCTATTCTTCGTCTTCTTCGTCGTCAGAGTCTTCTTTGGGGATACTGCCCTCCTTCTTCATTGCTTCCATCAGCTTGTCTCCATAGTTCTGCTCCTCTCCAGAGTGAATCTCGCCGTCGTCCCACTTGTAGATTTGGTATTTGTAGGGGCATAGACCGCATTTCTTCTCGTGTCCCTCCCAACACGCCTTGTGGTAGAGGCAACCGCATTCCGTAATATGAATGGTCTTCTTGGTAAGGCTCTCACCACACGCTCGGCAGTCGTGCTCGTCCTCAAAGCACTCCGCAGTAAGAAGACCCCAAACAAGACCCTTCAGTCCGTTCGTCTTGTTGGATTCGGACACTGGAAACCCAGTAGAAGGCGAAATGACCTCTTCTTCCTCTTCCTCCTCTTCTTTCTCCTCTTTCTTGTAGTCCTCCCATCTTTCCACATCTTCCGCTTCGTTTTCGGCAATCATCTTCGCATACGCATTGGCGGGGGCTTCCTCTTCGTCCTTGTATTTGCTCCATTGGTCGTAGTTCATTCCTCCTAAGACCAAGTCTTTATTGCCGTCCTCCGTATTCAGCATATCTTTATCCTCCTCCGTGAAACTGCCTTCCTTGTAAAAGGCTCTCACCAGAGCGATGTCAATATCCATATATTCAGCGATTTCGTTGGGCTGGGTGTTGCCGTCATTCCAGAGAAACGGGTTGTTGTCATCTTTCCAACGGCAACCATAGCACTCCTTACCAGACTGCTCCGCCCAGCACTCCTTATGGAAATGACAACCGCACTCCGTGATGTAGAGAGTCTTCTTCGTGAGAGCCTTCTTACAAGCAAGGCATTTCCACATAACGCCGGTGTCATCACCCTCCAGCAGACGGCAACGGGCAAGAAGACCCCAGATAAGACCCATCTGAGCGTTCGTAAGGTTCGTGGATTGTTGAGAAGACATTAGGGATTGGATTCGTTTGGTTGCCTTTTCCTTTCCGGTTTTTTCGTTTCATTTTTTATTTTTTCCGGTTTTGGGGGTATGTCGCTGTAGGGTCGCTGTGATGTGCTATACACACTGTAGAGCGGGGGGAACGGGATTTTTGTCTATGATTTTGCTATAGCATCACGCCTTAGGGGGAATCCCGCCAAAAAATCCCGTTCCCCCCGCTACACACTGCTAAAAAAAACAATAGGCATTACTGCTATGTTTTGTTTTATGTATTTATTGATTTTTTTATTGTGTTTATTCGCCCAGTTGTCCGAACAAGTCCTCCTCCACATCATCATCTACGACGACGGGGACAACCTTCTTGGGCTTCACCATTGGCTTGGGCTTTGTTTGGACTGCCTCTACCGCACCAGCAACGGGCTTAGCAATGACAAGCTTCTTCTTCTTGGGAACGGCGGACGCAACGGGAATGCCCTTCGCCTTAGCCTCCTCACGCTCACGCTCCTCACGCTCCTCACGCTCACGCTCTACACGCTCACGCTCCTCCGCCTCCGCTTGTTGTAGGGCAACACGGGCTTCCACTTGAAGCTTACGCATCTGCTCCTCCTCATCATCTTCCTCCTCTTCCTCTTCCTCTTCCTCTGCCTCATAGGCGGGGTTGCGACTCTTGTAGAAGCACTGGGAGTGGAAGAGTTCGCCGTCCTCATTCACATAGAAGGTCGCCTTGGTAAGAGCCTCTCCGCAGATAGAGCAACCCACCTCCTTCTTCACGCACTTCAGCAGACCCCAGATAAGGCTCTTCACACCATCAGAGCAGACCACATCATAATCTACACCGTGCTTCTGGACTTTGGGCTTCGCCATACGGGCGACCTTGGGGGCGACCTCCTTGCCCGAACGCATTTCCTTACGGGCATTCTGCTCCTCACGACGCTTCAGTCCCTCCTCATTACGGGCTTGGTAAGTCTCCCAGTCGCACGGCTTTCCGACCTTCCAGTCCTTGGCGAGGTATTTCTCAAAGTTCTTGCGGAGAGTATCAATGTTCTTGGTGGCGTTCATTTCGTGGATTGGTTGGTTCGTTTGTTTGCCTTTTCATTTGCCGAAAAAACATTTCATTTTTTGTTTTTTCCGGTTTTTGGCGGGAGTCGCTGTAGGGTCGCTGTAGGGTCGCTGTAGGAAGTGCTCTACACAGTGGAGCGGGGGGGACGGGATTATTCGTCCAGATATTCGTAATAGCGTTGTGCTTTAGAGAAATCCCAGCAAAAAATCCCGTTCCCCCCGCCTCAGAATGACGCACCTTGTTTGGAAGTCCCCTTAGATTCATTTCTCTACCCCATTAGAATGTTCGCTTGGGTGAAGTCTTGGATTTGGAAGCCAGAGAAGGAGGCAGAGCCAAAGAAAAAAATAGAGTTGTATCCACGAACTCGCTACTCCTTCACACCATCACGCCTATTGGAATGGTGGGCTCAAGAACCGAAGTTAGACCCTCTACCGCCGTATCCGCCCAGCCCTAAGCCACAATAGTGTAGGGGTAATCCTCATACAACCATATTTTGTAGTTCCAGTCCCCGTTGCCGGTAATGATTTTTAGCCCGTCTTGGTCGCAACCAACGACACTAATGGTTTTCTTATTGATAGACTTCACCTTACCCAGAATGACATAATCGCCCATCTCCCACGCCTTCGTCTCTGCGATGATGTCGCCCTTCTTGAGTTCGGAGACATTCACCTTCTTCGTGTGGAAGGGCAACTCCTCGCCCTTACCCCCATCATTACCGCAATACATTGTATCCCAGTGATGCTTACGGGGGGCTCTCGCCCAACGCTCCTCTTGGCTCTCTTTCTCCAGCTTCTTCTTGCGACACTCTACCGCCTTCTTCTGGAAGGGAGCATAGCACTCCTCAAAGCACACCGAACAATAAGTTCCCTTCAAGAACTGGCTCACAATGGAAACGACCTCCGCCACACCGCACTCTTTGTCGCACAACTCGCACACCTTCACTTCCTTCTTTGCTTCCGCCATTTCGTTTGTCTGCCTTTCCTTTCCCGGTTTTTCATTTCATTTTTTGTTTTTTCCGGTCTCCTTATAGCCTATACAGCGACCCTACAGCGACCCATAGTCTCTATAGAGTCGTAGAGCACTTACAGCGACCCCTACAGCGACCCTTACAGCGACGCACCGAAAAACCGGAAAAATAAAAAAATGAAACGGAAAACTCCCCCGGTCAAAACCTCAGAAACGATGACCTCTCTCCCGGGCGTAAAAAAGTCTTCTTCTGCGGTAAAAGCCTCCGAATTAATCCCTAACCCTTCGTTAGAGATGGACTCCAAGCAAATCACGGAACGCTACGACGCTTTGGGTGTGGATTGGGAAAAGTGCCCGTTGCGTTGGGACTCCAAGAAGGGACAAAAGGCGGGAATGCTGAATGGAATGGGAAAAGAACACGACGACTGGAACGGCTGGAAGCTTTCTATGGGAGACAATATGATGGCGGTAGATGTAGATGGCGACTGCGAGAAGTGTGCCGAGGTGTCTGCTCTATGCGATGAGGTGTGCGTGTGGAAGCAGAAGACCCGCAAGGGCTTCCACTACATCTTCAAGAGAGACCCCCGCATCAAGCAGTGTCAGCCCAACAAACCGGGTGTCGCCAAGATAGACACCCGTGTCGGCAAGGGCGGATACTTGTTTGTAGCACCGTCGTTCTACCTCCACCCCGATGTGGGACTGGTGAAATACGAGCTGGAGCGTATTCCAGAGAGCATTGACGAGCTTACTGAATGCCCTAAGGAAGTCATTGACTACTTTCTTACCATTTCAGACTACTGTGCCGTTCCGCCCAAGGTCGCCCCCAAGGTCGCCCCGAAGCCCAAGAACGAGGTTGTGATTCCAGAGGAAGAAGATGTGTCGGTTGTAGCCCCTCTATCACCCGTTGTCCCCGTGATGGAAGAGGTAGAGAACCTTTGCTCTTGCCTCACGCCCGAGTGGCTACACGACCACAACAACTGGTTGCGTCTGATGATGATGCTGAAGAGTATCAGCCCTTCTGCCGAGATGAAAGAGGTGTTCCTCAAGCATTCCGCCCGTGCTCCAGCCTACAAGGATTACACGGCTCAGAACGCTAAGGCGTGGGATTCTGCGAAGCCGAGCGGTCGCATCAGTATGGGTTCTCTAAAGCACTGGGCGAAGAAGTGTAATCCAGAGAAATACTTTGCCGATGCGAAGAACTCCTACTGGGCTCTTGTGAATCAAGACAATGCGAACGGCTACTGTGAAATCTTCTACAACGCTATGGCGGGAGACATTCTCTACTCCAATTCGCACAAGTGCTACTATGTCTATGACACCCGAGAGACGCTCTGGCGTGTAAGCGACAACAACTCCTACATCAACTTCTTGTTCGTAGAGCAGACTTCCGCCATCTTCCGCAAGATGATGGGAGAGTTGCCCGTTGCGAATGACGAGGAGGAGGTTCAGAAGCGTAAGAACAAGCTCAAGAAGCTGATGGACGCTTCCAGAACTTGCGGTGGTGCGTATGTCATTACGCTGGTTAATTCATTCTTACCAGCCTTCTGCCGTTCAGACGAAGACCCCGCCAACTACTTCAACCAGAACGCCGACCTTCTACCGCTCACGAACGGTGTGTGGAAGTTTAGCGAGAAGAAGCTTGTCAAGTATGAACGAGAGCATTACTTCACCTTCCGTATCCCTATCGCTTACAATGCGAATGCGGACACGACAGACATTCGCAAGGCTTCTCTGGACTGGTTCGGACAAGACGCCGAGGTCGCCAAGTTCATTCAGTATTACATTGGCTATTGCCTTACTGGCTTTACGAGTCGCCAAGACTTCCTCATTGTATGGGGGACAAAGGCGGGTAATGGAAAGTCCCTCTTGTGGGGCAAGATTCTGGCGATTCTACTGGATAAGTATTACCGCACTATCACTTCGGACGCTCTCTCCACGGAGCGTGTCGGCAATAACGACCAGCTCTACAATCTGAACGGCGGACGCTTTGCGTTTCTGTCTGAGCCCCGTAAGGCACGAGGCACGAAGATTGACAACGAGCTTATGAAACTGCTTGTTGGCGACGAGAGCTTTACCGTGGAAGCCAAATACAAGAACGCCATCACTTTTAAACTCCAAGCGAAGTTTCTGATGGCTTGTAATGAAATCCCCGACATTAAATTTGACGATAAGGGAACTTACCGCCGTGTGAAAATCGCAGAGCAGAACTGCGAGTTCATTGACCCGCACGACTACGAGGACGCCGACGAGAAGGCGAAGAAAGAGAAACGCATTATGATGAAAGATGACGAGTTCATTGGACGGCTTCTTGCGAATGTGGAGGGTATGATGTTCTGGGCGTTGGAGGGTGCGTCTGCCTACATTGACAATCCCCGTATGGAAGCACCCAAGGCGATGTCTTCTGCGAAGGATAAGGCGGTGAATGAAGGTGATGTCTTAGGCATTTGGATTCGTGGAAACATCAAGAAGGGCGAGAAGAATCTGAAGTTCAGACTTGTGAAAGATATGCTGAACGCACAGAACGAACACTTAGGACAACGCCAAGCCGGATTCAACAGACAACTGAAGGCAAAGCTGGAGATGCTGGGCTACGAGGTAGGCGGACGAGAGGATAAGGGCGACCTTTACATCAAGTGTGCCGAGCTTCGCCCCGAGGACGAGCTTGTCCCCGACTCTGAAGACGAGAAAGAAGAGGAAGAGGAAGAGGAAGAGGAAGAGGAAGAGGAAGCACCCGTCCCTAAGATGGTGCTGAAACAACCGACCAAAGCGGAGATGGAAGTGGGTCGCCCTATGCCGACCAAAGAGCAACTGGAAGCTACAAAGAAAAAAACCCTACGAGAGAAAGTGAAAGAGGCGTATGATAAGTGGAATCCGCCGTTCAGATTGTAATCAAACTTAATAACACCCAACTCATTATGAATCTTTCTATTTTTTTTTGGGGAGCGGGGGGAGCGGGGGGAGCGGGATTATTTCGTGAGAGTTCGCCCACGAGGCAGAGCTATAGGGAAAATCTGGCTGAAAAACCCCGTTCCCCCCGGGTTTATTTTGTTTGCTATAGTAATGGATACAACCAATGTCTTTATTTCTACGGGTATGTCGGCTGGTTTATATATCGGCTACAAAGTCGCACAACGCTACTATTTCCGTTCTGGGTGTCATAATAACATATTAGAAATTGCGATAGTAGATAAAGAAGCAGAAGAGAAAGAGAAAGAGAAGCCCCCATCAGAACCAAAAGTGGAATTGACAGAAATTATAGTAAAATAGTGGAAAACTTAAAAATTGACGCTGATTTATTTCTATAGGATTGATAGAAATGACGAAAGGCGAAGCATACCGTGCCTACTATGTGGCGAACCGTGAGCGTATCTTAGAGACCAATAAGACCCGTGCCCGTGAGAAACGCCAAGAAGCAACAGAAGAGCAACAACGGGAGACCCGTGAGAAAGACCGCACCGCCTACCACGAGCGAAAAGCAAAGCAGATAAAAGAAGCATTCCTTACACGAGCCAAAGAGGTGGGTGGTGAATGGAAGGGTGTCTATGAAAAACTGGCTACACTACAGAACTTAGCAACCATCAGCAAGAAACAGTTTGCCTTCCTACTAACCCTTCGTGCGGTAGAATGACTTAGAAAAATACACTATTACAATAGAATGTCTGAGCCTATTGTAAAAGTGGATAAAGACCCCGTAAAGGATTCGGAAAATCCGAACCCCTTAGGGGTAGAGAAGAAGAAGAAAACCCCCGGTCGCAAAAAGAAGGTGGTAGAACCGATGAAAATTACTGTGCTGACTACTCCGCTGGTTCTGTCGTTTGATTAGCATCTTTTTTGTAGTAATCCCGTTGTTGCGACACCGAATGACCCATTGCGGAGGCATCAGCCTTCTGCTCCTCCATCAGATTACCATACTTATCACTAATATAAATGTGTCTAAGCATAGAAGAACCCACCTTCTTACCAAAGATGCGGTTTAGAATGCGTGTAATCGCATTCACTGCGGTCATAGGAGCACCATCTTGTGCGACCAAAAACTTAATAGGGTCAGTCTTACGCTTCGCTACGCCCTTCCATAGTGGGTGATACTTCAGATACGCATCAATGGCTTCCATTAGAGGGGCTGGAATGTCGTGCGTCTGAACCCCATTCTTCTTACTGGTCTTATACTTACAGTAGATGAACTTATGGGTCGCCATATCCAAATAGTTCTTGTCTTGGGGCATCTTGTCGTTCCATTTCTTCACAATATACATATCCAGATAGTCTTGGTTGCGACGGGGCTGAATGTCCGTATAGAGCGATAGAATAACAAACTGTAGAAGTCGCTCATACTCTGTTGCCGTAATAGTCTTCTTCATCTTCGCTACTTCGCCCTTCAGCTCCTCCTTGCGTTCCTCAATCTCCTTCCAGCTCAGCCAGTTCTCCTTCTGCTTCTCCGTCTTCTCATTCTTGCCCTCCTCCGCACGAACCTCCCCACTACGCTTCATCATTGCGTCATAGTAATGCTGAAAGACTTTCTTAAAAGTCGGCTTGTTCTTATAGAGTCCAAGGGTAGATACAATGGTCGCCAATAGTGCCCGTTGTGTAGTCTCCGCATACTCCGCAATCTTCTTATCAATCGTATCAATGTCTTTCAAGAACGATAGGTTCTTAAACGATTTCTTGTTGTTTAGTGCGTAGAGGCTCTTAATGTAGGCGTTCGCTGTGCTCTCTACCACTTTACGCTCTTCCATCAGTTGCTTTCCCAGTTGTAGCATAAACTCAGTTGCTTCCATCTCTACAACTCGTAGAGATTATTTCTTGCCGGAATAAACACGCCGTAGTTTTTTACTTCAGACCGTATTTTGTCTGGAGGTAGTAGATGACTTGGGCTCGTGTTAATTTAGGGCTTTTGCCTTTATAAACCTCATTATTACTCCATAGAACCGCATCTACAATAGATGGGATATGACTACTACCTTCTGGAATAGCGTATTCACCCACCTTATCATAGCCTTTATCAGCTAGTGAATCTTTACCGTAGTATTTCATATACTCCAACTGTTCTGCCGTAAAGTTCTGTTTAGAGGCTTGTGATTCATCTACTGGAATAGACCCCTTAGGGGCGGGTTTGATAAGATTATTGTATTTCTGCTGATAAGCATACCACTTCCTAATTAACTCGCTTAGTTTGTATTCTCCACTCTGTCTATAAGGTGTATCTTTTGGTGTTTCTAATCCTTCTCGTTTTACCATTGCGTTCGTTAAATCGTGTGAAAATATACCTCCTAAAGAAAACGGGGAACGACCCGGGTGATTCTCAGCAAAATCTCGCAGTTCTTCTTTCAGTGCGTCGCTTATCTCTGGCTCGGGATTTCTCCTACGCTCCTCTGCCTCTTCCTCTGCTTGTTTTGCCTCCTTCTTCAGTTGGTAGGCGGTTTTCTTTCTAAGGGATTCCTTCGCCTTACTGGCTGGTTTCTCTTGGAACATTCTATCATATTCTCTCTGTGTCCTATCAGCAGAATGCTCCTCCGCATACTTTTGGTCGTCCTCCGCTACATCTTCGGGTTCTTCGGCAACCTCGGGCTGGTCTTCTTCCTCCACGACCGCTGGTCGTTCCTCTTGTTGTTCTACCGACTGCTGAGGCTGTTGTTTTGATGCTTTCCGCTTCTTTCTATATGGATAGTCTTTTCGCTTTTCCCGTTGTGCTTCTGACTCTTGCTTAGGGTCGCCTTTCTTGTGCTTTCTTCCACGCACAAACTCTACGGCACGGTTCGTCCCGAAATGCTTTTGTATAAATGGACTTGCCCCGTAGGCAGTATCTTTATCACCGTTCTGTTGTTTATTAGCAAGTTCTTTATAAACAAACTTCTGCGGTTCGTCCATCTCGGAATCTTTATGAAGTTTCCATACGGGGTATTTGTATTGACCGTCGTGTTTAAGGCTATTCTCATACATTAGACGGCGAACAAATCCAGACGCTTTTGTTGTTCTAACCTTACCGCCTTGTAATGGTTCGCTTATAATATCAGACAACCCCGCCCCGTGTAGCAGTTCCGCTAAAATGGGATTCATATCTCTATATTCCGGGTAGAATAAAATCATATACCATATTATAGAATGACTCGTCTTGGAACTGCGATGGTGCGACTCGCTCATAAAGATATGGCGGATACTCGGGCATTGGAAGAACAAGCAGAACGGGCGTGGGGCAGTCAGAACCCTATTCAGAATTATGAAGGCTCGGGTGCGACTCCATCTATGGGTCTATCACAGATTCGTGGCGGTAGAAAATCAGTAATGAAACAACACGAAGCAGATGCTATGGCTCAAGGACACGCTCTTGCGGAACACCTACATAGACTCCACGGCTCGGGCTACGCTCAGTCGTTCCATAGGGGTATGGGTGGCGGTCTCGGCACGGGTCGTTATGAAGGCGAAGGTATGACGGGTGGTATGTTTAATTTTAATGCGTTGCCTCGTGGCGTAGGTCAGATTATGTCGGGTGCGACTGCCCCTATCCGTGATAGTTTTGTCCCCGCTCTCAGTCAAGTCGCATCACATTTAATGCCCCTAATGGGTAAAGGCACGGGTGGTGCGAAATTCTCTGCTGATACACAAGACTTTAGCAGTCATCATATGAAGGGTGGCTTTTGGCTTCCCCTACTCACCTCAGTAGGTCTTCCTCTTATTCAGAAACTGCTCGGCTCGGGTCATATGGACGACAAATGTAAGATGGAAATGGAAAAACTCATTAAGAAGCACGAAGAGAAATATCACAAGGGTCAGCTCAAGGGTGGTTTCTGGGGTGCGTTGGCTACTCTTGGTATTCCTCTTATCGCAAAAATGTTGGGTGCGGGTCATTGCTCCCAGAAGGGACACGACTCTATGCTAAAGATGTTCGGTCAGTGCGAAAAGAAAGAAGCTACGGCGATGAAGAAGGAAATGAAGGGTGCGGGTCGGGCAGTGGGTGCGGGTAAGATGCCGAAGATGATGGGGTGCGATAGTGATGATGAAATGAACGGTAAAGGTTTCTTCTCTAACCTCGGACACGGTCTTTCTGATGTGGCGGGTATGTTCGGTCTGGGTAAAGGCAAGAAGGTGAAGCGTGTTGTAAGTGAAGCAGATGGGCGACGCAAACGGGCTGAGGTAGTTCGTAGGGTGATGGCGGAGAAAGGTCTGAAGATGATAGAGGCAAGTAAGTATGTCAAAGAGCACGGTTTGTATCACCCATAATTCAATCACACCGGGGGGAGCGGGGTTATTTCGTCAGATATTCCTAATAGCACCGTGCCTTAGAAAAATTCTCGGATTTTTTCCCGTTCCCCCCGTTTCGTTTATCAATTACATTACAGAATTAATCTGCTATTAAACCTATAATAACAGATTAATTAATTTCTATAGAATAGTATAATGAGTTCATTCGGCACGAAGAAACCCGGTGCGGATTTCTTCCAGCAACTAACATTCCCCCACATCTTTTCGGAGAAGGTCGCACCCGGTAATATTGGCTTTTACCCAGAAGCACCCATTCAGAATGAGGTGTTGTATCCGTCTAATACCCTACAAGGCATCTACCACCAGCAGAAAATGGAAGACTCCCACCGAAAAGCCCTTAATGGCGTAGCCGATACAAAGAGTGCGACACAACGCTTTCTACATTCACACGCTGGATACTACAATATGCCGAAGGCAGTATTGGGTCAGCGTAAGTTTGCGAACCCTTCTAACGGCAACCAAGCAGACATCTATAACAATCGCAATGTTTCCTTTGATATGCCCCCCACGGTATGGAGTTCCTATCGTCCAGAGGGTCTTAGTGGAGGCGTTCTCTATACGGCAGAGGCTCAGAAGTGGGGTCGCCAGAAGCTACAAGAGCGTATCCCCCAGTTAGATGCGATTACTGCGGAGAGACAAGCATTCGTGAATGGACTGCCCGTCCAAGGCGTAGTAGGTCAGACCGAGCCAGAGGGATTGGAGGGTTCTAAGGTGAAACTGGAAATCGTAGCTACGCTACGAGCCATTCTTGCCTCTGTATCAGCGGGTAAGGCAGATGCGATTGCGTGGAGCGACACTCTAAAGTTTATGCGTCTCTTCTTCCGTTGGACTCCCTCCGCCCCAGAAGAAGAGTTGAAAGAGATTCTGGAGTATTTTGATGAGATTGAAGAGAGTCTGATTGGACTACAAGAGGTAGGCGAAGATGGTCGTGATGCTGATGATTTGTTTAGAAACCGAATTGCCCCCAATGTGGATATTATGTTAGAGGATTTTCAGAAGTTGCGTGAATACCTAACAAAGATGATTGCGATGCCTATCCAAGGGTCAGAGGTTAGATACAACCCAGATGGAAGCCAGTATGTCGTAGAAACACAAGGAACACAGAATATGACAACTAAAACACTAAAGGAACGCAAGGCACTTTCTGCGAATCTTATTAAGTCTATTGGATTTACTACCCTTAAGAGAGCGTCCAATGTAGAGCAACAAGCACGAATGGTGCGTGATGTAGAGCGTGGTGATAGAATCCGAGACGCAAACGCCCCTCCACGGGGTGATGGTGGGGACGACGACGATGATGATAGTCCAGCGTTTTCTGATAGGTGGTTGGGTGCGTCTGTAGGTAGTCGTCCATTGTCTGCGGTGGCGGAACAGATGCGACGCTACTACGCTAATGTAGGTTTTGACCCAAATCCCCGTAATGAACTTGGACGCAAAAACGGGTCGTTCTTTGGCGAATCAGATGCGTCTGTAGGTTCAGAAGCGTGGCAACTCCGCAACCCCTTCCGTGAAGGCACGGGTGAAGCACAAGCACAAGGGTTGGAAGTAGATGACGAAAAAGAACCAGAAGAAGAGGAAGAATCTATGGGTGTTCGTTCCCGCTCTTCCAGAGGC
>Ga0315284_10002666_pt1 | contig 25468 bp, 19 predicted proteins | sample YL17G09_16_MG_FD_203696 | JGI IMG/M metagenome (GOLD analysis project Ga0315284, IMG submission 203696) | Sediment microbial communities from Yellowstone Lake, YNP, Wyoming, USA - YL17G09_16 | ecosystem: Environmental > Aquatic > Freshwater > Lake > Sediment | place: USA: Wyoming | collected...
CCTTTTTCGACGATTTCGACGCGGTCCGGCGGGGCCTCCCCGGCGAGAAGACCGGTGGAGGGACCGAGCCCTTCGAGCTTGCGGAATTCCTGATCGCTTCTCTCGAAAATCCCCTTGGGCCCCACGGCGTCGAGCAGGGCGTCGCGGACCGTGTCCTTGACGCGCTCCACACCGGCGGCGAGCGCTTGCACGACGATGAAGTCGCCGTACCGGTCGGCTATGAGACCGGGAAGACCGTCCGCTTCGGCGTGGATGAGCCTGTACACGTTGGTCTCCTCGAGCCCCGGAAGACCCCGCCGTCGCTCGATGGCCTCGCTCACACGGCGCCGCCACCAGGATCCGTCGATCGACGCGGCCTCGTTCCAGTCGAGAACCCTCGCCTGGATTTTCGAGTGCCGGTTGAAGTACGCCCAAGCAAGAAAGGTGTTTTCGTGGTCGACCACGCGGACGACGTCGCCGGGCGCCGGGTCGCCGTCGATCCCGGCGATCGCGCCGGAGTACACCCATGGGTGCCGCCGCCTGAGCGACCGGTCGCGGCCCTTCGAGAGCGATATGGTGGAAACGGACGTCATGACCCTAGACGCTAAACCTCACGAAGAGAATGTCCCCGTCCTCGACGACGTAATCTCGACCCTTTACGGCGAGTTTTCCCGCGCTCTTCACCTTGTCCTCGCTCCCGAGCTTTTGCAGATCGTCGTACTTGATCACTTCCGCGCGGATGAACCCCCGGGCAAGGTCGGTGTGGATTTTCCCCGCCGCCTCGACCGCCGTGGCTCCGCGGTGGACGAACCACTGTCTGACCTCTTCGCTCGCCACGGTGAAAAACGAGATGAGTCCCAACGCATCGATGCACTGCTTGGTGAGAATATGGAGCGCGGTGTCCTCCAGCCCCATCTCGCCCATGAAGACGCGCCTCTCCTCTTCCGAACCGAGCGCCGCGATTTCCGTCTCCATCTCGACGGCGATCTCGACGCCCCCGATTCTCTCCGCGGCATATCGGGTCCGGATCTCATCGGCGATTGTCGCGGCCGCGGCGCCGGTGTCGGTGACGTTGAGCACCACGATCATTTCCCTCGCCGAGAGCAGCGGGTAGCTCGCGATCGAACGAAGGTCCTCCGCCGTCATCCCCAACGTACGGAGCGGATGCTCATCCTCGAGATGTTTCTTGAGTTTCTCGAGAAGCTCCCGTTCCCTGACGGCGCGTTCGTCCTTGACTTTCCTTAGATCCCTCGCGATACGGTCGATCCTCTTCTCGACGAAGAGCAAATCGTGGAGAACGAACTCGGTGTTGACGTAATCGATATCCCGAAGGGGATCCACCGCCCCCCATATGTGATAGATGGAATCGTTTTCGAACGCCCTCACCACGTGGCAGAACACTTCCACTTCGGCGAGGTTGTGGAAGATATCGCCTTTGGATACGGATTGTTCCTCGATCCTCTGGGGGAGAATAACCTCGACCTGCGCCCTGGTGTGTTTCTTCGGCGTGTACACCTCGACAAGCCGGTCGAACCGGGGATCGAGGATCTCCGCAACTCCGCGCGCGCTTTTCGTCGGATCCCCGCGGTGGTCGAGCGCTCCCTTTCCGACGAGGAGCGTGAATAGAGCCTTCTTCCCCGTCTGGGGGAGCCCGATGATTCCGATGTTCATGACGGCAACACCTCTCTCGGCGTCCGAAACACGAACCGCCGGTCCCACGCGCCTCCTCAACGGGGCTTGAGAACCGGCGGTTTGTTCCAGACGATCAGCGAGCCATGAAACCCTAATCGCCGCCGATTTCGACTAAAAGATCTTGTCCTTCGACCACGACCTCGAACGTCTCCACCGGGGAGACGGCGGGAAGCGACAGCGCTTCTCCCGTCTTGAGATCGAAAATCGCCCCGTGGTCCGGGCACTGGACGCGACACCCTTCGAGAAGCTCGCCTTCCGAAAGGTACGCCATGGCGTGGGAACACGTGTCCGCGATGCAATAGTACACGCCGCCGACGTTGGCGACAAGCATCGGTTCGCCCTCGACGTCGAAGGACTTCATGGCGTTGACGGGCAGATCGTTTTTCTTGCAGACCCAGGTTTTCACTCTTCACACCGTTCTTGCATCCCGGCGACAGGCGCGCGGGGCGGGCGACGAACGCACGGGGTCCCGCCACCGTGCCCCGGACCCCTCGGGCCCCAGGCCCTAGCTCTTCGGCGCGGTGCCCATAAGCTCCTTGACCCGCGGCGACACGACCTCCCCGCCTTTCGTGATCATGGTGTCCCGGATGATCTCATCGTCCGCGTTGATGTCGACGGCCCCGTTCTTCACCATGTTCTGGAAGAACGCGATGAGGTTCTTCGAGAACATCTGGCTGGCGTGATAGGGCACGGTCGATGGCAGGTTCAACGGTCCCATCACGGTCACGCCGTGGACGTCGACGGTCTCTCCCGGCCGCGTGGATTCGCAGTTGCCTCCCCGCTCCGCCGCGAGATCGACGATCACCGAACCGGGGTTCATCCCCTTCACCATGTCTTCGGTGACCAGGATCGGCGCCTTTTTGCCGGGAACCGCAGCGGTGGTCACAACGACGTCGTGCTCCTTGACGACCTTCGCCATCATCTCGCGCTGCTTGCGATAGAACTCCTCGCCCATCGCCTTGGCATACCCGCCCTTGTCCTCCGCCTCTCCCGTCTGAAGCTCGAACTCCACGAATTTGGCGCCGACGCTCTTCACCTGGTCCTTGACGGCCGGACGGATGTCGTACGCGCTCACGACCGCTCCAAGTCTCTTCGCCGTAGCGATCGCCTGGAGACCCGCGACGCCGACGCCGACGATGAATACGCGCGCGGGGGCGATGGTCCCCGCGGCCGTCATGAACATCGGGAAGAATCTCGGCAGGACATCGGCGGCGAGAATGATCGCCTTGTAACCGGCGATCGTCGCCATCGAAGAGAGCACGTCCATGCTCTGCGCGCGCGTGATCCGAGGCACGAGCTCGAGAGAAAACACCGTCGCTCCCGTCTTCGCGAGATCCGATGAGAGCGCCGGATCGTTGAGCGAGTCGGTCATGCCGATCACGATCTGTCCCGGGCGCATGGCCCCAAGGTCGGCGCGCCCCGCTGCGGGGTTCGCGCCAAAGGTCCGCACCTGAAACACGACCTCGGACTTGGCGAAGATCTCGTCCCGAGTGGCGATCTTCGCCCCCTTACGCGTGTAGCTCTCGTCGGTGATCCCCGCCGCGACGCCCGCGCCCGACTCGACGAGGACTTCCGCGCCGCTCTTGACCATCGAAGGAACGATGTCGGCGATGAGCGCCACACGGCGTTCGCCGGGGAAAGTCTCCTTCGGAACACCGACAACGATAGGCTTGACTTGTTCTGTCATGGAAACCTTAACCTCCTCAATGGCCGCCACCGCCGTGTGCAAGCTGTTTGACGAGGTCGCCGATCACGGCCTTCGCGTCCCCGAACAGCATGAACGTCTTGTCCTGGAAATACAGCTCGTTGTCGATTCCCGCGAAACCCGGGTTCTTGCTCCGCTTGATCGCGTAAACGGTCTTCGCCTTGTCGGCGGCGATGATCGGCATCCCGAAGATCGGGCTCGCCTTGTCGTATCGCGCCGCCGGGTTGACGACGTCGTTCGCCCCGACCACCAAGGCAACGTCACACTGCGGCATGTCGGGGTTGATCTCGTCCATCTCGACCAGGTCGTCATAGGGGATGTCCGCCTCGGCGAGCAACACATTCATATGGCCCGGCATTCGCCCGGCGACGGGGTGGATGGCGAATTTCACGGAGATCCCCCGTTTTCGGAGCTGGTCGTAGAGCTCGCGGACACGGTGTTGAGCCTGCGCGACGGCCATGCCGTACCCCGGGATAATGACCACCAGGCTCGACTGCTCGAGCACCTGGACCGCGCCTTCGGCGGTCTCGGGTTTGTAAACCTTCTGTTCCGTCCCGGCTTTGACGGTCTGCACTTTGCCGAACGCGCCAAAGAGTACGTTGGCGAACGAACGGTTCATCGCGCGGCACATGATGATGGAGAGGATGAGACCGCTCGATCCATCCAGCGCTCCGGCCGTGATGAGGAGCTTGTTATCCAGCACGAAGCCCATCGCCACCGCGGCGAGTCCCGCGTACGAGTTCAAGATCGAGATCACCGTCGGCATATCGGCGCCGCCGATCGGAATGACGAGCATCACGCCGAACGCAAGCGCCAGCACAATGATCAGGGGGAACAACACGCCGGCCCAGGGTCCGGTCGGGTTGCCGATGAGGTAGACACCCATCAGCACGGCCACCACCAGCAGCCCGATGTTGACGATGTTCTGCCCCGGATAAGTAACAGGCCGCTGCGGAATCCACTTGATCTCCTGCAGCTTGCCCGCGGCCATCAAGCTCCCCGTAAGCGTGAGATACCCGAGGATGATTTCCGCGACGATCGCCGTCATGCGGAACGTCGTCAACTGCTCGGGTCCCTCGCTCACCCATAGATAGTACTTGGCCGTCCCCACCAGACCGGCGGCGAGACCGCCGAACGCGTGCGACAGCGCCGTTCGCTGGGGTACGGCGGTAAGGGGGACGCGAGAGAGAGGCACGCCCACGATGAACCCCGCGGCGATCGCGACGATGATCCACAGATGGTTGACGATCTCGGGTTGGATCCAGGTGGCAAGCACGGCGAGGAGCATCGCTAAAACACCGCAATAGACACCGCGGCGGGCCGTTTTCGGGCTGTTCATGAAGTGAAGAGCGAAGATGAACAGCACTGTACCGACGAGGTAGGCGAATTGCGATACGGCGTGTATCATTTCTTCACCTCCACGCGCGGTGACTTGAACATCTTGAGCATACGATCAGTGATGAGAAAACCGCTGACGATGTTCGTCATCGAGGCGAAAAGCGCCACGGCGCCCATGATCTGGATGTTCCTCGGGTAGTCGGAACCCGTGACTATGATCGACCCCACCACGGCGATGGCCGAGATGGCGTTCGTGATTGACATGAGCGGCGTGTGCAGCAAACGGGATACGCGCATGACCACGCCGATCCCGATAAACGTCGCCAGCACGAACACAAACAGAGTGGACCACTGGTCGGTCGGCGGTTGCGCGTGCTTCTCCGTCGGCGCTCCGGCGACTCCGCGCTCGGAGGGGTCCGTTTGCATCGCGCCCTCGGCGGTGTTCGTCGCCGTGTTCGACGCCACCTGCGTCGTGCCGGCCCTCACCGCCGGACTCGAGTGCCCATCCCGGGCCGCTACAAAACCGAGCGCCGCCATAAGCGCGATGGCGACACCCAGCCGGACAACTAAACTCCGCGCCATTCTTATTCCTCCTCCTTTTCGAGACGAAGCCGGAGCGAACAACACCGTCCGGCCACCACGCGATCCCGGTCGGTCGAATGTCCCCACCCACCCGTATCAACGATTCTATAAATCAGAATGGACTGGATTTGCGAGACTAAGATGCTTCCTCGTTGCCCGCCTGCGGCGGAACTTTGTCGAAGATTACGAGACGATATCACGACGCGCGGTGCGGCAGGAAGTGAAAAATACCCTACCCGGGGGCGGCTCGCCACCCACTTCGGGCCGGAGTTAGGGGCGCCGTCGTGTCGACTCCACGCCCACGCGACACCCGCGACGCAAAGCCCAACCGTGTTGTCCTGCTGCGTCGACTCCACGCGCCACCCCGGACGGACGGCGAATGCGCTCGTCTGAACGGGCTCTATCCGGGACCTACGCCGCGGCCGGCGGGACTCCTCCCGCCCGGCCGGACCCGTCGGGTATCTAGAGCCCCATCAGGTCACGAACGAACTTCGGCGGTGGTGATCCGAATGAGAGCAGCTCGTCGTGGAACCGCCGGAGGCTGAACCCGGTCCCGTGTTTCGATTCGTAGGCCGCCCGGATGTCGGTCACTTCGAGGTTTCCCACGTAGTAAGTTGAGAGCTGGGTCGAGGTGAGGCAAGCCCGGCGCCACTTACCCGCCGCTTCTCCTTCCTCCTGGAACCCCTCGTTCATCATGAGAGCCACGGCCTCGGATTCCGTCATCCCCGCCGTGTGGATCTTCTGATCGATGATCGCGTTGATGATCATGCGGAGCCGCATCTTGAGTTGCTGCATTTTCATCTCCGGACCTCCGTACCCCCTCTCCACCATGAGCTGCTCCGAGTACGTGGCCCACCCCTCCACGAACGGACCGCTGGCGAACACCGCCCGGATCATCGTGGGCGCCTCGAAACGGTTGGAGTGGGCCAACTGGAGATAGTGTCCCGGCATCGCCTCGTGAACGGTGAGGTCGTGGAGCATGAAATCGTTGTACTCCCGGAAGAACGATACCACCCGCCCATCCGGCCAGTCTTTGGGCGTCGGCGAGATGGCGAAGAGCGTCTCCGCTTCAGGCTCGAGGGGCCCCGGCGAGTCGCAGTAGGCCACGGCGACACCCCTCTGAAACTCCGGCATGACGATGAGCTTTATCGGCTCGACCGGCACGCGGACGAGATCGTTCTCCGACACGAACCTCGTGCACTTCTCGAGGCAGAGCCGCGCGCGGTCTACGATCGTGTCGTTCGCCGGGTGTGTGTCGGCGAGCCTGTCCAGCACCGCCTTGACGACCCTCTTGCGCCCCTCGGCGGAGTCGTCGACCGGTTGACCGGGGAAATACGATTCATAGAGGGGCAGCGCGGTCTCGAACAGCGCGGCCTGCGTCGTTCGGAGGTCGGTTTCCGCTCTCCGGAGGATCTCGTCCATCCCGATGTCCGAGTGAAGCGTGTAACGAAGCTTCTCGCGGAAATGCTCGCCCCCGATGCGAAATTCCCCGTTCGACTGGGAGAGCAGATCGTTCTCCATCCAGGACCCATAGTATTCGAGCGCGGCAGCCGCTTTCTCGCGGGCGCCCTCGAGCTCGTGTTCGAGAGCCGGCGCCTGGGAAACGAACTCATCGAGGCCTTCCCGGATAAGGCTGATCGTTCCCTTGTTCTGGAGAATCGCCGTTTCGACGTGAATGCGCGGAGGGTTCTTGAGGTTCGCTTTTGCGAGCGCGGCGGCGCGCGGGACCGCCTCCAGCCGTGCTTTGACCTTTCCGAGACGTTCCTCCACGGGCGCGAAATCACGGGCGACCAAACCGTAGATCGCCCCACCCACGTTATAGAAGAGAGGATTCCACTCGTGCTCCTTGAGCGTCTCCAAACGAAAGATGGAACCTTCCAAGCGATTCTTGAGAATGTAGTAGTCGACCCGGTTCACGGAGTCGAGCTCCGAGGGGTCGATCTGGACGAGCCTTTCGAGACAGGTCTTGTCGAGTTCGATCGCCGCCTTCACTCCCGCGGCGCTGTAGTCGTTGAGTTTGTCGTCGTAACGGTGATCGCCGAGCGCGGTCGCCGTCTCCGGGTACATCTTGAGGTAATCCTCGATGTACTCGTTGGCCACGGAGACAAAGGCTTTGTCGGGGTCTCCCGGGTGCGAGCTCGCGCAAGCTCCGAGGAACATCGCCGCCCCGACGAAGAGCAGAATCCAACCGTCGCGCATGGTAAGTCCTTTCTCCGCCAGCAACTCCGTCAAGAAGTCACACGAAAGAGGTTCGAGGTCCAAAATGATTCATCGTTTGCCCGCGGCGCCCGTCCGGTCTCCGATCGTGCAAGCGGCGAACGCTTCCAGAAAATCGTATTGGTCTTTCCACGTGGTATACATGATCCCGCACGCCCCCGGCGTCTTCGCGAGCGACGCCGCCCAGTCTTTCGCCGCGTTCTTGCTGTCCATGTCGTAGTACCCGCACCCCACCGTCCTGAACCCGGACTGGTCGAAGTGGCCAAGGCTCTTGTCCCTGATGTCGTAGTGCCAACAGGCGATAATCACATCCTTGGGGATGTGGTTCCACGATCCCGAGAAGTCTCCGTTGAAGAGGTAGTAGTCCTTTTTCGCGTTATGGTTCGGATCCAGCATGTCCGACCAGACGAAGACCTCCGCTTGGGGGTTGAATCGTTTGATGATCTCCACCTGGCGGGTAATGCAATCCCCGAGGAGCTCTCCCGCCGAAAGACCGCGGCTCACGCACGTCTCGCACCAACCCCCTTCGCGGATCTCGTCCATCGCGAGAAAATAGTACTTTGGAGAGATGGTTTCGTGGATGAGACGGATGGTCTCGGACCAGATATCGTAGAGACGGGGCTCGGACATGCAGACACTTGTCTGACCTCCCCCGGCCCTGAGCTCGAGCGCCTGGTAATAGTCCAAGGTGAGGCGATCCCCCTCACGGATCTCCCCTCCTCGGAGCGCGACAAGCGCGGGTTCGGGGTGGTCGAACCTGAAGGAAAGCGCGGGATCCTCGATTCTTTGATAGTCGCGGCCCTCCTCGTACGCCACGCCAGTGACGGCGTTCTTCACGACAACCGGGGTCCCGGCTCTCCGAACCACATTGAGAATCCCGACCTCTTTGGCCCTGAGATCATCGATCCAGAAACGTCCCGAGGGACCGTTCCACACACCGGCGTACACGAGGACCTCGTTGTAGAAAAGACTGTTGAAGCCGAACGAGATCTCTTTCCAGTCGTTCGTCGGGTCGAGAGACGGACGCCATGTCATGAGGACGCGCCCTTCGCCGGTCATCACCGTGAGTTGGAAACGGCTGGACGGCTCCAGACCCTCGGTCTTGACCCACAGCGTGATCTTGTAGCAACGGAAGGGATGGACCCCGACCTTCTGCATCACGCGGCCCCTTCCCCCTTCAGCTTTGGAGACGTTCTCGAATCGGAGCGACGCGCGACCCTCCTTTCGTACGGTCGTGTCGACGCGGCTGAGGACTCCGGGGCCGTCCTGCAAATCGAACCCGCGGGCCCTCTCCCCGTCGAACTCTTCGAACCCCCCGTTTGCGATCATCACCGGCTGTTCGTGGACGAGAACACCGCGCCCATTCACCACGACGAACGGCACTCCCTTTACGGGAAGCGCGGCGGCGAGATTACGGTCGTTGGCAAGGACCCCGCCGGCGTAGCCGACCGAGAACCCGAGCGGGATGAGATCCATGCCGTTCTCGTCGCAGATCGCCTTGACCTGTCTGAGCCGGTCGAAGTACTCCTTGGAATGGCGCGCGATACCGTCGAACCCCCCCGAGAGCACGATGCCGTTGAAACCCAGTCGTGCCGACCGTTCAACGATCGACCGGATCTCCGTGACGTGGCTGTCATCGGTGAGGTTGCGCCGGATCATGACTAGACGATGACTGAACTCGGGTCCGGGCGCGCGGCTCGCCTCCGCGAGTACGACGGAACCACCGAGCATCGACGCGACGAGGAACGCGGCGACGGCGCACCCGATCTTTGCCGCCAAATTCTTCCGGATACCGAACATGACCGACCCCCGGGGACTGTTGCGCGGTTGCGGGGAACGAACGAACAAAAAGAGTGGTACAAACATACGATGCTCGTCCCCAACGAATCAAATCCATTCTCTGTTGATGGAATGGACTCCTCCAGCGCGTTAGACGCGATCGCGGGGTGCCGGGTAGACAACGGACCCTTTCCACCCGCCCGGGGGGGATGGGGACGGGACGCGGACGAATCGCGCGCTCGGCGATCCGCTGGGTCTGCGTGCCGGGCGCGCTAGGGGCGCCATTCTCGAGAGACGCGGCCGAGACGTGTGGACGAAAAGACTCCCTGGTGATACACTGGCCCGGACCTCGAGTGACGCGCGGTTCAACAACGACGGCGGACTCCAACCAAGCGAGGGCACCGTGGACAGGCGGACATTCTTGAAGGCGGTTTCGGCCGGTCTTGCCGCGACGCCTTTTCTTCGCCACTCCGACCTTTTTTCCTTTCCACCCCCGGAGACGCCGGCCCAACTCTCGATCATCACGGGTCCCGACCCCGCCGCCGCGACTAAAAGAGCCGTCGAGGCGATCGGCGGTATGAGCGCGTTCGTCTCGAAAAACGACGTCGTTCTGGTCAAACCGAACATCGGTTGGGACCGGACTCCCGAACAGGCGGCCAACACCAACCCGATCGTCATCGCCACGCTCGTGGAGCTCGCCTTCGGCGCGGGGGCCAAGAAAGTCAAGGTGTTCGACAACACCTGCAACTCGGCGAGAAGATGCTACACGAACAGCGGGATCGAAGAAGCCGCCCGCCGTGCGGGGGCGGACGTGTCATTCGTCGACGAGAGAAAGTTCAAGAAGGTAAACCTCGGGGGCGAGGTGCTCGAGGAGTGGCCCGTGTACGTGGACGCGCTCGAGGTGGACAAGATCATCAACGTCCCCATCGCCAAGCACCATTCCCTCGCCCGGATCACGCTCTCGATGAAGAATTTCATGGGACTCATCGGCGGGTCGAGAAACATCCTCCACCAGAAAATCCACACGAACGTCGTGGACCTCGCGGGATTCTTCAAGCCGTCGCTCACCGTTCTGGACGCCGTCCGCGTCCTCACGGCGAACGGTCCCCAGGGAGGAAACCTCGCCGACGTAAGGAACTTAAACACGGTCGCCGCCTCGCGCGACCAGGTGGCCATCGACGCGTTCGGCGCGACGATCTTCGGGCTAACCCCTGACGACCTCCCGCACGTCCGGGAGGCCCACGCGAGGGGTCTTGGCGTCAAGGACCTGGCGGCTCTCGCCGTCGTCCGCGAGAATCTCTCTTGAGAGTGGCTGAAGCGAAGGGAATATCCGGTCTCAAGCGCGCGCGAATTGTATCGCAATCGGTCTTCTTCGTCCTTTTCGTGTTCCTCCTCTCGCGGACCGAGTACCACGGCCGGGACGTCATCGCCTACCCGGTGAAAATCTTCCTCGAGCTCGATCCGTTGATCCTCGTTACCACTTTTCTCTCGTCGCACGCGGTCGCCGCGGGGCTCTTCTTGAGCCTCATCGTCGTCGGCGTCACGCTGCTCCTCGGGAGGGTGTTCTGCGGATGGTTTTGCCCGCTTGGAGCGGTCAACGATTTCGTCGGGTCGTTTCGGAAAAAGAAGAAGGCCGCCCCGGAGAGCCGTCTCGACAAGCACGGAGTCAAGGCGAAGTACTATATCCTCACCGTCGTCCTCGTCGCCGCGTTGTTCGGGATCCATTTCGTCGGGATCCTCGATCCCATCGCGCTTACCATCCGGTCGTTTTCCGTGGCGGTGAGTCCCGCGTTCAACTATCTCGTACACGGGGGATTCGGCCTTCTCTACAAGACGGGGTTCGGGCCGATCACGGCGGTGAGCGAGCCGGTATACGAATTCCTGAGAAACCACGCGATCTCCTTCAACCCGCCGTCTTTCCTGCAAGCGAGCTTCATCGGCTTTCTTTTTTTCGGGATTCTCGCCCTCAACTTCGTCCGGAAACGTTTCTGGTGTCGTTACATCTGTCCCTTGGGGGCGCTCCTCGGTTGGTTATCCCGGTTCTCGTTCCTCAACCACAAGCTGAGTAGCGAGGCGTGCAACAACTGCAAGCTCTGTCTCGCCACATGCAGCGGCGGCGCCCGGCCATACCCCGAGGACGACTGGCGCGGGTCGGAATGCGTCCTCTGTATGAACTGTCATAGCACCTGCCCGCAACAGGCGATCTCGTTCCGGTTCGGAAGACCCGAACCCCAACACCGGCGCACCGATCTCAAACGCCGCTACCTCCTCCAGGCGGGCGCGGCGGGTGTCGCGAGCCTCGCGTTCTTCCGGCTCAACCCGGTTCGCGAAACCGGGGAGGCGGAGCTCGTTCGCCCGCCCGGATCGGTCGAGGAAAACGAGTTCCTCCGGCGTTGCGTCAAGTGCGGCGAATGCATGAAGGTGTGCATCACCAACGGGCTTCACCCCACGTTTCTACAGGCGGGGTTCGAGGGGATATGGTCGCCGTTCCTCGTGCCGCGGATCGGGTACTGCGAGTTCAACTGCACGCTTTGCGGACAGGTTTGTCCGACAGACGCGATCGAGGAACTCGAGCTGGAGGCAAAGAAGAAAAGGAAAATCGGTCTCGCATTCGTCGACCAGAACCGCTGTCTCCCCTACGCTTTCGGGATAAACTGTATCGTTTGCGAGGAGCACTGCCCGACGAGCCCCAAGGCGATACGCTTCGAGTCTCGCGTCATCGCCGCGGAGGACGGCGAGAAGGAGCTCAAGCTTCCCGTCATTGTCCCCGACCTGTGCATCGGCTGCGGAATCTGCGAGTACTATTGCCCCGTCGGCGAGACGGCGGCCATCCGCGTGAGCAGCATCGGCGAGGACCGGTCGGAAAAGAACAGGCTGATTCTATAGCGCCGCACCCACTGCATCGTATCGTGGCGTCTCAAGAGAGGGCGGCGCGATCCGGAGGATTATGAAAACTCCAGCGACTCTTCTTGCTACTGTCCCCGCGTGCGCCGTTACCGCGGCGGCGAAGATCCGCATGAAAATCATCGTCACCGCGGCCGCTTTGGCGGCGGTCGCGCTGACCGCCTTCACGGCGGCGCCGCCGGCATCCGCCCCCCCGGAAGACACGGTGAAGTTCTTACCGGAAATCGAGGGATGGACCAAGGACGGCGACCCAATGGTCTACGTCCCCGAAACCCTCTTCGAGTACATCGATGGGGCGGCGGATGCCTACCTTGCGTACGAATTCGAGGAGCTCGCCGCGCTCTCGTTCAACGGCGGAGAAAAACGCAGCATCACCGTCGAAGTCTACCGCCACCGCGATCTTCGAAACGCGTTCGGGATCTATAGCCAGGAACGGCCGCAGAAAGGGAACTTCGTTGACATCGGAACGCAGGGCTACTACGACACGGGAGTGCTCAACTTCTTCCACGGGCCGTACTACGTCAAGGTGATGGGGTATTACCTGGGAAACGACGACCAGGCGGTTCTGACGACCACCGCCCGGAAAATCGCGGAGCGTCTGGGGGGACCGCCCGCTTTCCCGGGGATCCTCGCCTGTTTCCCGACCGAGGGCCGGGTCTCGGGCTCCGAGCGTTACATCTCCCGCGACGTCCTCGGCCACGGTTTTCTTCATTCGGCTTACGCCGCGGACTACGCCGCGGACCCCTCGGCTGATGGCTCGCCGGTAAGGCTCTTTCTCTTCGAGGGGCAAGACGAAGCCGACGCGAGGAAAATGCTGGATGACTATCTGAAGCTCGCCGACGCGAGCCCTTCCACCCGTGTGGAAGCAATCGGGCCGGACGACACCACCGGGCCACCGATCTATCGCTTCACCGATCCGCGGCGGACGACGGGCGAGCGGGCCAATTTCCTCTTGTCGGGCCGGTTTATCTGGGGGCTCTTCGCGAGCGACGCCGCCACGGCGGATCGTTACCTCGAAAGATTCGAGGAGAACCTGAGGGCGGGCGGTTTCATCGAGTGATCGGCTCTCCCCCGCCGCCCGTCACTCCTGGGGCTTCGGGCGGAACTCTTCGAAGACCGCCCCGTCGATCTTCTCGTCGATGAGGTAGTCCTCGAAAACCACTTCCTCGATCCTTCCATCCGCCTGATACACCCGCATTCTGTAGGGAAGCTTGGCCCCGTTCTTGTCGCGATAGTCGTCGAAGAGAACGTGGGCCGCCCCGCGGTCATCGATCCTCCGCACGACGAGGTGCGTCTTCTTGTCGAGATCGAAGAGCACCGTGTCACCGTGGTCCACCACGCCCACGCGGTCGATCCCGGCCGCCGCGACCAGCGAGTCGTCCGCGGCGTCCGCCACGAGGTAAAAGGTGTCGCACTCGGCGAAGTAGTACGCCAGTCCGTCGATCGTTCTCATCGACTTCGTCATCCGCTGGGTGTACCTCTCGTTCTGCCGGACACCGAGGTTCACCACCGCCCACACCTCGCCTTTGTTGTAGTAGTACGTAAAGAAAAACGGGTGATCGAAGGCGGTGAAATCCTGGTCGATCTTCAGCTGGTCCGGCTTCCGGATCCAGCGTGTGTAGTTCGCGTGGAGTTCCCCCCACCCGGGCCATTCGGCCTTCATGTGTCCCTTGTCGATCCTCGTCGTCCAGCCCTTGAGCTTTGCCTCGCCACCGGCCGCGTCCACGGATTTCGCGACGAGTTCCTTGGCCGGATTCTTATCCTCCGCATAACCGGGTCCGAGGACCGCGAGCGCAAGAAAAAGGGGTGAGAACGCGGCGAATCCCCTGATCAAAGACCGGCGTACATTTCGGCGTTTCATCTCTAATCCTCCCCGCTTTCTTCACGCCATGAGTTCGGAGTGAGCCTCGATAAGCTTTTCTCTGACCGGAATACCAAACGGGCAGCACCCGTTGCAGTGTCCCGGGCAACTCGAACACCGATCCGCTTTTCTCGAATCGGGAAGGGCCGCGTAGAGCCCCATCGCGTACTTCTCGCGCCCGTAGTTGTGGAAGTACAACCGGTACCGGAGAACGTCGTGGATCGGGACGCGGCTGGGACACGCTTTAAAACACCCGTCGCAGCCCGGGCGGCAGTAGTCGCGGTCGAGAAGCAGCCCGTATTCCTTGAGGGTTTTCTCCTCGTCCGGCGACAGGTTCGGGTTTCCGGAAGCTCCGACGAACTCGTCGATGTCCTCGAACGTCCTCATCGTAAGCGAGATCGTGTCGATGTTCGGCTGAGCGAGCATCCATTTGACAAGGGCCTGACGGACCGTCCGCCCTTCCTTCATATAGGCGGAGTAGTCGATCTTGCGGGCGGCGGAGAGGCTCTTCATCGCCACCACCGCGACGCTTTTCTCCTTGGCCTTCGCGAGAACTGGCTCGAGTCCCTTCGTCATATAGTTCATCCCCGGCATGATCATATCGATGGCGGTGTTGTCGATGAGCCAGCCGAAGTCCTCCACCATCTTGGGCCCGTGCGAGCTCGCCCCCCACGCGCGGATCTTCCCGTCCTTTTTTGCCTTCTCGAACGCCTCGTAAATCGCGGGGTTTTCGATCCGCTTGCGGTCTCCGAGGTTGGGATCGCCCACCGAATGGATGAGACAGGCGTCCACGTAGTCCGTGTTGAGCCGCTGAAGACTCTCTTCGATCGCCTGGGTCACCGCGGCCGCGTTGACGTCCAACGTGAAGAGCTCGGGCGTGAGCTTCGTCGTCACGAAAAGCTTATCGCGCTTCTGAGGAAAGATCTTTCCGACCACAACTTCCATGTCGTAGTACTGGCGGGCGGTGTCCACGTAATTGATCCCCCGTTCCATCGCGTATTCGAGGAGCGCCGGCTCGGTCATCCCCGCGTTGCCAAACGCGATGTCGGAGACTTTCCACCCCGTCTTTCCCAGAGGGCGATAGTCCTTGATCTGCGGTTTCTCCGCCGGAGCCCCTTGCGGTTTTTCCGCCGGGGTTTCTTGCGCAAATGCGAGCCCCTCCGCGGCGGCGAGCCCCACGCCCGCTCCGACGACGGTGGCCACGCCTCGCTCGATAAAAGCTCTTCTCGAAATCGTCTTATCAGATCCCGCCATGGTTTACCTCGCTTTGAGTACGCTCGAAGAACCGGATGTGTTTCGAGAGAAGACGGGCCGCGGAGGTCGCACGCGCGCTAGCGCGCCGACGCCCGCTTGGCGGAGTATCAGCGACCCCACGGATCGCGGTCCGAGTCGTCCCACCGGAGACGCACTCGAAACCCCGGATCATCCGCCTTCGCCGTCCCGCCGAAGATCGCGCCTGCCAGCGCCGCGGCACCGGCGATGTACCACCCCGTGCGCTCGTCCCAGGCTCCGCTCGCCAGACCGGCCGCGCCCGCGAAGAGACCATACTGGAACCCCATCTCGGCGCCACTGACGGCGCACTGGAACCGCGAAAGCTCGTAACGCTCGAGACCGATGAAACGCTCCGCGTTCCTATCGAAGTATGTGGATAGGGGCCGCGCCGTGTTCTCTTCCAGCCGCAGCGTAATGGGATTGCGGTTTCCCGCAGGGGGGAGGGCGAGACTCGTGTCCGTCCGGACGGCTCGCTCCTCCGGATGAGAGCCCGCGGGTGTTTGAGAGCCGACACCCGACGGGTGCGCGAAAAAGAGACAAACCGTGAGGACGATGGTTCTGGTCATTTGTGGCGCTCCAGACTTAGATCGCCCGCTCGCCAGGCCCGTCTTGCCGTCCCTATCGTACCAGACTCTTCCGCCGGACGCAATTCTCTCCGAGGTCCTGGCGAGGATCCATTGCCGAGACCATCGGGGATCGGCGTGGGGCGCCGCGACCCCCGGCCCGCCCGGCGCGCGGCGGCGAGGAAACAGTGGCAAATCCACGGCGGGAACACTAGAATCACGTCTGCTTCGCGAACCGCAAGAGGTACGCCATGAAATGGGTTCAAAGACAGATCTCGCTCACGCCAAGACCGAGGGGATTCCATCTGGTAACGACCGAGATCGAGTCACAGGTCCCCGAAATCAGGGACTTTCACCTGGGCGTTGCCCATATTTTCATACAACACACGTCGGCCTCCCTCACAATCAACGAGAACGCGGACCCGACGGTTCGGGAGGACATGGAGTCCTACTTCAACGAAGCGGTTCCCGAGGGGACCCCCTACTTTATTCACACCGATGAAGGGCTGGACGATATGCCCGCGCACGTGAAATCCGCAATGTTGGGGAGCGGAGTTCTCGTCCCGATCGCGAGAGGCCGTCTCGCCCTTGGGACGTGGCAGGGGATCTACTTGGGCGAACACCGTAAGCGCGCGGCCGGCCGCCGGCTGGTAATCACGATCGCCGGTGAAACGTCCTAGCGCCACAGTGCCCGAGAGATGACGCTCGGAGAAACCCTTACGCGACCGCCCTGGAAACAACGCGCCATTTCGACCCCGTTCTTGAGACGCGTCAACGGTTCAATTGACTACCGCTGGAAAACGCCGTTGACGAGCCCTGAACCCCCATGCTACAATGATTGTGTTCCAGCCGCCTGGGGGGGCGCGGGGCGTCCTGGTTCTCAGCCTAGGACAGACACTCAACGGAGGCATCGATGCATCGCATCTTTGGCGTCACAGCGTGTGTTCTCGCCTTGTTTTTTTCCACCGCGGTCTCGCCGGCGGCGGCCAGCTGTCTGAACGGGACGATTGTCGCCGTCTATCAACACGACGGACCCTACCGCGGTCTGTACCTTTACACCGTTACCCTCGAATTCATACTCGAAAAAGGGCTCAGCAACGTCACTCTCGATCTCGGGTTCTCCGATTGTCTCGAATATGCCTGCGGTCAGATTTTTCTCTTCGCAGACCCGGCCGGCGAGTCGCCCGGCCAGATCGGAGACTGCGCCGTGACATACGTTGGCGAGTTCAACTGCCGCGGAAATCCGTCCATCGACTTCACAGTTCCGGTGGTGAAATGGGACGTTTCCGCGACCTCCGGCTGTGCGCCCGGCAAGACGGGGACCGCGACGCTCCGCTTTTACACGAACCTGGGACCGGATTCGAACCGCGATGTGTCACTTTTCTTGATCAAGAACGGCCAGGAAGTCTGCAAAGGCACGGTGACGGGCGACGCACCGGTGTCGCCGTGCTCCGTTCCGACGCGCGACGCGAGGTGGGGCGAGATCAAATCGATGTACCAGTAAACCGGTCCGCCGTCTTTTCCCCGACCGTTGAAAGGCCCGCTTACCGGCGGGCCTCTTCGTTCCAGGGTGGTAACGGGCGGGGTCTGCGGGGTACGCGCGGCGCATTGTACCCGCGAGCAAAAGCCGTTATATTGTGATCGTATGGAACGTCTAACCCGCAACCTGGGTCTGGCTTGTTTCCTCCTCACCGCCGTGGTTTTGTCCACGCTCGGGGCTCGCGCGGCGATTCCGGCCGCCGGCACCCGCAAACTCGTGCTGATCGAGAAGACCGGAACCGCCAGGACCGCCGAGTTGCTCGAACGAGGCGTCACGGTCGTCTGCGAGTTCGGCGGCGGTCTCCTTGCCTTCGCCGGTGAGGACGATCTCGAGACGATCGAGAGGTCGGGTCTCGCCTGCCGGATCCTCGACGCCGATATCAAAGGAAAATCGTACTATACCGTGTTCCTCCGCGACGAGGCCGGGGTGGAGGCCGCGTTTCGGCAGGGCCGCATCCTCGCGCGCGACGGTCTACACGCGGTCGTCGAGACATCCCCCACGCGAGCCGATGCGCTCTCGGCGGAAGGGCTCGAGATCGCGGCGGTTTTTCAGACGCCGATGCGCGTCAACCCGCCCGACGACCTGATACTTCCCCCGCTTCCCCTCCAGGCGGATCCGATCATCGAGGAGATCGTCGGTGCGGTCTCGATCGACCGAATCAACGAGCGTGTCCAACGGCTGGAGGATTTCGCAACGCGCTACTCGATGCACGACAGCTCACTCGCGGCCGCCGGGTGGATCAAAGCGCGGTTCGAATCCTTCGGGATCGATAGCGTGTACTTCCAAGAGTGGAACCCCACCTACTCACCCAACGTCGTCGCCGTTCTTCCCGGCGCGGCGCACCCGGAGCGGATCATCGTCATCGGAGGCCACTACGACTCGATTACGTCGAATGTAAACAACTGTCCCGGGGCCGATGACAACGCGTCCGGCACGGCGTGCGTCCTCGAGTGCGCCGAGATCCTGAGCCAGTACGAATTCGACTGCACGATCGTGCTCATCGCCTTCTCCGGTGAGGAACAGGGTCTCTTGGGGAGCGAGGCCTACGCGAGCGAGGCGGCGGCGAGGGGAGACGACATCATCGCGATGGTCGCGGTCGACATGATCGGCTACGTGGCGCCGCAAGATCTCGTCGATCTCGACATCATCAAGAACCAGAGCTCCACGTGGTTGCGCGACCGTGTGATGAACGCCGGCGCGATATACGTCCCCGAGTTATCTCGCGTCGACGGATGGCTCACCGGGGGAACGAGCGATCACGCGTCTTTTTGGCGGCACGGCTACGACGCCGTGCTCTTCTACGAGGACAGCGGGAGCCGGAGTCCGCACATCCATACGGTCAACGATGTCGTGGGCGTGAGCTACATCAACAACGCGCTCGCCGAAGGGTCGGTAAAGACGGCCGCCGCCCTCGTCGCCGACCTGGCGAAACCTTTCCGAGTCGCGATCAACCACACCGCTCTCCCGAATACCGAAGACGAGACCCACCCGTACCGCGTGGTTGCAAAGATCTTCTCGGCTGAGCCTCTCGATCCAAGCTCGCTTCTCGTCCGTTATTTCACGGGGGGCGATTGGGCGACGCTTGCTCTCGCGCCGACGGGGGCCGCGAACGAGTACGACGCGTTTATTCCCGCCCAAGTAGGCGGGACGGTGGTGGACTATTACATCGCCGCCGAGGACGTGAACGGGGTCATCGCGCACGACCCCGAAGGCGCGCCCCCCGAGACGCACACGTTCGCCGTGGGCGCGCTCGCCGTCGTCTTCGAGGACACCTTCGAGACCGATAAGGGATGGACCGTTGGAGCTCCCGACGACGACGCCACCGGCGGAATATGGGAGAGAGCCGACCCCAACGCCACGATGGCGGGGACGATTATGATCCAGCCCGAAGACGATCACACGCCGTCGCCGGGTGTCGTTTGTTTTGTGACGGGGAATTCGAACCCGGGTGCGTCGCAGGGCGCCAACGACATCGACGACGGCAAGACGACGGTCTATAGCCCCATCCTCGATCTTTCATCGTGCTCGAACGCGTGGGTGCGCTATTACCGTTGGTACACGAACAACACCGGAGGGACCCCCGACACGGATACATGGGTCGTCGACGCCTCGTCCGACGGCGGCACGACCTGGGTCCGTCTCGAAACGACAATGATCACCGACCGCAGGTGGGTATTCGTCGAGCATTATCTCGAACGATACATCCTGCTAACATCACAGGTGCAGTTCCGTTTCGTCGCAAGCGATGAGGAACCGGGTGGGGTCGTCGAAGCGGCACTCGACGATTTCGCCATCGTGACCTACCAGAGCGCGATGACGGCGGTTCTTCCCGATCCTTCAGCGCCGCCGCGTGCGCTGACCCTCGAGCAGAACTTCCCCAACCCGTTCAACCCCGAGACGACGATCCGCTTTAGCATACCCGCACCCGGAGCGGTCGTCTCGTTGAGGATCTACGACGTCGCCGGGCGGCTCGTCGCGACGCTTCTCGATGACGATAAGCTCGCCGGCGTGCGAGCGGTGCGCTGGGATGGAAAAGACCGCCGCGGCGCGGACGTCGTGTCCGGCGTGTACTTCTATCGGCTGATCACGCCGGAGAAGAGTTTGTCGCGAAAGCTCGTCGTGCTTCGATAGTATAAAGCAGCAACGCGGGACAACGCGATGGGCGTCGTCAAGATCAAAGCTGGGGCGCCGACTTGTTTCCGCTCATTCACTCTCCTCACCCCACAATGCCGAAGAGCATCGCGATCCCGATGAGGGCGACGACGACGCCCGCGACGGCTCGCGGGCTCACCTTTTCCCCCACGAAAACGACGATCGGAAGAATGAAGAGCGGGCTCGTAGATAGAAGCGTCTGCGCCACGCCGGTGCTCGTGTACTTGAAGGCGAACTGCTGGAGCGAGATCCCCACGTAGGTTCCGATGAACGTCGCCGCAAGCACAAGTCCCCACACATCGCGGGAGCGGTGAACCGTCCATTTCTTCTTCGGGCGAGAGAGTGTGATCCACAGGAACACGGTCATGACGGCCGCGGACATTCTCAGCAGCGCGCTGAAAAGCGGCGTCACCGCCGTCTGCGCGAACGCCGCGCGGGTGAGCACCGCCCCGAATACTTGGGCCATCGCCGCGAGCACGCCCATCCACACACCGCGAAGCAGATGCGATGCGGGTTTGCCGGATCCTGGGATCCTCTCGGTGATGACCCACGCCACGCCGAGAATCGTGAGCGCCATCCCGGTCCACGCCATTGGCGCCAGCCGCTCTCCAAGCGACACCCACGCGACGATACCGGCCAGCGGCGGCGCGAGCATCGCGAGAAGGAGGGCTCGTCTTGCCCCGAGAGAGTTGATCGCCTCGAAGTACGCGGTGTCCCCAAGGCCGATCCCGACGGCGCCGCTCAAGCCGAGAAGCCACACGGCGCGCCACTCGACCGGGGCGAAAAGTCCTCCCTGCAGGGCGAGCGTAACGACAAGCAGAACGACGCCGACCGCCCCTTTGATGAAATTGAGCTCGAGCGGGGCGACCTGGCGGCCCGCTCGTCCCCAACCGACGGAGGCGATCGCCCAGCAAAACGCCGCGACGAGGGCCGCCGTTTCTCCCCTCACGCCACTGAATACGTGAATCAATGACTCCACGACGTCCCCTCAGGTCACTTTCGTTTCCGGCTCCCGCCGAGGTATATCGCCGCGAGCGCGCGCCGATCCAACCGCCCGCGTTCACACGCGGCATCATTCCCCTAAAGCCGCGTATCGGACGAGTACGAAACGGTAGGTCTCGGCGTCCTTCATCGCTTGGGCAAGGCGCTCGTGAGGGTCTTTTTTCCAAACGGAATATCTGGCGATGAAATCGTCGGCCGCTTGCTTATCGCCTTTGAGTTGAAGGGCGAGCGTCTCGCGGAGCATCGCCTCGACCGTCTCGTGGTACACGTCGTAATGGATGGAGAGTTTGTTGCCTCGCCCGTCGTATGTGAGAAGGCCCTTCTCAAGGAAGTAGTTCAGCTGCACGAGCTCCATCGTCTCGTACACCTGTGTCTTCTTGGGTTCGTTCTTTAGAAGGACACGGCGGATCCCGGCGGTTTGAACGGCCCTCAGCCGCGGGCGGTTGTAATACCCCTTCTTGTGCAAGGCTTTCGACACGTAGAGCGAGATGAGATCGGCCTTGAGCTCCTCGAGAATAGAAGAATCCTCTTCGAGCGCTGCGTCGAGCGTTTGTCCTTGCCGGGTCGCGTCCGGTCCGAGATAGTGCCCGATCTCGTGCCAGAGCGTCCGGAAAAAGTCACCCTTGCGGTCGTAGTCTCCGTGCGACTCCTCGCCCACCACGGCCTCGAAAGCCGATCTTCGCATCTCGAAGATCGTGGAATCTGAGATGATGTTGTTCCGGAGGAGGATCGTCCGGCCGTATTTCTGTGTGATGTGAGGCTCGTTCGGAAGGATCGTCGCCGTGTTCGTCCCGCGCGCCTGACCGAAGTCGGCGATGACGTTGTACGCGCCGACTGGGATGTCCGTCCTCACCTTCTTGTGGGGCTCGTACGGGAGAAGGTCTTCCATTTCCTGAAGCCAGTTCTTCACCGTGTTGACCGACGAGTCCATCGTCGGGTCCCTGGCGAGAACGCTCATACCGAAAAAAGTTTTCACGCCGTAGAGAGCGTCGTCGTACGTCTCATACGAGCCGATCTGCGCGTTAAGGTTCCGGAAACGCCCCGTCACCCAGGCGGCATCTCCCGCCTCGTAGTCGTCGCGGAGCAGATCGACCGCTCGGTGTGTCAAGTACCGCGCGAACTCGGGGTCGTCGGTCGCCACCGCTGCGGACGCCTTATAGAGAAGCTCGTAGACGCGGAGCAACTGGGGCGCATAAGCGACGGAGTATGGGGCCGCATAGAACTCATTCGCCGGGGCTTCGCCAAGAAGGGCGTCGAGCTCGACGCGAAGCCCGGGGTGCAAGACATCGAGGACGGGGTACGCGTCGAGGACGGCGAGATCCGCGTTGATCTGTTCGGGGACGCCCCGGCGCACGACGGTCCGTCCGTGGAGTAGCGAAGATGTCTCTTCGGGGTGCTCGCCGAGAAACTCCTCGATCTCTTTCTTCTCGACGCCCCATGGGTAGACGGCCCTCCCCGGCGGCGCCTTTTCCACCGGCAGAATCGTCACTACCTTATTGTCGAGATCCCGTATCACCGGGCCCCTGGCCAGGCGGTAGAGATCGATCAAGTTCCGGGTCGCTTCGGGGTGATCAAGCTCTTCGTCCAGACGGAGAAGCTCTTCGTAGGCGGTCCTTGCCTCGCGGTGACGCGAAGTCTCGTAGAGATTCTGGAGGACGGCGCCCGCCTCGACGAGAAAACCCACCGCTTCCCTCTCGCCCGGAGAAAGCTGCGAAAGATCGGGGTCGAGACGGATGGTCACCGTCTTGTCGAGGATCTCTCTCGATCGCTTCTCGCCGAGATATCCCTCGGGGAGCGTCGCGGCAAACACGCATGCGGCGGCACCGAGCGCGCAGGCAAGTAGCGCGACACGGAGGCGTCCCGCGGACGCCCGTCGCCTTGTTCGGCGGATCGACTCGATCATCCGGATCCTCTCCTTCGTGCCGGGCCCGAGCTACTCGTTGTGCCAGACCTTTCCAATCTCGGGGTACTTGTCCATGTACTTCCGGAAGAGCGCCTTGATCTCGTCGAGGCGCTTCTCGGTCTTTGCTTCGAAACGCAGGACGAGAACCGGAAGGTTCGAGGAAGCGCGGACGAGGCCCCACCCGTCTTCGAAAATCACGCGGGCGCCGTTGATGTCGACGACCCTTGGGTAATTCTGTTTGAACTCGGCGGTAAGTTGGTCGACCACGCCGTACTTCTTGTCATCGGGGCAGTCGACATCGATCGCGGGAGTCGAGATATAATACGGCGTCCCCGCGATGATCTCGGAGACCGGTTTTCCTACCTCGGCGACGTACTCGGCAAACCGGAGACCCGCGTACACGCCGTCGTCGAACCCGTAGTAGTTCTGGACGAAGAAGATGTGTCCGCTCATCTCGCCGGCGAGCGCCGCCTTCTCCTCGTGGAGCTTCGCCTTGATGTGCGAGTGCCCCGTCTTCCACATGATCGGTTGACCCCCGTGCGCGGCGATGTCTTCCTCGAGCGCCTGCGACACCTTGACGTCGAAGACGATCTTCGCGCCGGGTTCTTTTTCGAGGACCTGGCGGGCGAGGAGGATCATGTAGCGGTCCGGCCAGATCACTTCTCCCTTCTCGTCGACGACCCCCAGGCGGTCCCCGTCGCCGTCGAAGGCGAATCCCACGTCGGCCTTCTCTTTTCGCACCCGCGCACCGAGAGCCTCCACCGTTTGTTTCAAGGCGGGGTCGGGTTCGTGGTTGGGAAAATCGGGGTCGAGATCGGTGAACTGTTCGATCACCTCGAGTCCCGCCCGTCGAAGGATGTCCGGCGCAAACGCCCCCGCCGTGCCGTTTCCCGTGTCGACGACGACGCGAAGCTTCTTCTTCATGCGAACGCGGCTGACGAGGTCCTTCGCGTATAGCTCGGCAATCGACTCCGTGCGGAGCGTTCCCCGCCCTTCGACGAAACGATCGTTTTCGATCAACGCGAGGATCTCGCGGATCTCTTCTCCGATCAGCGTGTACGACAACCCGGACGCGAGCTTGAAGCCGCTCCAGTCTTTGGGGTTGTGGCTCCCCGTGATCATCGCCCCGCCCTTCGACTGGAAGTAGTACTGCGCCCAGTACATCATCGGAGTGAGACACATCCCGATGTCGATCACGTCTCGCCCCGTCGACATGAGCCCCCGGATCAACGGCTCGTTCACCGCCTTCGAACCGTGACGCGAATCGTGGCCGACGACGACGGTCTTGATCCCCCGTTTTTCGAGAAACGCCCCGTAGGCTTTGCCGATCAACCCAGCCGCTTCGGGGTTGAGTTCGCTATCCTTCATCCTTCCCCTGATGTCGTACTCGCGGAACATGGATCTTTCGATGTGCGCCATGGAATTATTATCCTCCGTCAAATGTACTTTTCTGTGGTCGTGGGCCGCGTGGCCGAGACGTTTTACTCTAGCGAATGCGGACTCCACGGACAAGCTCGAAAACACGCGCCTCGATGCGGCGCGCCGGAAAACGCGCGTCCCCAAAACTTGCCGGGCCTCAAATCCCTTGTGACCCGGCGCGTTGGCGGCGTATCCTCATGGAAAAGGGGGTGGCGATTATGTCGAAACGGATTGTTATTGCTCTTCTCATCGGACTCGGGTTTTCTCTCGTGGTGGGCGCGAGCCGTTGCTCGGAGGACGGCGACGGGACCCGCGACGAATCGGTCTCGAAGCGCGCCGAATCAAATACGCGCCCGGAGGACGCGGGCACCGGGAAGGCCGGGATCGATACAAAGGGAGTCCCACGCACCGTGGATGACGGGTCGCGACCGGAGACCCGACGGCTCACATCGATCGATGACCGCATGATCCAGGGTAATTCAACATTTGCGTTCCGGCTTCTTCGGAACACGTGCAAGAGCGGTGGACAAGAGAACGTCTTCATCTCGCCGCTGAGCGTTTCCGTCGCGCTTGCCATGACGTTGAACGGGGCCGCCGGGAAGACGGCGGAGGAGATGGCCGGCGTTCTCGGCGTCTCCGAGATTGCTCTCGACGAGCTCAACCGTTCGATGGCCGATCTAACCCTGGCGCTCGAAGGCGCCGACTCCGCGGTCGTGCTCACCATGGCCAACTCGCTCTGGTGCCGCCAGGGGTTTGACCTTCGTCCCGACTTCCTCCGCACGAACACCGAGTTCTACCGCGCCGAAACGGCATCCCTCGACTTCTCGGATCCCGGCGCGCCCGCGGTCATCAACGGTTGGGTGAAGGGGGCAACAAAAGGACTCATAGATCAGATCGTCGATAGCATATCGCGCGAAACGATGATCTATCTCATCAACGCGATCTACTTCAAGGGACGCTGGCAGGTAGAGTTCGATCCTTCCTTCACGCGGGACTTGCCCTTTCACCTGGTTGGGGGCGGCGAGAAGCAGACGCCCATGATGAGCCGGTCCGGATCGTT
>Ga0315284_10002668_pt1 | contig 25465 bp, 38 predicted proteins | sample YL17G09_16_MG_FD_203696 | JGI IMG/M metagenome (GOLD analysis project Ga0315284, IMG submission 203696) | Sediment microbial communities from Yellowstone Lake, YNP, Wyoming, USA - YL17G09_16 | ecosystem: Environmental > Aquatic > Freshwater > Lake > Sediment | place: USA: Wyoming | collected...
TTGGATAAAAAAATAGTTAATGCCAACAATCGGGCATATATACCTCATTTATTGCAGTCGGATGAAATGGCCTTTTTGGATAATGTTAAGAATATCAGGCTTATTGATGCTGTATATGCAAATCAGCATGTCAGGAATCAACCGGAAGCGGCTATAACCGGAACCAATTACTTCAGTCCGCCCGATGTGGTTGTATATCCGGATGAGTATGCGGATCTTGTAAATTTTAAGGAAATAGCAGATAACATATTGCCTGAAGTTAAATTTGCGATCCGCAATAATGATTTTTATTTGCAGGTATTAAACTCCAGATCAGCTGTGTGGAAGGAAAGTAACATGGTCCTGCTGAACGGGGTTCCTTTCACTGATCTGGCTTATATCTCCACTCTGGGGACAAAAGATATCAAAAGAATTGAAATCATCACTTCCAATTTCCTCGTGGGGGATCTTACCTATCCAGGGCTTGTTTCTATATATACACGGGATAACAAAGTTCCTGAGATCCACCTCAAAAACAACACAGTCCTTTATACAAATACTGTGATACTAGGTGGTACGATGGGAGAAACCAATGCAGAAGATGGTGCCGGAAAACCCGGGGAACACTACCCTGATTTCAGGAATACCCTGTATTGGAAACCAGATGTTACCATCGCAAATAATAAAAATCTGGTTGTTGAATTTCCGGTCTCGATGCTTTCGGGAAAATTTACCATAAATGTCCAGGGGTTAACCACGGAGGGTTATCCGGTTAGTGCAACAACTTCATTTGAAGTAAAAGAATAATAGATTATGAAAAGTCTTTATCTGCTCATATTGTTTTCCCTGAGTATTTACAAGGTATATTCCCAGCAGTCCGACTGTGTTTGTTCAGCTGATGAGGATTATGGAATCCGGCTTAAGACAGGCCTCATTGGATTTGAATATCATAATCCGGTGGAAGGTTACGAGGGCCAGCAATATTTTAACAGCTGGACCCTGGGGGAGGTAATGCTAAACAATGGTGATGTGATTAAAAGTATTTTCCTGCGGTATGATAAATACCTCGATGAATTGTTGTGGTTCAGGAAAAGTGACCTTAGGACAGGCATTGTAAAGAAGGACGGTATTACCGGTTTCCGGCTTTTCGATGATAGGAATAATTTGTCGGCATCATTTATCAAAAAGAAAATCATATTGCCCTTGGCCGATTCAACCGATGTGTTTCTTCAGGTACTGGTATCGGGCCAGGTGCCTTTATATGTATACAGGAATGTAAACATAGCATCCAATGATTATAAGCTGAGTGACAATACAAGATATCTGATCACTGCTTCGGGACGTGACTTCTTGATTACCCTGAAGCGGCAGAGCCTTTTGGATATACCTGTGATTCAGAAAACGGAAATGAAAAACATCCTTCGAACAAACAGGATCACAATAAAGGATAATGAGCCGGGGCTTATCCGGGCCATCGTCCTTTTTAATTCTACTTATAAATAATAAGGCGACTGCTATATAGTATACTTTCCCGGAATCATATAAAAAAAGAGGTCGTCACATCATGCAAATCTTGTAACAACCTCCTAAGTATAGTAAAGCCTTTGTTTAAACCAGGATTTTGGTGGTAAGATTCGTGATGCTGGTTTTTATAGCATCAAATGGTTTCCCATCCTTGGTGCTGTCCTGTTCAACTATCATGTATTTCATTCCGGCAACGTCTTTAGCTGCCAGAATTTCCTTGAAATTAATCACTCCGGCACCAACGGGGGCGAAATCAGTAACACCATCAGTGGTGAAGTAGGGTGCTTCTTGGGTAAACATGTCCTTCATATGGAAGAGCTGGAATCTGCCCGGGTATTTGTTAAAAATCTCAACCGGATTTTGTCCGGCTTTAGTTGTCCAGAAAAGGTCAATTTCCATGGTTACGAGATCTTTGTCCAGTTCAACCATAAAGATATCGTAGAAGGGAATCTTACCTTCCACCGTGGCGAATTCGAAATTGTGGTTGTGATATCCGAACTGGATTCCGGTTTCTTTCATGATTTTACCCACCTTGTTCCAGTCAGCTACCATCTTATGATAACTGGCAAGGGTTTTGCGTGCTTCTGGAACAACCCAGGGCTGAACACAGTATTTAACACCGAGTTTTGCATGGTCATCGGCCATCTTTTTAGCATTTTCAAGTGTAATGCCCTTGTCTTCTACCTGGGTGTGACTGCTGAGAATTTCCATACCCAGGTCATTCACCATTTTTTTGAATTCGGCAGGTTCATAACCGTAAAACTTGCCATCGGCATAGCTGGCCAATTCGAGGTATTTATAACCGATATCAGAAACCTTTTTTAATGAACCCGGAACATCTGTTCCCATAACATCACGGATAGTGTATAATTGAAGACCAATACCGAAAGTCCTGGGATCAACAACAGCCGGTGCTGGTGCCGGTGTTCCGGTAGTTTTACAGGCATACTGTGAAAGAGCAAATGCTCCTAAAGCACCTGCAGTAGAAACTCTTAGGAAATCCCTTCTTGAATGTTTTGTTTTCATGGTTATGGTTATAAATATTTAAGGATAAATTTATATTGTAAAGTTCTTTTGAAAAATCAGATATTAAAAATAGTACAATTCTTTCACAAGATAAAACCGAACCTAAAATTTCGCTTACAATACTGGTTAATGTTCCAATGCGCCAATGCGCTTCAGTTTTGATTTTAGTTTCCTGTTTTGACGATTTTTCTGACCAGTATAGTATTACGAGTATCGGTTATCGTCAGGAAGTATATACCTGCCGGTAAGTTACCCAATTCAACTGTGTATTCATTGGTCCCTGGATCAATGGAATTAAAGGCATACCTTAATACGCCAGTGTTGTCGTTTATCCTCATCTGCCTGATTCCCGGAGGATAGTGAATGTATAACCGGCTTGCCACAGGTACCGGGTACACCAGCAGGTCATCCCTTTGTTTTTCCTCGATTCCCGTTGGTAAATGATCTTCCAACCGGATCTTCCCCAGGTTGAATCCGCCAGCACCCATTTCAATCCTGAGCAGGGTGTCGGTCGGAGCAAGCGTAAGCGTCACAGGGTTGGTAGAGACAAAGCTTGACCAGCTTGTCGTATTAAAAACGTTAACAGCGTTCAGTTTGGTAACTCCATTTACCAGAATCTTCAGGGGACCCCTTGCACCTTGATTCTGGCTTGCTGTAAGTGCCGAAAAATAGTAAGTGCCTGCCTGTTGTACCTGTATGCTGTATTCCAGCCATTCGCCCGCATCAATCCAACCTACATCGACCACAGAGCCCAATACTTCGGTGTCAACAGATTCATTGGAACGAGGACCGGCTCCAGCGTTTCCAATGGTTGCATCGTGGTAGGCAATTCCTTCACCACCGAAATCATACAATTCCGGACTTATGGTCCCGGGTATGACATGGGGTGAATCGGGATCAGGATATGGATATTGACCGTAAGGACGCATTACACGAGATATTTCCTCAGTACCGCAGGTGTTTTCAATGGACAGTTTTATAGTATCCTTACCGGTGCCCCAATCGAATATTAGGGTATCATTACCTTGTCCGCTTACCAGGTTTGCATCGCCAGGAATGTCCCAGGCATACTGTGTGCCGCCCAGGTTGGGTGCGACAAGTTGAAGCCCGGTTTGATTGTCGGTCACAAAATAGGGTCCCTTGAGAGCATAAGCTTTCATGGCAACGGGAAACACAAGGTCATAGTTATCACAATCGGTGGTGAGGTGGCATTGTACGTTGCCGCCATCACAACCCCAGTTAACCAGAATGGAATGAGTGTCCTGGCCTGATTCAATGGTAGCTCCATCAGGTACAGTCCATTCAAAGGTTCGCCCTTCTTCTGCCAAAAGGGAAAAGCGTGTGGCCAGTTCATTCTTATATGCCTCACTGATTCCGAGAATCTTGAGCGGAGTGGCATCCTGATATACTCGTACATAATCGATTTCCATCTTAGCGGGGAACACGGCATCATCAACGCCTTGTGCTCCGCCCCAGTTACCGCCTACGGCAATATTCATGATGAGATAAAACCGTTTGTCAAAAGGCCAGGCTTTATAATCTGGCGTGTATAAGTAACTGAAGAATTTGGTATTATCAATATAAAAATCCATTTGGGAAGGGGTCCATTCCACGGCATAAACATGAAATGCAGTAAAGGCATCGGGAACTGTAAGGCTTGAACCTTTCTGGGTTCCTTCTGCTCCATTGTAAAGGTCAGTATGGATAGTGGCATGCACTACATTGGGGTTATATCCCACATGTTCCATGATGTCAATTTCGCCACTGTTAGGCCAGGTGCCATAAGCACTTTCGGTAGGCATCATCCAGATTGCCGGCCAGGTACCTCTGCCGGAAGGCAGTTTAGCCCTGACCTCAATGCGGCCGTATAACCAGTCTCCTTTTTGTCTCGAAACCATTCGTGCCGATGTATAATTTCTACCACCGTATGATTCCTTGCGGGCTTCAATGGTGAGTATGCCATCGGCAACCTGGGCATTTTCAAGCCGTTTAGAGGTATAGTATTCCAGCTCGTTGTTCCCCCAGCCGCCGCCACCCACTTCATAAGACCATTTAGTGCTATCGGGCAGGCCCGTATTATCGAACTCATCAGCCCATACAAGCTCATTACATTGCCCAAAAGAGACGGTGCTGAAAGAAGCAGTTATTGCCATCATGGCAAGGACCCGACGGAAAATGTTTTTTGTTGTCATAAGAAAATCTTTCCTGAGTTAAAAAAGCAAGCTAAAATATAGATTTTTATTGGTTATGTAAAACCTGCTTCCATCTTCCAAAGTCAATTACTTCATGAACAAAATACCATGAAAAATTGGATGGATGCTGGTAGCAGTTAAAATAGGAAATCTTCAGAAACATGAAATATTTATTCGGTACTTGTTGTTTTTGAGAAAAAAACCTCTACCTTTGCAAGCCAATTTTGAAGAAAAAAATATACAAAAAAAGCATAAATGCCAACGATACAGCAGTTAGTAAGAAAAGGCAGGACCTCAATTGTGGACAAGAGTAAAGCTCCGGCTTTAAATGCTTGTCCCCAGAAGCGCGGGGTATGTACACGTGTATATACCACCACTCCCAAAAAGCCTAACTCAGCCATGCGTAAAGTAGCCAGGGTAAGGCTGCAGCACGGTATTGAGGTTACGGCTTATATTCCGGGTGAAGGACATAATCTGCAGGAGCATTCGATTGTGATGATACGTGGCGGCAGAGTAAAGGATTTACCGGGTGTTCGGTATCACATCATCAGGGGAGCGCTTGACACATCGGGTGTTGAAGGGCGCAACCAACGCCGTTCGAAATATGGCACAAAAAGACCTAAAAAGTAATTAGTTTTTTGCATAGACAAAGCCATGAGAAAGTCTAAACCAAAAAAAAGAATATTGTTACCGGATCCCAAGTACAATGATACACTGGTAACCCGTTTTGTGAATAACATGATGGCCCGGGGCAAGAAGAGCACGGCTTATGATGTGTTTTATGATGCGCTCGATCTTGTAGCCAAGCGCGCCAAGGACATTGAAGTAAGCCCGCTGGATATTTGGAAGAAAGCGTTGGAGAATATTACGCCACAGGTTGAAGTAAAGAGCCGCAGGGTAGGGGGAGCGACATTTCAGGTTCCTACCGAAATACGGCCCGACCGTAAGATTTCTATCAGTATGAAAAACCTGGTTCTTTATTCGAAAAAGAGAGCCGGCAATTCAATGAGCGATAAGCTCGCAGCTGAGATACTTGCCGCCTATAAAGAAGAAGGTGCAGCATTTAAAAAGAAAGAAGATACACATAAAATGGCAGAAGCTAACAAGGCATTTGCGCACTTCAGGTTCTAAGGATATTTGACATTGCGGTTTTAGCCTATAGTTACACTAGCTGATAATTAGTGCAGAATGAATGTTGATTTGAATTATACCAGGAATATTGGGATTATGGCCCATATCGACGCCGGTAAGACTACCACTACCGAGCGCATCCTGTTCTATACTGGTATGACTCACCGGATGGGGGAGGTGCACGACGGCACAGCTACAATGGACTGGATGGTGCAGGAGCAGGAAAGAGGTATTACCATTACATCCGCAGCTACTACAACTTTTTGGGATTACCACAATCAGAAGTACAAAATAAACATTATTGATACTCCGGGACATGTTGATTTCACCGTTGAGGTGGAACGTTCCCTTCGCGTGCTTGACGGCGCCATTGCTGTATTTTGTGCAGTGGGCGGAGTTCAGCCGCAATCGGAAACCGTGTGGCGCCAGGCTAACAAATACAATGTACCCCGTATAGCCTTTGTGAATAAGATGGACCGTGTGGGCGCTGATTTCTTTGGCGTTGTCAGACAAATCAAGGAAAAGCTTGGTTCCAATCCGGTTCCCATGCAAATTCCAATTGGTTCCGAAGACAATTTCACAGGTCTTGTGGATCTTATTGAACGCAGGGCTATCGTATGGGTCCCCGACGAGAAACTGGGCATACGCTATGAATACACCGAAATTCCGGAAGACATGGTCGGCCTGGTTGAGGAATGGCGCGAAAAACTTATTGAAGCAGTTTGTGAGCTCGATGATGACCTGCTTGAAAGATTTCTGGAAGACCGCACTTCCATCACGGTTGAAGAGTTCATGGAACATACGCGCAAAGCGGTGATCAACCAGCGTATTGTGCCGGTCCTGTGTGGAGCAGCATTTAAAAATAAAGGCATTCAGCGTTTACTGGATGCTATTTGTGCATTATTGCCCAGCCCGCTTGATATTGGTGCAACCAAGGGTCACAATCCTTACACCGAAAAGATGGAAGAGCGCAAAGCAGACGAGACCTCTCCTCTTGTCGCCCTGGCTTTCAAGATTGCTACAGACCCCTATGTAGGCCGACTAACCTATTTGCGGGTATATTCAGGTGCCATTGATTCGGGGATGCAAGTGCTGAATCCGCGCACCGGAAAAAAAGAGAGGATTAACCGGCTGTACCAGATGCATGCCAACAAGCAGAATGCCCGTGATCGTATTGAGGCGGGCGATATCTGTGGAGTGGTTGGTTTGAAAGAAGTGGTGACCGGCGATACTTTATGCGATATCAAGCACCCCATTTATCTTGAAACTATGACCTTCCCCATACCAGTAATCGGTGTTGCCATTGAGCCTAAAACTCAGGCTGACGTTGACAAACTGGGTATAGCACTGAATAAATTGGCCGAAGAGGATCCTACTTTTAAAGTCAAGGTGGACGAAGATTCAGGTCAGACCATTATCAGCGGCATGGGTGAATTACACCTCGAAATTCTTATGGACAGGCTCAAACGCGAGTTCAACGTGGAATGCAATCAGGGTGCTCCACAGGTTGCCTATAAAGAGGCTTTGGCTACCCTCGTGAAACATCGTGAGACCTTTAAAAAGCAAACCGGTGGTCGCGGTAAATTTGCCGATATTGTTTTTGAACTGGCACCGGCAGAAAAAGGAGTTACGGGACTTGTATTCATTGATGAAGTTAAGGGCGGAAGAATTCCGCGTGAATACATACCTTCGGTTGAAAAGGGTTTCCGCGAAGCCATGCGAAATGGTATTCTGGCAGGGTTTCCCATGGACAGCCTGCAGGTAACTTTAAAGGACGGTTCATTTCACCCGGTGGATTCGGATTCTTTAGCTTTTGAGATAGCTGCCAGACAGGGTTTCAAGCATGCCCTGAAAAAGGGGAAAGTATGTCTGCTCGAACCTATTATGAAGATTGAGGTAGTTACTCCCGAAGCAAATATGGGTGATATTATTGCCGATTTCAACCGCCGACGTGGTCAGATAACAGGTATGGAATCCCAGGCCTCTCTCCGGGTAATTCTGGCACATGTTCCCCTGGGGGAAATGTTCGGTTATGTTACGGTGCTCCGTACCCTGTCATCCGGAAGAGCCACATCCACCATGGAGTTTTCGCATTACGATGAAGTACCTCCCGCCCTTTCAGCAGAGGTAATTGAAAAAATAACCGGAACGAAAGTATTTGTTTAAACAAATGTAAGACCAATATACATGAGCCAAAAGATTAGAATTAAGCTTAAATCGTACGATCATAACCTCGTGGACAAGTCAGCCGAGAAAATCGTGAAGACCGTTAAATCTACCGGTGCTGTGGTAAGCGGACCAATTCCGCTGCCGACGCATAAAAGGATATTTACCGTGCTGCGGTCACCTTTTGTGAACAAGAAGTCGAGAGAGCAATTTCAACTTTCGTCGCACAAGCGTTTGCTGGATATTTACAGCTCAACGCCCAAGACCATTGATGCACTGATGAAATTAGAGTTGCCCAGTGGTGTTGAAGTTGAAATTAAAGTCTGAAACACTTAATCTGTTAAGAAATGCCAGGATTAGTTGGAAAAAAGGTCGGAATGACCTCGATATTTGATGAGAACGGTGTAAATGTTCCCTGTACTGTTCTCGAAGTTGGTCCCTGTATTGTTACACAGGTCAAGACCAAAGAAAGTGATGGCTATAAAGCCCTGCAGCTTGCATTTGATGAGAAGAAGGAAAAGAATACTCCCAGGGCTATGAAGGGGCATTTTAAAAAGGCTAATACAACCCCCAAGCGGAAGGTGATTGAGCTGAGCGGTTTTATCCTCGACTGGAAAGTTGGAGATGTAATAACCGTTGATTATTTTAAGAATGATCTCTGGCTTGATGTTACTGCCGTTTCCAAAGGTAAAGGATTCCAGGGAGTTGTTACCCGTCATGGTTTCAGCGGGATCGTAGGTAGCACACACGGACAGCATGACAGAGCAAGAGCACCCGGTTCATTGGGCGGATCCTCCTGGCCTTCAAGGGTATTTAAAGGAATGCGCATGGCCGGTCAAATGGGCAACAAAAACGTGAAAATGCTTAATCTCAAAGTGGTTAGGATAATTTCTGAAAATAATCTGTTGTTGTTAAAAGGATCAATTCCCGGGGCTAAAGGATCCTATGTAGTTGTTGAAAGTCCCGATAGAACATAATAAACTGTGAACGATGGAATTAACAGTATTTAATAAGACAGGAAAGGAAACCGGCCGCAAGGTGGAACTCATGGATACGATATTTTCCATTGAGCCCAATGACCACGCTATTTACCTCGATGTAAAGCAGCATCTTGCCAGCAAGCGCCAGGGTACCCATAAGGCCAAAGAGCGCAACGAGATTTCAGGCAGTACCCGTAAAATCAAAAAGCAAAAAGGAACAGGCGGAGCCCGTGCCGGTAGTATCAAGAATCCTTTGTTTATTGGTGGTGGCAGGGTATTTGGACCGCAGCCCCGTGATTACTTTTTTAAACTCAATAAAAAGGTAAAGCAACTGGCACGAAAATCGGCCCTTACCTACAAAGCCAGGAACAATGAAATTTTGGTGCTGGAGGATTTTAACCTTGAGACTCCCAAGACGAAAGATTATGTGACTGTGCTCAGCAATCTTAAAATTGATGGCAAAAAGTCACTGGTGGTACTTAATGAATCGAATAAAAATATATATTTGTCGTCCCGGAATTTATCTGGAACAAGAGTCGTAACAGTTTCGGAATTAACCACTTACGATATCCTGAATAGCACTTCTCTTGTATTTTTTGAGAGTTCACTCGACAATTTTCAGAAGAGTCTGTAACCGTCTAATATTTTAGAAATGGATATTATTATAAGGCCAGTTGTAACAGAGAAGATGAATGCCCAGGCTGACGGCCTGAAGAAATACGGCTTCATCGTTCATAAAAAGGCCAATAAAGTGCAGATAAAAAAGGCCGTCGAAAATCTATATGGCGTTACTGTCGAATCGGTGAACACGATGTTCTATTCCGGAAAGCGCAAATCGAGATTTACCCGCACCGGCTATGTTTCCGGCAGAAAGGATGCTTTTAAGAAAGCCGTTATCACATTGCGGGAAGGCGAAAGTATAGACTTTTATAGCAATATCTAATATTTTATTATGGCTGTAAGAAAATTAAAACCTGTAACCCCGGGCCAGCGACACAGAGTAGTTGCTTCCTATGACGACATCACCAGTACATCGCCTGAGAAATCGTTAATGAGGCCTTTGCAGAAGACAGGGGGACGTAACAATGATGGTAAGATGACGATGCGGTATATTGGCGGTGGCCATAAGAGAATGTACCGTATTATTGACTTCATCAGGAACAAGGATGGCATGGGTGCAACGGTTAAAACCATTGAATATGATCCTAACCGTTCGGCCCGAATAGCTTTACTGGCTTATGAAGATGGTGAAAAGCGATATATCATAGCTCCTGCCGGCTTAAAAGTTGGACAGGAAGTACGGTCGGGTGTAGGCGTTGCTCCTGAAGTAGGCAACTGCATGACACTTGCAGAGATTCCGCTTGGTACCTTGGTCCATAACATTGAGCTGCATCCCGGTAAAGGTGGTGCAATGGCCAGGAGCGCCGGATCGTATGCCCAGCTTACTTCACGTGATGGAAAATTTGCCATTATTAAGCTTCCTTCAGGTGAATCAAGAATGATTCTTATTACATGCCGGGCAACCATTGGCACTGTTTCAAATCCAGATCACGGGCTCATCCGTTCGGGTAAAGCCGGTCGCACACGCTGGTTAGGTCGCAGACCAAGGGTTCGCGGTGTGGCAATGAACCCGGTTGACCATCCTATGGGTGGTGGTGAAGGTAAAGCATCAGGCGGACATCCGAGATCACGCAAGGGATTGTATGCAAAGGGTATGAAAACCCGGAGGAAAAAGAATCCCTCTACCAGGTTTATTGTTGAAAACAGGAAAAAATAATTGACTTAATATTATGAGCAGGTCATTAAAAAAGGGTCCCTTTATCGAATTTAAGCTCGAGAAGCGCGTACTTGAAATGAATAATTCGGGAAAGAAATCGGTTGTAAAAACCTGGTCCAGGCGATCACTGATATCTCCCGATTTTGTAGGACATACCATTGCCGTACATAACGGGAACAAATTTATCCCGGTGTATGTAACGGAGAATATGGTAGGTCACCGTCTGGGTGAGTTTTCACCCACCCGCACTTTCAGAGGACATGCAGGCAGACAAAAGGTATAAACAGAATAAAATCCATTAAAATATATATCAATGGGTGCACGTAAGCGAATAGCAGCAGAGGAACGAAAAGAGGAAAACAAGACAAAGGCCATGGCGGTATTGAACAACTGCCCCAGCTCACCACGCAAAATGCGACTGGTGGTTGAAATGATCCGGGGAGTTGAAGTTAACAAGGCGCTTGATATTCTTCGTTTCAGCACAAAAGAACCCTCGAAGAAAGTTGAAAAACTTTTATTATCAGCCATTGCAAACTGGCAGAAGAAAAATGAAGAGGTGCGTATTGAAAAGTCAAACCTTTTTGTAAAGGAGGTTTTTGTAAATGGCGGCCGTCAACTGAAAAGGCTACGTCCGGCACCCCAGGGAAGAGGTTACAGGATACGCAAGCGTTCAAACCATGTAACCATCGTACTGGACAGTCAAGCAATTAGTCATGAACAAGTCGAAAGTAAAACAAATTAAAATTAATGGGACAGAAAGTCAATCCGATAAGTAATCGCCTGGGAATTATTAAAGGTTGGGATTCCAACTGGTATGGCGGCAGGAACTATTCCGATAAACTGGTTGAGGATTTCAGGATCCGCGAATATCTGACTGCGCGGTTGGCCAAAGCCAGTATCTCGAAGATCGTTATCGAGCGTACGTTGAAACTTATCACGGTTACCGTCAATACTGCACGTCCGGGAATTATTATCGGTAAAGGAGGACAGGAAGTCGATAAGCTGAAGGAAGAATTGAAGAAAATCACCAGCAAAGAGGTTCAGATCAACATCTTTGAAGTGAAGAGGCCTGAGCTTGATGCAGTGATAGTAGCCAATAACATAGCCCGGCAGGTTGAGGGTAAGGTATCTTACCGGCGTGCCATTAAAATGGCGATCGCTTCAACAATGCGTATGGGTGCAGAAGGTATTAAATGCCAGGTTTCTGGCAGGTTGGGCGGAGCTGAAATGGCCCGCACCGAAATGATCAAGGAAGGACGAATTCCCTTGCATACATTCCGGGCTGATATTGATTATGCATTGGGCGAAGCGCTTACTAAAGTAGGCCTGATTGGTGTTAAGGTTTGGATATGCAAGGGTGAAATTTTCGGAAAGCGTGATCTTGCTCCCAATATCGGATCCAAATCGGCAAAACCCAAGAGTAACTTTAAGAAACGCAGAAAATAAGTGCAATACACTATAACAGGATAACATTATGTTACAACCGAAAAAAACAAAGTTCAGGAGGCAGCAAAAAGGCAGGATGAAGGGTAATGCCCAGCGGGGTCATGACCTGGCCTTTGGGTCCTTTGGGATCAAAGCCATGGATAAAGCCTGGATCACCGGAAGGCAAATTGAAGCAGCCCGTCAGGCGGTTACCCGTCATATGAAACGTGAGGGCCAGATTTGGATCCGCATATTTCCGGATAAGCCAATCACCAAAAAGCCGGCCGAAGTGCGTATGGGTAAAGGTAAAGGTGCCCCTGAAGGATTTGTTGCCCCGGTAACTCCCGGCCGCATATTGATCGAGGCTGATGGCGTACCTTTTGAATTGGCCAAAGAGGCTTTGCGTCTGGCCGCACAAAAGTTGCCCATACCTACCAAGTTCATCGTCAGAAGGGATTATGTTGAAATTTAATAAGTAAGTTCATGAAAACTAACGAGATAAGAGAATTTGCCGTCAAGGAAATCGAAGAGCGGATCGAAAATGAGAAAAGCCTCATTTTCCGGCAGAAAATGAACCATGCCATTTCTCCGCTGGACAATCCCATGAAAATTCGGGAAACCAGGAGAAACATTGCCAGGCTGGAAACTATACTTCGTCAGAAACAGAATGAAGCCAAGTAAAAGGTTAAATTGAACCCCATGGAAAACAGAAATTTAAGGAAAGAAAGGATCGGGATTGTCATTAGTAACAAGATGGACAAGACCATTGTGGTGGCCGAAAAAAGAAAGGTCAAGCACACCATCTATGGTAAATTCATCAACCGTACAACAAAATTCATGGCGCATGACGATACCAACAATTGCAATATCGGCGATGTGGTAAAGATCATGGAAACCCGTCCACTGAGCAAAAATAAGACCTGGAGAGTAGTTGAAATTATCGAAAGAGCTAAATAACTATGATACAGCAAGAAAGCAGATTAGCGGTTGCAGATAACAGCGGTGCAAAAGAGGTACTATGTATCCGGGTGCTCGGCGGTACGGGCAGAAGATATGCTTCTGTCGGCGACAAAATTGTAGTGACTGTAAAAACCGCACTTCCTGCAAGCGAAGTAAAAAAAGGGACCGTAAGTAAAGCAGTGGTTGTAAGAACAACCAAAGAAATACGTCGTGTTGACGGATCATACATCCGGTTTGACGATAACGCCTGCGTATTGCTTACCAATCAGGACGAAATCAGGGGAACCCGTATTTTCGGACCGGTTGCAAGGGAACTGCGTGACAAGTATATGAAAATTGTATCACTTGCGCCTGAAGTGTTATAATACTTAAAAATCAAATCAATGCAGAAAAAATTACATATCAAGAAAGGCGATACGGTTTTCGTGAATGCCGGTGAAAACAAGGGTAGGCAAGGCAGAGTACTTGAAGTGATCAGGAAGACTGACAGAGCTATTGTAGAAGGTATCAACCTGGTAAGCAAACATACTAAACCCAATGCTAAAAGTCCCCAGGGCGGCATTATTAAGAAGGAAGCATCGGTGCATGTTTCAAATCTGATGCTTGTAGATCCTTCAACAGGAAAGCCAACCCGTATCGGCCGCAAATCAACCGGCGACAGCCGACTTGTTAGATATTCAAAAAAATCAGGAGAGGAGATAAAATAATGGCACACGTACCTAACCTCAGAATGAAATATCGGGAAGAGATCATTCCGGCGCTCACCAAGGAGTTCAATTACCATTCGGTAATGCAGGTGCCTAAGTTGGAGAAGATTGTGATCAACCAGGGAGTTGGCCAGGCTGTTAGCGATAAAAAGATTGTGGACACTGCTCAGGAAGAGCTCACCATTATTACAGGGCAGAAGGCTGTTCAGACCATGTCACGCAAGGATATTTCCAATTTCAAGCTGAGGCGCAAAATGCCCATTGGCGTGAAAGTCACCTTGCGGCGCGATACCATGTATGAATTTCTTGAAAGGCTCATCAGTGTTGCATTACCCAGGATCCGTGATTTTAAAGGAATCAACAGCAAGTTCGACGGACGTGGCAATTATACGCTGGGCATTACCGAGCAGATTATTTTTCCCGAAGTCGACATTGATAAAATCAGTAAGATTCTGGGGATGGAGATATCTTTCATTACCTCTGCCAGGTCGGATGAAGAAGCATTCGCACTGTTGCGAGAATTTGGGTTACCATTTAAAAATGTAAAAAAGAATTAGATAATATGGCTAAAGAATCATTGAAGGCCCGCGAAGTAAGGCGTAAAAACCTTGTTGAAAAGTTTGCCACCAAAAGGTTGAAGCTGAAAGCCGATGGCGATTTCCAGGAGCTCAGCCGCCTGCCCAGGAATTCAAGTCCTGTACGGTTGCATAACCGTTGCAAGCTAACCGGAAGGCCGAAAGGATACATGCGTCAGTTTGGAATAAGCAGGATTGCCTTCAGGGAACTTGCATCCAAGGGCTTAATCCCCGGTGTTAAAAAGGCCAGCTGGTAATTACAGGTAAATCAAGTGAAAAAAATAAAGAGATGACAGATCCGATTGCAGATTATTTAACCCGATTGAGAAATGCAATTTCCGCCAAACATAAAGTGGTTGAAATTCCCTCGTCCAATCTGAAAAAGAATATAACCAAGATATTATTTGATAAAGGTTATATCCTGAATTACAAATTTGTTGATGACAAATTGCAGGGCAGCATTAAAATTGCCCTGAAATATCATGCCGAAACCAAGCAACCTGCAATCCGTTCCATCAAGCGGGTTAGTTCTCCCGGTCTGAGGAAATATGTGGGTTCAGAAGAATTGCCCAGGGTGCTGAACGGTCTTGGTATTGCCATTGTCTCCACCTCCAAGGGTGTTATGACTGACAAGGAAGCCAGGAATCTTAAAGTAGGCGGCGAAGTATTGTGTTACGTTTATTAACGGAGGAAAAGTCAATGTCACGAATAGGAAAACTGCCGATTATATTGCCTCAGGGCGTGACCTTAACAGTCAAACCCGATAACTCGGTAACCGTTAAAGGTCCCAAGGGCGAACTTAGTCAGGCAATCGACCCCGATATCAAGGTCGAGATCAATAATAGTGAGGTGGTTCTTACCCGTCCCACAGAGCAAAAACGTCATAAAGCTCTTCACGGTTTGTACCGGTCGCTTATCAATAATATGGTACTGGGGGTATCATCCGGCTATAAAATTGAGATGGAAGTTGTTGGTGTGGGTTATAAGGCTGAGGCAAAAGGTCAGATACTCCAGCTTAGTCTGGGGTATTCACATGATATCCACTTTGAGATACCCGATGAGGTAAAAGTGGAAGCCCGTACCGAAAGAAGAAGCAATCCGGTCATAACGCTTACCAGTAGCGATAAGCAACTCATCGGACATGTAGCGGCAAAGATACGTTCTTTCCGCGCGCCGGAGCCTTACAAAGGTAAAGGTATAAAATTCGTGGGCGAAGAACTAAGAAAGAAAGCCGGTAAATCGGCAACAGCCAAATAATGCAAAAAATAACTGAAGTATGGCTTTGACAAAATTAGAACGCAGAAGCAGAATTAAAATGCGCATCCGTAAAGTACTTTACGGAACAAAGAATAAACCCAGGTTATCGGTTTTCAGAAGTAATAAGCAGATCTATGTTCAGTTTATTGACGATGCCGAAGGTAAGACCCTGTTATCCGTTTCCTCCCGTGTGAAGGAAATTGCCGGCAAAGCAGGGATAACAAAAATCGAACAGGCAAAGCTGGTTGGTAAACTTGCTGCTGAAAAATCCAAAGAAAGCGGAATCAGTGATGTGGTTTTCGACCGGAATGGTTACCTGTATCATGGAAGAGTAAAAGCACTGGCTGAAGCTGCCAGAGAAGGTGGACTTAAATTTTAACGTATTATGTCAAACGTAAGTATTCGAAGAGTAAAGACTACAGACCTTGATCTGAAAGATCGTCTTGTAAGTATTCAGCGTGTGACCAAGGTTACCAAAGGTGGTCGTACCTTCAGTTTCTCAGCCATAGTTGTGGTTGGCAATGAAGATGGTATTGTGGGGTACGGACTAGGTAAGGCCAATGAAGTAACCACAGCCATTGCCAAAGGAGTGGAAGATGCCAAAAAGAATCTGATAAAGGTACCCGTATACAAAGGTACTATACCGCATGAACAGATAGCAAAATATGGCGGTGCAAAAGTATTTCTTAAACCGGCATCGAGTGGTACAGGAGTAAAAGCCGGAGGTGCTATGCGTGCTGTACTTGAAAGCGTTGGTGTGCGCGATGTTCTTGCCAAATCAAAAGGATCCTCAAACCCGCACAACCTGGTTAAGGCTACTTTTAACGCACTTCTTTTATTGCGCGATGCTTTTACTATCGCTCAGCATCGCGGTGTGAATATGGATAAGGTATTTAATGGTTAATGTTATAGTTTACCAATGGCTAAAATTAGAATTACACAGGTAAGAAGCAGGATTCACTGCACCAAACGTCAGAAACTTAATCTGGATGCCCTTGGACTCAGAAGGCTGAACGCATCGGTTGAGCAAGAAGCTACTCCACAGATTTTGGGCATGGTGAACAAAGTAAAGCATTTGCTTAAAGTAACAGAAATTTAATTTAACGATATTATACTATTATGGATCTGAGCAACTTAAAACCGGCCAAGGGGTCAGTAAAAAAAGCAAAACGTATTGGCAGAGGTCAGGGATCCGGTAGGGGTGGTACTTCTACCAAAGGTCATAAAGGTGGCCAGTCGAGGGCCGGCTACTCCCGGAAGATTGGTTTCGAAGGCGGACAAATGCCTTTGCAACGAAGGGTTCCTAAATTCGGATTCAACAACATCAGCCGTAAAGAATACAAGGCTATTAATATTTCTACCTTGCAAACACTGGCCGAAGCCAAGAAACTTTCCACCATTGATTTTCAGACTTTGGCTGATGCAGGTCTGGTTTCCAAGAATGATTTGGTTAAAATCTTGGGTAACGGTAAACTTACACTAAAACTTAGTGTCACAGCTCACGCCTTCTCCAAACCGGCTAAAGCTGCGATTGAAGCATTACAGGGAACGGCAACATTAATCTGAAACCCGCATGAAAGAATTCATTCAGACTTTAAAAAATATCTACAAAATCGAGGAACTCAGATCGAGGATCTTTTTTACCCTGTTTATCATTCTCATCTATCGTCTGGGTTCAAAGGTAGTATTACCCGGTGTTGACCCTGCCCAGCTCCAGGCATTTTCTCAGCGGACTTCGCAGGGAGTTCTTGGTTTGCTCGACATGTTCTCAGGGGGAGCATTCTCCAGCGCTTCCATTTTTGCACTGGGTATAATGCCCTATATTTCGGCATCCATTATCATTCAGCTGCTTACAATTGCGGTTCCTTACTTCGCGCGTATGCAGAAGGAGGGAGAAAGCGGCAGAAGGAAAATGAATCAAATAACCAGGTATCTGACAGTATTGGTTCTTGTATTGCAGGGCCCGGCTTATCTGACACAAATACCTATTGAGGCCAGGATCATGACTCCGTTTATGTTCCAACTCTCATCAATAATTATTCTCACCGCGGGCACCATCTTTGTCATGTGGTTAGGAGAAAAAATTACCGATAAAGGCATTGGCAATGGAATATCCCTGATCATCATGATTGGTATTGTAGCCAGGTTACCTTTTGCCGTGTTCAGTGAACTAACGGACAGATTGAACGGACAAGGCGGATTGGTGGCATTTCTGGTCGAGATTATCTTCCTGCTCCTGGTGATCGCTGTCAGTATCTTATTGGTGCAGGGAACAAGGAGAATTCCGGTTCAATATGCGAAACGGATTGTTGGGAACAAGCAGTATGGCGGTGTAAGGCAATACATACCTCTAAAGGTGAACGCGGCAGGTGTTATGCCAATAATCTTTGCGCAGGCGATCATGTTTCTGCCCCTTTCCTTTGCCAGGTATGGTACCGGTGGTGAAGCTATGTCAAGGTTTGTTTCTACCTTTTCAAGATATACAAGTGTTTGGTACAATGTAGTTTTTGGATTACTAATCGTAGTTTTTACCTATTTTTACACGGCCATTATTATGAACCCGACACAAATGGCTGAGGATATGAAGAAAAATGGTGGTTTTATTCCAGGTGTAAAACCCGGGAAAAGAACCAGCGAATTTATTGACAATGTTATGTCGAGAATTACATTGCCCGGATCAATATTCCTTGCGCTTATCGCCATTTTACCTGCATTTGCAGGTATGCTCGGCATCCAGCATAATTTTGCCCAGTTCTTTGGCGGAACATCCCTGCTCATTTTGGTAGGGGTTGTGCTTGACACACTGCAACAGATTGAAAGTCATTTACTGATGCGGCATTACGATGGACTGATGAAATCCGGGAGGGTTAAAGGAAGAGCGGGTGGTTATGCCTCCTCCATTTAACCTGTTTTTAACGTTCTTTGATGATTCAATTTAAGACAGCGGAAGAAATCGAAATGTTAAGAGCCAGTAACCTGCTGGTTTCTAGGACTCTTGCAGAAGTTGCGAAACATATCGCTCCAGGTGTAACTACCCTGGAACTTGATAAAGTAGCTGAAGAATTCATACGTGACAACGCCGCAGTACCAGGTTTTCTGGGTTACCACGGGTACCCGAAAACACTTTGCACTTCGGTCAATCAGCAGGTTGTGCACGGAATTCCGTCAGGCTACTTTCTCAAAGCAGGCGATATTATTTCTGTCGATTGCGGCGTGCTGTTCCAGGGTTATTACGGTGATTCTGCTTATACTTTTGCGGTGGGTGAGGTTTCGGACAGGTTGAAATTACTGCTGAAGACCACTAAAGCATCTCTTTACAAAGGCATCGAGAATGCCAGGGAAGGTAAAAGGATCGGAGATATAAGCAATGCAATTCAGGACTATTGCGAGCGGGAGCGTTTCTCTGTGGTGCGTGAAATGGTCGGACACGGTATAGGCAAAGGATTGCATGAGGCCCCGGAAGTACCGAACTATGGAAGACGCGGACATGGTGTAAAGCTGTTTCAGGGCATGGTACTGTGTATTGAGCCAATGATAAACATGGGACGAAAAGAGATTACACAGGATCCTGATGGCTGGACCATTCACACAGCTGATAAAATGCCGTCAGCACATTTTGAGCATTGTGTTGCCATAGGTAAAAACGATGCTGATTTTCTTTCGACTTTTGATTACATCGAAAAGGTATATAAGTATTAAAAAAAATTGATAAGGTCATATATGTCAAAACAACCATCCATTGAACAAGATGGCGTAATTAAAGAAGCTCTGTCTAATGCAATGTTCCGCGTGGAACTGCAGAACGGGCATATTATTACGGCTCATATCTCAGGGAAAATGAGGATGCACTATATCAAAATCCTTCCCGGCGACAAAGTGAGGGTTGAAATGTCACCATATGACCTGACCAAAGGAAGAATAACATTCAGGTACAAATAATTGAACTGATTAAACATGAAAGTAAAAACATCCATTAAAAAACGCACTGCAGACTGCAAGATTGTTCGCAGGAAAGGACGTTTATACGTGATCAACAAAAAGAATCCCAAGTATAAACAGCGTCAGGGCTGATAAACTATTAAAATTACTAATATTAGAAGTATATGGCTAGAATCGTTGGTGTCGATTTACCAAAAAATAAGCGGGGTGAAATAGGCCTGACATACATTTTCGGGTTAGGACGCAGTACAGCCCAGAAAATTCTTGAAAAAGCTGGTGTTGACAGAAATGTTAAGGTCAAAGATTGGACAGATGAGCAGGTTAACCTGATCAGGAAGGTGATTAACGAAAACTTCAAAGTTGAAGGTGAACTTCGTTCTCAGGTCCAGCTGAACATTAAACGCCTCATGGACATTGGTTGTTACCGGGGTGTAAGGCATCGTCTGGGTTTGCCCACAAGAGGCCAGAGTACCAAAAACAATGCCCGTACCCGCAAAGGACGGAGGAAAACAGTTGCAAATAAAAAGAAGGCTACCAAATAAGGATTAAATTATGGCAAAAAAAGCTGGAATCACCAAGAAAAAGGTTGTAAAGGTTGATCCTGTAGGCCAGGCACATGTGCATGCCTCATTCAACAACATTATCATTTCATTAACAAACAGTCAGGGGCAGGTCATTTCATGGGCATCTGCCGGTAAGATGGGTTTCAAGGGTTCGAAAAAGAATACGCCCTATGCTGCACAAGTGGCTGCAGCTGATTGTGCTAAAACAGCTTTCGACCTGGGTCTTCGCAAAGTGAAAGCATTTGTCAAAGGTCCTGGTGCTGGAAGAGAATCGGCCATCAGAACCATCCACACTGCAGGTATTGAGGTTACTGAAATTGTTGATGTTACTCCACTTCCACACAACGGCTGCAGAGCACCCGGAAGAAGAAGAGTTTAATTGAAGTGGTAAATTATTGAGATATATAAATATACATCAGAAATGGCAAGATATATTGGACCAAAGACTAAAATAGCCAGAAAGTTCGGCGACCCTATTTATGGGCCGGATAAAAACTATGATAAAAAGAATTATCCTCCCGGGCAGCATGGAATAAACAAAAAGCGGAAAAAACTATCTGAATATGGAATTCAGCTTCGTGAGAAGCAAAAAGCAAAATATACCTACGGTGTTCTCGAAAGACAATTTGCTAATTTGTTTGAGAAAGCACAGAGTAGCAAAGGAGTTACTGGTGAAGTACTGCTGCAATTACTCGAATCGAGGCTTGATAATTTAGTATACCGGCTGGGTATTTCACCAACCCGTTCCGGTGCCCGTCAGCTCGTTTCTCACCGCCATATCACTGTTAACAATCAGGTTGTTAATGTTCCTTCTTTTTCTGTAAAACCTGGTGATATTGTTGGCGTTCGTGAAAAATCCAAATCACTCGAGGTGATCCAAAACTCTCTTGGTTCACGAAGGGTTAATGTTTCCTGGTTGGAATGGGATTCGGCATCACTGGCCGGAAAACTGATCAACCGCCCTGAACGTGATCAGATACCTGAAACCATCAAGGAACAATTGATAGTTGAATTGTACTCTAAATAATTGTAATATTTAACTTATGGCCATATTAGCTTTTCAGAAGCCCGATAAGGTGATCATGATTGAATCGGACGATAATTTCGGAAGATTTGAATTTCGTCCGCTCGAACCTGGTTATGGTATTACCATTGGTAATGCCCTGCGCAGGATCCTGCTTTCATCACTTGAGGGTCATGCAATAACAGCTATCAAAATCGACGGAGTTGAACATGAATTTGCTTCAATTACCGGCGTCATCGAAGATTTGGTTGAAATTATTTTGAACCTCAAACAAATTCGATTCAAAAAATTGGTCGACGATGTCAACGATGAAAAAATCGTAGTTGCCTTATCCGATCAGACTACTCTGAAAGCCGGGGACTTCAACAGGTTTCTGAGTAGTTTTGAAGTGCTCAATCCTGAATTGGTCATCTGTCATATGGAGAAAGATGTTGAATTGCACATGGAAATCCATATCAACAAAGGAAGGGGTTATGTACCGGCAGAGGAAAACAAACCTTTTGATGCTGAGTTTGGACTGATACCTATCGATTCCATCTTTACTCCCATTAAAAATGTAAGATATTCGGTTGAAAATTACCGTGTTGAACAAAAGACCGACTATGAAAAACTGCTGATCGAAATTCTTACCGATGGATCGATTCATCCTAAAGACGCCCTGAAGGAAGCTGCCAAGATCCTGATATATCATTTCATGCTGTTTTCCGACGAGAAAATAACACTCGATTCGGAAGAAAGAGCAGCCAACGAGGAGTTCGATGAGGAAGTTCTTCATATGCGTCAGTTACTGAAAACCAAATTAATTGACCTCGACTTATCGGTAAGGGCACTAAATTGTCTGAAAGCTGCCGAAGTTGAAACACTCGGCGACCTGGTTAAATTCAATAAGAATGACCTGCTGAAATTCAGAAATTTTGGAAAAAAATCGCTGACCGAGCTCGATGAACTTCTTGAAACCATGAACCTTTCGTTTGGCATGGATATAGTGAAATATAAGCTTGACAGAGACTAATTTGAATCAAAGAAACGATAGAGAGATATCCATTGAATTAATTACGGATTACCATGCGACATAATAATGCAAATAATAATTTAGGACGTAAAAGCGCTCACCGCAAAGCTATGCTTTCGAACATGGCTTCTTCGCTGATATTGCATAAACGCATAAAGACAACTACAGCGAAAGCCAAAGTTCTCCGTGGGTTTATTGAACCCATACTTACCAAATCGAAAGAGGATTCGACGCATTCCCGCAGGTTGGCATTTACATACTTACAGGATAAGGAAGCCGTTACCACATTGTTCAGGGAGGTTTCCCCAAAAATAGCCGATCGTCCGGGAGGATATACCCGTATATTGAAAATCGGTACACGAGTGGGTGATGCTGCCGAAATGTGTTATATCGAGCTGGTTGATTTTAATGAAACCATGTTAGCCGTTACCGGTGCAGGTGAAGCAAAAACCACCCGTCGCAGCCGCAGGGGTTCAAAAAAGAAAGCCGAAGAGGAAGCTACTAAAAAGACAGCCAAAGTTGCGGCTTCCGGTGAGGTGAAAGCAAAGAAACCCGCTGCCAAAAAGGCTCCAAAAGCTTCATCGAAAGCCAAAGAAGTTCCCTCAGCCGATGAACCAGCTGCTGATGTCGAAAGCAAAGAATAATAGCATCTAACTAAAACATAAAACCATGGGACAAATTGCACATATTCATGCACGTGAAATTCTCGATTCAAGGGGAAATCCCACCATTGAGGTTGAAGTAATTCTCGAAAGCGGCTTTGTTGGTCGTGCTGCAGTTCCTTCGGGAGCTTCCACAGGTGAGAATGAAGCACTGGAATTGCGCGATGGCGATAAAAAAAGGTACCTGGGTAAAGGTGTTCTCAAAGCTGTTGAGAATGTCAATACCATCATTGCCAAAGAAATTATTGGCATGAATGCGCTGGATCAGGTTGCCATTGACTCAAAAATGATGGCACTTGACGGCACTAAAACCAAGAGCAAACTCGGAGCCAATGCCATTTTAGGCGTTTCTCTGGCTGTTGCAAAAGCTGCATCCATGTATCACGATATGCCCCTTTACCGTTACATTGGCGGCACCAATGCAAAAGTTCTGCCCATACCAATGATGAACATCATCAATGGTGGCTCGCACAGCGATGCACCCATCGCATTCCAGGAGTTTATGATCCGCCCCATCGGAGCACTGAGTTTCCGTGAAGGCCTTCGTATGGGAGCCGAAGTATTCCATTCATTAAAGAAGGTTTTAAAGGATCGGGGACTTAGCACTGCTGTTGGTGATGAGGGTGGCTTTGCACCGGTTCTCAATGGTACCGAGGATGCTCTTGAATCAATCATCAAAGCTATTGCGGCAGCAGGTTACAAACCAGGACGCGCTGCTGACGGGGGTGATGTTTCAATCTCACTCGACTGCGCCGCATCGGAGTTTTATGAAAATGGTAAATATAATTATGCCAAATTTGAGGGGAAAAACGGAGCCGTCAGAAGTTCTGCCGAGCAGGTCGCCTACCTCGAGCAACTTATCAATAAATATCCCATCGATAACATCGAGGATGGAATGTCGGAACACGACTGGGATGGATGGAAACTGTTGACTGATAAGATTGGTAAGCGTTGTCAGATTGTAGGTGATGATGTTTTTGTTACAAATGTTGAATTCCTGAGAAAAGGTATTGATATGGGTTGTGCAAACTCGATCCTGATTAAGGTAAACCAGATAGGCAGCCTTACCGAAACACTCGATGCTATTGAAATGGCACACAGGGCAGGTTATACAACAGTAATTTCTCACCGCTCAGGTGAAACCGAGGATGCTACTATTGCTGATTTAGCAGTTGCAACTAATTCAGGTCAGATAAAAACCGGTTCATTAAGCCGTTCCGACCGTATGGCCAAATATAACCAGCTTCTCCGAATTGAGGAAGAGTTAGGGCCCCTGGCTATCTATGGGTATAAGAAGTAATCAAGTCTTTATTCATTATTAAAACAGCTGCCTGAATTTCAGACAGCTATTTTTTTCGTAACTTAGTTAATAAATTTTAAACAAGTTTTCCTGAATTGTGTTAGTTACTATATGCACGACCCACAACCTTCCTGCCGTGAGGCAGGCCCGCAATCCGCAATTCATAATTCATAATTCATAATTAATTACATGGCCGGATTAAAAGAAACTCTTTATGAAAAAATTCAGGCCTGGCGGCCACGAATTAAGAACCTGCTCGATGAGCATGGTGAAGTAGTGGTTGATACCGTTACCATTAGCAAATTAATAGGCGGTATGCGTGATCTGAAATGTCTTGTAACCGACATTTCTTATCTTGATCCCAGCGAAGGCATCCGGTACAGGGATTATACCCTTCCGGAGCTGTTCAGCAAACTTCCCAAACCAAGAGGCTCTGAAATGCCCTATGTTGAAGGAGTGATATACCTTCTGCTTACAGGTGATCTGCCAACAGAACACAATATCAACGATGTGCTGGATGAATTAAAAAAAAGACACATCGTTCCCAGATATGTATACGATGTAATCGATGCCTTTCCGGGAGGTAGTCACCCTATGACTATTTTCTCAACCGCCATTCTAACGATGCACAGGGAGTCGTTTTTCGCAAGAAAATATGATGTCGGAATCAATAAACAGGACTTCTGGGAACCTACCTATGAAGATTCCATAAACCTGCTTGCAAAACTTCCCGAAATCGGGGCCTATATTTATTCCAAGGTTTACAAGGGGGGAAGAAAAATCTTTTCCGATCCGAATCTCGATATGGGTGCCAATTTTGCCCAAATGATGGGGATAGCAAAACCCTATGATGATGTTTCACGCATGCATTTTATCCTGCACAGTGATCATGAAAGCGGCAATGTGAGTGCACACACGGGCCATCTGGTAGCCAGTACACTGTCTGATATTTACCTGTCCATTTCCTCAATGATAAACGGATTGGCCGGCCCTTTACACGGACTTGCCAACCAGGAAGTACTGCGTTGGCTTCATGATATTATGGAAAAAATGGGAGGGGCCATACCCACTGAAGATGAGATGCGTCAATTTGTATGGGACATGCTGAATGCCGGTCAGATTATTCCCGGGTTTGGTCATGCTGTACTGCGGATCACAGATCCCCGCTATATGATTCAGCGTGAATTTGCGCAAAAACACATGAGTGATGATCCCATCTTCAAATATGTAGATATTCTGTACAAAGTGGTTCCCCCCATCCTGATA
>Ga0315284_10002669_pt1 | contig 25459 bp, 22 predicted proteins | sample YL17G09_16_MG_FD_203696 | JGI IMG/M metagenome (GOLD analysis project Ga0315284, IMG submission 203696) | Sediment microbial communities from Yellowstone Lake, YNP, Wyoming, USA - YL17G09_16 | ecosystem: Environmental > Aquatic > Freshwater > Lake > Sediment | place: USA: Wyoming | collected...
CGAAGCGATTTTGCGTACGGTGAAGCTGGCATCCAAGCTCTTACCCCCATGGGTGGCGATCACCACCCCTTCGAATACCTGCACTCTCTCTTTGCTCCCCTCCCGTACTTTCTGGTGTACCCGCACCAAATCCCCCACCGCAACCTCGGGAGGAGTGGGTCTTCTAAATAACTTCAAAATCGGCTCCGCTAGATTTGCCATAACGTAAGTAGCCTACCAAAAGGGAGCTCCCAGCGCAAGCTTAATAAAAACCCCGCTTGCTCTTTAAAGAACAAACGGGGATAGGGTTCACTTGGCATCCAGCCATATTCCGCCGGCATGCCGGGGCGCTACCGCATCAATGGCCAAACTGCCGCTTGTGAGCAGGCCGCTTAGGTCCAGTTGCCGGAGGTCCTGCCCGGTAATCAGGTAAACGCTGCCATCCTGATTATCCATATCCACTTGGGTAGGCAAGATGACTTGGCCCGTGGATGCCGCCGTGTTCAAGAGTTTCGTGCCTGTCGTAAGCTCAGCTCTTAGGGTCCCCCATCGACCGGTCACGACCGTCAAAGTAGTGTGTTCACTGCCTAGGCGTACTGCCAGCAAGAGCGATCCGATTCGCATTGGGTGATTCACTTGTCTTTCCACCAGCTTAGTCCGGCTCAGCCGATAGCCCTGAGCTCTCAGACCCACCCAGCGTAGATCCGCACCTCCCGCACTGTTCTTCACTGCGAAGTAAAGCTTATCGCCCAAGAATACCGGCGGAGAATCCAACTGCAATGGTCCCCGTACTACTACCTTGGCCAGACCTCCCGCCGAGCGGAGAATCAAATCGCCATTGTCTACTAAGGTGATCAAGCTCCCGTCCGCGTTGGGCGCCGCCAGCAGGCTCTTACCGTCATTGGTAAGTTGTACTACCCTGCCATCGCTTGCCTGGATCAGCACTATGTCGGTGCCGGCGTCATGTTGCCACGTTGCGATGAGGTCGTCTCCCATCCACTGCGGCCAAGCCAAAGTTCCGCCCATCGGCAACTGCAGCTCCTGTGGATTATCCCAGTGGCTGGCCACGATCAAAGTCTTGCCCTGCTCATCCGTCCATACCAATCGCGCTGTGCGCAAGGCATCACCAGTTTGAGCTATGGGGAGTCGTATCGTTGGCATCTCCGGCAGCCACAGATCGAAACCCTGGTTACGCAATGCTTTCTGCTGATGGGCCAAAATGTAAGGCATAACGGGCTTAAGCATTGCATCATGCAGTTCCATCCCGCCATTGCCGCGCAGCATTTCGGCGTGATTGTGATCGGATGCCAGTTGAATTCTCTGCGCATTACCGGCGTAGTGTTCGCACAACGCCGATTGCAACGGCACTAGCCCGTCACTGCCGCCCTTCACTCCGGCCTTCTCCAGTATCAGCGCTCCCAACCGGTAGAGCAGCACATCTTGGTCGCTGCCGTCTTCCAGAAACAATCGGTCCAGCAGCAAAACCACGTTGACATTGCGGGCAAACGCATTGCCTTTGATCGGTTCAACTTTAGAGCCAACTAGTGTCCAGCTCGCGTCCAGCGGATGAGACTGCAACAGCGCCGTCATTGCTGGATGACCGGGAACCATCCATTGGATGCCGGGTGCGCTGAAATCGATCCCTAAGGTCTTGCCGATCGACTGTTTCATCGCTCGCCCCAATATCGGGAAAGCCGCCTGACATGCTCTCTCCGCCGCCGCTTCATCAGCCAGCGGAGTGCCCTCAAAGGGAGTCGCTGACGTAACCTTCGCATCCAGTTTTCCATTACCAGTATCCACCCAGTAACAGAATAGTACTCGGCCACCCATACTGTGAGCGGCTCCGGAAAAACGGATTCCCGCTTGGGTCAGCTCAGGATCGATCTCAATCTTAGCCCGCAGCCAACTGCCAATGCGCATCGGCGCCGCATCAGAGTTATACCAAAAGCCATAGACCTTCACCGCCTTCACAAATTCTTCATCGGTCCACAACCGGTAGCTATATTCCCAGTCCGGGAGCACCTGGTCACGGATCACGCTGATAAGCTCATCCTCAGGCGGCCCATCGGGATCCTTGGCGTCATTTCTACCCAAGACCACAACGACGGGATAACGCTCCCCCAAGGGCTGTTGGTCACTTACCGCTGTGAGTCTCCCGTGCGCTCCCCAAGCCCGTAACGGATCGACGACACCGTTCTGCAACATACTGTCGGGCACGGCTGCCCAGACAGCGGTGGCCGCTAACGCCGCCACCCCGCCAACTTTCCACGACAAAAGCTTGGCGAACACTTGGCCACCTCCTAGTTGGTAATGTACGAACTACTTACTCAAGAATATTACTAAGTTCTTTCTCTAAATCAGCCGACTTGTCCGTCCGGGCTCCGGTTGGTACTTTCTGCCAGCGGCCGTTGCTGAATATCTCTAGCACCACTTTAAGTTCCCCCGGATGTTTCTCCAGTATCTGCTTCAGCGTCTGGAGCTCGCCATTGGTAAATGCCTTTGGTAGTCTTATCAGCAGTCCTTCAGCAGTATATTCCAGCCTACGCTGAGCCACCGGCGCAAAAGTAGATCCCCCCTCACGGAATTGCCCTTCTGCCCGCTTGGTTATTCGCGCCGCTTCTTCCAGCTGCTGCAAATAAGCGTTGTTCACTTCATATACTTCGCTCACCAAAATCTTAGGCTCAGTTACCACCACGATACTATCGCCTTGATTCTCCGCCCGCTCTTTCACATTAACTTTGCCCGCTACCAAAATCACTTTGTCCCGTCCCCAAATGTCTCGGGTAGCATCTAATACCTTGGGGAACACAATTGCCTCAATTGTGCCGCTCAAATCTTCTATGGTAACAAACAGCATCGCGTCGCCGGTCTTAGTGAATACCTTCTGGATGCGGCTTACCACCCCCGCCAGCTTTATCGCCTTGCCGTCATCCAGCGCCGTTAAGGCAGTGATGGGCCTCACAATGCCCTCTAGTCTTGGCAGTATCTCTTTCAGGGGATGGCGGGATACAAAAGTCCCCAAATATTCCTTTTCCCAAGCCAGTTTTTCTTGATCCGTGGCTGGCGCCCCCTCTACCAGTTGGATGGTCTGCCGCGCTGCTGCTTCCGTTGCACCAAAAATTCCTAACTGCTGCGAAGCGGCCTGTGACTGATGTTCGGCAGAAAAATTGAGAATTGCTTCAATATTGTCATAAAGCACCTTGCGATCGCCGAATTCATCCAGCGCCCCGCCCAAGATCAAACTCTCTACCGTCTTGCGATTGATCACCTCGCGACCGACTCGTTTCACAAAATCCGCCAAATCTTGGTAAGGACCATTGCGCTGCCGTTCCTCCACGATTGCATCCGACACTTTGTGCCCCACGTTCCGGATGGCGTTAAGCCCAAAGACGATATCGCCGGTTTCTTTTACTACCGCAAAATCCGTAAAACTTTTATTCACCGATGGCGGCAGCACCTGAATTTTCATATGCTCGCATTCGGCAATGTTTTTAGCGATCTTATCCAAATCCTGTTGGTCGGAAGTCATCAATGCCGCCATAAACGCACTGGGATAGTGCGCTTTCAAATAGGCCGTCCAGTACGCGATCACCGCGTAGCTCACCGAGTGAGCCCGGTTGAACCCATACAACGCAAACGGCTCCACGAAATGAAATAGCTGTTCGGCGATATCCGCTCTTACCCCATTGGCGATCCCGCCAGCCACGAACTTTTCTTTCTGCTCATTGAGTAGTTTTACATTCTTTTTTCCGATTGCCTTCCGTAATACGTCTGCCTCACCCAAAGTAAAACCGCATAGGTCACGAGCGATCTGCAAAACCTGCTCCTGATACACCGCAATTCCATAAGTATCCTTCAAAATTGGCTCTAGTTTTGGATGAATATATTCGATTTTTTTCTGTCCCCGCTTTCTCGCAATAAAATCAGGCAGAAATTGAATTGGCCCTGGTCGGTACAGCGCAACCATGGCCGCGATATCCCCAAAGACGGTTGGTCTTAGCTCCTTGAGGTTTTTGCGCATCCCTTCGCCCTCCAACTGAAACACCCCGGTCGTGTTAGCTGCCGCTAACAGCTCAAAAGTCTTTTTGTCATCAAATGGCAGCTTGGTAACATCAACATCAGCGCCATGAACTTTGCGAATAATTCTTAAAGCATTCTTAATAATGGTCAGGTTCTTAAGCCCCAGAAAGTCCATCTTCAACAAACCCACCGCCTCTATCGGATACATTGAATATTGCGTCACCAACACCTTGTCGTCTGACGGCGAATACTGGATAGGCGTGTAATTAGTCAGATCCCCATCAGCGATCACCACCCCTGCCGCATGAACTGACGCATGGCGGATCGTCCCCTCTAACTTCATTGATAAGTCAAGTAGCCTCCGCGCGTTCTCACTTTCCTTATATATCTGCTTAAGCTCCTGCACGCTTTCCAGGTGCATTTTCAGAGGAGCGTATTTGCCCTGCTGGGGCGGCGGGATCAATTTAGCTATCCGGTCCACCTCGCCGTATGGCATCCCCAGCGCCCGCCCCACATCCCGCACTGCCGCTCTCGATGCCATCGTTCCAAAAGTAACGATCTGCGCCACCTTATCCTGGCCATATTTTTGGCGAACATAGTCGATCACCTCCCCCCGGCGATCATCCGCAAAATCCAGATCAATATCCGGCATCGAGACTCTCTCTGGATTCAAAAACCGTTCGAACAGCAAGTTGTGCTCCAGGGGGTTTACCTCAGTAATGCGCAACGCATAAGACACCATGCTGCCTGCGGCGCTACCCCGTCCCGGACCTACCACAATACCCTGATTCTTAGCCCAATTCACAAAATCGGCTACCACCAGCATATAGCCCTTATAACCCATTTGATGAATGACCGAAACTTCATAATCCACCCTCTCTTGCACTTCCGCCGAGACCTGTTCGCCAAATCGGAACCGCAATCCGGCTTCCAACTGTTCGGCAAAATACTGGTCGATGCTCTTGCCACCAGGCGGCACAAACTGCGGGAATACCAGCTGCCCCATCGGGATTTCCAGATTGCATTGTTCGGCGATCTTAACCGTATTTTCGATCGCCTCGGGAACATGCTGGAAAGCGTCTATGAATTCCTGCGGATCTTTCACGTGAAAATGCTCATTCATCATCGACATCCGGTTGGTATCGGAAACCCGCGACGCCGTCTGTACGCACAGCAGCACATCCTGCGCCTCCGCATCCTCCAAGTACAAATAGTGGGCATCCCCCGATGCCACCAACGGAACATCCAGCTCTTGGCTTATCCCGATCAGGGTATCATTGACGATTTGCTGCTCCGGAATATTGGGATGGAGCTGCAGCTCCAAATAATAATCAGCGCCGAACACTTGCTTGTGCCATAGCACTAGTTCTTTGGCCTTCTCCAAATTGCCCGCCTGAATTGCGCGCGGCACTTCCCCGCTGAGGCATCCCGACAGGCACACCAGCCCTTTGGCGTATTTTCCCAATGTTTCGTGATCAACTCTCGGCTTATAGTAAAATCCCCGCAGGTGCGCCTCGGTCGTGAGCTTCATCAAATTGCGATACCCTTCCAGATTTTTTGCCAAAAGGGTCAAATGAAAATAATCCCGCTCGCCCTGCCGCACTTCGCGGTCGGACATCTTGCCAGCCGTCACATAAACTTCATTACCAATGATCGGCTTAATGCCGGCTGCTTTACATTCTTTGTAAAACTCAATGACGCCATACATCACTCCGTGGTCAGTTAGCGCCACTGCTTCCCCGCCCTGCTCCTTGATTCGCTTCACCAAATCCGGAATTTTGGTTAGGCCATCAAGCAGGCTGTAATGACTGTGCAAATGCAAGTGCACAAATTTCACCTCTACCTCCCAACTAAAGCGAAGCTAGTAATACCGCCTTCTAATTTTAACAGCCTACCTCCGATATCGCCTATCCACAAAAGCCAGCCCCGCGAGCATAGAGAGCACCAGAGCTACCCCGAGGGCTATCAGAAGCCCGGGTGAACCCAGGACAAAATGGGCAAAGCCCACTAAGAGATTCACCAGCCATCTTCCCAAATCGGTATCAGCCAAGAACCAGATTAGCGCCACTAATACCAGGATGCCGGCCAATACACCCGTCAGAAGCCTGGGGTGGGTTCCCCAAAAATAGTTCAACCCGCCCAAAGCCCCATCCAGCGAGCCCCGTTCCTGCCAGTCCCGTCCGATCATGTCCAAAATCGCCTGCAGAAAAGCATTGCTTGCCCTCACCGCGTCGCTTTTGGTTACCCGATGGCCGATCTCGTTTAGGATGTGGCGATAAACCTTTTCTGCCGCAAGCACCCCCCGAATATCCCGAAACAGCTCGCCGGCATTGTGGATGCGCTCTTCCACCGTTTCGCCGAAGCTCACTTCATCCAAAACTTGATGGAAAATTTTAAACGCCTCAATGACCGCCATTCCCCACGCGGCATCGTCTCTGCCCGCAAGCCACTGCTCTACACGCTTCCACTCCGCCTCTACCGATATCGTGTCTTTGGTGCTTCGCTGTAATTCGTCCATTCTTCCTTGCCTCGCCCGTCATTCCCGCGCAAGCGGGAATCCAGACACTGAACTTAAATAAAATTGATAATTTTGTCCTTCACAAAAATATGTTTGACTGCTGCTCCGGCTATTTTTTTCAGTTTCTCATTTTGTTGCACCGCCGCCAAAACTTCTTGCTCATTTGCTCCCGCCGGCATCTCCACCGTCCCGCGCAGTTTTCCTTTTTCCTGCACCGCGATCGTCACCATAGCCAGTTTGGCTTTGGCTGGATCAAACTGCGGCCACTCCGCCTCCGCCACACTGCCTTCTTGTTTCAAAATCCCCTGCCAGAGCTCCTCTGCCAGATGCGGCGCAAACGGCGACAGCAGCCTACTAAAATCATCACACCAATCAGCACTGTTATCTTGGCTCACTTCATTAACAAATTTCATCATCGAGCTCACTACCGTGTTAAATTTCATTGCCTCGATATCTTCAGTCACTTTCTTAATTAATCTGTGAATGCCACCATTTTTCCCGCCGGTCTTACCCGCCCGTTCACCCACCAGCCGGTAAACTCTATCCAGAAACTTCCGTACCCCAGTTACCCCATTGGTGTCCCATGCGATCGATTGGTCAAATGGTCCCATAAACATCTCGTACATCCTGACCGTGTCCGCGCCAAACTTCTCGATCAGTTCATCGGGGTTGATGACATTGCCTCGGGACTTGCTCATCTTTTCCCCATCCGGTCCCAAAATCAGCCCCTGGTGTCGCAACTTCATAAACGGCTCATCAAAATCCAGATATCCTAATCTATGCAGCACTTTGGTAATAAACCTCGCGTACAGCAAATGCCCTGTCGTATGCTCTGCTCCACCAATATACAAATCCACCGGCATCCAATATTTCAATGCCGCCTTGCCGGCAAATTCTTTATCGTTATGGGGATCACAGTACCGCAAGAAATACCACGAGGAGCAAACAAAAGTATCCATCGTATCCAGCTCTCGACGCGCCCCTTTGCCGTACTTTTCTTCCACCCCCGCTTGGAAGGTTTGGGATTGAGCCAGCGGCGATTCGCCGGTTGGTTTAAAATCAACATCGCTAGGTAATAGGACTGGTAAATCATCTACATCGACCGAAATTACTTTTAAGGTATCTCCTCCGTTCGTCGGAGAGTCAGCGATGTTGTCCCGAGGCACCGAGGGACTACCTTGCGGTATGTATACTATCGGGATCGGTGCTCCCCAATAGCGCTGACGGGAAATTAGCCAGTCATGCAACTTATACTGTATCTCTTCTTTCCCCTCAAATTTCTTCGTCATCGCCCCTGCCGCCTTAGCCGAATCCTGCCCGTCAAATTCCCCCGAATTCATCAACTCTCCGTGGCCGGCATAGAATTTTTCATCCGACTTGATCACTTGCGTGATGGGCAGTTCATATTTCTTCGCAAAATCAAAATCCCGTTCATCGTGAGCCGGCACCGCCATAATCGCACCCGTTCCATAATTGGTTAGCACATAGTCAGCGATCCAGATTGGGATCTCCTTTTTCGTTGCCGGATTCATCGCGAAACTGCCAGTAAAAACCCCTGTTTTTTCTTTGGCCATCGTCCGATCCAAAGTAGTTTTCTTTTTGGTGACGGCGACATATTTCTCAACTGCAGACTTCTGCTCCGGTGTGGTTAACCGCTCCACCAGCTCATACTCCGGCGCCAGCACCAAATAAGTTGCGCCAAACAGTGTATCCGGCCGCGTCGTGAATACCTCAATGCTCACATTCCCCGACACAAACTTCAGCATTGCCCCTTCGCTCTTGCCGATCCAATTCCGTTGACCGGTCTTAGTCGATTCCGGCCAATCCAATTTATCCAAGCCACCCAGCAGCTCTTCGGCAAAATCAGTGATCTTGAAAAACCACTGCTTCATTTTTTTCTGCTCCACCTGCGTTCCGCACCGCTCGCAACAGCCGCTCACCACCTGCTCATTGGCTAGTACCGTTTGGTCTTTCGGACACCAATTGGCATAAGCCTCTTTTTGATAGGCGTACCCGTTGTCATACAAAACCTTGAAGACCCATTGCGTCCATTTGTAATAGTTCGGCGCAGAAGTATTGATTTCCCTCTCCCAGTCATAGGCAAACCCAAATGACTTCAACTGCTCGGTAAATCTGGCGATATTCGCCTTGGTTGTTTCCGCCGGCGGTTTGCCTACCTTAATGGCATAATTTTCTGCCGGCAAGCCAAAGGCATCCCAGCCCACCGGCCGGAGTACATTGTATCCTTTCATCCGATAGTAGCGCGCAAAAATATCCGTCGCTGTGTAGCTACGCGGATGGCCGGCATGCAATCCCTCGCCGGAAGGATAGGCAAACATATCCAAAGCATAAAATTTGGGCCGTTTATCTCCGTCTATTGCCTCAAACACCTGAGCTTCCGCCCAGTATTTCTGCCATTTAGGCTCAATTATCTTATGATCGTATTTCTCTTCTGCCACGGGTATATCATAGCAAAAACCCGCCGGGAGCTTCCCTGATTGGTGGACCTGAGGGGATTCGAACCCCTGACCTCCTCCATGCCATGGAGGCGCTCTACCAGCTGAGCCACAGGCCCACGGCTCTCAAACTATACTTCAATCTTTCTAGCAATTCTACCCAGTACCGGCATCTCCCATATCTTCCCGCGAAAGACCGCGTACACTCCCAATATGCTCAGCGCCACAAACAGTACCCACGCTAGCGCCCCCAATATCGATACAATGCCCAATTCTGTGCTCGGCAATAATGCCACGAAGAAAGACTCCAATATAAATAATAGGAACCAGACTATGACCTCCGTACCAAACAACACCATCCCCTGCCGAGCGTGAAAGTACACTTCTTCCTGATCGTGCCGCAAAATCAGCGGGACAATGAACAGAATTGAAATATATGACAGCGCCGCGAAAATTTTGTCTTCACTGCTTAAGCCCCCTCGCGGCCGCGGCTCAGGCGGCATTACTTGAGCGTTATTTTCTTCCATAGATGGTTATTTTACTTCTCTGCCCCCCAATAATACCCTAGACTCCAAAATAATCAATGCCAGAGCAAGAAAGACCAACAGCCTCCCTTGCTGGAACGATACCGCCCAATGATCTGCCAGTCCACCCGCCAAAATACCCAGCCCCGCCAGCCCCAGCCACCATTCGAAGCGCGCTGGTTTGGCTGTCTTCAGCCACAGCCAGAACACTGACAGCGCCAGCCATAGCCAGATGGCAGTTCCCACCACTCCATTTTCCGCTGTCATCAGCAAATAGATATTGTGTACTGGTTTATAGGTCCAAACTAATTGGTCCGGCCGTAGTCGAATGAGTGCTTGAGTGTAGTTACCGGTGCCAACTCCCGCAAACTCATACCCGTTTATCACCTGCTTCCAATCATTCCAGCTTGCCGCCCGATCCTCCACTGATCTTTGTTCCAACGGCGATGCGACAGAAAATCTGCCGGCCACATTTGGCCACTGCCACGCCATTGCCACCATTCCTCCGAGCAGTAATACTGCCATCGGCAACCATAGTGTTCTTCCCCATTTGCGCTGCAGCATTACTACCGCTCCCACTATCAGCAGTACCGTTAGCACTACTGCCCAACTTGCTCGCGAGAATGACAACACTAATGCTATCCCCATAAATCCCGCCAAGAGCAGCAGCCAGCCTCTTCGCCGTTGGCTCACATTGCGATATAAAACCAAAAACGGCACCACCGCGAATGCCAACAACCCGCCCAGCATATTGGGGTGCGGCAGAAGTCCCTGCGCTCGGATTTGCCGATGCGCTTCATCTCCCACCACCGCTACGCCGCCTTGATCCGGCCCCAAGGGTGATTCGCCAAGCAAGTGCAGGCCCAGATCGTGGTTCACCGCAAACTGGGCGATGCCCCACACTGCCTGCAGACCCACTCCCCAAACCAGCGGCCACAAAATCCGCCGCAAATCTTTCACATTATTTACTAAATACAGCAGCCAACCGAACATCAGCCAATAATGTGCTGCTTGCTGTAAACTGTTTTGGGGGTCTAGCCCCGACCAGCTGGTAATCGTTATCCACATCAGCCACAGTACCAACGGCTGCCAAATCCACTTCGGCGGCAATTGTACCTTCGGCCGCCGCAGCAGCCACACCCCCAGCAATATGATTATTAGCAAGTCGGTGGCGTACAGATGCACCGATGCATATTCATAATAGTTGCCGCCATAAGCAACGAAATAAAACGTGTGCCGAAGTTGCCACGGCAGCATAAAGATGGAGAGCCACAGGACAACCTCTTCAAAAGTCCTCGGCCAGAAACTCTTCCACCACCGCGTTAAGATGATGCCTTTTGTCATCGCTAAAATGGATTTTCACAATATGATCATTGGCCAGCGCTAGAGGGTTCTGCCCAATTTTTCTTACATTCCGGTCAATAATGTCCAATTGTTTCCGCTTGAGCCGCGCCTCTAATCGGTCCCCGAGATGCCCGCTCAGTATCTTCTCCCCCAATCGTATCAGCATCACCGGTCCCCCCCGAAGCTCCATCGCCGGCCGGCTCTGCGGCGACCGATAGGCCACCGGCAGATATTCTTTCAGCCACGCGTTGGCCTGCCAAAATTTCTTAAAGAAATCCGATCGGTATAGCGGGATAAAATCACATACCCAATATGCCAGCAGAAAGTCCTGCGGGATATCCCGTTGGGATAAATCCATCCCCTCTTCGCTCAGGAACAAGTCGGGCGACACTTTCATATATTTATCTTTCCCCGCCCGCCAGCGCAAAACTCGTAGCCACCAAAGCGTCAACGCCCGCACTGTCCATAGTCTCCCCCGCCGCGCTATGACGAAAAAATCAATATCGGAGTCCCGTCCCACATTATCGTGGGATAAGCTGTTCATTACCCCGATCAGCTTGACAAAGGGTATCCAGCGGAACAATCCCGCCCGACGCTTAGCCATTTGCCAGAATCGCCGCACCTCATCCGGGTCACTGCTTTCCCGGCTGCGCGGTTCTCCCCAATAATAAGTCTCCCCGACGTTTGGCACATCCAACCCCTTTAGCGTCTCGCGGATCTTTTCCAGCTGGAAGTCCTGCCGCCAGCCATAGCGCCTGATTTGCGCCACGGTCAGGGTCCGTCCCCGAGCAGAATAGTCCGCCCCAAAGAAAACCAAGGGTATCAGACACTGCCTTGTATGCTCTCCCCCCAGTTTTTTACCCATTACTTTCATGTTATCTTGAAGGTACTAATTACCTCAAATCTAGACAATGAAAACTGTTCTCTCCGGCATTAAACCGTCAGGGGTTCCCACTCTGGGAAATTACATCGGGGCCCTGACCCAGTGGGTTGAGCTGCAAAACAAATACCCTGCCTCGCTCTTCCCCATCGTTGATTTGCATGCCCTAACCACCCCCCAGAATCCAAAGACCTTGACCCATCAGACTTATTTGATGACCGCCTTTGCGTTAGCCGCCGGCATTAATCCCAAAAAATCCATCATCTTTCTTCAGTCCCAAGTCCCCGCCCATAGCGAGCTGAGCTGGCTACTAACCACCATCGCTACTATGGGAGAGCTTGGTCGGATGACCCAATTCAAAGATAAAATTCAAAAAGCCAAGGGTACCGACAGCATCGGCGCCGGGCTCTTCAACTACCCCGTACTGATGGCCGCCGACATCTTGCTGTATCATGCCGGTATTGTCCCGGTCGGTGAGGATCAAAAACAACACGTCGAGCTGGCCCGCAATTTAGCCCAGCGTTTCAACAAACGCTTTGGTCAAACCTTTGTTGTCCCCGAACCAATGCTGCATAAAGAGGGTGCCCGCATTATGGATCTTCTAGACCCCACTAAAAAAATGAGTAAGGGCGATGACGACCGCGGCTGTATTCTTCTCACCGATACTCCCCAGCAAATCCGCCAAAAAATTATGCGCGCCGTTACGGATTCCGGCTCAACCATCAAATTCGATCCTGCCCGGAAAGGACTGCACAATCTGCTGACCATCTACAAAATCCTCTCCGGCAAAACCGAGTCCCAGATCGAAAAACATTTCTCCGGCAAGGGCTATGGTGAGCTGAAAAAAGAACTGGCCAAGATAACGATTAAAATATTGTTCCCCATCCAAACTAAGATGGAGCATTACATGAAAAATAAAAAACTGCTCGACCGTATTTTGACTGCCGGCGCCAAGCGCGCTGAGAAAATTGCCGACCAAACGCTCAAGCAAGCAAAACAAAAACTTGGTCTAGTGGTTTAATTCTTGGCCGGTTATCCACACTAGCTAAAAATACATCTAGGCAAGCAAGTCCAAATCAGTATAATGATTTGGTACATTTTTAAACCCTGAGGTTATGAAAATGTTTACAACCTACCGTTGGGTTTACATCCTGCTTGCCTTGTTAAGCGTCGCCGAGCTGATCGGTGGTTTTATCAAAAAGTTTATGGCCACCCCGCTCGGTACGGGTCTGCATGCTTTTTTGAGCCTATTCGCCATCATTTTTGTCATTGAAGCGCTGACCCTGATCAGATATCGCAACGACCCGCCGGAAACGCAGGCCCGCCTGATCTACAATGCCCACGGAATGACCCTGATCCTGGGGGTGCTTTTGCTGATTATCCTCTGGGCTTTTACCCGTTAGCCGAAATCACATCAGTCAATTCTTGCCGGACTTGTTCCAGAAGCTCCGGGCTTTTGGCTTCAATATTCAACCTGAGCAGGGGCTCGTTGGCGCTTGGCCGGATATTGGCCCACCAGTCCAATGTTTCAATAGTTAGCCCATCCAGCCGACCGATCTCTTCGTGGGCAAACTTTTTTGCTAATTCATTCACCACCGCCTTCGGGTCAGTTACTGCAAAGTTTGTTTCCGGGATCTGAAAATACTTCCGATACGGTTCCAATACCTCACTCAGCTTTTTCCCTTCCTTCGCCATCAGAGATAACACAAACATCGCCGCAATCACACCGGAGTCACAGGAAAAGTTTTCCTTAAAGAAATAATGTCCGGAGTGCTCACCGGCAAAATAGGCATCGAAGGCTCTCATATCCTTCTTTATGAACCCGTGCCCGACTTTTGTTCTTAAGGCGTGTGCTTTGTGTTTCTCCACCACATCCCGCACATTCCAGCCGCAAATTGCGTTGTACAAAACCGTCCGCTTAGGATCTTGGGTCAATATCTCATCCATCACCATTGCCGTCATCTCCGAGCCGGTCACCCACCGACCGTTATTATCCACCAAAAACACCCGATCGGCATCGCCGTCGAACGCCATCCCTAAATCCGCCTTTTCCTCCACCACTCTCTTACACAAATCCTCCACGTTTTTCGGTTCGATCGGACTCGGCAAGTGATTGGGAAAATTACCATCCGGCTCAAAATACATTTCCACTAATTCCACTGGCAGTCGTTGAAACAATTCTCGTACGGTCGGCCCCGCCACTCCATTGCCAGCATCCACTATAATTTTTAAACACGGTAAATTATCGACTTTTGCAAACGACAAAACATGCTTCACCCATTGCTGCGTTAAATCCAACTTAGAGCTCACCGGTCCACCTGTCGGCATCGTCCAATTCGCCCCCCTTTGCTCGACAATCGTCCCTAGCTCTTCAATTTCCCCGCTACCTCCGATTGACGCCCCGCCTCGGCTAAAAATTTTCATCCCGATCCACTCTTTGGGATTATGCGATGCCGTTACATTAATGGTCACGTCAAAATCCAGCGCTCCCGCCGCCCAACCCACCATGTCAGTTCCCGTCATCCCGCAATCCGCCACTTCGCACCCGGCATCTTCCAACCCCAAACTCACCGCTCGATGAATAGCCAGCGCGCTCAACCTGACATCTCGTCCCACTGCTACTTTTTTTGGATGCAGATATTCTCCAATGGCCCGTGCAATTTTATAAGCTCCTGCTTCGTCTAGCTCTGTTGGATAAACTCCCCGGATATCATAAGCGCGAAAAACACTCTTATCCATCCCTGCATTATATCAACTCCCTCTCGCCACCACCGCCGCCCAGACCATCTTCGCTCCGGCATCCTTCAGTGCCCGGGCCGCATCCTCCAGCGTCGCCCCCGTTGTCATCACATCATCCACCAGCAAGATTTTCATTCCCCTCAAATCCTGCTTGGCAAGAAAGGCCTTATAGACATTGATGCGCCGATGCATCCCGCTCAGTTCCACCTGCGCCTCCGTTGCTCTGATCCTCCGCAGCCACCGTGAGCGACAAGGCATCTGCAAATATCCTGCCAAACGCCGGCCCAACAAATCCGCTTGATTAAAACCCCGACCGGCTAGTCTTTTCGGATGAAGCGGCACCGGCACCGCCGTCCAACCATCCCAAGCCTTGCCCTCAACCGCCTGGAGCAAGATCCAACTCAAAATTTTTGCCAAATCCGTAAGCGCTTCGTATTTTAACCGATGCACCAGCTCCCGCACTGGTCCGCTCTCATAATGGGTAGCCACCAGCACCCCGCCTAAGTGAGTGTAGCGCCGGCACCGCTGACAGGTCTTGCCCTGCTCGCTTAATTTCCCACACCGATAGCACACCTGCGCCTTCACAAAGAAAATTTGCTCGGCGCATATTTCACACAGCCACCCGCCGGCCGCATTACACTGCACGCAAAACGCCGGCGCAACCGCATCCTGCACCAACCCCCCTAGTCTACTCAGGACCAATGGTAACACCCGTGTAGTAATAGGTTAGAATTTCCGAGAAAGTTTTGCCCTGCAGCGCCATATTTTTAGCTCCCCACTGCGCCATACCCACCCCATGTCCCCAGCCCGAACCAGTGAAAACGAAATCGGGCCGAGTCAGATCGCCCGTCGGCTGGACGCTGAACTTCATGCTCTTAACGTCATTATTGTTAGTCAGGTAATCGAACGAATAAAACGGCAGCGCCACCACTTTGCCGCTCTGCAAAGTGAAGACAACCGTCTTTACCCGCCCGGAAACAAATTGCTCTGTCGCCACGATACTCATAATGGGATCAGTCCCCGCCGATACTCCCAGTGCATCATCAAATCTGGTCTGCAAATAATCCTGAGTTAACGTCGCTGTCCATACGATCGGCTTGGCGTAGGGATCTGAGACTGCCTTCAAATAAGGAATCGCCTGCGCAGGGTTGCCTTTCCCCCAGACATTCTCCACATTCTCGGTATAACCGCCGCTGTCCGAGAAATAATACGCCGAGATGGGCTCACCATTGTATTTAATAATAATGCCGCGCGTCGCATCAGCCGCCGCCGCTAAGTTCGGGCGAGCTACCTCGTAATCATATCCGTAATACACCTGATCCCGCGTGTCATCATAAATATCAAAGATGTCCGCTCGGGGAGCCAGCCGCTTTTTTACCGCAAATGTCCGTGCCGCCACCATCTGTGCCTTTTGGGCTTCCGCCGGCCAACCGTCCGGCACTTCCGCCACGCCCTTCAGATAATCTTCCAGCTCTAGACTATCCACCACCCAGACATTACCCGATAGACTGGAGCGCCGAATCTCAATAATGCCCCGAAAAGTATCGTACGAGGAGTTGACGCCGCTAGTCTGGACTGTCAGTAAGGTATGGTTGAGAGGAACAAAACGCAAATAGTCATTCACCTGCTCGCCCGTATTCAAGCCATATCCGCCATTGAAAGCAGTTACCACTACACTTCCGCCGGGAATTTTTTTTACCAAGCCTTTGTCCGACCCGCGGCGGATCACAAAGTTATCTCCCTGCACCGTGATGGCATCTGTGGTGGAGGTGATCCCCACCCGGAGCGGATCTTTCAGCACTAACTCCTCCTCCACCGCGATCTCCCAATAGATTTCTCCCGGCAGCCACGCAATGCCCTCCACCACCGGACGGAAATATTCCCGATATTTACCGATTTTGTCGGGAGCTTTGACCGTGAAGTTAAATCTGCCCGTTTCTCCGGGTTGAACTTCCAATGGTTGCACCGCCGCTAAGCGATTTGAGCTCAGCCAAGATGGGTCACGGAAAACGCTTGCCCGATCCAGCGTCTTAGCCGTTCCCAGTTTCACTGCATTTACTCCTTCTCCCTTCCAAACGGTGTTTCCCGTATTGCGAAAGCCTGCCCAAAGACTTACCGTATCTCCCGGCGCCATTGAGATGACATCGGGTGACTGGTCAACAAACTGGGCCTCCCAGCGTGCTGGCACAACCTTAACATTCAAAGTAACATTCACCGGCAGCCAACCGATCCATTCCGCAACTAGCCCAAACTCCTCCTTGAAACTGCCCGTTCGATTGGGCGCCTGAATGGTGAACTTAAATTCTCCTTCGCTTCCAGGTTCCACTGCCACACTGGCTACTGCCACTCGGTTGCGACTTAGCCAAGTGGAATAATACAGCACGCTCGCACGGTCAAATGGTTTAATAGTTGCAAGCTTAACTGCGCTCGCCCCGTTGTTCTGCCAAGCCACATCACCGGTGTTACGAAACTTAACCACCACTTCCGCCGTCTCTTGGGTCTTTAATTCAAGACTGGCCACCGATTGGCTTGTTAGCTCTCCCTTAAATACAGCGGGCTGCACATTGATAGTTAACGGAATGGTCAAAGTAAACCAACCCACCCGCTCCATTACTAGACTAAAATATTCTGTTACCTTGCCGTTGCCGCCTGCTGTCGCCAGAAACTGAAAATGGGCGACTTCCCCCGACGCCACCGTCGCTTCCTGCATCGTAGCCGGCCGGTTATCCCCCACCCATGTCGAATGCGCAAGGCGGCTCTTGTGATCCCGCAGCCTAATTGTTCCCAAGAGCACCGGATTTGCCCCTGCATTGGTCCAAGTGACCGTCCCGACATTCTTAACTGCCGCGGTGAACTCTCCCGCCAGCCCCGCTTTCACCCCAATGGGCGAATTGGAAGATACCAGCTCGGCTTTTAGGCCGTTGGCCTGTGCCTCCACTGGTCCAGCCGGCATTGCTATCAGTAGCCCCATGGCCAAAGCCATCAGACCGGCAGTAATCAGCTTGTGCATAAAGCTGCTCATCTCATTTTCTATTATAGCTGATTTACTATCCCCGCTAACTTCTACTTTTTATCTTGCCCTTGCTCCTCGCCCTCCCGAGGGCTGATACTGATAAAAGATATGCCCCGTAGAGAAATTTAGAATGCCCTCCTACCTTGGGATATTTTGCGGGGCTGATACCTACCACATCAATCTAACTGCTCTATCAGCTTATTTGACTGCCCGTCGGGCAAGCAAAATATCTTCTAAATTCTTCTACGGGGTATGCTGCGTGATACTTTCTTCGTAAAAACCGAACCCGAGAGAGCTGACACCCTTACTCTGGAGGTTGATAAAGAGGCCGCCGGCCTGGAATTGCCTGTTGATCTCTTCCGCTCCGGTGACTGCCTGATCGCGCGCGCACCCATCGTTGGGGCCGCCCTCCAACATATCAACGTAACTCTGGGGCAAAATCGCCTCACCATTCAAAAAACGGCCGCTCCGGATTCTTTCGAGTCACCCGATCGGGTCTATCTCCAAGAGTGCCATTGGGACGAACTTGTCCGGACCATCGAGTTGCCCCTCCCCGTGAATCCTAACGCCACTCGCGCCACCCTAACGGATGGAGTGCTTACCATTACGATGCCCTTAATCAACACCCAGCGCTCTAAGCTCATCCGCATCAACAAGCCATGACCCGCTCATCGAAACTCCCCCCAGTACGCAAGGCGATCATTGCCGTAGCCGGCTTTGGCACTCGTTTTCTGCCCACCACTAAGGCCAGCCCCAAGGAGATGCTGCCTATCATTGATAAGCCCATCGTGCAGCACATCGCTGAGGAGTTAAGCCGCTCCGGCATCAAGGAGATCATTCTGGTTACCAACTGGCAAAAGAAGGCTGTCGAAGATCATTTCGATCCTTCCTTTGAATTGGAACATCAGCTGCTTGCTCAAGGTAAAAAGGGATTGGTCGCCGAGATGAAAAAGATCAGCCGGCTGGCCAAATTTATCTACATCCGCCAGGTTGAAGGTTACGGGAACGCCCTTCCCGTCATCACTGCCAAAGAACTAATAGGCAATGAGCCTTTTGTCTATGCCTTCGGCGACGATTTAGTCAAATCCAAGGTGCCTTTCACTAAACAATTAATTGATGCCTACCACCGTTATGGTTGCAGCGTCATTGGTGTCCAAGAGGTTGATAGCAAAGAAGTGTCAAAATATGGCATAGTTAAGCTAGACGGTAAAACTGCCTTTCTAAAAGATATCGTCGAGAAACCATCTCCCGGCAAAGCACCCTCTCATCTCGCCGCCTTCGGCCGCTATCTCTTTACTCCCGATATCTTCGTAGCACTCTCCCAACTTACTCCCGGCCAGGCCAATGAATATTGGATTGCCGACGGCATCAAGAAACTGGCCGTCACTCACCGCATCGCTACCTGCAAAGTCCAAGGCGGCAAATGGCTTACCACCGGCGATCCCGCTACCTATCTCAATGCCATTCTTGAATACGCGCTCGATCGGCCCGATCTCAAACGCATAATACTTAACAAATTGCGCAAGCAATGAAACCCTTCACCAAGTATTTGCTCCTCCTGCTAATTGCCGGCCTGACCCTTACAGCCGCCCGCTGTCAATTGGGCAAGTCTACTTCCACTGGTGGGGAAAGTACGAATATTAAGCTCACCAAAGAGCCGATTACTTTGGAATATTGGCGGCTGTGGGATGACAGCAGTATTTTTGATCAATACATTAAAGACTACCAGAGCGAGCATCCGAACATTACTATCGAAGTCAAAAAAATCGAGATCAAACCCGGCTATGATGTTTATAGCTATCAGCGCGACATCATCAAGCTGATCGCCGATGGTGCCGGACCGGATATGTTTATAATCCACGACAGCTGGTTGCCCTACCAAATCAACCAGATCGCTCCGATGCCGAGCGGCTTAATGAGTCTGCAGGAATATAAAGACACCTTCCCTGACGTCGTCCAGCAGGATTTTGTCGACAATAGCAAAATCTACGGCATCCCCTATGGCATTGATAATCTAATGCTTTTCTACAACACAGACATCTTCGCGGAAAAGAAAATTAAGCAGCCGCCCCGCACTTTACAGGAATTGGTAGACTTAGTTCCGAAACTTACCGAAAAGGACAGCCGCGGCCGTATCGTCCGCTCGGCAATCTCCCTTGGCGGCGCCGAGGGAGTTCCTCGCGCCTCTGATATCCTTGCCGCCCTGATGATGCAGTACGGCGCCGAGATGACCTCCGCCGACCGCCAAACTACCACCTTTAACCTGCCTGCTCCCGGCAGCAACCCGCCTTTCTTCAGCGGCCAAGAAGCACTAGCCTACTACACTCAATTTGCCAACCCCGTTTCTCCGTTATATACCTTTACCGACGCCAAGGACACCGCCGGCAATCGTCTCTTTCCTTCTGACGTGCAAGCGTTTATGGAGGGTAAGACTGCAATGATGATCAACTACGCCTATCAGGTCAAAAATATCCAGCAGTTTGCCCCCAAACTTCGCTTTGAAACCGCTCCCCTCCCCCAGCGCCAATTGCAAAATCCCGTTACGATGACGAACTATTGGGGCGAGACTGTTTCCAAGAACAGCCAGCATCCCAATGAAGCATGGGATTTCATCAAATTTATGGCCAATAAGAGCAACCAGAGCCGCCTGTTGCGCGACGCGGGCTATGTTTCCGCTCGGAAAGATTTACGGGACAATCTTTCCGGCCGCCGCTACTACGGTACAGTGGCCACCCAAATTTCCTATTCCCAGTCTTGGTATCGTCAGAATACTCCCGATGTCGAAGCTATCTTTGCCCGGATGATAAATAGCGTCGTGAACGATAAGGTCTCCCCCGCAATTGCCGTTGAGACGGCTGCTCGGGATATCAATGCTTTATGATGTCGCTAATGAAACTGCTTCCAGCCGCAATTCTTGCCTGGTTGCCCGCTGGTGCCGCCTTGGCTGTGGGGAACACAGACAATTCCGTCAACCCTTCCGATGTTGACATCATCACAGGTCTTACCGGACGGATTGGCAATGTCATCAGCGGCATCCAAGGAGTAATCAATCTAGTGGGCGTCCCCATTATCGTCCTGATGATAATAATCGGCGGCATTCAATATATCACCGGTCAGAAGGAGGCCGGTAAGAAGACCATTATCGCCGCTGTGATTGGAACCGCCATTATAGTGCTAGCCTGGATCATCGTAAATGCTGTTAGCGCTAGGCTGGAACCCTTTAATACCTTTAATACTCCCTGACCATTTGCTACAATAAGCGTGTCATATTGTTATATAAATTTTTGAGGGTCGTTACTATGAAAAAATTAACGCAAGCTTCGTCCGTTGCTCTGACTACGACTTTTGCTTGGGCGCTGATGGCCGGCCGCACCCTGGCAGCTACTACCCCTCTTACCCAGAGAACAAGCGGCGATATATATACCGTCATCACGGTCATCAATGATGTCATCACTTGGCTGTTGGCCTTGGCCGGCGCTCTGGCCGTGGCCTATCTCGTCTGGGCGGGTATCCAATACATTGTTGGAGGCCCCAAGGGAGCTGAAGCCGCTAAGCAATCCATCATCAATGCCATTATCGGTATCGTCGTCATTGTTTTGGCTTATGTCATTATCAATGCGGCAGTGGGCCTGGTTGGCGGATAGATCGCGCTACAATCACAAACAAAAACCGCACGAGTTCTCGCGCGGTTTTTGTTTATTGGCATGCCATTCCGTAGCTTGAGCGAAGGATGGCGGTGAGGATGGGATTTCCCGCCTCAGCGGGACCCCGCCAAAGGCGGTGGCGAACTGATCAGCTCCCTAAAAGCCCTTCCGCCCTTATAGCTTTTAATTTGTCTCTCCCGTCTATATGCTCCATGCTTATCAATAAATTCTTCCGCGTAAACCAAAACAAACGGCTGTTGATGACTGATGGATTTAGTTTTCCCCAAAGCATGTTCAGACAATCTTTGCTGCAAATCTCCCGTGTGACCAACGTAGTACCGTCTGGTCTTCAAACTTTGAATAATATACGTAAAATACATCCCACCCCTAATCTTCTGGCGGAGGCGGGAGGATTTGAACCTCCGAGGGGATTGCTCCCCAACCAGTTTTCGAGACTGGCGCCATAAGCCACTCGGCCACGCCTCCTTGCTTCAATTGTATCCTACTGCTTTCTCAAATCCCGGAAGAAATCCTTCATCAATCCCGCTATCGTCCCGTCATCTTTTAGTTTCCGGCAATTCAGTTTGGGAAACAACTTCTTCGCCTGCCTTTTCGAAAGTTTGCTTTCAATTGATCCAAACAACGGGTCGGCCACCCAATAATAGACATTGCCAACTCGGGCATTACCCACCGCTCCCAGACACATCAGACAGGGCTCCAAGGTTACATACAAGCTCGCCCCTTCCATACGCCAATCTTTCAGCTTTTTCTGCGCTTGCCGCAAAGCGACCAGCTCGGCATGCGCCAAACCATCCTTGCGGGAATGGGTTTGATTATATCCTCGGCCGAGCACCCGGCCAGTGCCGCTTACCATAACCGCTCCCACCGGTACTTCTCCTTTCGCCAATGCCCTGCGCGCCAAGCGCAAGACCTCGGCTCTGTATTTTTCTTCCCGAACATTCATTGCTAATTGGCGGTGTCTCTGGGCTGATTATCTAAGTGCCTTCGACCACCCTTAAAGCGTACCACGCGGGCCAGTGGGGAGTCGAACCTCACCCCTACTTACACCCCTATGTAGTGGTAAGTAGAGGTAGATCACAAGCTCATCCCGCTCCCAGCCTGTGTTCCTCGTACATCCGAAGTGTCGTTCATGTAGTTGACACCGCCCCTGCCGCCGCCCGCATCGCTGAGTGGTTTGAAGCGGGCGTCGGCATCGGCTCGGCGGGAGTGAGTCCCGCCAGCCTGGGGCGGGTCGGCGGAGCGAATCGGGGCGGGATGAGTCCGCCCCGCGCCGACTGTGCGCGGGAGGGAGTTTGAGTTTCTTGAGTTGGTTTGGGTTGGCTTGAGGGAACTGGGTTGAAGGCTTGCCCACATCCCCACGGCTCGGCTGCCCTATGCCAACGGGCTTCGAGCTACTTGGCGCTCTCCGCTTCCCCTGGGACCTTGAGGTCGCCGTGGAGATGTCGCTCGCCGACAGGTCGGCCAGCTTAGATAAGCCTGGAGAATCCCAGGCGACCCCTCAAGTTCCCGTTGACACATGACAGATCACCAGCATCTCACACTGAAACAGCGCCCTTGATTCTCGCGGTCACAAGCCCGCATTGTGTGCGGCACTGTCGGCTCGATGCCGCAACATGCGTTTCAGCTCCAAACCCCTGCCTATCCAACTACACTTCCAGGTGACCCATTCACTCTATACCTCATCCATAGTCAACAATTGCACTATTCAATGGACATAAGACATTGCCACACGTCATGGAACACATTAGACTGAGAGCATCTTGTCCCTTGCCCAAGGAGTGCCCATGACACACGCTTACGTCTCTGATGCAGAGCTGCTACTGCTCGCTGCTATCAACCTCAAGCTCCTCTATGAAGATGAGATCCCGGTCTTCATTCGGCTAGTATGCACAGATGGATCGGAGTTGTACCTTCCCATATCAGTGGAACTTGGTACCAAGGAACGCGAGCAGGAGATCCTTGTGACGTTCTATTGGTTCAAGAGATCACCCAGATCCGATGGCTTCATTCGTTGCACACTTGAGAACTTTGGTGGATTTCTTAGGTCTGCTGGGAAGGAACTCGTACGTGATAGCACTGGTCTCCCACACTCTCTCAGTCAGTGCCGCGATTATCTGTGGGCATGAGGCGAAAAGTGCTGTCGACATCCTGGCGAATCCGGTCCCTCCCCTTGTCCTTGCTTCAGAACGCCCTCGTCAAGTCCGTCCAGAGCAGGGAACCGCACCCCTCGTCCAGATTCGCCTCTCACCGTGAATCTGTGCACATTGTGGGCAAGCCTATCGGCTTGCCTTTTCAAATCCAAGAGCATCTAGTAACATGGGCTCGTGCGCGCCACTCTCATCCCTAGAGCAGCACGTCGCCTCGAGCTCGTCGCGCGAGGTGCAGCCTTCTGTCTGCTTGTCGTCTCACTAGCAGCGCCCCGAGGCATGCGTCTCACGCTCCTTGCCCTAGTCGTCGGGCGCTTGGCCCACCACCCCTTCCTGAGTCTGTTCTCACTTACGCTCATCGAATCTACAGTTTTCGCTAACCTCGTCGTCCCCGCCGGCCTCTCCCGCCAACCTGAACACCCGCAAGCTCAGCAAGGCGCAGGCATTCCCGGCGCGCAGGTGCAACACCCCGTCCTTCGCGGGATGGGCATACCCACGGGGCCGAAGCTGCCCGCGGTGCCGATGGCGCCGGGTGCGCCAGCAGGGAAGTCGACAGGCTCGGTTGAGCCGGAGTCTGAGGAGCAGTAGCGGTGGTATCATCGCGAGGCCGTCACGCTTGGGAAGTCCGTGAGGAGGATGAGGATGGATGAGTCTAGAACCGCGACACCCTGGCCCATGGTGGGAGTCGTTGCAGGGGTGGTGAGCTTGGTTGCCGCCGCTCCACTTGTGCTGGGATGGCTTGAGGCTCGCGCTGCACGAGAGCGCAGGCGTCAGCTGTTGCAAGCAGTGAACCTCCTCCTCAAGGTGCCCACGGCTGTCCTGGCGATGTATCAGCTTGTGCACCTCGTGGTCAGGTAGGAGGCGACCGATGAAGAAGTGCCGCCAGGACTAGACTTCTTGAAGTGATGGGGTATGCTTCAGATGCGGGTGATAAGAGCCCGCACCTGAAGCCGGATAAGACCGCGCTCTGCCAGAACTCAGCCTAACGCACCGCGGTGAGCGAAAGGTGCAAGGCGCACAGGAACACGCGTCCTAAGAACGAGCATAGGCTTGTGTCCTGTGCGATGACGCCCCCGCGTCCATCTTGTGCTTCGACCGCTAGACCACCCGAGATGGCTACACGCAGTTGCTTCTAGGCGGGATGAGCATATTCCCTTGCCCCCCGCGCCCGGCAGAGCGTGTATTCATCGTACTCGCTGTGGACAACATTCGCGAAAGCTCGGAGCGGGAGCGGGAAGCTCTGGATTCTGTCCACAGGACACTTTGAAAACCCCCGGCCAGGCCGGGGGCGGGGTACAATTAGTCGCCAGACCATGTACCTTCAAAGCTGGGTGTTTCCTGGCGGGAGTTCCTCTCCAAGCAGTGTGAACGCTTCATTGTGTAACCACTGAATCCAGCTACCCTCCAAGGAGAAAGCACTGGTCAGCATCCTGGAGAGTGCGCTGCACGCTGTCTTATTCGTAGTGCTGGTGCACACCTGCATCAGCACCATCGGTAAGCAGTCCGCAGCGTGGTTACGGTTAGTGGAGAAGAAGCACCGCGTCTGGATCATCATCGTGCTAGTGGCAGCAATGCTGCTACTGGTAGTAGTCCATCACACAAGGTAGCCAGCACCTTGAGCTGGTGAACAACGTCTGCGGGTGGCTCCGTAGGCGGGGAACACCCCTTTGTGCGCCAGCACTTGAGGAGAAGGCAAGGTCCGGCAGGCCGCCGCTCTGCCGGCGGCTCTTGCTAGGTACAGCCTACACGAACTACCGGCCGTGTCAATCGGGGATGGCGGTGTGGACAGAATGACCGAAACGTGAGCAGGGGAGCGGGAAGCTACGGTTTCTGTCCACACGGGGCATACTGGATCAGCAGAATCCTCTTCGCTCATTAACAGCGCAGTCCTTTCAACTCCCTGACGCGCGTGAACATGCGACCTAAGGAGGTCACACGTTGCGCGTCAAGTACGTCAAGAGCCTGCTGTGGCTGTCCCGTTGGCACAACGGGCGCGCCCAGCGGCTCTCCCATCTGCACCGCGCTCATCTCGCCACACTGACCGAGTTGGTGCTGGCCGAACTCGGTGCGAAGTCATGCCGCTACCGCGTGGAGCTTTCGCGAATGTTGTCCACAGCGAGTACGATGAATACACGCTCTGCCGGGCGCGGGGGGCAAGGGAATATGCTCATCCC
>Ga0315284_10002670_pt1 | contig 25454 bp, 35 predicted proteins | sample YL17G09_16_MG_FD_203696 | JGI IMG/M metagenome (GOLD analysis project Ga0315284, IMG submission 203696) | Sediment microbial communities from Yellowstone Lake, YNP, Wyoming, USA - YL17G09_16 | ecosystem: Environmental > Aquatic > Freshwater > Lake > Sediment | place: USA: Wyoming | collected...
ATGTTGGAAGTTGATTAATACTTATTGTTTTATTCACGACTGTTTGTACATTTCCTGCAAAATCAGTTGAATAATACCTTAAATAATTTGCACCTCTGTTTGATGAACTGTAAGTTATTTGCCCCCCGCTATCTATGCTTGTAGTTGGATTGCACTCCTGACTTGAACTTGTGCAGTATTTTGTAGTGGGATTTCCATCAACAGCATCTCCTTCTGTTATTGTAACAGTATAAGGCGTGGCATGAATATCTAAATCTGAATTGTCAGAAGTTGTTGGAGCAGCATAATCAAGATAAAATTGAACATTTAAATTATTGGAAGAATTTTGCCCATTGCCTAAACTGTCTGCGCAAGAGACATATCTTGTAACAAGTGCCTGAGAAAGAACATCATCTACAGAACAGTTTGCAGTTGTTCCTGAAACTGAACAAGTTTTTGACATGGAAGAATAAGCATCATCACTTGAACTCCATCTGCAAAGCATATTTGCTACTCCGGAAATCAAAATATCTGTTCTTAAATCATTTATAGTGTCAAAATAACTTGCTGCTGTATCTCCTGCAACACTTATAATAGAAGTTGTTGGAGCGTTGGAACTTACAGTATAACTTGCATTTGCTGTATTGGAATAATAAAATCCATCATAAGTCCTGCAATAAAGGATATAATTGCCACTTGATGATTGAGAAGTAAATGTGCAATTAACTGAACTTGGATAAGCAGGATTTATTGGAGAATTTCCTTCAGAACAAACTGTATTTGAAGATGTTGGCTGGTTAGAAGAGTAAGAGCAATAAAAATACAAGATGTTAGAATTTAAATCGCTTAACCCATTTCCAAGCACTCCTGTTTGCAAGGAAGCTCCAATTGTTGAATTCATAGTTATATTTGAGAGAGAGGGCTTCATGGCTTGATAAGTAAACATTGTCGTCAGTCTGGAATTTGCAACAGAACTATTAGCCAGTGTAAAAGGATTTAGAATTGTTGCGCAAGAATTTGGAGAATTTGAACAAGAAATTACAGCAATAGTTTGATTGGTTACATTTTGATCAGTCATAACAGCTGTTATTTTTCCCTGGTTAATTGGGTCATAACTTAACTGCGCCCATCCAGTATCTGCCCCTATGTCTCCAACAGAAAGGAAAGTTTGAGCTGCTTCCCAATTTCCTGTCTGGCAATTAGAAATTCCAAAACATCTTCTTGTGTAATAATAATCAATATTGCTTGCTCCATAAATGAAAAAGAAACTTCCGGAAGAAATTTCTGGAGTAATGTCAAAATTTCTGAAGCTTGTTCCGCTGAGATATTCTCCAGTAGCAGTTATTTCAAATACAGAACCCCATCCATTGCCTGTCCATTCTACACAATTAAAATCAGCACCTGCATCTGCTGAGCACAGCATTATTCTGTCTGTTCCAGGATAATTTGCCATTCTTATCCATTGGAAATCTGCAGTTTGTCCTGAAGAAGCAGGAGCATTTCCAATTGTCCCCCAAGTATTGTTTGAAAAAGTAATATATCTTGGATAGACACTCGAAGCATTAGCCCATGCAATCAGTGCATCTCCTGAATTCTCAAAAGCAAGATTAAAATCTCCCTTTGTAGCGATTTCTGGAAAAGTTTCTAATCGATAAGAAGTTGCCCAATCTGTTCCATTCCAGTAATGAGCAGTAATTTGTGGTGTTGCTGTTTGAGCTACAAGCATTATTTGGTTTCCTGCTGGATTTGACGCAAGTTCAACCCAGTTCACCTGACTGCTTGTGCTAATATTCAGATTTATTGTTCCATTTTTATACCAATCTGTTCCATTCCAAACCTGATAAGTTAAATTGCCTGCTGTTCCATTGTTATAGACAGCCATTACATCTCCTGAAGATTGTTCTATTTCAATATCAAAACTTCTGTAAGAAATAACTCCTGAAGTAAGAGTAAGATTATAAGTGCCCTTCCAGCTTCCATTATAAAACTGAACCTTCACATCAGAATTATTGTCCAATGTTGCAACAATTGTTTCATTTCTTATTGGATTATGCTTGGTTATCAGCCACTGAGCAATTCCCAGAATATTTGTTGCTGTTTCATTTACAGAAAAAAATGTTCCATTTGACATTTGATACTGCGGAATTGTAGCAGTCAGATTTGTCTGGTAAGCGACAAATCCTGTTTCTGCTGAAACAAAAGTTGTTGTGAATAGGATTAATGCAAGCATTAGTAGTAAGAATATCTTTTTCATTTTTCACCTCGTTTTTTGCCTAATTTCTTTAATTCTTCAGTCTCTTTTTTCATCAATCTCTCAACTCTTTTAGAGACGATAATATCATTGTCTTCGCATAATTTTTGAAATTCTTTATACACAGAATCATCTATGCTTAGATTCACTCTCTTTTGCATGAATAATCAAAGAAAAATAGGTTTTTAAATATTCCTTTTTCAACAATTGTGTGTATTTGTGTGTATTTATTTGTTTAACAAAAGGATATAACTTCAAACCTCAATGCGCTAAATGAGAAAGTTATAAAAAACCATCTTTTCTCTCTGAAATATGAATAAGAAAACAATTGAAGAACTTAAGGAAAAATATGATTTGGAATTGGAAAAAATCATATTTGAGATTAAAAAAGCCGAAGCAAAACTAGTTTTGCTTCAGTTTCCAGATGGTTTAAAGCCTTATGCAACCAGTGTTGTTGATTATCTTGAAAGCAAGACAAATGCAGAATTTTTAATCTGGTTTGGGAGTTGTTTTGGAGCTTGTGATACTCCAATCGGATTGGATAAAATCAAACCAAAAATTGATTTGACTATTCAGTTCGGGCATAATGAATTGATGCCGAAGTATATAAATTTCTAAAAACAAAAAATGAGCAGAATAAAAGATTTGTATAACCTACTTGAACAAATGATTCAGGGTGCAGAAAGAAATGAAGAAGAAAAAGTGCTTGAACTTCAGAGAACATATGAAAAATTAGTATCAAAGATATTCAAGAATTTAGAATCAGAGTTAAATTTAAGTTATGATAATTGCAGACAATCGTGTGTTCTTTCTGTTACAATGCTAAAAAAACAGCATTATGAATTAATCTCTGATGCAAAGAGGAGATTTTCCAGAATTCCAAAGCCAGAAAATTAATTAAATCCAGCCCATTAACAAGGTTATTCCGATAGAGAATAGCAAGATTCCTGCAATTAAATGAAGGGTTCTTACATTTCTTTCTTTCCATTGAGAAATATTTTCTGCTGTTGTGATTCCCCTATAAACGATAAATGTGATTGTTATCAATGGAAGAACTGCTATCAAATTGAAATATAACAGCCATGGAATTGCCCCCATTAATCCAAGTGTTGAAAGTGTTTCTGTTGCTACTAGCAATGGAGCCATTGTGCACGGACTAAGAAAAAGGGTTATAATAAATCCAGTAACAAATGCTCCTATAGGAGAAGTTATCTTTTCAATAATTCTCTTTGCTTTTGGACGCATCCAAATAGGCATTTCTGTTATGAAACTTCCTTTTTTATAAAAGAAAAAATCTTTAATCTGCAATGCTCCTACAAGCATAGTCAAAACTGCAAAAATATCCTTGATATAAACTGAACTCTGCCTTAATAATAAGGTGAATGCTTGGAATAATTGAACTAAAATTATTCCATAAAATAAATATCCCAAATATACTGCAGCAATAAAAGCCAGTCCAGCGAATAATATTTTTTTCTTTTTTTCCTGATTTTGTGTCAAAATTGTAACGAGCACTAAAACAAGCATGGCTATTTGGCAGGGGTTAACAGAGTTAACAAGTGCAAGCAAAGTTATTCTTCCAAGATTTAATATTTCCATTATTCAAAAATTTCCTGTTTTTGTATTTTGGTTGAAATTTTTATTTCTATCATAGTTTCTTAGTTATATCCAGTTAATTCCTTGAGCTTTTCTATTGTCTGAACTCCAGTATATTTTTGCCCGTTAATTATCCAAGTAGGTGTTCCTTCAATGCCTAAATCAATGCATGCTTGAGTATCTATAAGACAATCAATTATATTGAGATATTTTACATTATCTCCGAATAAATTTTCCTGTTCTTCGCAGTGTATGCATCCAGTCTGGATATACAAAACAGAGTGTTCCCCTATCCATTTTGCAATTTCTTCTGAAGGAATGTCTTTGATTATGGAAGAATTTTTCCAATTAATTATAAGAAAAGCAATTGCTATAACTGCAAACATGACAAGAAGAGTTATCGCAGTATTCCATATTTTTTTCATATAAGATACTATAAAAATAATCTTTTAAATGTTATGGAGAAGCTAGTTTCAATTCTTATAAAGGAAGTACTCTTATTTTTGCAACTTCACTTAAACCGCCGACACCATATCCTTCAAAGCAATATATCGGCCATTCTGTTATCATAAAGGGTAGATTGTCTGCTCTAACATTTTCCCCTGTTGAAATGTAAACATTTTTAGGCAACAAAGGTTTTCCCAAACCAACTTTTCTGTACATTGCTTCTTTTATTTCTACAAGATTAACAAATCTTCTTCCGAAAAGTGTTTCCAAGCCTTTTCTTACTTCTTCATCAGCAGATTCAAATCCTTTAGTTTTTTCTAAAACAAGTGTCATTTAATTCTATTAAAAATAATCTTTTTAAGCATTTATATAGGAAAATAAATAATTAATAATCCGGTATTTCTTCGTCTATCTGCTCTTTAATGTCTTTTTCTATTTCGCCGATGCTCTCCTCTTCTAATGCCTCTTTTTTTGCTTCTTTCATATCTTCTGCTTTTACAGAATTAATCATCTCTTTGAATCTTGGAAAATTTTCAGCAGAAATCCTTACTCCTGCCTTTGTAAATCCAGTATATCTATCGCTTGTGACAAACTCTCTTATTGTCAGCCCTATTCTCCCGCCAAAATCGTCTACTCTTACTATAACATCTGTATCATCGTTCTTTTTTATTTTTCCAATGTCTTTTTCCATGTTTTTTCTTGTAATTTGAATTTTATAAATTTATGTGTGTTTTCAATAAAACCTCGTAAGAAGGTTTATAAACCATTTTTCTTCTAATAAATTATGGAAAACAGAAGAAAAGGATCTAAAGAAGAATCTCAAATTGAAAGAACAATTAAGTTAGTGTTAACCGAAGGTTCTGGAAGAACAAATTCAGATGGTATACGTGTTCAGCACGATAAAGAAATTGTCTCTGTAGGATTTACAGAAGATCAAACAAAGACATATAAGATACTAATGCAACGTCTTGCATATTCTATTGCAAGTATCGGAAAAGAACCCTATGTTGAGATTATAGTAAACCTCACAAAACCAGAAGGAAGAAGAGAATAAATAGGGGTGCAGAAATATTGTATTCTATAGTATAATTAATATTAAAAATGCTAATTAGGTCTTATTTACATGAATAAAGAATGCCCAAAATGCCATGGAACAGGTGTTGTAAGAGAAAAAAACGGGCAGATACATACATGCTGGGATTGTCTGCAAGACGGGAATTTAGAAGTTCATTCAGACAAGGTTCCAGATTCTAAAATCCAGATCTAAATTGTTAGTAACTTAACAAGATTAATCTTTATGTAAAATTCAGTTTATATTTAGGGTGATTGAAAATCAGTCCTTCATCTCTATTTTTATGTTGACATTCTTGGGAATATACATTCTCATTATGTTATGAAGAACTTTTTCGTTTGCAGGCAAATCTATCAGTCTTTTATGAATTCTCATTTCAAACCTGTCGAATGTTGCTGTTCCGTTTCCGCATGGAGATTTTCTTGTTGTTATTTTTAATTTCTTTGTCGGAAGTGGAACAGGCCCAGAGATGTTTATTCCTGATTTTTTAGCAATATCCTTGATAGACTCACAGATAAGATTTAATGCTTCTATGTCTGTGCTGCTTAATTTTATTCTAACTTTAACCATGACATAGAAATTAAAAAATAGTTTATAAATCTTATCACGCGCCATTACGCATAGGCTTCGCGATACACTGAATAAAGTTTAAATATAACTTTTTCCTATTTCTTTTATGCTGGACATCAGATTCATTAGGGAAAATCCTTCTGTGGTAAAAGAGAACTGCAAAAACAGGGGTTATGATGCTGAAGATGTGGACGAGATTCTTAGCCTTGATGAGAAATGGAGAATCTTGAAGAAGCAGGATGATGATTTAAGAGCAGAAAGGAACAAAGTTTCTAAAGAAATTAGCGAAGCAAAAAAGCAAAAAAAAGACATTTCAAAACTTCTTAAACAAGCAAAGCAAATTCCAGATAAACTAAAAAAGAACGAGGAAGAAGAAAAACAACTTAGGGAGGATTTGGACAAATTTTTAGCTTTAATTCCAAATATTCAGGCAAAAGAAGTTCCTATTGGAAGAGAAGAGAAAAATAAAGTAGTTTACAAGAAAGGAGAAATTCCTAAGTTTAGTTTTCCTGTTAAGAGTCAGGCAGAACTTTTGGGAAAAGCAGATTTGCTTGATATGGAAAGGGCAACAAAAGTCAGTGGAGCAGGTTTTTATTTTCTTAAAGGAGAAATGGCGCAATTTGAAAGGGCATTGATTAATTTTATGATTGACTTCCATGTTAATGACGGATTCGTTGAAATAAACCCTCCGCAATTAGTCAACGCGAAAACAATGTTCGGGACAGGAAATCTTCCAAAATTTGAAAAAGATTTATACAAGACAAACGAAGGATTATACTTAATTCCTACAGCAGAAGTTGTTGTTACAAACCTGCATGCAAATGAAATATTAAATGAAAAAGATTTGCCTAAAAAGTTCGTCGCATTTACTCAATGCTACAGGACAGAAGCAGGAAGACATGGCAGTGAAACTTATGGAACTTTCAGGGTGCATGAATTTGAAAAAGTGGAGATGGTTTACCTTTGTTCTCAAGAAGACTCTTGGAAGCTTCATGAAGAAATGACTGCAAGAGCAGAAAAACTTTTGGATAAATTAAAACTTCCTTACAGAAAACTTTTGCTTGCGACTGCTGATGCAAGTTTCGCTTCTGCAAAAACTTATGATTTGGAAGTATGGAGTCCTTTCTTGAAAAAATATCTTGAAACTTCTTCATGCTCTAACTGCACTGATTTTCAGGCAAGAAGAATGAACACGAGATACCAATCAAAAAACGGATTGAAATTTATTCACACACTTAATGGAAGCGGATTGGCTACTTCAAGATTATTGATTTCTCTTGTTGAAAATTATCAGCAAAAAGACGGGAGCATAAAAATACCTTCTTGTCTTCAGTCATATATGAATGGGAAAAGATTTATAGGCAAGAGTAAATAATAATTAATATTAAAAAGAGATGAAAAAAAGCAGGATGCTTTACAATTCTCTTTTAGAAAATTGAAAGGAAATATAAAATTTCCACTCAAACATTAACATATTTGAAAGGAGGATGATAAAATGAAAAAAATAAAATGCAAAGGATGCAAGCCTGCTTTGGTTGGAGGTTTGATTTTGGCAATTGTTCATGCTGTTTGGGCTTTGATGGTTGCAGTAATTCCTCTAACATTCCAGAACTTTTTAAACTGGATTTTCGGTTTACATTTCATAATGCCAATATACCAATTAACTGCATTTGACTTCGGAAAAGCATTGCTATTGACAGTAATAACCTTTGTTTGCGGTTATCTTGTTACATGGCTTGGCGTGGCTCTTTGGAAAAAAGTGAAGAAATAAGTAATCGATTTTATTTTTATTTTTTATTTATTTAGCGAACAAAGCCACTAATCCTTTATAAGCTCCCATACATGCTCCGATAAAAATTGAAGTATTGTAAAAATCTAATAAAATATCTCTTTCAAGCCAATTTAGATAATGTTCTTTTAAAACATCTTTTTTACTAAATCCACATGGAATGTCCTGTTCTTCAATTCCAGAAGAAAGAAGAAAATTTTCAAGTTTGCATCTTTCTTTATACTTCTTTTTTCCAACAAAAGGAATAAAATCTTCTAATCTCAACTTATATTCTGTGCAATTTTTTGGTATAAGTTCATAATCTAATTTTCTATTTTTTGCCATGTTATATTTCAACAGAGAAGATATTTAAGAATTATCGTGATTTATGACATTTTTAATGATATGAATCAAAAATACATTTTGAATAAACTAAATCCTTATATATTTTAAGCGCCAAATCATTTAATGGATAAAGTTAAGACATTAACTGATTATCAGGTTAGAATTCTTGAAAAGATATTGCAGGATTCAATAAAAACCGTAACTTATCGTAATCCTCAAAAAGAACTGGGTGACCTTGCAGAAGATCCAACCAAAGTTTCAGATGCTTTTCACTATTTAGAAAATAAAGGAGTATTAGCCTTAAAGCCAGTAAAAAAATTGGGAATTTGGGACAGGAGTGTATATGAAATTGATTTGGCTAAATCTAGAACATTATTTGATTCTTATTAAAAACAATATATTGTCAATTAAACTTTTTAGCAATCTTTAAAAACGATTTTATATTCTAAAATTTGACTAAATTGATAAGTCTGCCCACGTGGTCTAATGGCTATGACATATCCCTGTCACGGATATAACCCGAGTTCGACTCTCGGCGTGGGCGTATTGTCAAATTATTTAAATGAGAATGTTTTCTTTAAATTATGAAGAGGGGGATACTTATAGGAATCATTATTGTGATTGCAATAATTATTGCAGCGTTTTTCGTTTTTATTAATCAAAATTCAAAAGAAAATCTAAATGCAGAAAACCAATCTCCAACAACTATCCCAGATTCTGTAGAAAATAATTGCATTGGTTTTGTTATAGGTGCTCCAGATGAAATACCTCTAATTTCAAAAATAGGTGGCGGTTGGGCGAGACCTCATCCAGGCCCATTTGCATGGGGATTTATTGAAACTGAAAAAGGCAAATTTGATTTTTCAGTAACTGATGAATATGTTCAAGTAGCACAAGAAAAAAACATAGCTATCTTAGCGACAATATTTCCATATGCAGACTGGGACCAAGCAAGCTGTCATTCTAAGGAATGTGAAGTATCCACACTAGATATATTCTATCCCGAAGTCAAGATGGGATGGAAGAACGGAATACCCAAGTCAAGATGCATTCCTTGTAACTTTACTGATTATAATGTATTTATTATGAAACTCGTTGAAAGATATGATGGGGATGGAATTGAAGATATGCTTGGATTAAAAATTCCAATAAAATATTGGGAAGTTTTAAATGAACCAGAAATGAAGGGGGGAGATATGACGTTCTTTAAGGGAACACCAGAAGAATATGCTGAGATATTCAAAAAAACCAGAGATTTAATAAAAGGAACATGTTCTGACTGCAAGATTCTGCATGCAGGTGCTGCTGGAGTTCAAGATTATATGTTAGATTATTGGGGTAAAGTATTTGGTAACAAAATTGATTTTGACATTGCAAATATTCATTTCATCAAAAGAAGCGACTTAAACACATTGAATGTGAAAGATTTCAAAATTTTTCTCAGTGAAAATAATATTAACACATCAATTTGGGTGACAGAAGCAGAATATAATTCAGATAGTGAAATTGAAAATTCAGTTATAGGCGCATTAAATGCAGGAGCATCAAAAATATTTTTCACACAATTCAAGGTTGGACAGTTTGGACCACCCAGCGGAGAGTATTCCCCCTCTTTGAAAAATATAAGTTCTAAATGTAAATAATAAAAATATTCAAATAATTATGCCTTAAATCTAATACTTTTATTATAGGTTTGGCGTTGGCGTTTTTATAAACTCTTTTTTGCCTTAATTTTACCACAATCATCTTTCTGTTCGCATCCGTTGCAGATACCTGAATTTTCTGACCATTCTTTTGTCCCAAAGCAATTTTTTTCTAATTGTTGTTTTTGCAATTGTTGTTTAACCATTAAAAATACCATATTTCACTCCTTATATATCCTCATATCCGACTCCCTATCTGCATGGATGTCAAACTTTTCTTAAGAATTTGCCGTAGGCGTATTTTTCAAACCAAATGTTTATAAACCATCAATTTGATTGAATTATATATTAAATAGATAAATTAATGTTTAGATAAACGGTTAAGTCTTGAGCTTGTCTCAAAAGACTTGCTTCAAGATATATTTCTTGATATATTAATGCATTATTATTCAGCTTAAATAAAATTAAACTGAACAAATTTAAAATAAATAAAATGGAAAAATTTGCAAGATTAGGACTCAGCGAAGAAGTTTTGTCTGTCCTGAAATTGAAGGGTTTTCAAGAACCCACAGAAATTCAGGAAAAGGCGATTCCCTTAGCAATTGCCGGGAAAGACATTATTGGAAGCTCTGCAACAGGAAGCGGAAAAACTTTGGTATTTGCTTCTTCTATTATAGAAAATCTTAAATCAAACAAAAATGTTCAGGCGTTAATTTTAACTCCGACAAGAGAACTTGCAGAACAGGTAGCAGAATCAATACGCCATTTTTCAAAAAATAAAAATTTAAATGTTCTTGCAGTTTATGGGGGAGTTGATATTCAAAGGCAAATAAGAATGATTTGTCATGCAGATATTCTTGTAGGAACTCCTGGAAGAATTCTAGACCATCTTCAAAGAAGAACATTAAGATTAAATGAAGTAAAATTTCTTGTCTTGGATGAAGTTGACAGAATGCTGGACATGGGATTTTATCATGATGTTGAAATAATTGTGAAACAATGCCCTGCAAAAAGACAAACAATGCTTTTCTCTGCAACAATTTCTGCTGATTTGGATTATCTGGCAAGAAAATATACTCAAAATCCAGAAGAAGTTTCAGCTAAATCCTTTATTGAAGATTCAAAATTAAAGCAAATTTTTTACGATGTTTCTTCAAATCAGAAATTTTCTCTTCTTGTTCATTTATTAAAAAAAGAGGATTCTGAACTGGCAATGATTTTCTGTTCTACTAGAAGAAATGCAGACACTATTGCAGACAGTTTATATGCATCTGGAATAAAAGCAAAGGCAATACACGGGGGATTAGTTCAGAATAAAAGATTGAATATTCTCAGAGAATTCCATGACAAAACTTTTAACATCTTAGTATGCACAGATGTTGCTGCAAGAGGATTGGATATAAAGAGTGTTACCCATGTTTACAATTATGATTTGCCAAAAGAAAGCAAGGATTATATTCATAGAATTGGAAGAACAGCAAGAGCAGGAGAAAATGGCAAAGTAATAAACATTCTTTCTGACAGGGACTATGAAAATTTCAGGAATATACAAAAGAATAGTTCTCTTGTTATTATTCAAGAAGAATTGCCTATTATGGAACAAGTTAAAGTTAATTATAATAATTCCAACAGGGAATTTAGGGAAAATAGAAGAGATTCACGAGAAAGAAATAACAGAAGTTCTCATAATAGTTCTTCAAGAAGAGATGTTTCTCCTAAAAGATATTCTGGAAGAAAAACAAGCAGGTTTGGCTCAAGAAATTTCAGAGGCAGAAACAGCAATTTTAGATGAAATGCTTTTCTAATTAATCCAGATTATTCTAATAAAAATAAATAAAAAAGAAGATAATTCTAATTAATATCTTCTTGGTTTTTTTGGCTGCTTTGCAAAACATTCTTGACAGAAAACGTCTTTTCCTGGTGTAGGCTTGAACGGCACTTCGCAGTCTTTCTTACATTTTGAGCAAACAGCTTTATGCTTTTCTACAGGTCCACGGTTAAAGTTATCTCTATAGCCACTTTGTCTCGTTTCATTATTGAATCCCATTTGTATATTCTCCCGTATCTATTTAATTACAATTTAGAAATCTCTTCCTATCTTGTTTAATCATTGGAAATATTTTGAGTTTATAAAAGTGTGCTGTAGATTTTAAGATAAGCTTTTAAAATATATATTCTTTAATTGTATATGAAAAAAGGGGATTATTACTGGAATTGCGGGATTATTTTTAAAATCAAAAAAGAAGTAGAATGAAAAAGGAAGTTAATGTTAAAAAACCAGAAAAGAAAGCATTAAAAGTAATCGGATTTATTTTTGGTTTATTTGCATTTATTACATGCGGGATACCTATATTTAATATTGTTAGCGTAATCATTGCGATAATAGGGCTTGTCTTTAGCATAATTGCATTAAAGAAATCAGAAAAAAAAGGACTTGCTATTGCAGGGATTGTTTTGAATATTCTTGCTATTTGCATAGGGATAATTGCTCTTTTAATTGCGGGTAGCATCTTACTTCTTCTTACTTCCTCGGGATATTTTGGAAATACAAACTTAACTTATACAAATTATAGCCTTGGGCAAAAGATTTCTTCGGGAAATGTTTCTATCACTGTTTTGAGTGCAGATAAATCAAGCCAAATAAAGAATAATCAAAACCAGATAATTTCTATTGAAACAACAGGTTATTTTCTTTCTGTAATAATAAACCTTGAAAATAGAAATCTAGGAGCCATAACTGTTCCTGGAGGCGCATTTACAGTTATTGACAGTCAAGGAAGAATATTCTCTGCTTTATCAGATGCAGAAAGATATTATTCAAATTCAATTGCAATTGGAGGAGCGCAAGTCCAGCCAGGAGTTCTTTTTAAAGGAATAAAAATATTTGAAGTTCCTAAAGATTCGACAGATTTGAAACTTAAGGTGATGTTATCAGATAAAGAAGGCGCTTATGTCAATCTTAATAATTGAAAGATAAAATGAAAACTATCCTTAACCTTCTGTTAAATTAACCTTGAGAGTGTATATTTATATACTGATAATTCTCTAAACTAACAAATCTGTAAAAATGAAAAAATTTGATATTCCGAAATTGAAGGGTAAAAAACCAAAGTTTATGCTTTCCATTGCTCCGTGGGACATGTGGGAAGGCGAACCAGACACCATTTATCCGCTGGGCATAGCTTATTTGGCGGCAGTATTGGAAAAAGAGGGTTATGAAGTTGATGTACTAAATTTGACTTATGGGAATTGGGAAGATGCAAAAGAAGAAGTCGCAAAAAGAATAAAAAAATTTGATCCAGATTTTTTTGGCATAAGCATATTATCCAACAGCAGAATTTCTGCATTAAAGCTAATCAGTGTTGTAAAAGAAATCAAACCAGATATACCTATTTTTGCAGGAGGAGTCCATACCACTTTTATGTATGAACAAATTCTAAATGCATTTCCTGTTGATATTGCAGTTTTGGGGGAAGGAGAGATTACAACAATTGAATGCTTAGATGCAATCATTAAAAAGAAATCAGTTAATGATTTCAAAGCTATTAAAGGAATTGCATTCAAGCATGAAGGAAAAATAATAAAAACAGAACTTCGCGAGAGAATAAGAAACTTAGACGATTTGCCAATACCCAAACATGAGTTATTTAAGGAAATAATTATTAAAACTAAAAATGCATTTATTATGTCTTCAAGAGGATGCCCGTTTGGATGTTCTTTCTGTCCAAGTTCTGCATTCTGGGGGAGATGCATAACAAAAAGAAGTCCAGAAAATGTTGTTAAAGAAATAATGTATCTGTTAAAACATTTTCCAACTATAGAGCAAATTTCTTTTGAAGATGATGAATTTGCATGTGATAATAATAGAACCATAGGAATATGCAATTTGTTAATTAAAAATAATATAAAAATAAAATGGACTTGTCTTGCAAGAGTATCATCGATAAATGAAGAACTGATTATTCTAATGAAAAAGGCAGGATGCATCCAAATAACATTCGGAATGGAAAGCGGTTCTCAGAGAATATTAGACCTGCTCGGTAAGAAAGTTAAAATAGATGAACTTGTGAAAGCATATAAACTTTGTAAAAAATATGACATCGCTGCAGGAGTCTTGACAATTGTCGGTCTTCCTGGAGAAAATAAAAAAAGTGTAAATGAAACTATAAAAACTTTAAGAAAAATGGGAGCTGTTTCAGAACCAGCTATCTTGATTATCTATCCTGGGACAGAAGTTTATAGATTGGCAAAAGAAAAAGGCTTGATGACAGATGAATATTGGCTTGGAGAAGGACTTTGTCCGTTATATACCTGCGAACATCCCAAATGGAAATTGTGGTTGTGGGCGTTTAAAATTGGCTTTGTAAGCCACTTTTATAATGGAAAGTGGTCGGATATTAAAGATCCCCCCAGTTTCAGCAATTTTTTGTATAGAAAAATAATTAAAAAATTTACTAACTTAGACAGTTTTAAAAGAATCACTAAAAGATATCTTACAGACAAAACAGATTAACATGCCAAAAGACAGATTTAAATATTTTATTTTTTAACTAATCCTGTGAAAAAGTCAATTAAAAAAAGAGAAAACAAAAAAAGAGTAATAAGAATTATTCTTTTTGCATTAATCATTATTTTGATTACATCTGCGATTATAATCTTTTTTTATATCAAGAATAATAAATTAGAAAATGAAAATATTGATGACCATTCTATATTCAATAAGAACTGCATCCTGAGTATTGGAAAACAAGAATGTGAAAATATGGGAAAAACATTTGTATCTGCTGAGATAAATCAGTTTATTTTTAATTCGGGGATTTTTACTTGTTCAGATGATACTTCTTCTTGGATTTATATTCAGATAACAAAAGAAAAATTAGATAAATGCTTAAAGAATAGTTCTAAAATTGAATGATAATTAATCTCTAAGCGAAAATTTTTATAAAGTATGGTTGTTTAATTATTAATTAAGGGAGGTACAAAGTGTTTGAAAAACAAATAAAAAAGATGAATATGCTGGATTGGGCTTTAGCCAAAATTGGAATCGTGGCTTTTGTAGTCTTTATTATAGGAATCTGGCCTGCTGTTAGAAATTGGGTATTAAGCGTTAATCCATTGTATTTTCTTGTAGTTTCTATTATCGCAGTGATAATAGTGCAAGCAAGAATCTGGAGAAAATAATCTTAAATTATGGCGTGTGATTAAGAATATTTATATAACAAACTTGCTTTTAAAATGAAATGGCAGGAGAAAAAAGAGGAAGTAAAGATAGCAAGAAGCTAAAGAATTTTCTAAAGAAGAATAGAGGCTTGTCCACTATTATTATTACTCTAATTTTAATTGTGATAATTTTAGTTGCAGTTGGGCTTTTATGGGGGCCCATAAAAAGATTCATTCAGGGAAATATAGAGATGACAGAAATACAAAACCAATTTTTCAATGAACAGTTAGTCATAATCAGTTTTAATCTTAATGAGCCTTTTGTTAATGTTACAGTAAGAAAGCCAGGAGGAGAAATAAAATCATCAACTGTTAATTTAACAGTAGAACAGTCAATAGAAGTAGACATTTTTTCTGTAGTAGACCTCTCAGGAAGCATGAGAGAATGCTATGGTATAAATTCCAGTCAGTGTGCGAGTATACAAGGAAACTGGAATTCACCAATTTGTGATACTTTAAATAATGTGAGCAAGCAAAGCCAATGCATTTCCTACGGAGGAACATGGAATGACAAGCTAACAGCAACACAAAATGCAAATAAAGACATGATTAATAATATTCTTAATAAAGAAAACAACAGGATAGGATTAATCGGATACAGAAATATTGCAATTAATTCTAATTCAACTAATCTTACAAATAATGCTGTTCTGCTTAATACAGTAATCAATTCATGGCAGGTAGCATCGTCAACTTGCATTTGCTGTGGAATTAATAATGCTTCATTAAGATTCGGCCAGCAATCTACTCCCGCAAAGATGAAATCAATGATTATTATGAGTGATGGAGACGCAAATGTTCAATGCACTCAGCAAAATACAGGAAATTCAAAACTGGATGCAATCAAAGCAGCATGCGACGCGAATTCTTCATTAAATAATCTTAAAATTTACAGTATAGGAGTAGTGGGTGCAGACGAGGCTACATTGACAAGTATAGCAAATTGCGGCGGAGGAAAGTATTATAACGTAACAAATACTAACGAATTAATAGGAACTTATCAAACTATAGTTCAGCAAATAGAGGAAAGATCTCGATCTATTAATGCTCTCAATTATCTTTATTTTGTGTTCTACAATAGAACTTCTTTTTACAGAGAAAAGGTAACTGACCTTCCAGGTATCCTTGAAACAAAGACATATAATTTCAATCTTATGGGAAAATTGGCAGGAGAAATAATAAAAATAGAAATCTATCCTGTTGTAATCTCATCATCAAATAAAGAAATAATAGGACCAATGCTGGCTTTTTGGGAAGCGTGATTAACATCTATAGGATTTAATTTTATAAACTCCTTTTTCTTCAATTATTTATGAAGCCAAGATACAGTTTTTCATCAAGAAGGACAGGACATACTGAAAACATCAGGAAACAAAGGGAGAAATACCCTGTTCTTGCAGATAAGATTATCCAGATGTCTGATATCATACTTGAAGTTCTGGATTCAAGATTTATCACAGAAACAAGAAATCTTGAATTAGAAGAAAAAATCAAGAAACGAAATAAAAAGATAATTTATGTATTTAACAAATCAGATTTAGCTGATTTAAAAAAAACAAGCACTGAAGAAATTAATTCTTTAAATCCAAAGGTTTTTGTTTCATGTTTAAACAGGAAGGGAATAAAAAAATTGAGAGATAAAATAAAAATAACTTCGCATAGAGTTGAGAAGCCAGTTGACAAGGATATTAATAGAATAACAGTGGGAGTAATAGGATATCCTAATACTGGAAAGAGTTCTGTTATTAACCTTCTTGCAGGAAAATCCTCTGCAGGAGTTGGAGCAGATGCCGGATTTACAAAAACAATACAGAAAATAAGATTAACATTTGGAATAGTTCTTTTGGACAGCCCAGGAGTCATACCACGAGAGGAATATTCAACTTCAAATGTCTCTGCAATGTCCAAGTATGCCAAGGTTGGCGCAAGGTCTTACAGCCAGGTTAAATATCCTGAAGTTGCTGTAAATGATTTAATGAAAGAATTCCCCCTTCTGTTGGAGAATTTTTATAATATTCCTGCAAAGGGCAATTCAGAAACATTAATTGAAATGCTGGGAAGAAAAAAGAAGTTTCTAAAAAAAGGAAATCAGATAAATGAAGATAAAACCGCAAGATTAATCCTGAAAGATTGGCAAGTTGGGAAAATAAAAATGGGCAATGATTTAAGAAGAAACAAACAATAAAGAACGAAAAATAATCGTCATTTATTCATCATCCAAAACTTTAAAAAAGGACTTTTCTTTTCATCTTCACTTAATTAAATTTGAGGTAAATTTATCCAATGATAAAAAACAAAGGATACAAAAAAGACGAAGAATCTGAAGAATCTTCTGAAGAGGCGAGTTCGGATTCTGGCGAGGAATTTAACGAAGACGAAAATCTTGAGGAAGTGGAAGAAAAAGAAGCAACAAGCGATGAATACAACGAGTGGTAAATGCTATTAATGAGGTTTAGTCTATTTCTTTTTTTATTTTTTCTATATCCAATAATTTATATAATTAAAAAAATAAATTAATATATGAATTTCAAAATAATGCTGATATCTGTCTGTGCCATATTCTTAATCTTCCTTATGGTATTTTACTTTGTTCCGTTCAATACGATTAAATTCGGGGTGAAATCAGGAAATTACAATTTCAGTATTCCAGAAAAGGGCAAAACAATGCAGTTTTATCCAAATATGAGATTCTCAAGTTCAGAAATATCCTATAGAATTTCTGATTGTTCTCTGCAAAAGCAGAATGACATGGAATCTGCTTTTGGCATGATTGAAGACATTACTCCTCTCGTGTTCTATCCACTGCATAGTCATGAAGAGATTTATATAACGTGCCAGGACAAAAACATAATTAATGAGGGGATGTTCATTGCTGGAGAAGGAGGACCGACAAATATAACTATGGCGGGGGAATTTAATGTTATCACTCATGGAGAAATTCTGCTGATAAGAGAGTCAGTTTGTCAAAATCCAAATGTTGCTATGCATGAACTTTTTCATGTCTTGGGATTTGATCATTCAGAGAATCCTGAAAACATAATGTATAGTATATCTGATTGTGAACAAACAATAGGGGAGGACATGATAGAGTTGATAAATACTCTTTATTCTGTTCCAAGCAAACCAGATTTGGTTTTTGGAGACGCTTCCGCAATAATGTCTGGTAGGCTTTTAAATATTAATATAAGCGTTAGAAATGTTGGATTGAGCAACGCTGTTTCTTCTACAATTACAATTTATGCAGATGGAAAAGTTGTAAAAGAAATTAATTTAGTTCCTATTTCGGTTGGTAGTGGAATTATGACTACTGGAAATATTTTTATTTCCCAGATAAACATTAATGAAATAGAATTGGTTATAAATAATAATTTCAGTGAAATGAGCAAGGATAATAATAAAATAAAATTAGAAATAAAATAAAAATAAAAAAGAAATTAGTCGTCAAGATCTAATTCGTCTATGATCTCTTCGAACGGTTCCTCTTCTTCAAAATCTTCCTCCATTTTTCCCCCCATTTTTTTGTTAATTTTAAATATGTCGAGATGTTTATAAATATTTCGTTAATGATAATTAATTATTTTATTGACGGAAAAAATATTCTCTTAGCAAGTTCGAGAAATATATAGAAATAGGACAATTTTATTCTGAAAAGAATTAACCAATCTTCAGTTTGTATAAAATCCCCACCAAACTCGAGACCTCGCTCGTTTTGGATTATATATCTGCCTTGCGAAATCTCTCGGAATCGGACTGTCCAATTCTCGAAATATCAATACAGACTTTCAGCCTATAAAATCCCCCCACCAAGAATCGGACTTGGATAAGCCGGTCTACAGCCGACTGCATTACCACTATGCTATGAGGGGCTAAAGCCAAATCATCTAAAGATGATTAGAAGTTCCCAAAATAAATAATTAGAATGCATTTTTAAAAGTTCTTGTTAAGGAAATTAGATTTAATCTTCAAGTGGTTTTCTTGCTTGCTCTGCTATAAAAAAAGCGTGGTTAGATTCCGCTTCATGAACTTCTCCGTCTTTTTCGTATATTGCAGTTGTTGTTGGAAGTACAAACTTTCCAAGAACACCCACTTTTGAATAAATTATGTAGGAAATTATTCTTGATTCTCCTTCATGCAATCTGTCAAAATACCATTCTATTCTTCTGTTCTTCGCATCAACTTTCTTAGGCATTTCTCCGCCAAACCTTTCATGAAGTTTTGTTATTGGAGGAAGTCTGTCTATTACATTGACTCTCTCAACAAACTTTCTCGCGCTTACCATTATAGAAACTTTCAATGCGAATTCTCCGCCTTTTGCTCTTACAAATCTGACTCTTTTCTTAATTGACAAATTTGTTTTTGAAAATTGCTTTGTTAAGATTACTATAACAACTATTAATAATACAATCAGCAAAGGCAGAAGCCAGTTTGTCTTGACACTCAGATTAAAACTCTCCCCTGGATTTAATTCTTTTTCCCAAGTGTAATATATAAGCAATCCTTTTCTTTCAACCAAGTCTGGTTCGGGATTAAAACTCGTGAAGAGCCTTGAAATGACATTTTTCTTCAAAACAGTAACTGTTTTTGAAATTATATTTCCTTCGTTAGATTTTGTTATTTTTCTAGTATTGATAATAATACCATATTCGTTTTGCGTTGATGTTACAATGTCTTTTTCAGAAAATTTTATTGTTCCTTGCACATTTGCTTTTTGATTTCCAGCATTTATCTCGGCATCTATTGTGTAAAAACCAGCCATTAAATCTCTGAAATCCTCTTTATTCAAGGTTATTTCAATGCTTTTTTTTTCGTGCGGTTTTATAGAAACTATTTTTTCAAAATTAAAGAAAGGAGATTTGAATTTCATGTCTATACTATCAAAATTAAAATTCAGCAAATTTTTTACATAAATAGTTATATTGTTTGAATCTGGCTTGAATTCTTCTGCCCCTATTTCAAAAGCTTCTTTTAATCTAACTATTTTAAGCATTAGGGGGTAACTCATTTCTTTTTTGTCCTGCCCCTCTATAAAAATATCAAACTGAACCCATCCCTCTTCTTTTAAATCTTCTCTCGGATAAATCCCAACCTGTATTAATTTTGTTTCCATTCCGTCAATTTGGACAGTCCCCTTTGGAAACATGTCAGAACCAAAAAAATTGTAGAAAATAAAATTGTCTCCTTGCCCGTTATTTTTTATTTTTAAATCAAAAACAGCAGGCTGATTTAATCCGTAAACCATTGCAACATCGTCTGTTTGTTTTTCAATAGCCAGGCTTATTGCAGAAATTGATGATAAAGTTAAAAGAAATATAATTATCACCCCAAAAAATATTTTTTGCATATACGACTTAAGAGTAAAATGTATTTAAACATTTCTGTGCATTTTAATTCTAGAATTAATAATTTGTTTATCTCTTTCCAATCAAATCCATATAAGCTTTTGCCTGTCCGAGAAATTCATCACAATCCATGATTAGTTTTTCCTCAAATTGCTCTACTCTTGCCGCAATTACAAATTTTTCATATATTCCCCTTAAAAACTTCTGAAAGGCGTTTTTTTCGAATTTTCCGTCGTAATCCCTTAAAAGATTTCCATCTATTGCAAGTTCTACAATTCCCTTATTCGTTTTTATTTTTTGGTTGCCTTCTGTTATTTCTACATTAGTCAAACCTATGCACCTGAAGGTTATTTTACATTCAACCCTAAAATAATCCGTTAAGTTTCTAAAACCATTCCATTCTATATCGATGTTTTTTGCATCCCCAACTATTTTTTCAGCATATTTATTTTCAGAGAGCAATAATCCTGTTTCATCTCTCAGCCATTCGTAGCAAAACTTGTAAAAATCTCCAAAATTAACCACTCCTGTATATTTTATCTTGCTTGAAAAAATTTTCTCTTTTTCTGCCATTATGAAAAACTCCTGTTTTTTATCTGTGCTGAAAATTTCTTATTTTCTGCCATATTTGATATCTATAAATAAGAAATCCAATTTAAATACTTTTTGCGCAGACATCAACAGTTTCTTTAACTCACGACTTCGCTTGTTTATCACGTGTCTTACTTCCGCGAAATCGCTCGGCTTAATCTTCCTTTTAATAGTTAAACATTTTTACTCATCAACTTGTACAATTTTTGATATGCTTGATATTCTCTTTCAGTCATGTAAAAAAGAACTCCGTCATTCTCCCCATTGAGATAAGGATTGCATTCCATTCTAATCTTATCTCTCAATGCTTCATCGGGGACAGAACCTTCATTGTCTGAAAACTCTATTATTCCTGTTTCAAGCAATTTTACATCTAAAACTTTTTTCATGATAATAAAACAAACTTTCTCTTTAAAAGAATTGTTATAACCTAATACTCATTTAGGTTGCATCTCTGCAGGATTCACATACAAGCATTCCATTATAATGGAGCAATATTCCCTGATTGCCGCATTCTTCACAAATTCCTTCTTTTCTTCTTTCTGCTTCTTTTATTCTTTTCAGCTTTTCAGATTCTTCCCTTATTTTAGCAAACTCTTCTATTTCGGGATAGACTTCCGGGTGAAAATTAAGGATATCTTTTGCAGTCACTACGCCAACCAAATAGCTTTCATGAACAACAGGCAATCTCTCAAACTTTAATCTGTTCATTTTCTCTATTGCTTCTTTTATAGTTGAATCTGGCTTGATTATCGCTATCTTTTTCGGGGAAATTTCAATCGCCCTTATTTTTGTCAAATCTCCTTTGGGACTTTTCGTCAATGCCCATAGAATATCCCTTTGAGAAATAAAACCAACGAGCTTCTTCTTGTCTACAATTACCAAACTTCCAACATTCTTCTTAACCATTGTTTTCGCGCAATCCAGCAGATTTGCATTTGGAGAAATAGTCACAGGCTCTCTTGTCATTATGTCTGCGACAAGTATAATTTTCATAGAATATTAAGCAGTTTGAAGTTTATATTTTTTCTTGTTGTTCTTAAGTATAATAATCTTTAAATACGAATTTTGAGAAAGTAAAGTATGGCAGGAAAAAATTTAGTGATATTGTCAAAATTCGATAGAAAGGATATCCTAGAACCAACAGAACAATATAGTCTCTGTTCTCAGCATTATCAAGAGAAGAAAAGAGAATTTTGTGATTATCAAATTAATATGGTAGATAGTTCAATGCCTAAAATATGGTGCGAGGTTTGTACGCCTCCAGAATGGAGCTAAAATGCCAGAAAAACCATTTGTTCTAATGCCAGAAGACATTCAAAGAATCATGGGCAAAGATGCTCAAAGGAACAATATTCTTGCTGCAAGAATGGTTGCAGAAATGGTCAAAACAACACTTGGACCAAAAGGAATGGACAAAATGCTGGTTTCTCCAACAAATGATATAACTATTACTAATGATGGAGTTACAATTCTTGAAGAGATGCAGATTGAACATCCTGCTGCTAAGATGATGGTAGACATTGCAAGAACACAGGATATGGAAGTTGGAGATGGAACTACAACTGTCGTGATGATTGCAGGAAAACTTTTAGAGAATGCTGAAAAACTTTTGGATCAGAAAATACATCCAACAATAATTGCAAAGGGATATAAAATTGCTGCTGAAAAATGTCAGGAGATTTTGGCCGAAATTGCTTTGAAAATTTCTCCTGATGATGAAGCTATTTTAAAGCAGGTTGCAATAACAGCAATGACTGGAAAGGGAGCAGAGGGAAGCAAGGAAAAATTTGCAGATATTATTGTAAAAGCAGTCAAGCAAATTCAAACTAATGAAAAAATAGATTTGAATGATATTAAAATAGAAAAGTCAAGGGGAAATGGGATTGCAGATACAGAATTGATTTCGGGAATTGTTTTTGACAAAGAGAGAGTTTCTAATGACATGCCCTCTGTTGTAAACAATGCGAGAATTGTTCTTGTTGATTTCCCTCTTGAATTGAAAAATCCAGAGATAGATACAAAGATTTCAATTTCTTCTCCAGAACAATTGCAGGGATTTTTGAATGAGGAAGAAAGAGTGATAAAAGAAATGATAAATAAAGTGAGAGCAACAAATGCAAATGTTGTTTTATGCCAAAAAGGAATTGATGATTTTGCCCAATATTTATTGTCAAAAGCAGGAATCTATGCCTGCAGAAGAGTTGCAAGAAGCGACATGGAAAAATTAGCAAAAGCGACTAACGCAAAAATTGTAAGCAATATCAATGAATTGTCTTCTTCTGAACTTGGAAATGCAGATATTGTTGAAGAAGTTAAGCATGGAAGCGATTCTTTTACTTATGTTAGGGGATGTAAAAATCCAAAGGCATTGACAATTTTAATCCATGGTGGAACAAACCATATTATTGACGAAATAGAAAGAGCATTAAAAGATGGGTTGGGAGTAGTAGCATCTTCACTGAAGACTAAGCTGGTTGTACCGGGGGGAGGGGCGATAGAAATAGAACTTGCGAGAAGATTGAGGCATTTTGGACAATCTCTGGCAGGAAGGGAAAGGCTTGCAGTTGAAGAGTTTGCATCTGCTCTTGAGTTCATTCCTGTTACTCTTGCAGAAAATGCTGGACTTGACCCAATTGACATTTTGACAGAATTAAAAGCAAAGCACGACGCAGGAGACAAGAATGCAGGATTAAACTTATTTAATAACAAAATTGAAAATGTATTAAACGCAAGGATAATTGAACCATACAAAATAAAAACACAGGCAATAAATTCTGCAAGCGAAGTTGCAAATATGATTCTGAGAATAGATGATGTTATTGCTTCTGGAAGCAAGGGAAAAAATTCTGGGATGAGGATTCATCCAGAGATGAATGAGGAATATTAAAAAGCCATTACGCATAGGCTTCGCGAGACACTTAAAATGATTGAAGAGAAAAAAACACATTATAGCAATATGAGATATTGTAATCTGATTGGGAAAAATGTTATTGTAGAAGAAATGAAAGTTTCAGGAAACACTCTTGTTCTATGCAGATACATTAATTTAGGTAGTTGTAATGTGGACAGAGATTATCCAAGAAATTGCCCATTTAAAGAAGTTAAGTTAAGTAAATTGATAAAGAAAACAGAAGATTAAGATGAACGACTTTACTGAAGAAAGAAGATATTGTATAAAATTACATAAAAATGTTTTATATGATAAATATAAAGAAAGGATAGATGTAGAAGGAAAAAAGGATTTTGTTCATTGCGCTTTCTATAACCTTCCTTTAAAAAGAAGATGTTGCACTCATGACAGATTAGCAAAAAAATGTTTGGTAAAAGATTGACGTAACAAAAAAATATACTCTTTAGTTTTAAACAACTTCCCAAGATTTTCCTGTTCTTCTTGAAAAGAAAAATCTTCTTCTGTCATCCAAATAAAGACATTGCGCATTTGGAATTATCCTGTTTTCTTGCTGTGTATTCACGGTTTCAATTAATTTGAATCTTTTTCCTACAACATCTTCTGGAAGTTCTCCATGATAAAAAAATCCCCATTTGTCTTTTGGAGTATTTTCAAAATAACTAACAAACATATTAGGAATTTCTCTTTCTTCATCTATTTTTTTTACTAAAGAACTCAATGAAGTCATGTGATGAGGAGGATATTTTCTTAAGCGAATAATAGTGCCAGTAGTTCTTCTTTGGTAATATCTCAATCCCTTTAAGCTTATGTTGGTAGCCATTTTATTTTCTTCTGATATTCTTTCCTAACAAAAACATAACTATAATTATTCCAAAGCTTATCAAAGCAATTAGAATGTAAAATAAAAACAAAACTGAAAATCCATAATTCTTTGTCTTGTTTACAGTAACCTTGTCTGTATTCTGGCTAGAGGGTTTAGCTTTAGGACAAGGAATATCCTCAATTGGAGATAATGAATTTCCTCCAGAACCTCCAGAAACATGATTCTTAACTTTCAATATGTAACTCTGAGTGTCTATTCCCCCATTACCATCTGAAACTTTGACTATAATATTATAATTTGTGCTTGAATTCACTAAAGGTGCTGTTCCTGTTATCAACCCTGTATTTGAGTTAATTGACAACCAATTTGGCTTTTGAGTTAATGAGTATGTTAAAGTGTCTCCATCAGAATCTGTTGCAGAAACATCATAATCATAATCCTTGCCTTCTGTAATGCTTGTAATTGGAGAAGAGGTTATTACAGGAGCATGATTTGAAGGAGAAACAACATTTACTATTCTTGTTTTTGTAACTGTATTTGAATTTGAATCTGTAACAGAATAAGTTATTGTGTAAGTTCCAACAATATTTGTGTTAAGTGTTCCTGTTTTTATTATTGAAGAAGTTAATGTCCCATCTTCTGCGTCTGTTGCTGTTGCTCCAGCATCAGTATAAGTATGTCCAACTTCAATATTTACTGGATTACTGCCTAAAACTGTTATCACAGGAGCATTATTTGTTGGAGGGATTGAAGTATCATGAATAGTTAATGTGTATGATTGTTCAGCATAAGCTGTTCCATCTGAAACTCTAACTGTTATACTAAAGTCAGAATTTGAACTTACAGAAGGAGCTGTTCCTGTTATCAATCCTGTGTTTGAATTAATTGACAACCAA